>FTHL01000184.1_pt1 | contig 12430 bp, 14 predicted proteins | sample 1640951 | NCBI WGS metagenome assembly FTHL01 (sample SAMEA3914788, study PRJEB12502) | metagenome | biome: forest; material: soil | place: Canada | collected 2011-07-03 | depth 0.1 m
CCAGCAGCACCAGGTCGCCCGGCTTGATCCGCCCATCGTTGATGGCGACGTCCATGGCCAAGGGGATGGAGGCGGCCGAGGTGTTGGCGTGCTGGGCGATGGTGGACACCACCTTGCGCTCGTCGATCCCGAGCCGGTCGGCCACGCCCTTGAGGATGCGCTGGTTGGCCTGATGCGGGACGAACCAGTCGACCTCGTCGAGCGGCGCGCCGGCCTTCTCCGCCGCCGCCTCGATCGCTTCGGCGATGTTGACCACGGCGTGGCGGAAGACCTGGTGGCCCTGCATCCGCAGCTTGCCGACCTCGCCGGTGGTTGATGGCCCGCCATCGACATAGAGCAGGTCCTGCTTCTCGCCCTCGCAGCGCAGGGCGAAGGACAACAGGCCCCGGTCGGTCAGGGCGCCCTGCCCGCTCACGGGCTCGACCACCACCGCACCCGCCCCGTCGCCGAACAGCACGCAGGTGGTGCGGTCAGTCCAGTCCAACAGGCGGGTCATGGTTTCGGCGCCGATGACCAGGCCGCACTTGGCGTGGCCGCGGGCGACGAAGCCATCCGCCACGCTCAAGGCGTAGACGAAGCCGGAGCACACGGCCTGTATGTCGAAGGCGATGCCCATCGGGGCGCCGAGCTTGCGCTGGACGATGGCGGCCGTGGCCGGAAAGGTGAGGTCCGGCGTGGTGGTGGCGACGATGATGAGGTCGAGGTCCTCGGCGGTGCGGCCCGCCGCGGCGAGCGCGCGCTTGGCGGCCTCAACCGCCAGGTCGGACGAGCCCTGGTCCGGCGCCGCGCGACGGCGCTCGTGGATGCCCGTGCGCTCGAAGATCCAGTCGTCGGAGGTCTCGACGATCTTGGCCAGGTCCGCGTTGCTGACCACTTGGTCGGGCAGGTACGAGCCGACCCCTGTGATCGCCATCCTCGTCACTGGACTCACGAAGCCTGCTCCGCGCGTTCGGCGGTCTTGCCCATCACATCCGCCAGACGCACCAGGTTCCGCTCGATCTCCTTGGCATGGTCGCTGCGCGCCAAGTCGGCGGCGACCACGATGGCGTTGGCGAAGCCGGCCGCATCGGCCGAGCCGTGGCTCTTCACCACGATCCCGTTGAGGCCGAGCAGCGGGCCGCCGTTGACGCTCCCGGGATCCAGCCTCGCCAGCATCCGCCGCAGCGCCGGCCCGGCCATCACGGCCCCGGCCCTGCCCCTCAGGCTCGAGGTGAAGGTCTCCTTCAGGAGCCTGCGGATGAAGCGCGCCACGCCCTCGGCGGTTTTCAGCGCGATGTTGCCCGAGAAGCCGTCGGTGACCACGACGTCCACCGTGCCCTTGGCGATGTCGTCGCCCTCAACGAAGCCGCGGTAGTCGATCGGCAGGCCGCCCTCCCGAAGGAGCCGGTGCGCCTCCTTGACCTCCTCGTGGCCCTTCTGTTCCTCCGAGCCCACATTCAGCAGACCCACGGTCGGGTTCTCCGCCCCGTGCACCGCCCGGTAGAACGCCGAGCCCATGATCGCGAACTCGACCAGCTGGGCCGCGTCGCTGGTGACGTTGGCGCCCACGTCGAGCACGGCGGTGACGCCCTTCAGGGTCGGCCAGCTCGCCACGATCGCCGGCCGCTCCAGCTCCGAGGACGCCATGCGCAGGATCAGCTTGGAGATGGCCATCAGGGCGCCGGTGTTGCCGGCCGACAGGGCGGCGTTGGCTTCGCCCGCGCGGATCGCCTCGACGGCGTTCCACAGGCTGGAGCCCTTGCCCCGGCGCAACGCCTGGGCGGGCTTGTCCTGCATGCCGATGACCAGGCTCGAGTGCCTCACCTCAGAGGCGTCGCGGGCCTTGGGATGCCTGGCCAGCTCGGTCTGCAGCTGGGCGTCGTCGCCGTGGAGCAGGAAGCGCACGGGACGGCCGCCCAGGCGGGCCAGGGCCAGCTCGACCCCGGGCGCCACGATCGAAGGCCCATGGTCCCCTCCCATGGCGTCGATCGAAATGACGATCGGATCCGGCACGACGGCGCGCGGGCCCCTCAAAAAGGCCCCGCCAAGCGAGGGCCGGCGGACCATACATGGCCCGGTGGCGTATGCAATCGCGCCCAGTCCGGCGCGTCAGGACGCCTCAGGGCTCGCCGGGCTTCGGCTTCAGCTGGAGCAGCGCCGCGAAGGGCGACGGCGGCCCCTCCGGCTCTGGGGCCTCGAAGGCGGCGCCGGGCTTGCGCGGGAAGGGATCGATCTCCAGCGCCAGGTGCTCGACCACATATGCGGCCAGATCGATCTGTTGGGCTTCCGCCACGTCCGGCGGATCCTCCGCTTCGGGATCGACCGAGACCTCAGCCTCCACCGCCGGCGCGTTGGGGCTGCCGGGCGGCAGGACGCGGACGGCGAACTCGCCCTGCAGCGGCGTGTCGAAGGGATCGCCCGACAGGCTGCAAAGCTGGCTGACCTCGGCCGACCAGCGCCCGCGCAGCTCGACGCCGTCGAGCCAGGGCGCGACCTCGACCAGCGCGTCCAGGCTCTCAAGGGCCTCGAGGCCGAGCGCGCGGGCGATGCGCGCCCTTGCGGGCTCGTCCGCCGAGAGCCGCCGCCGCTCCGGGCTGCGGCCGACCTCCGAGAAGCGCAGCTCCACCGACCAGGGCGGCTCGGCGATCATGCCGGCGTCCCGGGCCACTCGGCGGCCCCGCCGAGGAGCGCCTCGAGCGGCTGCCGGTCGAGGCTATCGGCGGCCCGGACCGCATAGGCCGCCAGCGCCGCCGCGCCTTGCTTGGGGCCCTGCAGCAACACGGTCCGCTCCATCAGCTCGGCCAGGACGGCGGTCTGCGGCGCGAGCGCCAGGGCGTCGTCGATGGCGCGCATGCGGCCATAGAAGGCCTCGCCCAGCTTGCGCATCCGCTTGCCCACCACGAGATCGCCGACCCCCATCTCCCTGAGCCCGTCGTCCAGCGCCCGCACGAAGGCGTCGAACAGGGCCTGGGCGGTGTCCGCCGCCGCCTCGCCCTGGCCTTTCAGCCGCCGGACCAGGAGCGCCACGTGCACGCAATAGAGCTCGAAACGCCCTTCCCCGCTGTCAGGCACGCCGAGCTCGAGATAGAACGCCGGCATGCGGGCCTGGCGGGCGGCGGAGGCGTAGAGCGCCTTGCCAGCCGCTTCGGCGGGCCTCGGCTTGAACAGGTTCTGCAGCACGGTCGTCGCCTCACTTCCGCCGCGGCCGGGCGTTAAGGCCGCATTGAACTAGCCGCCGGGGGGCGGTAGGTCAAAACCCGACCGATCAGTCTTCCGGATCCTCCATGACCCGCAGTGTCGCCCTCGCCCTCGCCGGCGCCCTTCTCCTGGGGGCTTGCACGCCCATCACCTCCTACCAGGGCTTCCAGGCCGTCGAGGCCCAGCCCAAGGAAGTAAAGGTCGGCGTCGACACCAAGTCGACCGTGCTCGAGCGGCTGGGTTCCCCCTCGGCGGTCGCGGCGCTGGAGCCGAACACCTGGTTCTACATCACCCAGATCAGCGACGCGGTGGCCTTCCGCAACGCGGTGGTGCGCCGGCGCGACATTGTGGCGATCAACTTCAACAAGGAAGACGAGAAGGTGCTGGCGGTGAACACCTACAGCCTGAAGGACGGCCACGTGATCTCGTTCAACCACCACGCCACGCCGACCCGCGGGCGCGAGCTGTCGGTGCTGGAACAGCTGCTCGGCACCATCGGCCAGGGCAGCATGCTGCCCGAGCAGGACGTCAACCCCGGCAGCCAGCGGCCGCGCTAGCACCCGTCCGGCTACTGCGCGACCACGCCCGGGCGCATCAGGCTCTGGCCGTCCGGGGTCGGCACCAGGAGCAGATATCGGCCGCCGTTGAAGCGCGTCGCCGTGAACACGCCCTGCGGGGTCAGGAACAGGAACTGACCCTGGTAGGCCCCGGTGATCTCCCGGTTGGACCCCCCGAGGCTCAGGAACCGCTCGCGCATGCCCTCGAGGGCGGCGGCGCACTTTTCCAGCCGGTCCAGGTGGTCGGCCACGCGGTTGAACCGGACCTTGCCGCCCGGAAGGCTCGCCATGTGCCAGCAGACGCCCTGGTCGGCCGGCGCCTCCAGCTCCTTGGTGCAGGCCGAAAGCGCCAGGGCCGCGATCGCCGCCAAGGCGAGCATCGGTTTCATCGCCTAATCTCCCACGTGAGCTATGGCGCAGTCGTCGGCGCTCTGCGCCGCGATCGGCCGGTAGATGTGATCGGCGCCGGCGCGCTCCACCCGCCCCGGCACGCGCCGGAGGCTGTCGTCGCCCCAACGCCCGTACGATACGCCGCCCGGCCGCTCGCAGCGGCCGTCGAACAGCGTCTGCACGCAGGCGTCCAGGGTCGCGTCGTCATCCACCTGACGCCATTGGCCGCCGAAGCGAAGGCAGGGCGCGGTCCTGTCGGCGGACGCGCTCGCGCCGGGGTCGACCGCGGGCTCGTCCGCGGCGGCGTCGGACGGCTGGGCCAGCGGCTGCAGCAGGCTTGAATCGCTGGCCGCGGCGATCTGACCGTTGGCGTCGAGGCCCACGTCGAGCGAGCCCGGCGACACGCCGTTGCGCGTGGCGCATTCGGCCAGGGTGATCTGGCCGACGAACTGGCCCCCGACGAAGCAGCGCATGGGGCGCTTGGGATCCAGCCCCGGGTCCTCATGCCCGATCTGGACCTGCAGCGACGCCTCCGACCCCAGGGCCGTCGCCTGCGGCGGAGGCGAGCGGTGCTGGATCATAAGCGCTGCGGCGCCGGCCACGGCGGCGAGCGCGCCCCCGGCGATCGCCACCCGCCGATCCCTTGGATTGAACGCCATAGGGCCTCGCTACGCCCCGCCCCCCGCTGTGGCAACCGCGGCCTGGAGCCCTCTGGACCGGCCACAAAGCGTTAACGCCCGTTTGCCATGTTCGTGGGGTTCAACCCGGAGGCCGCCTTGCCCAACGGCTTCGCCATCGCCGGCCGGCCCATCGGACCGCAGCACCCGCCGTTCGTGATCGCCGAGCTGTCGGGCAACCATAACGGCCGGCTCGACCGGGCGCTGGAGCTGGTCGACGCCGCGGCCAAGGCCGGCGCCGACGCGGTGAAGCTGCAAACCTATACGGCCGACACCATCACCATCGACTGCGAGGGGCCGGGCTTCCGGCTGGAGGACGGGCTCTGGGCGGGGCGCACCCTGCACCAGCTCTATGCCGAGGCCGGCACGCCCTACGACTGGCACGCGCCGCTGTTCGAGCGCGCCCGCGCGCGCGGGCTGATCGCCTTCTCCTCGCCGTTCGACGAGACCGCCATCGAGCTGCTGGAGAGCCTGGATGCGCCGGCCTACAAGATCGCCTCGTTCGAGGCGGTGGACCTGCCCCTGATCCGGCGCGCGGCGCGCTCGGGTCGGCCGCTGATCATCTCCACCGGCATGGCCAGCCGCGCCGAGATCGCCGAGGCGGTTGAGGCGGCGCGGATGGCGGGAGTCGAGGTTGCACTGCTGCATTGCGTCAGCGCCTATCCGGCCAGCTTCGCCGACGCCAATCTTGGCATGCTGGCCCGGCTCGCCGGAGACTTCGCCTGCCCGGCGGGGCTCTCGGATCATACGCCGGGCACGGCCGCGGCGGTGGCCGCGGTGGCGCTGGGCGCCTGCATCGTCGAGAAGCATTTCACCCTGCGCCGGGCCGACGGGGGGCCGGACGCCGCCTTCTCGCTCGAGCCGGAGGAGTTGGCGCGGCTGACCCAGGACTGCCGCCACGCCTGGGAGGCGCTGGGCGGCGGCGACTACCGCCGCGGCGCGGCCGAAACGGCCAACAAGCAGTTCCGCCGTTCGCTCTATGTGGTGCGCGACGTGCCCCGCGGCGCCAGGCTCGGCCCGTCGGACGTGCGCTCGATCCGGCCCGGGTTCGGCATGGAGCCCAAGCGGCTGCCGGAGGTGCTCGGCCGCTACGCCCGCCGCAACCTCGCCCGCGGCGAGCCGCTCGCGCTGGACATGCTGGACTAGGCCAGCTCCAGCGCCCGCGCGAGCGCTGCGCAGCATCGGGCCACGTCCTCGTCCCTCATCGCTGGGAACAGCGGCAGCGCCAGCACCTGCCGGTAGAACCGCTCGGCCCCGTCCAGGCGCTGCTCGCCGTAGCGGGCGCGGAAATAGGGCTGCCGGTAGACGGGGATGTAGTGCACCTGACTGCCGACGCTCTCGGCCTTCAACCGGCGCATCACCTCGCCTCGGCCGACGCCAAGCCGGTCGAAGTCGATCAGGACCTGCAGCAGATGGGGGGCCGGGCGATCGCCGGGCCGGCCGCGCACGATCCGCACCGCGGGCGACAAAGGCTCCAGCGCGAGATCGTACAGGCTCGACAGGGCCCGTCGGCGGCGGACGAACAGCGCAAGGCGCGAAAGCTGGCTGAGGCCGAGCGCGGCCTCCATCTCGTTCATCCGGTAGTTCAGGCCGAGCTCGATCTGCTCGTAGGACCAGGGGTTCAGCCCGCCGGCCTCGTCCAGAGACAGCTCGCCGTCGCAGATCAGCGCCGGATCCTTGGTCACCGCATGGTTGGCGAGCCGGCGCACGCGCGCGGCGCGCCCCGGATCGTTGGTGAGCACCGCCCCGCCCTCCCCGGCCGCGATGGTCTTCACCGGATGGAACGAGAACACCGCCGCGTCGGAATAGACGCAGGCGCCGACGCCGCGGCCGTCCAGGTCGACGCCGCCCAGGGCGTGGCAGGCGTCCTCCACCACGGCCGCGCCGACGTCGGCCGCGGCGGCGGCGATCGACTCCATGTCGCAGATGCGCCCCCCCAGGTGCACCGGCAGCACCGCGCGGACCGGACCGGGGGCCCGGCGCAGGGCCTCGGCGAGGGTTTCGGCGGTCATCAGCCCGCTCGCCGGGTCGACGTCGGCGAACACCACGTCCGCGCCGCACAGGCGCGCGGCGGTGGCGGTGGCGAGGAAGGTGACGGCCGGGGCGATGCAGACCGAGCCCGGCCCCACGTCCAACGCGGCCAGGGCCAGGTGCAGGGCGGCGGTGCCGCTGGAGCAGGCCGCGGCCTCGGCCGCGCCGACCGCCGAGGCGAGCGCCTGCTCGAAATCCCCGACCCGGGGGCCGTGGGCGAGCTGACCGCTTCTGAGCACCGCGGTCACCGCCGCGATGTCGGACTCGTCGATGGCGTGACGGCCATAGGGCAGCGGGGGGTCCGCCGCCCCCTGCTCGGCGATCTTCAGGGCCCGGGTCATGAGCCGAGCCTTGCAGGGACGGCGTTTAAGAGCCGTTAACCATGAGCGGCTCGGTCAGCCTCGCCCGTCAGGTGATGATCTCGCCCTGCTCACGGGCCATGTCGCGGCAATAGTGGTCCTGGCGCGCCAGGAACCTGGACCCGCCGGCGAGCCCGGGGCGGTGGCGGCGATAGGACTCGATCAGGTCGCGGCCCACCGAGTCCTGGGCCTGGCGAAGCTGCGCATGGGTGAGCTCGCCGCGGCGGAGGAGCTTGAAGTAGAGCCGCTGGTAGCCCTCCTTGTACCACTGGCCGCCGCCGACGAACTCGGGCGGCAGCAGGAGGTCGCTGTGGCCGTCGTCCCGCCTCACCCACATGCGGTTGGCGGAGAGGTCCGGCTGGCCGGCCAGGAAGGCGGTGTAGTCGCAGAGCACCAGCCGGTCGGCCCAGCCGCGCGCCTGATGCACGTCGAAGGCGGCCAGCGGTTCAGGGGCCGGCTGAGCCTGAGCGGACCAGGCGAGCCCGAGCGCGAGGCCCGCGGCCACGGCGGTCGTCTTGAGAAGGTTGAGCATGGCGATCCAATCTCCAGGCGGAGTCTTAGCGCCGTGTCGGATGCCGCCCCACGCCTGAACGCCGCCTGAACGGCGGCGGCGGGGCTTTGCCGTTACTTGAACAAGGACAGGATGATCTGCGGCGCCGAGTTGGCGATCGACAGGGCCTGCACGCCCAGCTGCTGGCGCACCTGCAGGGCCTGCAGGTTGGCGCTCTCCTTGGCCATGTCGGCATCCACGAGGTTGCTCACCCCGGTGGTCAGCACGTCGGAGAGCTTGGAGACGAAGGTGTTGTGGTCGTCGATCTGCTTGGCCTGGGAGCCGAGCACGCCCAGGGCCGAGTTCACGTTCGAGATCGAGGTGGCGATCTGGGTCAGCACGAGCGCGGCGTTGGTCAGGGTGGTCAGCGTCGCCGTCGAGGCGATGGTGATGATCGAGCCGCCGAGCGAGAAGTCCTGCGACGCCAGGGTGATGAAGGAGCTGGCGTCGGCGTTGGCCAGGAAGCGGATGCCGCCGGAGATCGAGCCGTCGAGGATGTTGGCGCCGTCGAACTGGGCGTTGGTGACCGTGTTGTTGATCTGGCTCAGAAGGGCGCGGAAATCAGTGTCGATCGCCTTGCGCGAGGCCGCGTCGAGCGACGGATCCTGGGCGGCGACCACCTTGGCCTTGATCTGGTTGAGCAGGTCGGAGACCGAAGAGCCGGCGGTCTGGGCGACGTCGGCGATCGACGAGGCCCGGTCCAGGCTGGATTTCACCGCCCCCAGGGAATTGACGTCCGCGCGCTGGCCCTGGGCGATGGCCCAGACCGAGGCGTTGTCCTTGGCGCTGGCGATGGCGAGGCCGGTGGAGATCCGATCCTGGGCCTGAGCAAGATCGTCGTTGGTCTTGTTCAGGTTTTGCAGCGCGACGAGCGCCGAGGCATTGGTTTGAACGCTGATCGTCATCGGTCCCTTCCCACTCGCAGGGCGAGTCTTCTGAAGAGACGCTACGGGCCTTTGGTATGCAGAACGTTAACCATAACCGCGCGGAAGGCCGGCCTCGCCCTGCGGCGATCCGCGCAAACGTCCGGGCCACCGTTCAAGAGGCGGCGATGATCCCCGGCCTCAGGCCTGGCCGTCGAAGACGGTTCCCGCCGAATAGTCCGGCCGGTCCTTCAGCTTCAACACCTGCTCGCGCGGCAGCCGGCTGACGACCCTGCCGGTCCGGCGGTCGACCAGGGTGTAGACGTATCGGCCCTCCTCGCCGGTCTCCTCGATGATCAGCCGCAGGTCCGGACGCGCGGCGGCGTCTGTGGCCTGGCTGCGGGCGACCGCCGGGACCTCGGCTTGAGGCAGGCGGGCGCCGGTCCCGAGGACCGGGTCGGTCGGGGTGGTGGTGAGTGAGACTTTTGCGGCCATCTGCTCTGCCGCCGGCGCAGGGCCGGCGCTCCGATGCGGATCGGAGAGGGCGGACGCCGAGGCGCCCGCCCCCTACCGGGGTCGTTAACGGAACAAGCCGAGCAGGATGGAGGTCGACGAGTTCGAGATGGAGAGCGCCTGCACGCCCAGTTGCTGCTTGGTCTGCAGCGCCTGGAGCTTCGCGCTTTCCTTCGCGAGATCGGCGTCCACCAGATTGCCCACGCCCGCGTTGATCGTGTCCTGAAGCTTCGAGATGAAGGTCAGGTGCGATTGCAACGCCGTGGAGCCCGTGCCCAGGCGGGCGAGAGCGGCCGAGACGTTGTTGATCGACGTGTTGATGGTGGCGATCATGGCCGACGCGGTGGTCACAGTGCCGATGGTGCCGGTGGCGGTCACCGTCACGTTCGCGCCGCCGAGCGCGAGGCTCTGCGCCTGGACCGTGAGCTTCGAAGTGCCGTCGGCATTGGCCAGGGCGTAGATGGTGGTGCCCGAGGCCTTGATCATGTTGGCGCCGTTGAAGTCGGCGTTGGACACGATCGTCGAGATCTGGTCGCGCAAGGACTTGAAGTCCGAGTTCAACGCAGACCGGCTGGCGGTGTCGAGGCTGGAGTCCGAGGCGGCCAGCGCCTTGGCCTTCATCTGCGTCAGGAGGTCGGAGACCTGCTGGCCGGCAGACAGGGCCACGTCGACGGTGGATTGGCCGCGTTGCAGCGAATCCATCACCGAATCCAGAGCGGCGGACTGGGCCCGTTGCCCCTGGGCGATGGCCCAGATGGCGCCGTTGTCCTTCGCGCTGGCGACCTTCAGGCCGGTGCTGATCCGGTTCTGGGTGGTGGAGAGGTCGCTGCTGGTCTGATTGAGGTTCTGCAGGGCGACCATGGCCCCGACGTTGGTATTAACGCTGTTCAGCGCCATTGACCTGTTTCCTTCTTCAGGTGTCCGGCGTCGTTTTGACGGCCGGGGGCTTTTTGCCCGCCGGGATCGAAGCAAGGGCCAGGCCAGAGGCGGACCCTGATTCGCTTGTTCAAATTATTGATTTTGTTGAATTATTGTCTTGTTAAAGATCGCCTGGCCAGGCAGAAATTGCCGTTCCCGCTGGCGAACCGGCAGGAATTGCCGGGCGGCGGCGGCAGAACTTGCCGCGTGGGCTGCAAGAAGCGGCCGGACGGAGCCGTCAGGCCCCGTCCGGCGCAAACCGACCTATCTGAACAACGACAGGATCGACGACGACGACTGGTTGGCGATCGACAACGCCTGCACTCCGAGCTGCTGCTTCGTCTGCAGCGCCTGGAACTTGGCGCTCTCCTTCGCCAGGTCGGCGTCGACCAGGTTGCCAACCCCCGCGTCGATCGTGTCCTGAAGTTTGGACACGAACGTCATATGCGACTGGAACGCATTGGACTGGGTGCCCAGGCGCGCCAACGCCGCGGAGACGTTGTTGATGGAGGTGTTGACGGCGGCGACCATGGCCGAGGCCGTGGTCACCGTACCGATCGTGCTGGTGGCGCCGACGGTGACGATCGTCCCGCCGAGTGCCAGCACTTCAGCATTCACCGTCATCTTCGACGTGCCGTCCGCATTGGCGAGGGCCGAGATGTCCGTGGCGCCGCTCTTCAACAGGTTGGCCCCGTTGAAGTCGGCGTTGGACACCACCTTGGCGATCTGGTCGCGCAAGGATGTGAAGTCCGCGTTCAAGGCGCTCCGGCTGGCGCTGTCGAGGGAGGCGTCGGACGCGGCGAGCGCCTTGGCCTTCATCTGCGTCAGCAGGTCCGACACGGTGCCGCCCGCCGACAGGGCCACGTCGATCACGCTGGAAGCGCGATTGAGCGAGTCCTTGACGGCGTCCAGCGACGCAGAGGTCGCCCGTTGCCCCTGGGCGATCGCCCAGATGGCTCCGTTGTCCTTTGCGGACGAGACCTTCAGGCCGGTTGAGATCCGGTTTTGCGTCTGCGACAGCTCCATATTGGTCGAGTTGAGGTTCTGCAGGGCGACCATCGCCCCGACATTGGTGTTGACCGAATTACTGATCATTACGACCCCTTCCATTCTGGGAGGATTTGACGGCTTTTGCCGGCGGGCGATTTCGCCCGTTTGCGCAGTGGCAAGGGCCGGGCCACGGCGGCGCTCGGCGTTTACAATCTAAGCCACGGACTTCCCGGTGGATTTTCGTCAGCCGCCGCGGCTCTGCCCGGCCGCCGGCGGCGGCGGAATCGCCGGGCGGCAACAACTGCCGGCCCGTTTCCGTCCTAGCGGCGGCCGCGCTGGCATTGACAAGGCGCGCCCGCTCGCCGATGTCCCGCGCCCGATAGACCGGCCAACGCGAGCCCTCGATGACCTATATCGTCACCGACCCCTGCATTAAGTGCAAATTCATGGACTGCGTCGAGGTCTGCCCCGTCGACTGCTTCTATGAGGGCGAGAACTTCCTGGTCATCCACCCCGACGAGTGCATCGACTGCGGCGTCTGCGAGCCGGAATGCCCGGTCGACGCCATCAAGCCGGACGTCGAGGACGAGCCGGACGGCAAGTGGCTCAGGGTGAACACCGAGTACGCCAAGGTGTGGCCGAACATCACGGTCAAGGGCGAGCCGCCCGCCGACGCCGAAGCCTTCGAGCGCGAAGCCGGCAAGTTCGAGAAGTACTTCAGCGAAAAGCCCGGCAAGGGCTCCTGAGCCGAGGCCGCGCCGGCCCCGGGTCAGCCCGCGGCCCGTCAGTTGATCAGGCGCATGCGCTGGCTCCGCGCAAGCCTTTCAGCGTGCTCGTTTTTGTGATAGGTATTGGCTGCGTGGGCCGCCCCCCCGGCCTGCGTTGTTTGGGATCGCATCGGTCCGGCGCGCCTGGCAAGGCGGAAGGTGTCCAAGACGCCATCTCGAATCGAGGATCAGAGCCTAGGCCCCTGTGCGGCCAGGCGCTTGGCCTCCTTCGCGCCGCCTTCGATCCCGCCTGAGGTGGGGAAGAACTTTGAAGAGGACCCTCGATGAGCAAGCCTGGTCATGATTTCTCGGTCGGCGATCACGTCGTCTATCCCGCCCACGGCGTGGGCCAGGTGCAGGGGATCGAGACCCAGCATGTGGCCGGCCTCGACCTCGAAGTCTATGTGATCACCTTCGACCACGAGAAGATGACCCTGCGCGTCCCGACGGGGAAGGCCAAGAGCGCGGGCCTGCGTCCGCTCGCCGCCGGCGACGTGGTCACCCGCGCCCTGACCACGCTCAAGGGCCGCGCCCGGGTGAAGCGCACCATGTGGAGCCGCCGCGCCCAGGAGTACGAGGCCAAGATCAACTCCGGCGACCTGATCTCCATCGCCGAGGTGGTGCGCGACCTGCACCGG
>FTHL01000337.1_pt1 | contig 12412 bp, 10 predicted proteins | sample 1640951 | NCBI WGS metagenome assembly FTHL01 (sample SAMEA3914788, study PRJEB12502) | metagenome | biome: forest; material: soil | place: Canada | collected 2011-07-03 | depth 0.1 m
GCAGCCCTTCGCCATCCTGAAGATGGACCGCCCGCGCGGCAACATCGTGGTCTCCCGCCGCGCGATCCTCGAGGAAGCCCGCGCCGAGCAGCGCACCGAGCTGGTCAGCCAGCTGCAGGAAGGCGAGGTGCGCGAGGGCGTGGTCAAGAACATCACCGACTACGGCGCCTTCGTGGAGCTGGAGCCGGGCGTGGAGGGCCTGGTGCACGTGTCGGAGATGTCCTGGACCAAGAAGAACGTGCACCCGGGCAAGATCGTGTCGACCTCGCAGGAGGTCGACGTGGTGGTGCTGGACGTGGACGCCTCCAAGCGCCGCGTCTCGCTGGGCCTCAAGCAGGCCCAGGCCAACCCCTGGGAGAAGTTCGTCGAGGACCATCCCATCGGCTCCAACGTCGAGGGCGAGGTCAAGAACACCACCGAGTTCGGCCTGTTCGTCGGCCTGGATGGCGACATCGACGGCATGGTGCACCTGTCGGACATCGACTGGAACGCGCCCGGCGAAGAGGCGATGGCCCGCTACAAGAAGGGCGACCTGGTCAAGGCGCGGGTCCTGGACGTCGACGTCGAGAAGGAGCGCATCTCGCTCGGCATCAAGCAGCTCTCCGGCGATCCGATGAGTGGCGACACCTATCGCAAGGGCCAGACCGTGACGGTCACCGTCACCGAGGTCACCTCGGGCGGCATCGAAGTGAAGTTCGGCGAGGAGGACGCGCCGATGACCGCCTTTATCCGCAAGGCGGACCTGTCGCGCGACCGGGCCGAGCAGCGGCCGGAGCGCTATGCGGTCGGCGACCGCCTCGACGCTCAGGTCACCAACATCGACAAGGCGGCCCGCCGGGTCTCCATGTCGGTGAAGGCGCTGGAGATGGCCGAGGAGAAGGAAGCCATCGAGCAGTTCGGCAGCCAGGACTCCGGGGCCTCCCTCGGCGACATCCTCGGCGCCGCCCTGCGCGAGCGCGAGAAGGCCGGCAAGGACGAATAGGCCTCGCCGCAGGCCACGGGATCAGGGCTCGCCGCAAGGCGGGCCCTTTTTCTTTGGGACGCGAGGCCTCCTACGCGACCTGGAGCGTCAAGCGGTGAGCCGCTGCTCACCTGCCCGGGCCCCCGCCCTGCCTGGCCTAGCCTGGCCTGGGCTGGCCGAGCGGGCTAGGACCCGGCGCGGACTCCCGTTAGCGTCCCCGGTTCCATGAACGCCCCCGCGACCACGCCCATCCCGGCCGACGCCTCGCCGGTGATGGCCCAGTTCTTCGAGGCCAAGGCGCGCCAGCCCGACGCCCTGGTGTTCTTCCGCATGGGCGATTTCTACGAGCTGTTCTTCGAGGACGCGGTGAAGGCGGCGGGCGCCCTCGGCATCGCCCTCACCGCCCGCGGCAAGCACGCAGGCCAGGATATCCCCATGGCCGGGGTGCCGGTGCACGCGGCGGAGGCCTATCTCGCCAAGCTGATCCGCGCCGGCTTCAAGGTTGCGGTGTGCGAGCAGATGGAGGACCCCGCGGAGGCCCGCAAGCGAGGCTCCAAGAGCGTGGTCCGGCGCGACCTCGTGCGGGTGGTGACGCCCGGCACCCTCACCGAGGAGGGGCTGCTCGACGCCCGCGGCTCCAACCGGCTGGCGGCGGTGGCGGTGCGCGCGGGCCAGGCGGCGGTGGCGAGCGTGGAGCTCTCCACCGGCGAGGTGGAATGCTGGCTGATCGCGCCGCAGGGGCTGGCGGCGGCCCTGGCGGCGCTGTCGCCGTCGGAGACCCTGGTCCCGGACCGGCTGTTCGCGGACGACGCGGTGTCGGCGGCGCTGAAGAGCTGCGGCGGGGTGGTGCAGCCGATGGCCTCGGCCCTGGCCGAGCCGTCCGCCTCGGAGGCGCGGCTGAAGCGGCTCTATGGGGTGCAGACCCTGGACGGCTTCGGCGGCCTCGCCGGGGCGGAGATCGCCGCGCTGGGCCTGATCGCGGCCCACCTGGAGACCACCCAGGCCGGCCGGCTGCCGGCGCTGTCGCCGCCGCGGCGGGCCGGCGAAGGCGACGTCATGGCGATCGACCCGGCCACCCGGGCGAGCCTGGAGATCGAGCGGGCCCAGGCCGGCGGCCGCGAGGGCTCGCTGCTTGCGGCTGTGGACCGCACCGTGACGCCGGGCGGGGCGCGGCTCCTGGCGGCGCGGCTGGCGCGGCCGCTGCTGGACCCCGTCCGCATCGGCCGGCGGCTGGATGCGGTGCAGTGGCTCCTGGAGCGGCGGACCCTGCGCGAGGACGCCCGGCGCGCGCTCAAGGGATCTCCCGACATGGCGCGGGCCCTGGCCCGGCTGGCGCTCGGCCGCGGCGGACCGCGCGACCTCTGCGCCCTGCGCGATGGGCTGAAGACCGGCCGGGCGCTGGCCGCCCTGCTGGGCGGCCGGCCCGATCCGCTCGACGGCCAGCCCGAAGAGCTGGCCAAGGCGTTGGCGGCGTTCGATCCGGAGACCCGTCAGGACCTCTATGGCCTCATGGGGCTCCTGGAGCGCGGGCTCGGCCCGGAGCTGCCGGCGGCGGCGCGCGACGGCGGGTTCGTGGCGGCGGGCGTGCGGCCCGAGCTCGACGAGGCCCGCGCCCTTCGCGACGACAGCCGGCGGGTGGTGGCGGCCCTGGAACGCCGGCTGCAGGCGGAGAGCGGGGTGCCGCTGAAGGTCCGCCACAACGCGGTGCTGGGCTACTTCCTGGAGGCGACCGCCAAGCAGGCCGAGCCCCTGTTCCAGCCGCCGCTGAACACCGACTTCATCCACCGCCAGACCCTGGCCAGCCAGGTGCGCTTCACCACCGTCGAGCTGGCCGAGCTCGACGCACGGATCGCCCAGGCCGGCGACCGGGCCCTGGCCATCGAGCTCGAGACCTTCGAGGCGTGGCGCGAGAACGCCCGCGCCCTCGCCGCCCCGATCCAGGCGGCGGCGGAGGCCCTGGCGCGCATCGACGTCGCCGCCGCCCTGGCCGAATGGGCCGAGGACGTGCAGGCGGTGCGGCCGGAGGTCGACCGCTCCATGGCGCTGGAGGCCGAAGGCGCGCGCCATCCGGTGGTGGAGGCGGCGGTGCGGCGAGCGGGCGAGCCGTTCACCGCCAACGACTGCCGGCTCGACGGCGCCGGCGCCTTGGCCGCCCGGCTGGCGATCGTCACCGGGCCCAACATGGCCGGCAAGTCGACATATCTGCGCCAGAACGCGCTCCTGGCCGTGCTCGCCCAGGCGGGCGGCTTCGTGCCGGCCAAGCGGCTGAGGCTCGGGGTGGTGGACCGGCTGTTCAGCCGCGTCGGCGCCGCCGACGACCTGTCGCGCGGGCGCTCGACCTTCATGGCCGAGATGGTCGAGACCGCCGCCATCCTGACCCAGGCCACGCCGCGTTCGCTGGTGATCCTGGACGAGATCGGCCGCGGCACCGCCACCTACGACGGCCTGGCCATCGCCTGGGCCTGCGCGGAGGCGCTGCACGACGTCAACCGCTGCCGGGCCCTGTTCGCTACCCACTACCACGAGCTGGCGCGGCTCGAGGGGCGGCTGGCGCACGTCTGCAACCTGTCGCTCCGGGCCAAGGAGTGGAACGGCGAGCTGGTGTTCCTGCACGAGGCCCGTCCCGGGCCGGCCGACCGCTCCTACGGCGTGCAGGTCGCGAGGCTGGCCGGCGTGCCCGCGGCCGTGGTGGCCCGCGCCCGCGAGGTGCTCGAGCGGCTGGAGAGCCAGGCTTCCTCCCCCGCCCGGCTCGACGACCTGCCGCTGTTCGCCCAGGCCGCGCCCGCAGTCGTGGCGGCGGCGGCCGAGCCCGGGCCGGCAGAGGCGGCGCTGCAGGCGCTGGACGTGGACGGCATGAGCCCGCGCGAAGCGCTGGAGGCGCTCTACCGCCTGAAGGGCCTTCTGGGCTGAGGCGGCGCGGTCAGGCGGCGAGACGCCTCAGGAGCTCCAGCAGGCGCGTCTGCTCCGCGCCGGGGCTCATGGCCTCGAGGTTGCCGCGGGCGTTGTCGATGGCGTTGCGCCTGGCGACGTGCAGGAGCCTGAGCCCGGCGGTGATGTCCGGCGCCATCGTCGCGGTGACGAACCGGCGGATGCGCCGGGTGACGCGCACCGCGGCGCGCGCGTGCTGCAGGGCCCCCAGGGCCGCGTGGGCGGCCCCCGCGGCGGCGTGATCGAGGCGCGCCCTGCGCGCCGCCGTCTCGTCCGGCGTGGTCTTCGGCAGCTGTCCCGCCGCGATGAAGTCGGCGAAGGCGGCCGCGTCGGCCTCCGCGTCGGCCTCGAAGGCCGAGGCCAGCTCGTCCAGCACAGGGGCGGCGGCATGCAGCTCGGCATGCTCCTGGTGGCGCAGGGTCATGTGCACGGCCTTCTGCACCAGGGCGACGCCCAGCATGGCGCTGAGCGCGGTGACCACGCCGCCGCCGGGGACCGCGGCGGTCGAGCCCGCCTGAGCGTAAAGCTCGCGGACGGAGCGGTCGCTGAACCGGCTCATGCGGGGATCTCCTCGCCGGAGCCAAGGACAGGCCGGCCGACGCGCCCTATATAGCGCCCATGCGTTCGCCCCGCCTGCGTCCAACCCGCCTCGAATATGTGATGGACGGGGTCAAGCTCCGCTCCCAGCTCACCACCGCGGCCCTGGACGCGTTGGGCGACGTCGCCGAGCAGCGCAAGCGCGCCATCGAGATCCTGCGCGCGGCCCTGTTCCGCGGCCGGATGATCGCCAAGGAGCGGCTGGAGAACGGCGGGGGCGGCATCGAGACCGCCCGCCTTTTGTCGGGCGTCACCGACGAGGTGGTCACCGCCCTCTACGACTTCACCACCGTGCACGTGTTCCGGGCCAGGAACCCCACCGAGGGCGAGCGGCTGGCCCTGCTGGCGGTGGGCGGCTACGGCCGGGGGGCGCTGGCCCCCTTCTCCGACATCGACCTTCTGTTCTTGCGGCCCTACAAGCCGACCGCCCACACCGAGAGCGTGATCGAATTCATGCTCTACGCCCTGTGGGACCTCGGTTTCAAAGTCGGCCACGCCTCGCGCACCATCGAGGAGTGCCTGCGGCTTTCGCGCGAGGACTTCACCATCCGCACCTCGATCCTGGAGGCCCGCCGCCTGGCCGGCGACGAGCGCCTGGCCGAGGAGCTGATGCGCCGCTTCCGCGCCGAGGTGGTCAAGGGCACCGGCGCGGAGTTCGTCGCCGCCAAGCTGAAGGAGCGCGACGAGCGGCACGCCCGGGCCGGGGCGACCCGCTACCTGGTCGAGCCCAACGTCAAGGAGGGCAAGGGCGGCCTGAGGGATCTCAACACCCTGTTCTGGATCGCCCAGTACCTGCACCCACGCCAGGCCCGCGAGGGAGGGCTGGTGGAGCTGGAGATGTTCGACCGGCGCGAGGTCGCCGCCTTCGTCAAGGCCATCGACTTTCTGTGGGCGGTGCGCTGCCACCTGCACTTCGTCACCGGCCGGCCGGAGGAGCGGCTCTCGTTCGACCTGCAACCGGAGATCGCCCGGCGGATGGGCTATGGCGACCGCGGCGACGCCCCGGCGGTGGAGCGGTTCATGCGCCGCTACTTCCTGATCGCCTCGGAAGTCGGGGCCCTGACCCGCGCCTTCTGCGCCAAGCTGGAGGCCGAGGAGGCCAAGAAGCAGCCGCACGGCCTCTCGCGCCTGCTGAAGCCGCGGCGCGCGTCGAGGAAGCCGCTGGATGCGCCCGGCTTCCACGAGGAGGGCGGCCGGCTCACCGTCGACGGGCCGGAGGTGTTCGAGACCGACCCGGTGAACCTGCTGCGGCTGTTCCGCCTGGCCGACCGGCTGGACCTCGATCTGCATCCGGACGCCTTCACGGCCGTCACCCGGGCGCTGAAGCTGATCACCTCCAAGATGCGGCGCGATCCGGCGGCGGCCGAGGCGTTCCTGGACATCCTGGCCCGAGGCCGGCGCACCTACCGGACGCTGTGCCTGATGAACGAGGCCGGGGTGCTGGGCCGCTTCATCCCCGAGTTCGGGCGCATCGTCGCCCAGATGCAGTTCAACATGTACCACTCCTACACGGTGGACGAGCACACCCTGCGCGCGGTCGGAGTGATCGCCGACATCGCCGCCGGACGGCTGGAAGAGGACCATCCGCTCTCGGTCTCGGTGATGCCGCTGATCGAGGACCGCGAGGCGCTGTTCCTGGCGATGCTGCTGCACGACACCGGCAAGGGCGGGGTCGGCGGCCAGGAGAAGGCGGGGGCGATCACCTCGCGCCGGGCGTGCGAGCGGCTCGGGCTGGACCGGCGGCGCGTGGAGCTGGTGAGCTGGCTGGTCGAGCACCACCTGGTGATGAGCGACTATGCCCAGAAGCGCGACGTCTCCGATCCCGGCACGGTCGAGGCCTTCGCGCGCATCGTCGAGACCCCCGAGCGTCTGCGGCTGCTGCTGGTGCTGACGGTGGCCGACATCCGCGCCGTCGGGCCGGGGGTCTGGAACGGCTGGAAGGGTCAGCTCATGCGCGAGCTCTACGCCTCCACCGAACGGCTGTTCCGCGGCGGGCGGCCCGGCGACCGCGGCCAGGCCGAGGAGGAGGGCTTCGCCGAGGCCGCGCGCGCGGCCCTGATCGCCCGAGATCCGGAAGCGGCCTCCTTCGCCGGCAACATGGAGGACGCCTATTTCTCCGCCTTCACCCCCGACGAGCAGGCGAGCCACGCGGCCCTGGTGCGCCGCTACTACGCTGCCGGCGGGGCGGTGGCCTCGGCCCGGCTGCGGCCGGAGCTGAACGCCGCCGAGGTGGCGGTGGCTGTGGGCGACCGCCGCGGCCTGTTCGCCGACCTCGCCACCGCGCTGGCGGCCCTGGGCGCGGACGTGGTCGGGGCCAAGGTGTTCACCTCCAAGGCGCACCAGGCGCTCGATATCTTCTATGTGCAGGACGCCTCTGGCGCCGCCTATGGCCAGGATTCGGCGGCGCGGCTGGAGCGGCTGGCGGCAGGGCTGGAGCAGGCCGCGCGCGGCGAGCGGGTGGTGCAGGAGCCGGCCAAGCCGCTCGACCTCGGCCGCGCCGGGGCGTTCGACATCGCCCCCACCGTGGCCATCGACAACGATGCGTCGCAGGAGTGCACGGTGGTGGAGGCGTCCGGCCGCGATCGGCCGGGCCTTTTGGGCGCCCTGGCCACGGCGATCACCCGCCACGGCCTGTCGATCACCTCGGCCCACATCGACAACTACGGCGAGCGGGCGGTGGACGCCTTCTATGTGCAGGATCCGGCGCGCCACAAGCTGCCCGGCCGAAAGGCCCTGGCGCTGAAGGGGGCCCTGCTGCAGGTGCTGAGCGAGGAGCCCGTCCGCGCCGCCCCGCGCCGGCTGCCGCTGGAGCGGGCCCGCGCCAGTGTCGCCCGCTAGGGCTCAGCGGACCCTGAGCGCGGCCTGGACGATGCGGTCGGGCGAGGTGCGCAGGGCGCCCTGGCAGGGGTCGATGCTGACCTCCAGCACATTGGCGTCCAGGCGGATGCCGGCGGGGCCGGACTGGAACAGCACCCGGTGGATGCGGCGCAGGGCCTTGCGGCCCGATCCCTGGCGGGACATGCGGGTCACCGCGTCCACGGTGGCCGCCGCGGCGTCGGCCAGCATGGACTCGGTGCCGGGCGTGATCTCGGGCGCGTCGAAGATCACCAGGTGGCCCGCCGCGCGGGAGGCGCGCACGCTGGCCTGCAGGAACCTCTGGCCGAGCTCGCCGGCGGCCATCGGCGAGAACCGCACCGGCACGGCCGGCCCGACCAGGGCCAGCGGCGCGCCCTTGGGCCGGTCGTGGGCGAACAGGGTGACCCCGCCCAGTCGGGTCATGCGCAGCACCATGGCCCCCATGCCGTCGCGGTAGATGGTGTCGCCGCGGGTGGCCGGGGCCGGGCTCAGGGGCGAGATCTGGCAGGACTTCTCGTACTTGAGCAGGGCGACCGGTCCGGAGCGGTCCAGCACGAAGGTGGCGCCGTCGTCGGACATGTAGCGGCCGACCGGGGGCGCGAAGGCCCGGCGGTCGTCGTGCGCCTCGCCGCCGAACAGCACCGCGCCCAGGCCGTCCTGGCCCCGGCCGTCGGCGGCCCGCGCCTGCGCAGCCCACATCGACGCCAGGCAGAGGCCCGCCAAGGCGAGCTGCAGGGCGCGCTGTGAGGTCATGCTCCGGCTAAGTGCCCGCTGAGTGGGGCCATATTTGGACGCGTGGCTAGGACTTGGCCGCCCTTCGCCCGGGTGTTGCAATTGCGCTACTGTGCGGTGCACAATTAGGCCCCAGTCTTGCACAGGCCCGCTTATGTCGCACCCCGATCAACCCACAAGCTCCCGGCGCAGGGGCGCCGAAGGCGAGCCCGTGGTGATCAAAAAGTACGCGAACCGGCGGCTCTACAACCCCGCCTCCAGCTCCTACGTCACCCTCGACCATCTGGCCGAGATGGTCCGCGACGGGGTCGACTTCGTCGTCTACGACGCCAAGACCAACGAGGACCTGACCCGCAGCGTGCTCGGCCAGATCATCTTCGATGAAGAGAACAAGAGCGCGCAGAACCTTCTGCCGCTGCAGTTCATGCGCCAGCTGATCCGGCTCTACGGCGACTCCATGCAGGCCCTGGTGCCGAGCTACCTGGAGATGTCGCTGGAAGGCTTCGCCCGCCAGCGCGAGCGGATGCAGAAGGAGTTCAGCGGGGCCTTCGGCGGCGCCGAAGTGCTCGAGCGCTTCCAGGACCAGGTGCGCCAGAACATCCAGCTCTTCGACCGGGCGATGAAGATGTTTTCCCCCTTCACCTATGGCCGCGCCGAAGGCGAGGAGCCCGCCGCGCCGCCGAAGCCCGCCCCGCCGGCGGCCGCCGGATCGGACGACGCCCTGAGCGAGCTGAAGGCGCAGGTGGAAGCCATGCAGCGGCAGATCGAGAAGCTCGCCAACAAGGGCTGAGCGGCCCAAAAGCGCCTGTTAACGCCCTGCCGCTATGCAGGAGCGCCGATGAACGACCCGATCCAGCCCATCCGCAAGGTCGCCGCCGAACGGCGCGCCGAGGAGCGCCGCGAGCAGCAGCGCCGAGACCGCGAGCGCCGAGGCCAGCAGGGCGCCGGGCAAACCGTGCCGGGCAAGTCCAACCTCCCCGTGTTGGCCTCGCAGGCCAACACCGCCGCGCCGCAGGCCAAGGCGGAGGCCGCGGCCTTCGCCGCCCAGCTGCTCGGCCAGGGCGGCAACAAGCGCGGGCTGAGAGCCGGGCCGCCGGCCCTGGAGGAGGCGCGCTCGGCCTATCTGGAGGCGGAGTGGTCCGGACCGGATGACCGCCGCAAGCGGCAGGGCCGCATCACCAAGGCGGAAATCTGAGAGGCGGCGCCCGGCCGGGGGAGCCTGGCGCGGCATTTGCTTGAGGTCCCGCAGGTTCAACCCCTGCACGGACGCCCATGCCGAGCCTCGCCGCTTTCGTCGCCAGGACCGTCGACGTGCTCGTCGTGGCCCTGATCTTCAGCGTGATGGGCTAGCGGACCGGACGGGGCGGGGCCGCGATCAGGCCTTCGCGCTGCGCGCGCTTGCGGGCAAGCTTGCGGGCGCGGCGGACAGCCTCGGCCTTTTGGCGCGCCCGCTTCTCGGACGGCTTCTCGTAGTGGACGTGCCGCTTCATTTCGCGGAACGACCCCTCGCGCTGCATCTTCTTCTTGAGCGCCTTCAACGCCTGGTCGACGTTGTTGTCGCGAACGAAAATCTGAACGATGACCCGGTCCTCCTCTGATCGCGCCGCGGCGCCCGCCGCCAACGACGCGAGCGCGCGAAAGCTAGCCTCCGCGCGCGGGGGCGGCAGATAGCAAAAGCGGCGCGCGATGTCGATGGGGCGGGGCGCAATGACCGCTTTCTTCCGCAGCCTTGCGGGCAGGTCACCCGCCCCGCGGCTGCTGGCTCCAGCGCTTGAACGCCATCAGCTCCAGCCGGCGAAAGGCCCGCGATCGGAAGCCGAGGATCGGATTGAACGGATTGGTGCGCATGAAGATGTAGATGGCCGGCCGCGCGCGCCCGTCCATGGCCTGGCCGCGGCGGTGGAAGCCCGAGGTGTCGGCCAGCACCAGGGTATTGGCCCGGACGGTGACGGCCGTCGGCGCGGGAAGGCCCATGGCTGCAAGGTCCGCCTCGTCCGCGCGGAAGGAGCCCGCCGCAACGTGCGGGTCGGCGCTCGATTTCGCCTTCAGGCTCTGGCGGTACTCCCAGCCGAGCCGCCGACGCGTCAGCCGGTGCGAGCCCGGCACGTACTCGAACGGGCCGCGCGCCGGGTCGACGTCCTCGAGGAACAGCCAGCCCTTGAGCGTGGGGTGGAAGGTGTCGGAGTGCAGCGTCTTCTGCGGATCGGACTCGGGCGTGGCGAAGTCGCGCCTCAGCACCTGGACCTGGCAGAACGGGTGCTTCAGCCGGGCCCCGACGAAGTTCACCGCCCCCAGGAACCGGCGGTCCGCCAGCAGTCGCGCCAGCCGGGGCGCGCGCGCCAGGGCGTCGTCATCCAGCAGCGAGAGCTCGGTGACGGTGTCGCCTTCCTGGATGCGGCGCGGCGCGGCCGCCGCCACCGCCCGCGCTTCGGACTGCAACGCCGCGAACTCCTCGGCCGGGAGAAAGTCGGGCAGCACCAGATAGCCGTCCTGGCGGAAGCGACGACGCTGATCAGCCGCGACCAGGCCCGACAGCAGGGCGCGGCGGATTCCGGTGAAGCCGTGGGCCAGGACCTTGCGAACCACGTGGAGCCCCAGCCGGTTGAGCGTGCGGCTTCCGACCAGCGGATTGCGCGCGAACGACTTGGCTCCCGTCAGCAGCTGCAACGCCCAGAGCGGCGCGAGCGCGTACCGGGCCGTCCTCAGCATGCTGGCGGCGGCGGGCATTTGCATCGGCGCAGACACTGACGGCATGGATCGGGCCGTCAAGGATGCATTACGGGCGCGATGGCGCTGGCGAGGCTACGACGGCGCGTTCATCGTAGCCGCGCAAGAGGATAAGGGCCCGATGTCGCGCACCTGGCGCATCCTGAGGTGGCTGCTCGCGCCATTCTGGCTGGCGCAGGTGTTCACCGGAGAGAAGTCGTTCCAGGCCAACCCGATCCTCGGGAGCGCCGGCTTGAACCGCCGCGGCCTGTTCGTGTGGCGCGCGCGGCTGGCCCATCGCATGACCGCCCGGCGGCGGCGGCGGCTGGAGCACCTGGTCTCGGCGGAGGATCGCGAGGCTTTCGCAAGGGATGGCTATGTCGCGCGGAGCGGGTTTGCCCCGCCGGAGCTCTTCGCCGAGGTCGTGCGCGAGGTCGAGGCCTACCGGGGGCCGGCCGGCGAGTTCAAGGAGGGCGACGCGATCACCCGCCGCATCCCCCTGACGCCCGAGACGCTGAAACGGCTGCCGGCCTGCAGGGCGCTCCTGGAGCTGCCGCAGTGGCGCGGCCTGACCCGCTACGTGTCGAGCTTCGACGCCGACCCTCTGGTCTCGATCCAGACCATCTTCACCAAGGTGGACGACGGGCGCGGCGATCCGCAGACGGCCATGCACGTCGACACCTTCCATCCGACGATGAAGGCGTGGCTGTTCCTGGAAGACGTGGCCGAGGAGGACGGGCCGTTCAGCTATGCGCCCGGCTCGCACCTGCGCACGGCCCGGCGCGAGGCGTGGGAGCGGCGCCGGAGCATCGAGGCCGCCGATCCTTCCGGGCGCAAGAAGGGAGGCGCCCTGCGCATAACCAAGGCGGAGCTTGCGCGGCTGAAGACCGCCAAGCCGCGGCGCTTCGCCGTCCGGGCCAACACCCTGGTGGTGGCCGACACCTACGGCTTCCACGCCCGCCGTCCGAGCCAGCGGCCGTCCGCGCGGATCGAGATCTGGGCCTCCAGCCGGCGCAACCCCTTCACCCCCTGGCCCGGAGGCGGCCTCGGCGCCCGGCTGATGGCCCGGGCGGTGCCCCTGGCCTGGGGCCTCATGGCCCTGCGCCGGCGGCTTGGCCTGCCAGCGCCTGCGTTCCGCCAGGTCGAGGTGGCGGGGCCGAAGACGCCGCCGCAAGCCTGGCGCGGCTAGGCCGCCGGCGCGGCGTCGCTATCGCCTCGTCACGCCCAGGAGGTCCGACCACCGCCATTCGCCCGATCCCAGGGCGACCCGGGCGGCGCCTGGAGCGTCGTTCAGGGAGATCAGCACGAGGCCGTGCACCGGCTGCAGGCGGCAGGCCTCGGGCGCGAAGGCCACCTCCAGCATGATGGCCTGGCGGACGCCGGCAAGGCCCTTGCCCTCCTCGCCCCGGCTTTGGATCCAGTCGCCGTTCCACAGCAGGATGGCGCCGCCGCCAGAGCCGCCCGCGCGGGCCTGGGCCACGGCGGCCTGCACCTGGCCGTCGCGGCGGAGCGCGCCCTGCAGCCGCCGCACCATGTCGCACGCGCGGCGCGATCACCGCCGGCTCGGGCGAAGGAGAGGGCTCGGGCTATGGCTCGGGAGCGGGGGGCCGCCCGGCGCGCGCCCGCCGCGGC
>FTHL01000124.1_pt1 | contig 12360 bp, 13 predicted proteins | sample 1640951 | NCBI WGS metagenome assembly FTHL01 (sample SAMEA3914788, study PRJEB12502) | metagenome | biome: forest; material: soil | place: Canada | collected 2011-07-03 | depth 0.1 m
CGCACCGGGCCGTCGAGGTCAGGCCAGCAGATCCTGGTATTCGGCGTGGCGGCGGATGAAGGCCGCCGCGTAGGGGCAGACCGGCACGACCTTCAGGCCCCGCGCCCGGGCCTGGTCGAGCAGGCCGGTCATCAGCCGTCCGGCGGCGCCGGTGCCTCGGAGCGCGACCGGGGCCTCCACGTGCGGGATCACCAGCTGGTCGCCGTGCAATCGATAATCGGCGAAGGCCACGAGGCCCTGCTCGGTGAGCTCGAAGCGGTTGCGGGCGGCATTGTCGACGACATCCTGGCTCATCGCGACCCTTTCGGTGTTAGGCTGAGGGCTTGTACCGAAGAGGGTCGGCGTGCGCATCGCTGTTGTCTGCCTGACCGCGGCGGCTCTCGCGGCCTGTTCCAAGGGCGGCGGCGAGCGATCCGCCGCCCCCGACTCCGCGCCGCATCCGCCCCGGCTCGGGCCCGGCGGCCGGCCGCATCTCAAGCCGGGCTTCTGGCGCATCCAGATGGAGAGCGAAACCGCCTTCGGGGCGACCATGACCGGCCAGCTCTGCGTCGATTCGCGCACCGAAAGCTCGGGCTTCAAGCTGGCGCCCGGCATGAAGTCGGCGCTCTGCAGCGAGCCGAAGTTCGGTCTTGCGCCGTCCGGCGTGACCTTCGACGTGACCTGCCGCACGCATAAGGGCCGCACGGTCGCCACCCGGGGGACGGCCTCGGGAGATTTCGGCAAGGCCTATCGGCTCGAGGCGACGAGCACCTTCGACCCGCCCCTGCCGGCCTCGATCGGCACGGTGCGCAGCACGGTGGAGGCCTCTTGGCTCGGCCCATGTCCAGAGGGCAGTCGGCCGGGCCAGATGTCGATGAAGTTCAGGGGCCTCGGCCAGGGATAGCTGGGCGAGCCTCCGCTCAGCGGCCTGGCTGTGGGGCCCCCGCGTCCTGAGCGACCTCGCCCTCGCGGTCCCGCGGCTTCTGGCTCGCGTGTCGACGCCCCTCCTCGTCGGCGCGCAGGCCAACGACGTCGTCGAGCCGATGGGGCTCGGCGCTCCGGAGGCGATCGCGAGGCTGCCCGGCGTCGAAGCTGCGGCGCTCGGCGGGGATCGGGGGAAGCTTGGGCATGAAGGCCTCCTGCGTCTCGCAGATTGAACCCCTGCCGGAAAGGGCGGTTCCGACCTCAGTCCGCGTCCAGGCCCACGTCCAGCACCGCGGCGGAGTGGGTCAGCGCCCCCACGGAGATGACGTCGACACCGGTCTCGGCGATCGCGCGCACGCTCGACAGATCGACCCCGCCGGAGGCTTCCAGGCGCACCCGACCGGCGGCGCGCCGCACCGCCTCGGTCAGGTCGCCCAGGGAGAAATTGTCGAGCATGATCACGTCGGGCGCGTGGGCCAGGGCCTCGTCGAATTGGCCAAGGTCGTCCACCTCAACCTCCACCTTAACCAGGTGTCCGGCTGCGGCTTTGGCGCGCGCCAGGGCCGGACCGACACCGCCGCAGGCCGCCACGTGGTTGTCCTTGATCAGGATGGCGTCATCCAGGCCGAAGCGGTGGTTGATGCCGCCGCCGCAGCGCACCGCGTATTTCTCCAGCGCCCGCAGCCCGGGCGTGGTCTTGCGGGTGTCGGTGATGCGCGCCCGGGTTCCGGCCACAGCCGCCACATAGGCGGCGGTCAGGGTGGCGATGCCCGAAAGCCGTCCCAGGAGGTTCAGCGCCGTGCGCTCGGTAGCCAGGACGGCCCGGGCATTGGCCTCGGCGCTGGCCAGCATCGCGCCGGCCGGGACCTCGTCGCCATCTCCCACCTCGATCTCGAAGCGGGCCTCAGGGTCCAGCACCCGCAACGCCAGGCGGGCGCAATCGAGGCCGGCGACCACGCCCGGCCGCCGTGCGGCGAAGCGGACGGCGAGCCGCGCGTCCGCGTCGATGCAGGCCATCGAGGTCACGTCCCCGGCGCGGCCGAGATCCTCGGCCAGGGCCGCGCGGATCACGGGCTCGATCATGGCGTCCGGCAGGGCCTGGACGTCCCGGGCGCTCATTCGGCGGGAACTCGAAGCCGCCGGGCCTCGGCCTGGTCTAGCGTCGTGACGGTCCGGCGGGCCGGGGAGGCCATCAGGGGAAAGTCGGAGCGGTAATGGGCGCCCCGGCTCTCGTGCCGGTCCAGCGCCCCGCCGGCGATCAGCTTGGCGGCGACCAGGGGCAGGGAGCGGCCGTGCTCGGTCTCGAGCGCCGCGATGGACTCCAGCAGTCGGTTCAGGCCGTCGCGGTCGCGGACCACGCCGGCGTCTCGGCTCATGGTGCGCCGCAACGCCTGGAGCGCGGCCTCGGGCAGAGCCGGCGGCGCCTTCGCTGCGCCCGGATCGCCCCCGTCCGCATGCATGTCGCGCGCCGCCGCCCCTGCGCGGCGGCCGAACACGGCGGCTTCGAGCAAGGAGTTGGACGCCAGCCGGTTGGCGCCGTGGACTCCGGTGCAGGCGGTCTCTCCGGCGGCGAAGAGCCCGCGCAGGGACGTGGCCCCCGCGCTGTCGGTGGCGACGCCGCCCATATGGTAGTGCGCCGCCGGGGCCACCGGGATGGGCTGGACGCGGGGATCCAGTCCCGCGGCCATGCAGGCGGCGAACACGGTGGGAAAGGCGTGCGGGAACTCCGCGCCGATGGCGCCCGTTGCGTCGAGGAAGGCGCCTTCGCCCCTTGAGAGCTGCCGATGGATGGCCCGGGCGACGATGTCGCGCGGCGCGAGCTCGGCCTGGGGGTGGTAGCCGGCCATGAAGGCGCGCCCCTGGCTGTCGACCAGCCTCGCGCCTTCGCCGCGCAGCGCCTCGGTGGCGAGGGGCGCCGGATCGCGCCCGACGTCGATCGCGGTCGGATGGAACTGGACGAACTCCGGATCGGCGATGCGGGCGCCGGCCAAGGCGGCGATCGCCACGCCTTCGCCCAGCGCGCCGGCGGGATTGGTGGTCACCGCGTAGAGGCCGCCGAGCCCACCGGCCGCCAGCACGACCGCCGGCGCGACGATCTCGGTCAAGGCGCCGTCGAGCTCGGCCAGGACGCCGCGGACCCGGCCCTCGAGGTCCTGCAGCAGGGCGCGCACCCGGGCGCCCTCCAGCACCTGGATGTGCGGCGCGGCCTGCGCCGCCTTGGCTACGGCCTGCATCACCGCCGCCCCGGCCTGGTCGCCCCGGACGCGGGCGATCCGCGCCCGCGAATGCGCCGCCTCCAGCCCCTGGGAGAAGCGGCCTTCCACGTCCAGGTCGAACGGCGCGCCGAGGCCCGCTAGCCAGCGCACGGCGTCCGGGCCCTCCCCGGCCAGGAGGGCGGCCATCGCCGGATCTGTGAGGCCGGCGCCGGCCGCGATGGTGTCGGCGGCGTGGAGCTCGGCGCTGTCGCCTTCGGACAAGGCGGCTGCGACGCCGCCTTGCGCCCAGGCCGAGGCGGAGACGCCCGCCAGCGGGGCCGGCGTCAGCACCAGGGCCTTGCGCGGCGCCGCTGACAGGGCGGCCGCGAGGCCCGCCAGTCCAGCGCCGACCACAAGCACGCCGTCGAAGTCGATCCGGTCAGGCATGGGCCGCCTCCGCCAGGCGGGCGAGGGCGTGCCGGTGCAGCTCGGCCGAACGGTCGCTGAAGCAGCAGAACGTCACGCGGTCGAGCTGCTCGTCCGCCGCCAGGAACTGCGCGACGACGCCAGCGGCGATCGCCGCCGCCGCCTCTGCCGGATAGCCGTAGACGCCGGTGGAGACCGCTGGGAACGCCACCGACGCCAGCCCATGGCTCACGGCGAGCTGTAGCGAGGTCCGGTAGCAGGACGCCAGGAGCTCCGCTTCGCCGCGGGCGCCGCCGGCCCAGATCGGTCCGACGGTGTGGATGACGTGCCTTGCGGGAAGGGCGAAGCCCGGCGTGATCTTCGCGTCGCCCGCCCGGCAGCCCCCGAGCGTGCGGCAGGCCGCCAGCAGGCCAGGCCCGGCCGCGCGATGGATGGCCCCGTCGACTCCGCCGCCGCCGAGCAGGCTGGAGTTCGCCGCATTGACGATGGCATCCACCGCTAGGGTGGTGATGTCGGCGCAGACGACCTCCGTGCGCTCCAGCATCCTGCGCCTCAGAGCCTGAGCAGCCGGCGCGCGGCGCCGAAGACCAGCGGGTCGGTGGTAAAGGCCGCCGCCGCCGCGCACAGCAGCGCCGCGACGAGGTAGAGGGCGACGCTGGCTGGCCATTCGGCGAGGTTCAGCGCTCTTGCGGGCGGCCTCAACCGGCCCCGCTTCAGGGCGCCGAAGACGCCCAGTCCGACGAACAGGGCGAAGATGTTGCTGTGCCGGCTCAGCGCCCAGAGCACCACGGCGGCGCCGACGAGCACCAAAGCGCCGCGCTCCACCCAGGGATGGATCTTCGCCAGCGCCGGTCCGAACGCCTTGGAGCCGTCCAACGGCGGGGCCGGGGCCAGATTGATGAGGTTGATCACAGCCACGAAGAAGGCGCCGCCAAGCCAGCGGTTCTGCCCGGTGGCCGCAGCGGCGAGGAAGAAGGGAACCATGGCCAGGAGCCCGAACACCGGCCCGGCGAGGGCGATGAGCACGCCCTTGAACTCGGTGGAGGGGGGCCGCTTGCCGGTGGCCGCCCCGCCCAGGAACGGCACGATGTGGATGCGGCCGGGCCCGCACCCGAGGGCGTTGATGGCCAGGACGTGGCCGGTTTCGTGGACCAGGACGCCGACCACGCCGGCGAGGGCGACCATCCAGCCCATCTGCCACCAGATCCACCCAGCCAGGAGCGCCGTCGAGATCAGGCTCCAGAGGATCTCGGATCCTCGCGAAGGCTGTGGCCGCGCGGCGGCCGTCGGCTCGGTCACGGCGGGGGTCAAGGCGCGGCCCTAGATCAGCTCCACGTCGACGTGGTGGCGGGCCTTGACCAGGTCGTACCGCGCCGGCGTGAGGGGAGGGGGCATGTCGATCATGCGTTGCACGGCCAGGCGGGCTCGGTCGGCGACGTTGGGGTCGACGGTGACCTCGTACCGCTCCTCAAGGAGCGCCTGGTGGATGTTCTCCAGGGTGATCCGCTTCATGTGCGGGCAGAGGTTGCAGGGCCGGATGAACTCGGTCTCCGGTGCATCGCAGGCCACGTTGTCGGCCATCGAGCACTCGGTGATCAGCACCACCTGCCGCGGCTTCCGCTCCGACACGAAGCTGGCCATGGCGGCGGTGGATCCGGCGAAATCGGCGACCTCCAGCACCTCGGCGGGGCACTCGGGGTGGGCGAGCACCTGGGCGTCGGGGTAGGCCGCCTTGAGCTCCAGGATATCCTCGGCGGTGAAGCGTTCGTGCACCTCGCAGCGCCCGCGCCAGGCGATCACGCCGACCGAGGTCTGGCGAGCGACGTTGCGGGCGAGAAACTCGTCGGGGAGCAGGACGACCCGGTCCACGCCCCACTCCCGGGCGGCCCATTCGACCACCTGCACGGCGTTGGCGGAGGTGCAGCAGACGTCGGTCTCGGCCTTCACCTCGGCGGTGGTGTTGACGTAGGTGACCACCGGCAGGCCCGGATAGCGCTGCTTGATCAGGCGCACGTCCGCCGCGGTAATCGACGCGGCGAGGGAGCAGCCGGCGCGCAGGTCGGGGATCAGCACCGTCTTGTCCATGCAGAGCACCTTGGAGGTCTCGGCCATGAAGTGGACCCCGGCCTGGACGATGATCCTGGCGTCCGAGCGGGCCGCCTCCCGGGCCAGCCCCAGGGAGTCGCCGACATAGTCGCCCACGCCGTGGAAGATTTCGGGCGTCATGTAGTTGTGGGCCAGGATGACCGCGTTCTTCTCGCGCTTCAGGGCGTTGATCGCCGCGATCAGCGGGGCCTGCAGCCGCCATTCCAGCGGGGTGACGTGCGACTTCACCTTCTCCCAGACGGGCGACAGGGCCGCGTCGAGGGCGGGGCTGAAGGGTAGGGGTTCGATGCCATCGTACACGGCGGCCTCCCATCTCCACTTATGCTCAAACTGAGCATTAAGGAGCGCTTGAAAAACGCCGGCAGGCCGACCTCCCGCCGACGTCACCGCTTATGCTTCAGTTGAGCATAAGTCCGGAACCTATATAGGACGCTTCAAACCGCGATGCAAAGGGAGTCACGCCTCCGGCGCACGCCGATAGTGGTAGCGGTAAAGCTCCCGGGTAATCCCGAGCGAGCGGTAGAGCCCCAGGCCCGCGCCGTTGCCCGCCTCGACCTGCAGGCAGACTCCCTCGGCCCCGGCCGCCACCCCCCAGGAAACCAGGGCGGAGAGCAGCCGCCGGCCGAAACCCTTGCCCCGCTGGCGGCCCTCGGTGACCACGCCTTCCACGCACAGAAGCCGATCATGAAGGGCGCCGAAGGCGACTGCGGTCAGGATCTGGTCGGTGCGCAGCCGCGCGAATCCAGCCGGCACCGCGATCTGGCTGAGCACCGCGTCATAAGTCCGGTCCTGCTCGGGCGAGAGTCCCGACAGCACCCGCTTGGCCTCCATCCAGGCCCTGGTCAGCACCGGAGAGACGTCGACATCCCGGTCGTCGCCCGTCGCGAGATCGGCGCAGTCGGCGTAGAGGGTGAGGGTCTCCGCTTCCGCTTCGTAGTTCAGGTGCTCGAGCCGGCGGTCGGCGCCGGGGTCGATCATCGAGGGTATGCGGAAGCGCGGGAGGGTTCCCCAACGGCGATAGGTCGCCTCGATCGCCTCGAGGTCCTGCTCGAGCCCGCCGGCGCGGCGGCGCAGCGGATTGGCGGAGTTGATGCGGCGGGTGAAGCCGGCCCCGCCGCGGGCGATCCAGTCGCCGAAGCGAACCTGCCTCAGCGAGGGCCAGGCGTTGAAACAGGCGGCTTCGGCCCGCCAGGCCAGGTTCGCCATCAGGCGGCCCGCTTGAGGGTCCCGTCGAGCAGCTCCAGCAGCTCGCGCCAGTGCCGCTCGGCGGCCGCCTCGTCATACACAGGGGCGTCCTTCATCACATAGCCGTGCTTGGCCCCGTCGTAGATCGCGACCTTGTGGTCGACGCCGGCTTGAGCCAGCGCCTCCTCCAACGTCCGGCAGTGCTCCGGCGTGAAGCCGGCGTCTTCGTCCGCACCGCCGACCACGACCTTGCCCTTGATACGTTCCACCTGCAGATGCGGGCTCGAAGCGTCTTCGGTCACCACGTGGCCGGGGTGGAAGGCGCCGGCCGCCGCGACGCGGTCGGGGAAGTTGGCCGCGGCCAGGAGTGCAAGCCGGCCGCCCATGCAGTAGCCGGTGACGCCGACCTTCTCGTCCTTCACATCAGGCTGCTTGGACAGGAAATCCAGGAATGCGCCCATGTCCGCCTTGGCCGCCTCGGGATTGGTCGCCTTGCCCATCTTGGCGAAGATCGCCTTGCGGGTTTCCTCGTCGCCGAACAGCTTGCTGAAGTCGGTCACCGGCTCGTAGGGGCCGTCGCGGTAGAACAGATCAGGCAGCAGCACATAGTAGCCGTGCGACGCCAGCCGCTCGCCAAGTTCGAACAGGGTCGGGCGGATCGCCGGAGCGTCCATCAGCACGATGACCGCCGGCCATGGTCCCCGCCCCTCCGGACGGAACACCGAAGCCGGACAGGTCCCGTCCGGCGTTTTGATCTCCACGGCCGTTCTGCTCATCGGTTGGCTCCCTCGTCTGTCACAAGAAGGTCGCGGCCCGCCCGGCGCACGTCGGTGCAGCCGGTCAGGGCCAGGGCGGTGGCGAGCTCGCCCCGCATGATGTCCAGCACGTGCGTCACGCCGGCCTCGCCGCGGGCGGCCAAACCATAGGCCCAGGCGCGGCCCAGCAGCACCGCCTTGGCGCCGAGCGCCAGCGCCTTCAGCACGTCCAGCCCGGAGCGGACGCCGCCGTCCATGAACACGGTGATGTCGTCGCCCACCGCATCGGCAATCGGCGGCAGGGCCGAGATCGAGGAGGGCGCTCCGTCCAGCTGGCGGCCGCCATGGTTGGAGACGACGAGGCCGTCGAAGCCGGAGCGGACCGCCTGGCGCGCGTCATCGACGTCCTGCACGCCCTTCAGCACGATCTTGCCGGGGTAGTTTTCGCGGATCCAGTCGATGTGCGACCAGGTCAGGGTGTTGTCCATGCTGCCGCGGATCCACGGCCAGAACTGGTCCACGCCCTTCGCGCCCGGGACCGCTGGGGCGATGTTGCCGAACACGTGGGGCCGGCCGTGCATCCAGACGTCCCAGACCCAGGGAAGGTGGGTGACCCCGTCCCACGCCCGCCGGATGGGCAGGTGCCAGCTCTCGTCGCCGGAAAGCCCGTTGCGGATGTCGCGGTAGCGCGTCCCCGGCACGGGCAGGTCGACGGTGAAGGCGAGCACCGGGCAGCCGAGTTCGGTGGCGCGCGCCAGCAGCTCCTTCATGTAGCCGCGGTCCTTCAGCATGTAGAGCTGGAACCAGATCGGCGCGCCGCAGCCCTTCACCACCTCCTCGACGTCGCAGATGGCCATGCTCGACAGGCACAGCGGCACGCCCGCTTTGCACGCCGCCCGGGCCGCCTGGACCTCGCCGCGCCGGGCGTACATGCCGGCCATGCCGACCGGCGACAGCACCACCGGCATGGCGAGCTCCTGGCCCAGCACCTCGGTCTTCAGCGAAACCTGGGAGACGTCCACCAGCACCCGCTGGCGCAGGCGGATGGCCTTGAAGTCCTCGGAGTTGGCGCGGAGCGTGGACTCCGAATAGGAGCCGCCGTCGACATAGTCGAACAGCACCTTGGGGATGCGGCGTCGGGCCAGCTCCCGATAGTCGGCGACGTTGGCGGCGCTCATCCGGAGGCTCCTTGGCGCGGCCCGGGTCCAGCTCCGGGCCGCCCGGGCGGCAGGTCGAAGGCGAAAAGCAAGGTCCGCTGGATCGGCGAGAAGTTGTCGTCGGAGATGATGTAGAGCCTAAGCCCGCCTTGAGGCGAGCGCACCGCAGCCACGCCCTCGAAGTTGTCGACCGTGGCAGGCGGCTCCAGCCGCAGCTGAGCCTTCAGGGGCGCAGGCTCGGAGCTGCTGCGCGGCAGGCGCAGCACCGAAGCCAGGATCCGCGATTGCAGCGTGAGGCGATTGAAGCTGTGATGCAGCACGACGAGGTCGCCCCAGGGGGTCTCGGACAGGGCGGTGAGCCTATAGCCGGGCGGCGGCGCCATCAGCCGGGGCCACCGCTGGCAGGGCCGGGTCTTGTGGCAGAGCCAGATCGATCCGCCCTCGACGCCGGCCCAATAGGCGTCCGGGCCATGGCTTGGGGCCAGGGTCAGTCCCTCCAGCCCCTCGTTCTCCGGCATGGCGACAGTGGGGATCGGCAGGCTCCGGGGCGCTCCCCAGACGCCGCCGTCGGCCGTCCTGGGATAGAGCCAGATGCGATGGCGGCGCTCGAAGCTGACCATAAGGTCGCCATCCGGCCAGAGCGCGACCCCCTCGGCGTCGGCGTCGAACTTGCGTTGCAGCGTGTGGCCGGTCTCGTCGGTGAGCGGCTGGAAGGTGACGGCGTCGACGCCGGCGAGCCGGCCGTCGTCGGCCAGCCTCAGCCGTCCGCGGATCAGCCCGCCTTCATCGCTCTCGGAAATGAACGCCCCGCGGGGATCCACCTTCAGGTCCGAAAAGCCGCCGAAGTGCACTGCCGGGGGCGCTTTCAGCCAGAGGCCGCCGGCGTAGGTGAAATCGCCGGCGCGGGTCTGGACGGGATGCAGCGGATCCAGCGGCGTCGCTTCGGCTGGGATGGTGATGGGATGGGGCCTGGGATCGGACGGCAGGGGATCGGAGGCGGCCGCCCTGGCCCCGAAGCCGGCCAGAAGCAGAAGCGCGGCCAAGAGCCATGGGCGGCTCAAGCCAGGGCGCTCCGGACCGCCTGCAGGCTGGCCTTGCGCGGCCCCGCCGCCGCGGCCGCGCCGAGCCCCAGCTCGGCTCCCGAGGTCCGCGCGCCGGCCATCGCCTTGGGCTCCTCCTCGAACAGCTCCGCCAGGTGCTCGGTCATCGCCCCGCCCAGCTGCTCGACGTCGACGATGGTGACTGCGCGACGGTAGTAGCGGGTCACGTCGTGGCCGATGCCGATGGCGATCAGCTCCACCGGCGAGTTCTGCTCGATCTCGCCGATCACCCGCCTAAGGTGGCGCTCGAGGTAATGGCCCGAGTTAACCGACAAGGTTGAATCATCTACCGGCGCTCCGTCGGAGATGACCATCAGGATCCGCCGCTGCTCGGGCCGCCCGATCAGGCGCTGGTGGGCCCAGACCAGGGCTTCGCCGTCGATGTTCTCCTTCAGCAGGCCCTCGCGCATCATCAGGCCAAGGTTCTTGCGCGCCCGCCGCCAGGGCGCGTCGGCGTTCTTGTAGACGATGTGGCGAAGGTCATTGAGGCGGCCGGGCTGCGGCGGCTTACCCTGCTTGATCCAATCGTCGCGGGACATGCCGCCCTTCCAGGCGCGCGTTGTGAAGCCGAGGATCTCGACCTTGACGCCGCAGCGCTCAAGGGTTCGCGCCAGGATGTCCGCGCAGACCGCCGCCACCATGATCGGCCGCCCGCGCATGGAGCCCGAATTGTCCAGGAGCAGGGTCACCACGGTGTCGCGGAACTCAGTGTCCTGCTCCTCCTTGAAGGAGAGGGGGGCGGTGGGGTCGACCACCACCCGCGCCAGGCGCGCGGCGTCCAGGATCCCTTCCTCGAGGTCAAACATCCAGGCGCGGTTCTGCTTGGCGAGCAGCCTGCGCTGCAGCCGGTTGGCCAGCCGCGACACCACGCTCGACAGGCTGGCGAGCTGCTGGTCCAGATAGCTGCGGAGCCGCTCGAGCTCCTCCGGCTCGCACAGCTCCTCGGCCTCGACGATCTCGTCGTGGGCGGTGGTGAACACCTTGTAGGCCGGCTCCGGGTTGCCCGGATCCTTGCGCTCGGGGCGGGCGCTCTTGGCCGCGTCCCCAATGTCGAGCGCCTCGTCGGTGGCGTCCGACATGTCGGCTTCGTCGACCTGGACCATCTCGGCGTCAGCGGCGTCGGACGGTTGGTCGGACAGCTGCACCCGCTCGGGAGGGGCGGACTCGCCGTCGCCCTGTTCGCCCTGCTGGCCTTCGCCTTCGCCGCCCTCCGGCTCCTCGTCGGCGTCCTCGCCCTCGGCGTCCTGGCCGTCCGCGGCGTCGCCGAGATCGAGGTCGCGGATGATGTCGCGGGTGATGCGCGCGAAGGCGGCCTGGTCCTCGATCCGCTCCAGCAACCGGTCGAGGTCCTTGCCGGCCCGCGCTTCGATGTCCTGACGGAAACGGTCGACCAGGGTCTTGGCGCCGTCCGGCGGCGCGTCGCCCGTGAGTCGCTCGCGGACCAGGAGCGACAGGATGTCGGCCATCGGCGCGGGTGAGCGTTCGTCGGTCCGGTTCAGGCCCTTGCGCTCGATCGCCTCCTCCAGCACCGCGGCCAGGTTGGCGCGCACGCCGCCGAGGGCGTTGGCGCCGATCGCGTCGGTGCGGGCCTGCTCGATGCTCTCGAACACCGCCTGGCTCTCCGGCGAGCGGGGCCGCAGCCGGGCGTGGGAGGCGTCGTCGTGGTGGGCGAGCCTTAGGGCCATCTGGTCCGCCAGGCCGCGGATGCGGGCGGCCTCCCGCGGCGGCAGGTCGCGCGGCGGGTGGGGCAGCACGGCGCGGTGGCCGGTCAGGCTCGGACCCTCGGCGGAGAACACCACCTCCAGGTCCGGCAGCTCGGCCAACGAGCGCGCGGCGTGGGCGAGGGCGCGCTTGAACGGTTCGGTCGGGGCTTCGGGCTTGGCGGCCATGGGCGAGCAATTAGCCCGCCGCACGGCAGTTGCAAGCGCGCCGAGCCGCCGCGGTCTGGCCGGGCGAGGCGCAAGCGGGCGCTTTGAAGATCGGCGCGGCGGTGATAGAGGCCCGCGGTCTGGCGGCAGGTCCCGCCGCTTCCCATCTTTCAGAACTCATGCTGCTGGACATCCTGCTCGCCATCCTCGTGCTCGACTGCGTCGCCCTGACGGCGGTGATCCTGCTGCAACGCTCCGAGGGCGGGGCGCTGGGCATGGGCGGCGGCCCGTCGGGCATGTTCACCGCGCGCGGGGCAGGGGACCTGCTCAGCCGCACCACCGCAGTGCTGGCGGGGGTGTTCTTCGTGCTCAGCCTCGGCATCACCCTGCTGGCCGGGCATGGCCATTCCAGCTCGATCACCGACAAGCTGAAGGTAAATCCGCTTGACCTGCAGGCCCTGGCCAAGGGCCAGCAGCAGAGCGCGCCGCCCGCGTCGGGCGCGCCCGCCGCGCCGCCCCTGCCGAACGCCGCCGCGCCGGCGGCGCTCACCGCCCCGCCGCTGGCCGGCGCGCCCGCGCAGGCCGGAGCACAACGGCCCGCCCTGCGGCCGCAGGTCCGTCCGACCCCGGCCGTCCCGCAGGTGGGCGGCCACGCCCTGCCGACC
>FTHL01000226.1_pt1 | contig 12189 bp, 14 predicted proteins | sample 1640951 | NCBI WGS metagenome assembly FTHL01 (sample SAMEA3914788, study PRJEB12502) | metagenome | biome: forest; material: soil | place: Canada | collected 2011-07-03 | depth 0.1 m
GCTGCCCTCAAGCCGGGCGACAAGGCCCCCGAGTTCAAGGCCCAGGCCTCCATGGGCGGCAAGGTCTTCACCTTCGACGTGAAGTCGGCGCTCAAGAAGGGCCCCGTGGTGCTCTATTTCTATCCTGCCGCCTTCACCCCCGGCTGCACCATCGAGGCGCACGAGTTCGCCGAAGCCACCGACGACTTCAAGAAGTACGGGGCTACCGTCATCGGCGTCTCCCGCGACGACATCGACAAGCTGAACAAGTTCTCAGTTAGCGAGTGCCGGTCCAAGTTCCCGGTGGCGGCTGACGGCGATGGCCACATCACCCAGGCCTATGACGTGTCGCTGAAGCTGCCGCCGCAGATGGGCGGCCGGGACGTCGCCAACCGCACCTCCTACGTCATCGGCCCTGACGACAAGGTCATCTACGAGTACACCAGCCTCGACCCCTCCAAGCACGTCGAGAACACCATGGCCGCGGTCAAGAGCTGGTCGGACGCACATCACCATTAGGCCGCCTGCCGCCTGACCGCTTAGCCGGCCGCGGCTGTCGCCAGTTGGGCGTCGAGCCGTCCGAAGTCCGCATCGTTCTGAGCCTGCAGGGCGGCCAGGGCTGCCTCGATCCTGGCAGCGTCTTCTGCGCCGACCGCGGCGCGCACGCCCTCTGCCAGCGCCTTGATCTCCTGGTAGGCCGCCGCGGCGCCGCTCAGCGCCGCAGCGGCCTTGGCGAGGGCGCTCAACAGGGTGTCGATCTCGATCATCGGTGGATCTCCTGGTTCAGGACTGCGGGTTGGCGCCGGCGATCTGCTGCACCTGACCGGCCTGGGTGATCGCCTCCGCGGCCTTGGTGGCGGCCAGCGCCTCGTCCCCCGCCTGTTTGGCCGCGCGCGCCGCCAGCAAGGCGGCATGGGCCTTCTCGTAGGCGGCCCGGGCCTTGGCCGCCTGATCGGCCTTCAACAGTCCCGACCCCGCGGCCGCGTCCAGCGCGATGCTGCAGCCCTTGAAGGCCGCCTCCGCCACATATAGGGCCTGCGACTCGCGCAGCTGAAGGGTGTCGGCGGTCGGGGCTTTGCCAAGGCTCGAGCAGCCGCTCGCGGGCGCGGCCAGGATCGCGGCGGCGAGCGCCAGCCGCAGGACGGGTTTCATGGGCCTCTCCTTGAGTCGTCTCGGGAATTGCGGCGGGCCGGGGCGGCGCCCCGGGCGATCAGCCGGCGAGCAGGACGCGGTTGGCGAGCCAGCCGAAAACGAACCTCTCATCGGCCGCCCGGGTCTCGGCGAGCTCGATGTAGCGGGCGCCCTGAAGGCAGTTGAGCGCCGTCAGCAGCACCGCTTCCCCGCCCCGTCCGCGCCTGCGCAGGAAGGCGCCGAGCGCTGCGATCGTGGCGCGGCCGATGCGGCCGTCGGCCGGGACGTCCGGGAAGTCAGCGCCCTGACGGTTCAGCACATTCAGGGCCCGCTGCAGCCAGCGGGCCGCCGTCTGGGTCCCCATGTTCACGCCGGTGTCGAACAGCTCGGCGGCCACGGCTGAGGATAGGGCCGCGACCGCGCCCAGTCCGGGGGCGTCCCAATAGCGCTGGCGATAGATGGCCTTGGCTTGGTCCCGGCTCAGGGCGCCCAGCGGGCCGGCATAGCCCGCCGCGCGCGCCACCGCCGCGGTGATCCCGAAGGCGGTCTCGCCGCCCGCATCCTCGGAGTCGTCCACATGGCCGCCCTCGCGGGCCAACAGCAGCTCGAGCAGCGCATCAGGGAGGGACGCGGAGCCTGAGGAGCTCGCAGCGGCCCCTTCGCCTGGCTCTGGGGCTTGCGGGCCCAGATCTCGGCTGCTCAGCGCGCCGCCCCGGTGAACCAGGTGCGCCACACGAAGATGGCCGCCGGACCGACGACGCCGGCCAGGGTGAGCACCGCGTCCTTCTGCTGAGGCGTCAGGTCCAGGCCGAAGGCGGCCAGGAGCGAAACGCCGGCCGTGATGGCCGCGGTCCAGTTGATCTTCGAGAGGTAGAAGGGCTTGCCGTTCATGAGGCGTCTCCACGCAAAAAGCCCCGCTCCAGGCGGGGCGGACAGAATTGGGACTCTAGGGTCCGGCTATGGCGCGGCGCGCAGCCGTCCGTGACGCCGAAGGATCTCGAGCAGCCGGTCGTGGGGCAGGGCATGGATCACCACGCCGTTGGCGCCCGCCGTGGTGCGAGAGGCCAGAAGCTGGTTGACCTCGGCCTCCTCCACCGCCTGGGCGGCCGCGGCGAATAGGCCGTTCATCAGCGCTTCGTCGTTGTCGTTGACCAGAAAGGGCGCCTTGGGCGCGCCCTGCAGCGGCGTTCGGTAGGTCGTCGAGAACGCCAGCGCGAATTCGCCCGACAGGTCGCTCGCCGTGCCGCCGTTACGGCCCAGGCCGAGCGCCGCCCGCCGCGCCAGACGCTGCAGCTGGTGCGCCTGCAGCGGCGCGTCGGTGGCGATCACCACCAGGATCGAGTTCTTGCCCTGGACCTCCGGCGCCGGCGCGGCCGCCACCCCCGGCTCGGGCATGAGGTCGGGGATCTCTTCGCCCACCGGGGCCCCGGCGATGCGCAGGTCGGGCCGCCGGCCGTGGTTGGACTGGACCAGCACGCCGACGACAAAGCGCCTGCCGTCCGTCTCGACCACGCGCGACGCGGTTCCGACGCCGCCCTTGAAGCCATAGGCGACCATGCCGGTCCCCCCGCCCACGTCGCCTTCCTGCACCGGCCCCGCCCGCGCTCCGTCCAGGGCGGCGAACACGTCGGCCTCGGTCATGGGACGGCCGAACACGTCGTTCAGGTCGTCGTCGAGGGTCTCGCCGACCAAGGGCAGCGAGCGCATCACCACCTCGTCCGGCGCCAGCCAGCCCGGGCGCGCCGACCAGTCGACCAGCGCCTGATGCACCACGCTGACGTCGCCCGTCCCGGTCAGGGCGATCGGACCGAAGAACAGCCCGAGTTCGTCCAGCATGTGGGTCCCGGTGAACTCGCCGGTGCCGTTGATGGTGACGAAGCCGGCGGCGACCGCGTCGCGTCCCTCGCGGCCGAGCGGGTGGATCACCGTGACTCCCGTGCGCACAGGGCCGTGGCCGGGCCGCAGCGGGCCCGAGCCGCGCACCAGCGTGGTCTGGCCCACCTCGACGCCCTTTACGTCGGTGATGGCGTTGAGGGGTCCGGGCGCGCCCTGGAACGGGATGCCGAGGTCGCGCGCCCGCTCGCCCGCGCCGGCCGCGCCCGCGTCGAGCGCGAGGGCGGCGGCCGCCGCGCCGAGGCCCATCCGCCACCGCCTGCACATCCTGATGATCCCCGCACCGCGCCCGACAGGCGGGCATATTCGCCGCGCTCCGGCGACGGGGCAACGCCGCTAGCGGGCCGACTGGATCGTCACCGCGGCGGCCGCGGGCGTCGGCGTGGTCGGCGGCCAGATCCTGAGCGCCATCCAGAGGAAGGCGGTGAGCAGCAGCGGCAGGCCCCACTTGGCGAGGCCGCCGGCCAACGCCCGTGCGCGCCGGGACCTCTGCTCCTTGTCCGCGCCCACCGCCGAGGCGATGGCGTCCACGGTCCTCGACAGGGCCTCATGCTGCTCCACCTGCACCCGGCGCAACAGGGCGCACTCGGCCAGGTGCACCTCCAGCGAGGTCTCGACCCGGCCGATGTCGCGGGCGAGGGCGGCCATGGTCACGCGCTCGGCCATGGTCACGCCGAAGGCGTGCGGGCGCCGATGAGCCTCAGCACCTGCGCCAGGCTCATGCCGCCCGTGTCGATGCCGGCGGCGGCGGGGATGTCGCCGCGCTGCACGGCCGCCAGCGCTCGCGCGGCCTGGCTCCCGCCGCCGCCGCCCCGGCCAGGATTCTGCTCCAGCGCCTGCTGACCCAGCCGGGCCAAAAGGCCGGGCGGAGGGGCCGGCGCCGGCGGCTGGCTGAAGTCCGGCAAGGTCACGGACGGCGCGTCGAGCTTGGAATAGTCCCGCATCGGCGCCCAGCCCGGCGGGCTGAGCCCGGGCAGATAGGCGCCGTGCGGCGCCGCGTCCGGGTCGTCCACCGTCGAGACGGGGCTCTGGGCGGCCGCGTCGGGCACGGGCGAGCCGTGATGCTTCATCTCATCCTCCGAGGTTCAGGCCGCCGCCCTTGGTGCTGCTGTTGGCCGTGTTGCTGGTGTTGGAGACGCCCGTGGTGGTGCTGCCCGAGCCGGTGGTCGGGTACATGCCGAAGGGGATCGACAGCGCCTTCAGCTGGTCCATCGGCGTCTGCGCCTGGCGCAGGAACTCGTTGTAGGCGGCAGTGTCCTGGGCCTGCTGGTTGGTCTGCTGCAGCCCGCCCACGCTGAGCAGGTTGTTGGCGTCGTCCACCGCGTTCTGCCGCTGCTGACCGCCGAGGGCCGCCAGCGCCTGGGCGTTGCCGGTGGTGGCGTTGAACTGCTGCAGCCCCGCCGCCTGGTCCGACTGCCTGGCCGCCAGGGCCCGCGCGGCGTTGGCCTCTGATGCGGCGTTCAGGGCGCCCTGGTTGCCCTGGGCGGCGGAAAGGCCGAGCTGGGCCTGGCTCAGGGCCTGGGCGCCCTGCAGGCTCATTCCCGCCAGGCCCGCCGCCTGCGCCTGCGCGGAGTTCTGGCCCAGGATCTGCGCCAGGATGTCGGCGTTGGCGGTGTTGGCCTGCTGCTGGTAGCCGGCCTGCGCCTGGCCCCGCGCATTGAGCGCCGCCGCATTGGCGGCGGCGGCGCCCTGGTCGAGCCCGGCCTGCTGGCCATAGAGGCTGGCCAGGGTGGCCTGGTTGGCTTGGCCCGCCTGCAGGGCGGCCGATTGGTTCGACTGCGCCGCGCTGAGCGCCCGCTGGGCGGCGTTCTGGTTGGCCTCCTGCGTCAGCTGGCCCTGCAGCGCGCTCCGGTCGTTGACCGCGCCCATGCTGGCCAGGCCCGCCGCCTGCTGGTTCGCCGCATTGGCCTGGCCGATCTGGGCGCTCAGCTGCCCCTGCGCCAGGGCTCGGTCGTTGAGCTGGCCGGCGTTGAACTGGCTGTTCTGCTGGGCCTGGGTGGCGTTGAACTGCTGGGCGCCCTGCTGCAGGCTCGCGTTCTGGCCGAGCAGGTCGGCGGCGGTGGAATAGCGGGTGGTCCCCGCCTGCAGCGCCCGGTCCGCGTCCGACTGGCCCATCTGGGCGGCGGTGTCGAAGCCCTGCTGGCGCAGCTGGGCCGAGGTGTCGGCCGCCTGCTTCAGATAGGCGGTGTTGGTCAGGGCGTCCGCCACCCCGGTGCGCGAGCCGTCCCACGCGCCCTCGCCGCCGAGCAGGGCCGCGTCCGAGCCGTTCTGGCTGACCGCCTGTCGCCGCGCCAGGTCGAGGTCGCCGAGGCTGGCCTGCACCACCTGGTCCTCATAGGGGTTCATGTAGGCGCCCATGCCCTGCGCCCCCGTGCCGGCCGAGAGCCCGGGCAGGGCGCCGAGGTTGGCCTGCGCCGCCGCCCCCTGGCTTGCGCCCGTCGCCGTCGCCGCCGGCCCGAGGTTCACCCCCGCCTGCGTCGCCCCGCCGAAGGTCGAGGCCGCCCCGAGCTGCGGCGCAGACGGCGCGAAGCCGCCGCCGATCTGGCTGGCGCCCACCTGGGGGATGCGGCTCATGTCGATCTGCGCGGGGCCGTACAGCGCCGCCGGGTCCAGCTGCGCCGCCTGCGCCTGCGGGGCCTGTCCCGGGTCGACCTGCGCCCCGCCGAACAGCGGCGTGGAGGCGATCTGCGGCGCGCTCACCGTGCTCGCGCCGGCGGCATAGGCGGGATCGCCGCTGATGAAGGCGTCCGGCCCGAACCCCTGGTTGGTCAGGCGCGAGACCGCGCTGTTCAGCGGTTCTTCGCCGATGTCGCCGTGGGCGATGTCCTCCATCGTCCCGACGCCGGCCTGCTGGTCGGCGCTCAGGGGCGCGGTCAGCTGCCCGGGATAGGCCTGGAACGGGATCTGCGAGACGTCGGTCGCCTTGCTGAGCAGCCCGTTCTCCCAGTCCGACTTCAGCCAGTCGGGGATCTGGGTGGTGCTGGTCCCGGTCTGCTGGCTGTCGGAGGAGCCCTTCGAGGATCCCGCGCTCACGCTCACCATGTCAGAGGTCCTTCCACAGATAGACGCCCGCCGGCGTCCAGTCGCCCATCAGCCGGGCCCAGGCGCCGAGCAGCCGCGCCCGCCGCCGCGTCGGCCGCCCGACCATCATCATCGCGTCCGCCCCGCCGCCGCGGGCATAGGCCTCGAAGCCCGCCTGCACTGCCCGCATGTCGCGGAAGCTGCCGCCCGCCCAGGCGATCGAGAGCACCCGCCGGCGCGGGAACTGGATGAACTCGCTCACCGCCACCGCCTGGGGCGCGATCCACAGCCGCATCTCCCCGCGCGCCACCGCCTGCAGCACGTCCTCCAGCCGGTGGGTGCCCTGGCCATGGTCGATCGCCTTGCCCAGAAGCTCGCGCACGCGCTCGGGGCTCATCGGGCCGCCGCGGTGCGCGGCGCCCGGTACGGTCGGTCGGGTCATGGCTTGAGGGTGCAGCTCCAGCTTCCGGTGTTGTCGGGCCCGCAGACCCATTCGCGCCCGTCCGGGCTCTTCAGGATCAGCCGCTCCCCGCGCGCCAGCTCCACGTCCGCGCCCTTGGCGAAGGCCCCCGCCGCCCCCTCGCGCAGGACGCCGATGATCTGCTGCATCACCGAGCGGTCATAGGCGGGCGGCGCCTGCAGCGGCTTCATCGCCGCCCCCCCGGCTGCACGCCCAGCCGCATCTGGCCGAGCCGCGCGGCGGGGTCGGCCGCGAACTCCACCCGCACCCGCGTCTGCCGCGCCGTGAAGCGGGGAAAGCCGCGGCCGTCCGCGCCCAGGGTCACCGCCGCCAGCGCCGTCTCGTCCCCGTTCGGCCGGTCGCGGGTGCGGAAGCTGATGCTGGCCCGCCCCGGCGCGGCCTCGTCGCAGACGAGCTCGCCCACCCGCATCGCCTGGCCGCCGTCGCCGAGCTCACAGGGCCCGGTCTCGGCGAAGGGCGTCGCCCCGCCGTAGTCGTCGCCGACCTCGTGCTCGTAGCAGAGCCCGTCGTCGCCCATCGCCAGCGGGTACTTGAACACGCTGACCTCCGCCCCGGCCAGCCGCGCCAGCTCGCCGCGGCCCCACAGGTTGCGGCGGTAGTCCCACCAGACGTAGCGGTCGTTCTCGGCCGACGCGCGTGAGGGATAGTGCCACCACACCTCGCCGTGCCCGGCGTTGTGCCAGCCCGTGATCTTGGACTTCTGGCCGGTGTTGAGGTCCTGGCTCAGGAAGTCCCACAGCGCGCAGTCCAGCGGCTGGATCGCCCCGTCGTAGAGCCAGAAGCCCGACGGCGACCACCACACCGCCCGCTGGCCGATCGCCACCGCGCAGCCCTTGGCGATGGCCCCGCAGCCGTTGCCGACCCGCTCGAAGCTGAACACATAGGGCAGCCCCGAATAGCTGCCGACGTGGGCGTCCAGGTCGGTGAGGATCAGCACCAGAGGCCCGAGCTTGAGGCCTTTGATGATCTTGCCAGCGGTGACCAGCGCCACGTCCCCGGCCTGGTTGGCGGTGGAGGGCGTCCAGCTCGTGTTGTCGCCCTGGTCGCACCACTGGATCCGCCGCGGGTCGCCGCCCGCGCCATAGGCCAGCAGGAAGCCCTGCTCGGCGGTCACGATGCCGGCGCAGCCGGTCGGCGCCCCGGCCACCGCCAGGGCCGGCGAGCCGGTCCCGCCGCGCCACTCCCAGATCGTCCCGTCCCAGCCGCCGCACGCCTGCAGCCAGCCGCCCCACAGGTCGAGGTCCCACACCGACGCCGGCGTGCTCGAGCTGGTGTCGGGCCGGGGCGTCCCGAACGCGCCGGCCCCGAAGGGCCCGAGCCCGAACCCGGTCCCCACCGCCTCGTCCGCCGCCCCGGGGGCCAGGCCGGCGGGCGTGATGTCGAACAGCGCCCCCACCGAGTTCTGCACGTACAGGCCCGTGTGCGTGCCGATGCCGATCCAGCGGGTGGCCGGCGCCGCGCTCCAGGCGATCATCGCCCGCGCCTTGCCCGCGACCGCGCTCGGCGAGCGCGCCCGGAACCCGCCGACCGGCCCCAGCATCCTGTCGTACCAGCGCGTCAGCGACTGGTCCCACCAGCGCACCACCGGCTTGCCGGCCTGGTACTCGGTGCCGCCGCGCGAGAGGCCGGGCGGAGGCTCGATGGGGAGGTAGGACATGGGATGAGGCTCCGTCGTTCAGCCGGCGGGAGACCGCTGCGTCGTCCGAAGACGGCAGGTGCGCGCAATCCCCGGTCTCCGGGCGGGCGAGCCCAAATCACGCTTTGGCGACGCCAGAGGGTTTGCCCGGGCGGCCGGGCCGGCTAGCACTCAAAGTTGAATGATCGAAGTCGATGCCGAGTTCAGAGGCTGGGCGCACGTGGGCGGGATCGAAATCCACCCCTCGATCACCCAGCTCCACCCCGACGCCGTCCTTGAGTCGCCATGCGTTCTGTCGGTCGGGCTCGCGCTTTCGAAGTTCGTCGATCTCGGCGCCTTCAGCTACACCCAGGGCGGCGTCTGGGATTTCGTGTCGGTCGGACGGTACTGCTCGTTCGCAACCGAGATCTCGATCGGGGGCCATGAGCACCCGACCAGTTGGCTGTCGAGCAGTCCCTTCCAGTACAATCCGAAAATGCACGGCTGGGACCGCGTCGGGCCGGTTCCATACGGACCCGAGAGGCCACGGCGGCATTTCAAGGGCCTGCGCCAGACCATGATCGGCAACGACGTCTGGATCGGTCACCGGTCGATCATTCGGACCGGCATAAATATCGGAGATGGCGCCATCGTCGGCGCGGGGTCCGTGGTCACCAGGGATGTGCCGCCTTACGCCATTGTCGCCGGGGCTCCCGCCAAGCTGATCCGCTTCCGTTTCGGCGACTGGACAATCAGGCGCCTCCAGGCGCTGAGCTGGTGGCGGTACGCCGCCTGGGACCTGCGGGATCTTGATTTCGCTGACGTTGAAGGAACCATCGATCAGATCGCCGAGCGGCGCGCCCGAGGCGGCCTCGCCCCCTGGGCTCCCCCTCGGCGATCAGCAGCTGAGATCAAGGCGTTCACGAACCTGGGCCCCACGATCGACGAAGCCAAAAGGTTTTTCGGTCTCGCGATTCCTATTGAGCCGCCGTAAATCCAGGCCCAGGGCATTTGCATGCTCGGCTTCGTCGTCGATCGGCTCTCAGGCCAAACCGCCTATCGCGACCGCTGTCCGGGTCCGTACTCACTTAGCCAAGCATTGTTCCTTTGGGAGCCACAGACGGGGGAACTTGGGCATGAAATCCAATGCCCCAATCAACCCGGCATGGCGTTTGAGTGGCCTACGGAGCTACACCTCCCCGATGAAACTTTCGCCGCACTGGTACGATCTGCCGACGCTCACGGTGCGCGGAAGAAATCCTCATTTGGAATGTCGGCTTTCAGGATCTCGAGCAGGACTTCAACTTATCAGGCGTGGGAGGGAGTCCTTTGCTTGGACGAACATTGCTCCCGGCAGGCGTCTGATCGATCTGCGCTGGCTCCATGCCGAGCCCGGTTTTCAACCTCGGGCAGGGGATGGCGTTTACATTCGCGCTAAAGCGCTTGGCGAGGATGCTCGACTTCGGACACACGAATATAGGTTGGTCAGCCCACCGCTAGACGAAATCATTTTTGAAGATGAAGATCTGCAGGTAATATATCATCCAGGCAACTCAAATTATACTCTCATTACATTCAGTCCCATGGACATGCCCGTTCTTGGGCATAACTATTGGTGTCAAACGCTTGTCGTAAAGGAATCAATATCGACAATAGGATTTGTGGCGAAAAGGGCGCACTGGTATTTGGCTGATAGTATGAGGGCCGCCATAGACGCAGCCAAGCGCACCCGACGTGGCCAGGTTATCACCTATGGGTCGTCGATGGGGGCCTACGGTGCCTTAAAGTGGGCGGAAAGACTCGGCGCGACCGGCGTCGTCGCCATCGCCCCGCAATACTCGATCGACCCTAACCTCGCACCCTTCGATCACCGTTATACAGATCGATTTGATCGTAGGTGGCACTCAAATATGGCACTTGATGCGGCCGACTGCGCTTCTAGAGCGCTCATAATCTATGATCCTACTGATGCGCCCGATGCTGCTCACGCGGATCTAATTTGTCAGAAACTACCAAACGCACGTCGGGTGCCCATAAAAGGACCAGGGCACAGAATGGCGTACGCCCTCGCAGGCACCAGAACCGCCAAGCAACTTTTCACCGCTGCCCGCACAGGTGACGTTCGATCGCTGGGGAGTCTGGTAGATAGATGCACCGGAGATGTGGCTAAATCCAATGGAAATTGAGCTACATCATACAAGGCACGGTAAGTTCTATCACATCAGCGATGATGCCGGCGTCGGCTCCCATCTCCGCAGGTATGGAGAGTGGGCAGAGTCAGAAATACTACTAATGAGTAGGCTTGTTCGACCCGGAGACTGGGCCCTGGACGTCGGCGGCCACGTGGGCACCCATGCTGTTCCCATGTCCAAACTAGTTGGACCGGCAGGTAGGGTACTGTCATTTGAGGCACATGAATTCCTACATAGCCTACTCGCGGCGAACTGTATCAACAACGGTTGCACGAATGTAAGTTCGATTCGATGCATGGTGTCGAATGACACCTCACTTTTCTGGGACCGGATAGGAGACGTCCCGACGGGGTCTAGGGGGAATTCTGGAGAGGTCAGTTACCTTGAGTCTGAACGCGGCCCGCCATCGTTGGTCGACCGCGCTCCCCTACCGATGGTCAGATTAGATGACTTGGGACTGACCCGCTGTAACTTCATTAAAGTCGATGTAGAAGGTATGGAATTGGCTGTCCTCGAAGGCGCGATCAATTTGGTCAAATCGCACCGCCCCATGTTTTTGGTGGAACAAGTATCCAATTTAGAGCTTGAAGAGAAGGCGGCACGTTTTGATAGTTTTGGATACGATGTTCGAATTGCGCTGTTTCCGTCATTGAATTCCAACAACTTCAAACGATTTGCTGTTGAGGGTGGTGCAAAGCAGGAGATTGGAGTTGTAGCCATACCGAGGGATAGGAACGAAATTTGGTCCCACATAGAGGAGCTGCCTATTGAGATGCATTCGATTGCCGACGCCAAAGAGAAAATTCATCAGTGGGCCGACGCGATAGTCGTTTGGAATATGCCGAGCAATGCGTACGCCGGTACACTACTAGAATATTCTGTTTCTGACGAACCTATCCTTGCGAGCCATGATTTCAGCGCCATATCAATCCGGTCGGAAGGTGATTGGGTGGGTTCGTCGATACCGATCCCAACCGGTTTGAAGAGACTGCGCTGCTCGTTCCGATATATGGCTCAGTCTGTTTCGGGTCCGCTTGAACTTCAAGTCTTGCTCAGGACCGGGCTGGATGACAAGTATCTCTGGTTGTCGATTTCTAACGAATGGCAAGCGGAGGAATCGGGCATAGTTGAATTTGGTGCCGAATCGATGATGAACGTCGGATTTTGTAGTTTGGAAATGTGCAATGAATTGGAGCTTCGAATTATCGGACGCGAAGCAATCGCAGAGATAGACGATATTGTACTGCTATATTAAATATGGAGTGTTTACTTAAATACGATATATGAAATGTAGATTTAGCGCGTGGCTGACAGAATTTGTCAGGTTGGAGGTTCCAAAGTTTGCGCTTGTAACGCCAGATCCAGAAGCGGATATGGCCAGGGTGGTGGTGCTATCGAGCGTCAGGGTCAGCATTGTTCGCCCTGTGCCCCATGTGAAGGCGCTTGAGATAAAAGAGATAGATCCTTCTACGTCCTCAGTACTCGCGGCTGCAGCAAATGGTAAGGTGACTTGGAAGTCGCCTGCACCACTACCAACTGTTGGCGTAAAAGTTAGCACAATATCGACATATACGAGGTTACCGATTTTCACATATGCTGCTGCTTGCAACGTATAGGAAAATGAGCTGCTGCCTGGGGTGGAAAATTTGACTGTCGGAACGTAGGTGCCCGTCACGTAAGGCTGTGCCACCCAGCTATCCGTCCCTGTCCTGACCGGAAAGCTGTTGTTGGTGTCGAGCGCCTCCAGCGCCGCCAGGTCGTTCGCCAGCGCCAGGGTCGGGTTGCCCGACACGCCGTTGCCGTTGCTCACCGTGATCCCCGCCGGGGGGGCCGTCAGGGTCCGCGCGGCGGCTGCGCCCGCGCCGGTGCGCGCGACC
>FTHL01000195.1_pt1 | contig 12119 bp, 11 predicted proteins | sample 1640951 | NCBI WGS metagenome assembly FTHL01 (sample SAMEA3914788, study PRJEB12502) | metagenome | biome: forest; material: soil | place: Canada | collected 2011-07-03 | depth 0.1 m
CCCCGCCAAGGTCGTTTTCCGGGGCTGGATGTACGCCGACACGCCGGGGCCGCACCCCTTTGAGCACCCGGTCTACGACGCCTGGCTGATCGCCTGCAAAACCGCGTCTGGCGGCGCGTAGGCCGGCAGGCGGTAGAAGTCGGCCTGGACGGCCAGGGCCTGCTCGAGCCGGACCCGGTATTGCGCCCTCGACAGCTCTTCCGCCCCGAAGCTGCGCAGGTGGTCGGTCATGAACTGGGTGTCGAGCAGGCGGTAGCCTCCGGCGGACAGCCGGGCGACCAGATGCGCCAGCGCGACCTTCGAGGCGTCGCGCTCGCTGGAGAACATGCTCTCGCCGAAGAAGGCGGCGCCGAGGGACACGCCATAGAGGCCTCCGACGAGCCGCTCGTCGCGCCAGCATTCGACGCTGTGGGCGAGGCCTTCCAGGAACAGCTCGTGATAGAGCGCCTGGATCGGGCGGCTGATCCAGGTCTCCAGCCGCCCCGGGCGGGGCTGGGCGCATTCGGAGACCACCTGCAGGAACGCGCTGTCGATGCGAATTTCCAGCCGCCCGGACCGGATCGTCCGCGCCAGGCGGCGCGACACATGGAAACGGTCGAGCGGCAGCACCCCCCGGGTCTCGGGATCGACCAGGTAGATGCGGTCGTCCAGCCGCGTCTCGGCCATCGGGAAGACGCCCTGCCGATAGCACTCGATCAGGTCCTGGGCGGTGAAGGTGAGCATCCGGCGGCTGTGACCTGCGACGAATGAAGCGGCTGCATGCGCGGCTTAGGGCGCTTCGACCCCGGCGGCGAGAGGCGGCGGCCTCCATAAGCCCGCGACCATCAATGATTGCGCAACTCCGCGGGCCGAAGGTGGACCTCCTCAGAAGGAGCCGCCCCTCTGAAGCTTCCCCCAATCATCGTCAGGTCATTGTCCATGATCGTACGCCACCGCGTCGACGTCTTGAGCGGCGTGTTCCTGCTCGCGATCTTCGCCGGCTCCCTGTCCGTTTCGCTCGAATTCGAGGTGTTCCACTCCGCGGCGCGCCAGACCAGCCACGTCCAGAAGATCGAGCTGGAGGAGGCGCTGGCGCTCGCGGCCATCCTGGCGGGCGGACTTCTGGTCTTCGCCGCACACCACCTGCGCCATCGGCGCGACGCTCAGCACCGGGTTGCGGCTGAACGGGAAGCCCGTCGCCTCGCCCTGGAGGATCCGCTCACCGGCCTGCCCAATCGCCGCCAGTTCGAGGATGCGCTGAAGACCGCCCTGGGATCGCCGCCGCGGGCGGGCGCTTCCCACGCTGTGCTGCTGCTCGACCTGAACGGCTTCAAGAAGGTCAACGACCTGTTCGGCCATCCGATCGGGGACCAGGTGCTGACCGTCGTCGGCAATCGGCTGAAATGCGCGGTGCGCGAGGCCGACCTCGTGGCGAGGCTGGGCGGGGACGAATTCGCCGTGCTCGCCCCCCATCTGGCCGGGCCCGACGCGGCCGCCGGCGTCGCGCTGAGGATGATCGAGCAGCTACGCGAGCCCATCGACGTTGGCGGCGGCCGTCACCCTATCGGAACGGCCATCGGACTGGCTCTGATCCCTCAGGACGGGACCCAGATGCAGGAGATCCTGCGCAAGGCTGACATCGCCCTGTATCGCGCCAAGGAGCAGGGCGTTTCGGCGCTTCGGTTCTTCGAGCCGCAGATGGACGCGAGCATCCGGGAGCGCGACCTGTTCGAGCGGGAGCTTCGCCTCGCGGTCTCCGCCGAGACCATCGTGCCGCACTATCAGCCTCTGGTGCGGATGGACTCCGGGGAGACCATCGGCTTCGAAGCCCTCGCGCGCTGGACCCACCCTGAGCTCGGAGAGGTGGAGCCGTGCCGGTTCATCCCGATCGCCGAGGACTGTGGCCTGATCGGCGAGCTGACCGACAACCTCCTGCGCCGCGCCTGTGCGGACGCAGCGGCTTGGCCCGCGACCGTGATGCTCTCGTTCAACGTCTCGCCGGTGCAGCTCAGGGACCCGACCTTCGGGCTCAGGGTGCTGGATATCCTGAGCAAGGCCGGCCTGCCGCCGCAGAGGCTGGAGATCGAGATCACCGAGAGCGCCCTGGTGCAGGACATGGAGGGCGCGCAAAGAACGTTGGGCGCGTTGCGGAACGCCGGCATCCGCATCGCCCTGGATGATTTCGGCACCGGCTATTCGAGCCTTTATCACCTGCGCAACTTCAAGCTCGACACCCTCAAGATCGACCGGAGCTTCGTACAGTCGGCGGCCTCGGACCGGGACAGCGCGGCGATCGTCAAGGCGCTGATCGGCCTGGGCGCCGGCCTCAGCCTGACGGTCACCGCCGAGGGCGTGGAGAACGAGGCGCAACGGGCCATGCTGGCGGCCGAAGGCTGCGAGCAGGCGCAGGGCTTTCTCTATAGCAAGGCCGTGCCGGCCGCCGAGGCTGCGGCCATGGTGCAGCCGACGGTCAGGCGAAGAGCCGCCTCGCGGTGATGGCCTCCGCCGCTACTGGGCCGGAGATTGCGCCGCGATCCAGCGCTCGAGCCAGTGGATGTCGTAGTCGCCTTTGACGATGTCGGACTGCTGCAGCAGCTCCTGGAACAGCGGGATGGTCGTGTCGACTCCTCCGACCACCATCTCGTTCAGGCAGCGCCGCATCCGGGCGATGCATTCGGGCCGGTCGCGCCCGTGGACGATCAGCTTGCCGATCAGGCTGTCGTAGAACGGCGGGATGGCATAGCCGGCGTAGATTGCCGAATCGAGCCGCACCCCGGGCCCTCCGGGCGCATGGAAATCGGTGACCAGCCCAGGCGAGGGCGCGAAGCTGCGCGGGTTCTCGGCGTTGATCCGGCACTCGATGGCGTGGCCCTCGAAATTGATGTCCTTCTGCGAGAAGGAGAGGGGCAGGCCGTCCGCCACCCGGATCTGCTCGCGCACGAGGTCCACATCGCAGACCGCCTCGGTGACCGGGTGCTCCACCTGCAGGCGGGTGTTCATCTCGATGAAGAAGAACTCGCCGGCCTCGTAGAGAAACTCGATGGTGCCGACGCCGAGGTAGCCGATGCGGCCGATCGCCTCCACCACCACCTGGCCTATGCGGGCGCGGGTGGCGCCGTCGATGACCGGGGAGGGGGCCTCCTCCATCAGTTTCTGGTGCCGGCGCTGCAGCGAGCAGTCACGCTCGCCGAGGTGACAGACGTTGCCGAAGGCGTCGGCGATGACCTGGATCTCGATGTGCCGGGGCTTTTCCAGGTAGCGCTCGAGATAGACGGCGTCGTCGCCAAAGGCCGCCTTGGCCTCCGCCCGCGCGGTGGCCACCGCCTCGACCACGGCGTCGCGGTCGCGCGCCACCTTCATGCCCCGGCCGCCGCCGCCGGCGGCGGCCTTGATCAGCACCGGATAGCCGATCGCGTCGGCGGCGGTCACCGCCTCGTCTTCGTCGGAGATGGCGCCGTCCGAGCCTGGGACGACGGGAATGCCGGCGCTTTTCACGGCGACCTTGGCGGCGATCTTGTCGCCCATCATGCGGATGTGCTCGGCCTTGGGCCCGATGAAGGTTAGGCCGTGCGCCTCGACGATCTCGGCGAAGCGGGCGTTCTCCGAAAGGAAGCCGTAGCCGGGGTGGATGGCCTGGGCCCCGGTAATCTCGGCTGCGGCGATGATCGAGGGGATGTTGAGGTAGCTCTTGGCGGCGGGGGCCGGCCCGATGCAGACGCTCTCGTCCGCCAGGCGCACGTGCATGGCCGTGGCGTCCGCCTCGGAATGCACCGCCACGGTGGCGATGCCCATCTCCTTGCACGCGCGGTGCACCCGCAGCGCGATCTCGCCGCGGTTGGCGATCAGGATCTTCTCGAACATGCGGGTCCCGGGCCTACTCGAGGACGACCAGCGGCTCGCCGAACTCCACCGGCTGGCCGTCGTCCACCAGGACCTCGAGCACCTTGCCGGCGCGCGGCGCGGGCACCGGGTTCATGGTCTTCATCGCTTCGATGATCAGCAGGGTCTGGCCGAGGGCGACGGTGTCGCCAGGCTTCACGAAGGGCTCGGCGCCGGGCGTCGCCTGCAGATAGACCGCCCCGACCATCGGCGACTTGACCACCTCGCCCTGGGCCGTGGGGGCGGCCGGAGGCGCTTGGCCCGCGGGAGCGGCGGGCGCGGCCAGGGCTGCCTGCGGTGGCAGGGCGGGCAGGGGCTGGACGTCGGCGAAGCTCACGCCGCGCGACAGCTTGATCTTGAGGTCGCCCCGCTCGATCTCGAGCTCGGTCAGCCCCGTGTCGGAGAGCAGGTCGGCGAGCCTGCGCACAAGCTCGACATCGATCGGGTCGTCTTTGGCCATGCAACTACCTGACTGGTTAGGCTTGGGCGGCGAGGCTGGCGGCGGCTTCGATCGCAAGCTCGTAGCTGAGCGCTCCGAAGCCCGACACCGTGCCCTTGGCCGCCAGGGAGACATAGGTGAAACGCCTGAACTCTTCGCGCGCCGCAGGATTCGACAGATGGCAGTCGATCACCGGGATCTGGAGGGTCTTCAGGGCGTCGAACAACGCGATGGAGGTGTGGCCGTAGCCCGCGGCGTTGAGGACCAGGCCGCAGGCGGCCTCGCGAGCCTCCTGCACCCACTCGATCAGCTCGCCCTCATGGTTGGTCTGGCGAAACACGACGGCGTAGCCGAGGCCAGCCGCCCGCCTCTCGCAGCGGACGCGGACGTCGTCGAGGGTGTCGGAGCCATAGATTTCGGGCTCACGGGTTCCCAGGAGGTTGAGGTTGGGCCCGCTCAGCACATAGATGGGTTTCGGCATTCGGCCCGCCGTGATTCCGCCGTCTTGTATCGGTGTGCGCGGGGGGTCACAAGCCGAGCGGAACCGGAACCATGAGGCTCACCATCAACGGCGAGGACCGCAGCTTCGACGGCGTCGCCGACGTCGCAGGGCTGGTGCGCGCCCTCGGCCTCGACCCGCGCAAGGTGGCGGTGGAGCGCAACCTCGAGATCGTCCCGCGCTCGGCCTATGGCGGCCACGCTCTGGCCGAGGGCGATCGGCTGGAGATCGTGCAGTTCGTGGGCGGAGGCTAGGCCCAGTGGAGGCCGGGGCCCGCTGGCCGGGCGGGTTCCACATCGAGGCGTCGCCCGGCGACGCCCGGACCGCGCTTACGGTGACCGGTGGCGATCCACGTTCCGGCGTGGGCAAGACGATCCGATACGTCCTGGCCGACCGTTCCCACGACGCCTTCGCCGACCTCTTCGCGGCCGTGGCTGCTGACTTCGGCGCCCGCATTCCGCATTGCCGCGCGCCGGCTTCGCCATCCGGTTCGGCGCCGCTTCAGCCCCTCCTGACCGAGCCCCTGTCGCCGAAAATCCTCTACGGCTATGGCGATCCGTGCGTGATGCGCGAGGCGCGGGCCGCGGAACCGCCGCTCTGGTGGCTGACGGCCACGTCCAACGACGCGCCGGACGCCTTCCCGATCCTGTATTCGGCGGACCTGCGACGATGGGAGCCGGCGGGCTTCGTGTTTCCGCAGGGCGAGGCGCCGCACTGGACGCTTCAGGGGCTCGGCGCCGCCGATTTCTGGGCGCCTGAGATGCACCGGGTGGGCGAAGAAGTCTGGCTCTGCTTTTGCGCGCGGCAAAAGGATGGGACACTCGCGATCGGCATCGCCAAGGCGGCAGGACCGCAGGGCCCCTATGGCCCACCGGACGCGCCGCTGCTAACCGGCCGCGTGATCGATCCGCACATCTTCGCCGGGCGGGACGGGACGCTGCAGCTCTTCTGGAAGGAAGACAGCAACGGCGTCTGGCCGGCCTTGCTCGTCGCCCTTTTGCATGGGCGGCCGGAGCTCGCCGACCGGCTGTTCACGACGGCGGCCGACCGGCGCACGGCCGCGCTCGCCGCAGCCATGTGGCCCTGGACCCGGGAACTGCCGCCGATGCAGCGTTTCTGCGCCCAACAGGTGCTGATCGAAGCGGCGACATCCGACTTCGCCGGCTTCCGCCGCCGCCTGGCCGAGCATGCCGCCGCCGAGCCCGGACTGGCGATCGCGGTGAAGCCGATCCTCGAGGCCATGACGACCCGGGTGCTGGCCCAGCCCCTCGCGCCGGACGCCTCGCGGCTGATCGGCTCGCCGACCCTCGTGCTGCAGAACGACCAGCCGTGGGAGGCGCACCTGATCGAAGGCATGTGGGTGACCGAACAGGCCGGCCGCTTCTACATGCTCTATTCGGGCAACGACTTCTCCACCGCCCACTACGGCATAGGGGCGGCGGTGGCGGAGCATCCGCTGGGTCCGTGGCGCAAGACCGGCGCACCGCTGCTGCAATCCACCGCGGACTGGTGGGGGCCAGGCCACCCCTCGGTCGCGACCGGCCCCGACGGCCGGCCGCGCCTGTTCCTGCACGCCTTCTTCCCCCATCGCATGGGCTACAAGGCCTTCCGCGCCCTGCTGATGGCCGAGATCGCGTTCGACTCGGCCGGGGTGAGACTGCTCCAGCCGCATTGAACCGCGCCGTGGCCGGGGGTAGGTTCCAACCGTTCTCCGGGGAGTCCCGCGCGAGGGACTGAGAGGCCGCTGAGGCGGCGACCCGCTGAACCTGATCCGGGTCATTCCGGCGAAGGGAAGGGAACCATCATGAACGCCCAGGCCAAGACCGTTTCCGCCGCCGCCGACGAGGCCGCCGACAGCTGGACCGTCGCCGGACGGACCTTCACCTCGCGGCTGATCATCGGCACGGGCAAGTACAAGGACTATGCGCTGAACGCCGCGGCGGCCGAGGCGGCGGGAGCTGAAATCGTCACCGTCGCGCTGCGGCGGGTGAACCTGTCGGACCCGTCCCAGCCGAAGCTGGTCGATTTCCTGGATCCGCAGCGGTTCGTCTACCTGCCCAACACCGCCGGCTGCTTCACCGGCGAGGAGGCGGTGAGGACCCTGCGGCTGGCGCGCGAGGCCGGGGGCTGGGACCTGGTCAAGCTCGAGGTCCTGTCCGACGCCAAGACGCTTTATCCGGACATGGAAGAGACCCTCCGCGCGCTGAAGCTGCTGGTGGCCGAGGGCTTCAAGGTCATGGTCTATTGCACCGACGATCCCGTCTTCGCCCGCAAGCTGGAGGAGGCGGGGGCCGCGGCGATCATGCCGCTGGGCGCGCCGATCGGCTCCGGGCTCGGGGTGCAGAACCGCGTCAACATCCGCCTCATCGTCGAACAGGCCGAGGTCCCGGTGCTGGTCGACGCGGGCGTCGGCGCCGCCTCGGACGCCACCATCGCCATGGAGCTCGGCTGCGACGGGGTGCTGATGAACACGGCCATCGCCGAGGCGAAGGATCCGGTGCGCATGGCCCGGGCCATGAAGCACGCGGTCATCGCCGGCAGGGAGGGCTACCTCGCCGGCCGCATGCCGCGGCGGCTCTACGCCGACCCCTCGTCGCCCCTGGCGGGGCTCATCTGAGGCCGCTGCAGGGCGCCGGCGCTTTCATCCACTTCGAGCAAGGCCTCCACTCACGCCGCGCTGCCCCCAACCGAGGCGCGCCTTTGCGGCCGCGCCCCGGTGGGGCATAGAAAGGGCCATGCAGGTCGCCATCGTGGATCCGGTGTTCCGGGCGGCGCTGGGGCACTTCGTCTGGCACGTCCGATTGGCGGAGGAGATGGTCCGGCGCGGCGCCAGCGTCACCATCTTCGGGCGACGGGATTGCGGCGACACGCAGATCGAGGGAGTCCGGACGTTCCCGGTCTTCACGCCCCGCCCAGGCACGCAGGCGGATGCTGACAAGGTGCTTGGCCCCTACAACCGCTACGTCCAGCGCAACCGCACAGTGGAGCAGGAGCTGCGGGCCTTGCCGCCGGCAGCCGTCGAAGGAATCGATCTGCTGCTGGTGATGACGCCGCGGGAGGACGAGCTGACGGGCATCGCCGCCTGGATCCACGGCCTGCACGCACACCGTCCACGTTTCGTCCTGGTGGAGCTGATGCACGCCAACGGGATGAGTTTCACCCCGCAGGGCGTACGCATCGGCAATTCCCTCAAGGCCCTGCTGTTCAGGCGCGGCGTCGACGCGATCAGGGCATGCGGGGCGCGCGCCGTGTTCGGCGCCATGGGCGAAGAGCACGTGCAGAGCTATCGGGCGCTGTCCGGGATCAAGATCGTCAGCCTGCCGGTGGTGCTGGGCTTTCCGGAGGCGATGGCGGAGACCCCGGTGCGCCCCGGGAAGGTCCAGCTGTTCATCGGCGGCGCGCGTGGCGAGAAGGGGATCCGGCTGCTGCCCGCGGCGGTGGAGCTGTTGGCCACGGAGATGCCGGACTCGACCTTCGCGGTCGACATCAGCGACCCCGGGGGCGCGGATCTGGCGCCGGCCCTGGCCGAGCTCGGGTCCCTGGCGGACCGGCTGCCCAATTTCGAGCTGCACCTGGGACCGATGGATCCGCGCGACTACGGACGGCGGCTGGCGGAGGGGGAGGTGATCGTGCTCCCCTATGACCGCAGCTCCTACCTCAATCGGACCTCGGGCGTGCTCTGGGAGGCGGTGTACCTCGGGCGATCGGTCATCGTCCCGGAAGACTGCTGGATCGAGCGCGAGGCGGGTCGGCTGGGCGCCAGCTATGCGACCACGGCCGCACGAGGCACGGCGTCTTACGCGGCCGAGCTGCTCGCGATCCTCAGAAGCGGGCGGCTCGACCCGAAGGTGGCGATGGCCGCCGGCGAACGGTTCCGCGCGGCCAACGGGCTGACTGTAGCCGCGGACTACCTGGACCGGGTCGTGGGCATTCCTCTCGCGGGAGGCTGACCCCCGGGGCAAGCCGTCAGCTGCTGCGGCTCTGGCGCGCCTCTCCGATGGCGGCGCGAAGCGCGTCCATGTCCTCTCCGGGCACGACCACGTCGCCGACGATGAAGGTCGGCGTGCCGTCGACGCCGAGGGCGGCGGCCAGCTTGTGCACGTCGGCGATCTGTGCGTCCTCGGAAGCCCGGGCCGCCTCGACCTTGGCCGGATCCACGCCGTGCTGGCGTCCAAGCTCGTCGATCGCCCGGTCATCCAGGCCGTGGGTGGCCATCAGGCCGCGGTAAAGGCCGATGTAGTCTCCGCCCGAAGCCCTGACCGCAATGGCGACGCGGGCGGCGTGCTCGGACACCGCGCCGAAGATCGGCAGCTCCTTGAACACGAACCTTACGTCCGGATTGTCCTTGATTATCTGCAGCACGGCTGGCGCGGCGTTGACGCAGTGGGGACAGCGGTAGTCGAAGAATTCAGTCACCGTGACCCGCCCGGCGGGGTTGGCCACGAAGTCACGGCTGTCGTGTTCGAGCGCGGCCCGGTGCGAGGGCAGGGCTGCCCTGGCCTTCGCCAGCGACTTCTCGGCGTCGGCCTGCGCCGCCTGCGCCCGCTTGTCCTGCAGCGCCTGCACGGCTTCCTCGATCACTTCCGGATGCTTGACGATGTAGTCGTGGACCTTCTTGTCGAACCCGGCGTCCTCGGCGCGCGTGCAGCCCGCGGCAACCAGGCTGAGCGCGGACGCGAAGATCAGGACGGTGGAACGCTTCAAGGCGGTCTCCAGATCGGGAAAAGAGGTCAGCTGCGCGGAGAGACCAGGCCGCCCTCGCGTCCAAGGGACTTGAGGTCGTCCTGGCTCGGCTGGGAGACCAGCACGATGTCGGTGGCGCGGCGCCATTGCGGGGTGTCGTGGGGCAGCAGCTCGCGGGCCCGCATGGCGAAGATGCGGGCATCGCGGGTCTGGCCGAGGGCGAAGTCCTGCTCGGCGGTGGCCAGGCGCGCCATCCCGGCGTCGCCCTTGGAGTCGTAGGCCTGGGCCATCAGCCGCCAGGCCATGGGATCGTCGTGGTCGCGGTCCAGGGCCCGCTGAAGGTGGCCGAGCGCCTCGTCCAGCTTCGACTTGTCGTCCTCGGCGATCAGGGTCTGGGCGAGATTGACCTGCAGCAGGGGGGCGTCCGGCTTCAGCTCCACCGAGCGGCGGTGCGGCGCTTCGGAGTCCTTGACCCGTCCCGCCTCGAACAGCACCTGGCCCTTCAGCTCGTAGAGGTAGGGATCGCTGGGATTGTCGGTGATCAGGGCGTCGATCAGCTTGATCGCCCGGTCCGTCTCGCCGGACTTGTAGTAGGCGATGGCCCGCGCATAGCGCGCCGGGAAGGAGGTGTCGCTCTCCTTGTAGTCGACGAAGGTCTGGTTCGGGGGATTGATGAAGGCCTTCAGCTTGGCGACCATCAGCTGGTGCTTGGCCAGGGCCTCGGGCGAGTCGACGGCGCCGTAGCTCGGGTTCTTCTCCACCCTCACCCGCAGGGCCTCGATGCGTTCCGAGGTGAGCGGGTGGCTCTGGAAGAAGGGATAGCGCTTGGCCTGGGAGAACACCTCCTCGTAGCGGAAGTTGTCGAAGAAGTCGACGAGGCCCCGCCCGGACTCGTGCGCGCGCTCGAGGTAGGTGGCCGCGGCCTGGTCGGCCTGGGCCTCCTGCACCCGCGTGTAGCCAAGCAGGTCCAGGGTGGCGAAGTAGCTCGAGCTGTAGATCAGGGCGGCGCCCGCGTCCGGCGCGCCGGCGAGGGCGGCGGCCAGGCCGAGCCCCATGGTGAGCAGGAAGGTGCGCATGGCGCTCTTCTCGCCCTCCGAGGACCGCACGATATGGCCGCCGGCCATGTGCCCGGTCTCGTGGGCGACCACCCCGACCAGCTGGTTGGGGTTCTTGGTCTCCATGATCAACCCGGAGTTCAGGAACATCTGCTGCCCGCCGGAGACGAAGGCGTTCAGGTCCTTGTCGCCGACGATGTGAACCTGGACGTTCTTGGGCTCCAGCCCGGCGGCGATGAAGATCGGATCGGTGTCCTCGCGCAGGATCTCCTCGATCTCGGTGTCGCGGATCAGCGACTCCGGGGCCGCGTCGTCCTGGGCGTGCGCCGGCCTCGGCTGCAGGGTCGACGCGACGAGCAGGGCCGCCGCGCCCAGCATGAGGCGCCGTCTCGGCGACAGACCAGCGGATGGGCGACCGCTCAAGGAAGCCATGCGACTTGCTCCTGTCCGGCCGCCGCAGCGGCCGTACGCCCCGGCGCGGGTTCTATCCCCTCCTCAGCCGCGGCGCCACCACCCGCGACGAGGGGCCGCTGGAGGCGCGGTGACCTCGGCCGGATCCGGCGCGGCGGGTTCGGCGAGCGGTTCGGGGCGGGGCTCGGGCGCGGCCTGGACCGGGGCAGCCTGCGCGGAAGCCGGCGCCGGCTCGGCGGCCGGCGCGGCCGCGGCCTTGGGGCGGCGGGTGCGCTTGGGCTTGGCTTCGGGCTCGCCGGCCTCGTTGGCGGGCTCCGGCGGCGCGGTCACAGCCGCGGGCTCGGGCGGGGTCGCCGGCTCCGGCGCGGCGACGGCTTCGGCTGCAGAGGGCGCCTCGGCGGCCTCGGCGTCGCCCTTGCCGCGGCCGCGGGCCCGGCTGCGGCGCGCGGGCTTGGCCGCCGCGGGATCGGCCGGGAGCTCGACCCAGATGTCAGCCGGCTCGGCGGCGGGTTCGCTCGCCGCGGAAGCGGCGACGGCGGGCGCCGGCGCGGGGGCCGGACCACGTTCGTCGTTGGCGGGCTGGGCGGCGCTGGCCGCCTGGCCCGGCGCGGTGTCGTACCAGCCGTAGGGATCGGCCCCGTCCGGCGTGCGGGCGCGGCTCCAGGTGAAGGCGTCGGCGGGACGATCCTCCTCGGGCGGGCGGCGGCCGCCGCGGCGGCCCCTGCGCCGGCGGCGACGGCCGCGGCCGGCTTCGTCGCCATGTTCGTCGGCCTCGGCGGACCGGGCCACGCCGGGCGCGGGTGCGGCCTCGCCAGCCTCGGCGCCCTCGGCGCGCGGCGGGGCGTCCATCTCGTCGCGCCGGCCTCGGCCCCGGCGCCTGCGGCGACGCGGCCCCCGGCCGCCATCCTCGCCGCCGGACTCGCGCGCGTCGCCGGCCTGCAGGGCGTCCTCGCCGCCGTCGTCCCGCCCCTCGTCCTCCTCTTCGTCCTCCTCTTCGTCCACGTCCTCGTAGACGTCGGGCTCTTCCGGCTCGGGGGGGAGCTGGGCCAGGAGCGGCGTCGCGTCGATCGACGGACGGCCCTCGCCCTCGGGCAAGGTTGAAAGCCGCTCGATCTCATGCTCGGCCTGGGCCACGGACTCGTCGAGCTGCACGTTGACGAACAGCCCCTGCTGC
>FTHL01000259.1_pt1 | contig 11844 bp, 10 predicted proteins | sample 1640951 | NCBI WGS metagenome assembly FTHL01 (sample SAMEA3914788, study PRJEB12502) | metagenome | biome: forest; material: soil | place: Canada | collected 2011-07-03 | depth 0.1 m
CTGTTCTTTCACGATAACAAGACCGACAAGGTCTACAACTGCGGTCAGCCGGGGCTGCCCCGCGTGGGGGCTCCCCAACGGATCGTCGAGAACGGCAAGGAGGTGGTTTTCCTGTATGCCGATCTGGCCGGCATGGTTTGGCGACTGATCCCGATCGGCGGCAAGATGCCGACCGGCAACGATCCTTCCTACTACGGCGACTCCGAGGCTCATTGGGTCGGCGACAGCCTCGTCGTGCACACGACGAACTTCAACCAAGACACCTGGCTGGGCGAATTCGGCTACGTCCATTCCGACAAGATGGAGGTGACGGAGAAGCTCACCCGCGTGGGCGACACCATCCGCTACGACGTCACGGTGTCTGACCCCGGTGTCCTGAAGAGCCCCTGGATCAAGCCCACCGTGATCATGCGTCTGGAGAAAGACAACGAGATCATCGAGCCCCCAGTCTGTCACCTGGACCCGCTGCTGGAAGGCGACACCGACGGGCAGTTCCACATCCAGCGCTTTTGAGTTGAGGCAAGTTTGCCGGTGTTGTCAGGTCTGACGCCGGACGAGCCATGTCCTCTTCGCGAGCGCCCCATCAGCCGCTGCCCAGAAGCAGGCCTTCCCAACGTCTGCAAGGGTGGATTTCTGCCCATCGAGAGACCAAGCTTGATGGGATTGGGGGCATATGGTCAGAAGTTTTTTCCTGAGCACGGTCATTGCGGCTGCGGTCTTCGGTGACGCGGCGGGAGCTTTGGCAGTGACGCCTGACGACGCGAAAGTGAGTGTCACACGCTTTTTTGAGGCCATCATGCAGAATGGTGGTCCGAATACTCGCAAGTGACCCCGCAAGTTTACATTATAGCAGCGCCCGACTTCGGCGTTCCTATATCGCTCGACCAAGCGCGCCAAGCTTTGGAGGGTTGCAGGCTGCAGGAGATTGATAATGTTAAGGCTGTCGAGAGAGTTCCAGAAGCTTTTCAAGTATTGGTGACCCTGGTCTGCCCGACGGAGCGACATCGCGCCCACGACGGGTCTGCTCACAGACGGTCAGCACATCTTGGCCGTCTACCCAGGTGGCTTTCCGCCGCCTCGCCCTCATCCGTAGAGGTCCGCTAGGGTCGCGAACTGCCGTCAGGTGCGCCTCGGAAACTCGCCGTTCCGTGGCCGTCCGGCTTCACCCCGAAACCGGACCTTCCCAGTGGCAGCCTCAGTCAGGATCCGCCGCTTTCCCCTTCCGCTCTACCCCGCCTCCTCGAACACCGTGCGCCCCTCCGCCAGCGTCCTCAGCACCCGGCCCTGCAGCGTCCGCCCGTCGAAGGGCGAGTTCTTGGACTTGGAGATCAGCTTGTCGGCGTCGATCAGCACCGGGGCATACATGTCGCAGAGCACTAGGTCCGCCGGGGCGCCCTTGGCCAGGCGGCCGGCCCTCAGGCCGAGCAGGTTGGCGGGGGCCAGGGTGACGGTGCGCAGCAGATCGGGCAGGGCGATCTGGCGCTCGTGGTGCAGGGCGAGCAGAGCCGCCAGCAGGGTCTCCAGGCCCACCGCGCCCGGCGCGGCCTCGTCGTAGGGCAGGCGCTTGTCCTCGGCGGGGGCGGGGGCGTGGGCGGAGACCACGATGTCGATCAGCCCCTCGGTCAGGCCCTCGATCAGGGCCAGGCGGTCGTCCTCGGTGCGCAGCGGCGGGTTCAGCTTGTAGAAGGTGCGGTAGTCGCCGATGTCGAGCTCGTTGAAGCTGAGGTGATTGATCGAGCAGGTGGCCCACACCTGCAGGTTCTTCAGCTTGGCGCGGGAGAGGGCGTCCAGGGCGTCGGCGGTGGTGAGCTGGTCCACGATCAGCCGGGCGCCGGTCAGCTCGGCTAGGGCCAGGTCGCGCTCCAGCATGATGCGTTCGGCCACGGCCGGGCCGCTGGGGATGCCGAGCCGGCCGGCGAGCTCGCCCTCGGTGGCCGCCGCGCCGCGGGTGAGGTAGGGGTCGACCGGGCGGTGGGCGACGAGGGCGCCGAAGCCCCTGGCGTAGGCCATCACCCGGCGCAGCACCCGGGAATCCACGATCGGCCGGTCGGCGTCGGTGATGTAGAGGGCGCCGGCCTCGTGCATCAGGCCGATCTCGGCCATCTCCTCGCCGCCCAGGCCCTTGGTCGCCGCCCCGGCGGGGTAGACGTGCACCAGGCCGATGTCTCGGGCGCGGCGCAGCACGAAGTCGACCATGGCCGGATCGTCGATGGCCGGATCGGTGTCGGGCTGCAGCACGATGGAGGTCACCCCCCCGGCGGCGGCGGCGCGCGCGGCGGACTTCAGGGTCTCCTTGGTCTCGGCCCCCGGCTCGCCGGTCTTGACCCTGAGGTCGATCAGGCCGGGCGCCAAGAGGGCGCCTTGGCAGTCGACGACCTCCAGATCGGGGGAGGGCGCCTCGATAGCGGGAGTCCTCAGCACGTCGGCGATCACGCCATCGGATACGACCAGCGCGCCCGGGCCGTCGTAGCCGCTCTCCGGATCGACCAGGCGGGCGTTGGTGAAGGCGATGGGCCGGACGGCCTCGGCGTGGCCGGTCACGGGGCGTTCTCCAGCCGCCGGGCGAGGCAGGCCAGGATGGCCATGCGCACGGCCACGCCCATCTCCACCTGGTCCTGCACCAGGCTGATCTCCGGATCGTCGGCGACGCCGGATTCGATCTCCACGCCGCGGTTCATCGGACCCGGATGCATCCCCCGGACGCGCGGCGAGGCCTTGGCCAGCTTCTCACGGTCCAGGCCGTAGAAGCGGAAGTACTCCCGCACCGAGGGGATGAAGGCGCCCTGCATGCGCTCCAGCTGCAGCCGCAGCATCATCACCACGTCCGCCCCCTCGATGCCGCGGCGCATGTCGTGGTGGATCTCCGCGCCCCAGCGGTCGGCGCCCGACGGCATCAGGGTCGGCGGCCCGACCAGGCGCACCTGGGCGCCCAGGAGCTGCAGCAGGCCGACGTTGGAGCGGGCCACGCGGCTGTGCAGCACGTCCCCGCAGATGGCCACGACCAGCCCGTCGATGTCGCCGAAGGCGCGCCGCAGCGACAGGGCGTCCAGCAGCGCCTGGGTCGGGTGCTCGTGCTGGCCGTCGCCGGCGTTGATCACGCTGCAGGTCACCTTCTGCGACAGCAGCGAGGCGGCGCCGGAGCTGGAATGGCGCACCACCAAAAGGTCCGGCTTCATGGCGTTCAGGGTGACGGCGGTGTCGATCAGGGTCTCGCCCTTGGTCATGGACGAGTTGCGCGGGCTCATGTTGACCACGTCCGCGCCCAGCCGCTTGCCGGCCAGCTCGAAGGAGCTCTGGGTGCGGGTGGAGGCTTCGAAGAACAGGTTCACCAGGGTCCGGCCGCGCAGGAGGCCGAGCTTCTTCTCCTTCTGGCGGTTCACGGCCACCAGGCCGTCGGCCAGGTCCAGCAGGGCGTGGGCGTCGGGCCGCGACAGGCCGGCCACGCCGATCAGGTGCTTATGGGGGAACGGGTGGACGCGGGCTGCGATCGAGCTTTCGATGTCGGGGCCCAGGTCCATCGAAGCGGAGGCTATAGGCGCGATCGAAGGCCGGCTCAAGCCGAACCCAGACGATCCAGCGCGCCTTGCAGGATCCAGGCGGCCGCCGCCTTGTCGACCAGCTCGGCCCGGCGGCCTCGGGTCAGGTCGGCCTCGGCGGTCAGCATCCGCTGCACCGCGGAGGTCGAGAGCCGCTCGTCCCAGAAGGCGATGGGCAGGTCCTTCAGGCGCAGCAGGTTGCGGGCGAAGGCGCGGGAGGACTGGCAGCGCGGCCCCTCGGTCCCGTCCATGTTCATCGGCAGGCCGACGATCAGGGCCTCCGCCCCGCGGCCCTGCATCAGCGCGAACAGGCGCTCGGCGTCCTGGGTGAACTTGACCTTGCGGATCAGCTCCAGGGGGCTGGCGATCATCCGCTCGCGGTCGGAGACGGCGACGCCGATGGTCTTCTCGCCCACGTCCACCCCGGCGACGGGCGTGCGCGGCGGCGTGGCCGCGAGCAATTCTTCCAGGGCGAGGACCGGCATGGGGGTGTCATAGACGGTCGGCGCGCGAGACTGAAACGCCCCGCGGCGGCTGCGGCGGGCCTTGTCGGGCCGAGCGTCTGCCGCTAACCCCTGCGGCGAGAAAGGACACCCCCCATGGCCATCGACGCCGCGACCGTGCGCAAGGTCGCCAAGCTAGCGCGCATCCGGGAATCCGAGGACCGGCTGCAGCCCCTGGCGCAGGAGCTGAGCGGCATCCTGGGCTGGATCGAGCAGCTGGGCGAAGTCGATACCGACGGGGTCGAGCCCATGACCTCGGTGGTGGCGGCCAAGCTGCCGCTGCGCGAGGACGCGGTCACCGACGGCGGCGACGCCGATTCGGTGCTCGCCAATGCGCCGGCCAAGGCCAACGGCTTCTTCGTGGCGCCCAAGGTGGTCGAATGAGCGCCCTGACCTCGCTCACCCTGAAGGCCGCCGTCGAGGGGCTGAAGGCGAAGGCCTTCTCCGCCGAGGAGCTCGCCCGCGCCCACGTCGAGGCGGTAGAAGGCGCGCGCCAGCTGAACGCCTATGTGCTGGAGACGTCGGACAAGGCTATCGCCATGGCCAGGGCGTCCGACGAGCGCATCGCCAACGGCGAGGCCGGCGCGCTGGAAGGCGTCCCCCTGGGGATCAAGGACCTCTATTGCACCCACGGGGTGCGGACGACCGCTGGATCCAGGATCCTCGAGGATTTCACCCCCACCTATGAGTCCACCGTCACCTCGCGCCTGTGGCGCGACGGGGCGGTGATGCTGGGCAAGCTGAACATGGACGAGTTCGCCATGGGCTCGTCCAACGAGACCTCGGCCTTCGGCCCGGTGATCAATCCCTGGCGGGCGCATAACTCCAACCAGGCCCTGACGCCGGGCGGCTCGTCCGGCGGTTCGGCGGCGGCGGTGGCGGCGGACCTGTGCCTGGGGGCCACGGCCACCGACACCGGGGGCTCGATCCGCCAGCCGGCGGGCTTCACCGGCACGGTGGGGGTGAAGCCGACCTACGGCCGCTGCTCGCGCTGGGGCATCGTCGCCTTCGCCTCCTCGCTCGACCAGGCCGGTCCGATCGCCAAGACGGTGGAGGACGCCGCGATCCTGTTGCGCTCGATGAGCGGCCACGACCCGAAGGATTCCACCAGCCTCCCGGTCGAGGTCCCGGACTTCCCGAGCTTCGTCGGCAAGCCGGTGAAGGGGCTGAGGGTCGGGGTGCCCAAGGAATACCGGGTCGACGGCATGCCCGAGGAGATCGACCGCCTGTGGCAGGCGGGCGTGGACTGGCTGAAGGACGCCGGCTGCGAGGTGGTGGAGGTGTCGCTGCCGCACACCAAGTACGCCCTGCCGGCCTATTATATCGTGGCCCCCGCCGAGGCGTCGTCCAACCTCGCCCGCTATGACGGCATGCGCTACGGCCTGCGGGTCGACGGCAAGACCTTGTCGGATGTCTATGAGGAGACCCGCGGCCACGGCTTCGGCGAAGAGGTGAAGCGGCGGATCCTGATCGGGACCTATGTGCTCTCGGCCGGCTACTACGACGCCTACTACCTGAAGGCCCAGAAGGTCCGCCGCCGCATCGCCGACGACTTCGACCAGGCGTTCGAGAAGGTCGACGCCCTGCTGACCCCGACCGCGCCCTCGGCGGCCTTCGCGCTCGGCGACAACTCGGCCGACCCGATCGCCATGTACCTGAACGACGTCTTCACCGTGACGGTGAACCTGGCGGGCCTGCCGGGGATCAGCCTGCCGGCGGGGCTCGACGCCCGCGGCCTGCCGCTCGGCCTGCAGCTGATCGGCCGGGCGCTGGACGAGGGGACCCTGTTCTCCCTGGCCGGGGCGATGGAGAAGGCGGCGGGCTTCCGCGCCAAGCCTGAGCGCTGGTGGGCGTGAACCGGATCAACGGGCCGGGCCTTCGCTGATCAGGAGCCCGAAGTGGAACGTGCAACCGCGGAAGACATCGTTGCGGCGGCCGCCGCAGAAAAGGTCGTAGGAGCGGCGGCAAAGATCGACCTACTGTTGGCAGAGATGTCTGTAGCCGTTGAGGAATTCCAGGAAGAGGATCGAAAGGTCCAATTTCGGCGCGCGGTTGCTGCATTGGTCCTCGCTATGTGTGAGACGATCACGCGCCCAATCGCTTTGGAATTTCCGGACTTGCACCCTGATCGGCCGAAGCCGCCCGCCGGATGACCGACTTTCACGGAGGCGCTGCTTTCGCCTAACTCGGCGTGGGTGGCCGAGCTACGCCGCGTGGTGGGCTTCCTGGGCGTCGTGGGCCTCCTGGGCCACCTCGGCGATGACGTCGAGCAGGGCGGCGGCGGAGATCGGCTTGGCCAGGTGACGGTTGGCGCCGGCGGCCTTGCCGGCCGCGATGTGCTCGGGCAGGGCGTTGGCTGAGAGGATCACCACCGGCGTTTCGGCGCGGTGCGTCTCCTTCTCCATCAGCCGGATCTTCTGGGTGGCGGTCAGGCCGTCCATCACCGGCATCTGGATGTCCATCAGCACCACGTCGAACTGGTCGTGGATGTAGGCTTCCAGGGCTTCCTTGCCGTTCTCCACCGAGACGCGCTCGGCGCCGATGTGGTCGAGGATCATCTCCACCACGCGGCGGTTGGTCGGATGGTCGTCCACCACCAGCACCCTGAGCGCGGCGGTGCGGCCGGTCTCGCTGTCTTTCGCCTCGGCGGGTACGGGCGCCCCCGGGCCGGCGACGGTCGCGCCGGCGGCCGGCGGCAGCTTCAAGGTCAGGGTGAACACCGAGCCCACGCCCGGCTCGCTGTCGCAGCCGAGGTCGCCGCTGAGCAGCTGGGCGGCCTGCCTGCAGATGGCGAGGCCGAGGCCGGTGCCGCCGTGACGGCGCGTGCTGGAGCTGTCCGCCTGCTGGAACCGCTCGAAGATGCGCGCCTTGGCGTCGGCGCCGAAACCGACGCCGGTGTCGCGCACCGTGAACCGCAGGGCGTCGCCGCCGGCGGCGGGGCGGTCGACCCGGATGCGGATCTCGCCCTGGTCGGTGAACTTCACCGCATTGGACAGCAGGTTGCCGAGGATCTGGCGCAGGCGCGAGGCATCGCCCTCGACCTGTCCTTGAGCTTCGGAGGCGACGTCGATGATGAAGGCCACGCCCTTGCGGCGGGCCTGCAGCCGATAGGGGGCGGCGGCGGTCTGCACCGCCAGCTCCACGTCGAAGGGCTCGACCACCGCATCGATCTTCCCCGACTCCAGCCGGGCCAGGTCGATGATGTCCGACACCAGGCTTTCCAGAGCGGCGCCGGAGGTCCGGATGGTCTCGACCATCTCCCGCTGGCGCTCGTTCAGCGGCGTATGGGCCAGGACCTGGGCGATGCCCAGCACGCCGTTCAGCGGCGTGCGCAGCTCGTGGCTGACGTTGGCCAGGAACTCGCTCTTGGCCCGGTTGGCCGCTTCGGCCGCGTCGCGGGCCTGGGCCATCACCTCGGTCGCCATGCGGAACTCGGTGACGTCCATGACGATGGTGACGAGACCGCCGTCGGCGGTGCGCCGCCGCTCGGCCCGCACCCAGCGATCGCCGTTCTGGTGTTCGTCGGACCCCAGCCGCCCGCGCGTGGCGACGCGGCGATCGAGCCAGGCTTCCTCGTGGCCTACCGCCTCGGGGTGGGCGCCGGCCTTGAGGTTGCCTTCCAGTAGCTCGCGGAACGAGCGGCCCGGCTTCAGCACCCCGGCCGGATCGACCAGCTCGGCGTAGCGGGAGTTCCAGACCAGCACGCGATCCTGGGCGTCGAAGAAGGCGATGCCCTCGGCCATGGGCTCGATCGCCTCGCGCAGCTGCGCCTGCGCGCTGCGGCGGCTCCAGCCCTCGATGGCCGCGAGGCTCCCGGCCATGAGCAGGATCAGCGCCACGGCGCCCGTGACCGCTTCGGCCATGGCCTGGTTGGAGAGGAAATGCGGCGGAATCGCAATGGTCGGATTCGGCACAAGGGTCACCGCGGCCATGCCGGTGAAGTGCAGGCCGCAGACGGCGAGGGTGTACAGCCCTGCGCTGGTCAGCATGGCCTTGACGCTGGGGCCCGCCACCCGGACCGCGGCCGCCGCCAGGACAACTGCGATCAGAACCGAGGCGGCCACGTAGACGGGATTCCAGATCACCAGCGCGGAGGGCCTGAAAGCGGCCATGCCTTCGTAGTGCATCAGGGCGATGCTGAGGCCGACAAGCCCGCCGCCGGCCGCCATCCACCGGGGCTTGCGGGCGGCCGAGGCCAGCCCGAAGCCCAGGGCCGAGCCGGCGATCGACAGGATCAGCGAAGCGATGGTCCCGCCGAGCTCATAGCCGCTGGTCACGGAGGGCGCGTAGGCTAGCATGGCGACGAAGTGGGTGGCCCAGACCCCGACGCCGGCCGCCAGGGCGGTGAAGGCGAGCCAGGGGACCCGCTCTCCGGGCGCCCGCGCCCGCGCCTGGCCAAACAGGCGGAAGACCGTGAAGGAGACGGCGATGCAGATCAGGCCGGCGACCACGACCAGGCGAAGGTCGTGCTGGCCGCCGATGCACGTCAGCACTTTGAACACGGACCTCTCCCCAAAGCCGTTCCAATCGGATTTGCTATCCGTTGACGATGAAGATTTCCTTTCCGTGTTAAGCGCCTTTGTCGTCGCGACGGCTCTCCCCGCGCCGCCGGTTGCGGTGTAAGGGAGCGGCATGACCGAAGCATCCAAGACCGTCGAAGGCCGCACCGGCCCCTGGGAAGTCGTGATCGGGCTGGAGGTCCATGCCCAGGTCGCGTCAAAGTCCAAGCTGTTCTCAGGCGCGGCCGTGGGCTTCGGCGCGGGTCCCAACACCCAGGTCTCCCTGGTGGACGCCGCCATGCCGGGCATGCTGCCGGTGATCAACCGCCACTGCGTGGAGCAGGCGGTGAAGACCGGCCTGGGGCTGAAAGCGCAGATCAACCTGAAGAGCCACTTCGACCGGAAGAGCTACTTCTTTCCGGACCTGCCGCAGGGCTATCAGATCAGCCAGTACAAGCACCCGATCGTGGGCGAGGGCGAGGTCATCGTCGAGCATGAAGACGGCTCGACCTTCACAGTGCGCATCGAGCGGCTGCACCTGGAGCAGGACGCCGGCAAGATGCTGCACGACCAGGATCCGAACGCCACCTATGTCGACCTGAACCGCGCCGGCACCGCCCTGATGGAGATCGTCTCGCGTCCCGACATGCGCTGCGCCGAGGAAGCCGCGGCCTATGTGAAGAAGCTCCGCTCGATCCTGCGCTACCTCGGCGCCTGCGACGGCGACATGGAGAAGGGCAATCTGCGCGCCGACGTGAACGTCTCCGTCTGCCGCCCCGGCGACTACGAGAAGTTCCGCGAGACGGGCAGCTTCAGCCATCTGGGCACGCGCTGCGAGATCAAGAACGTCAACTCCTACCGCTACATCCAGCAGGCCATCGAGTACGAGGCGCGCCGCCAGGTAGAGATCCTGGAGGACGGCGGCAAGATCGACCAGGAGACCCGCCTGTTCGACCCTGGCAAGGGTGAGACCCGGTCCATGCGATCCAAGGAAGACGCGGCCGACTACCGCTATTTCCCCGATCCAGACCTGCTGCCGCTGGAGCTGGACCCGGCCTGGATCGCCGAGATCCAGGCCTCGCTGCCCGAACTGCCCGACGAGAAGAAGGTGCGGCTGCAGCGCCAGTACGGCCTCTCGGCCTATGACGCCGGCGTGCTGGTCATCGAGATCGGCCGCGCCGCACTCTATGAGACGGCGGTCCGGGGCCACGATCCCAAGCTGGTGGCCAATACGATCACCCAATCGGTGCTGACCTTCGCCAACGCCTCGGGCGAGGACGTCACCGAGGCCGGCGTCGGCCCGATCACCGCGGAGATGCTGTCGGAGTACCACCAGCTGATCGAGGATGGGGTGATCTCCTCCAAGATCGCCAAGGAGGTGTTCGAGCGCATGACCGCAGGCGAGGGGGGGCCGGCGGCGATCGTCGAGAAGCACGGCCTCGTCCAGGTCACCGACACTGGCGCGCTGGAGGCGGTGGCCGACAAGATCATCGCCGCCAATCCGGACAAGGCCGCCCAGGTGAAGGACAAGCCCCAGGCCATCGGCTGGTTCGTCGGCCAGATGATGCGCGAGACCCAGGGCAAGGCCAACCCCGCCGCGGTCAACGAGATCCTGAAGGCCAAGCTCGGGATCTAGCGGGACGTCTTCCAGTCCTTGAACTGGATCACCTGCGGCTTTGGGTCCGAGCCCGGGCCGACCAGCTCCAGGATCAGCGGCACGATCTCTTCGGGCGGGGTCAGGGTCGCGGGATCCTCGCCCGGGAAGGCGCGGGCGCGCATCGTCGTGCGCATGGGCCCTGGATTGACGATCCCGATCCGCACCGGGGTGTGCTCCACCTCGTCGGCATAGGCGGCCGCCAGGGCCTCGAGCCCGGCCTTGGTGGCGGCGTAGGCGCCCCAGAAGGCCCGGGGGCGGGCCGCCGCGCCGCTGGTCAGGAACACCGCCCGCGCCGCCTCGGCGCGGCGGAGTAGGACGTCCATCGACCTCAGCAGACGGTAGTTGGCGGTCAGGTTGACGGCCACGACCTTGTCCCAGACCTGCGGGTCCAGGTGCGCCACCGGGGTGGTGACGCCGAGCAGGCCGGCGGCGCCGATGAGGATGTCGAGCTTGCCCCAGCGCTCGAAGATCGCCGCGCCCAGCTGGTCGATCCCGTCGCCTTGGGTCAGGTCCAGGGGAACCAGGGTTGCGGCCCCGCCGCCGCCGCGCCGGATCTCGTCGTCCAGCTCCTCGAGCGCGCCTTGGGTGCGGCCGGTCGCAATGACGTGGGCTCCCGCACAGCCGAGGCCCAGCGCGATGGCGCGGCCGATGCCGCGGGTGGCTCCGGTGACCAGGGCGATGCGCCCGGTCAGCGGGAGGTCAGGAGGATCAGAAGGCACGGGCGCCTTTTAGCGGCTTGGCCCGTTATTCAAAGCGCATCGAAGCCCGCGCCGGAAGAAATCCGGCTAGGCGTAGAACCGCAGCCGACGCACGCCCATTCTCAAAGCGCGCGCCGAGCAGCTCAGGCGAGCTTGGACGCTCTCAGGACGTGGTGCGCGCGTCGCTCGAGCGCGTGCGACCGCCGCCATGGGAGGCTTCGCCGCCCTTGCGGCCGGCCGCCGCCGCGAGGTCCCGGTCCTGGGAGAAGCTGCGCTTCTCATCGGGCACGCTGGCCCCGCCCTTGCGGGCGATCTCGCGCCGCCGCTCGACGTCCATGGCGGCGAAGCCTCGCTTGGCCGGAGTCCTGTTGGGTTGGTTTTGAAGCACGTCCCTGCTCCTTCCTACACTTGGATGGGGCGCTCGGATTGCTCGCCCTGACGATCCGGCTCGAAAGCCACGCTGTTGGCGCATGCCGGAAACGAGCGAGAGCGGGAAATGGTTCGCCAAGCTTGGCAAAAAACCGTGGGCGGAGCTTAGACGACTCCTCGGCTCGTCAACTCCTCGATCACCCGGTCGGCCGCCTGGGCCGGCGAAAGCTCGCAGGTGCGCAGGACCAGCTCGGCGTTTTCAGGGGCCTCATAGGGCGAGGTGACGCCGGTGAAGTGGGCGATCTCGCCCTTCATCGCCTTGGCGTAGAGGCCCTTGGGATCGCGCTGCATGCAGTCTTCCAGCGAGGTGTCGACGAAGATCTCGATGAAGTCGCCCTCGGGGAGGAGCTCGCGCAGCATCCGCCGTTCCGCGCGGAACGGCGAGATGAAGGAGCAGAGCACCACCAGCCCCGCCTGGGTGAACAGCTTGGCCACCTCGCCCACCCGGCGGATGTTCTCGACCCGGTCGGCGTCGGCGAAGCCCAGGTCGCGGTTCAGGCCGTGGCGGACGTTGTCGCCGTC
>FTHL01000119.1_pt1 | contig 11830 bp, 10 predicted proteins | sample 1640951 | NCBI WGS metagenome assembly FTHL01 (sample SAMEA3914788, study PRJEB12502) | metagenome | biome: forest; material: soil | place: Canada | collected 2011-07-03 | depth 0.1 m
CTCCACCGCCGCGCGGATGGCGTCGTTGGTGTAGCGGAGCTTGTGGAACTCCTCGTAGTAGGTCTTCAGGCCCTTGAGGATCTTCACCGTGTCCTCGACCGTCGGCTCATTGACGTCGATCTTCTGGAAGCGGCGGACCAGGGCGCGGTCCTTCTCGAAGTGCTGGCGGAATTCCTTGTAGGTGGTCGAGCCCATGCAGCGCAGGGTGCCCGACGCCAGGGCCGGCTTCAGCAGGTTGGAGGCGTCCATGGCCCCGCCAGAGGTCGCGCCGGCCCCGATCACCGTGTGGATCTCGTCGATGAACAGGATGGCGTTGGGGTGGTTCTCCAGCTCCTTGACCACCTGCTTGACCCGCTCCTCGAAGTCGCCGCGGTAGCGGGTGCCGGCGAGCAGGGCGCCCATGTCCAGCGAATAGATGGTCGCGCCGGAGAGCACCTCGGGCACCTGGTTGTTGATGATCTTGCGCGCCAGGCCCTCGGCGATGGCGGTCTTGCCGACGCCGGGCTCGCCCACCAGCAGGGGGTTGTTCTTGGTGCGGCGGCACAGGATCTGGATGCAGCGCTCGACCTCGAGCTCGCGCCCGATCAGGGGGTCGACCTTCCCCTGCCGCGCCTTCTCGTTGAGGTTCACGCAATAGGCCTCGAGCGCCTCGCCGCCGGTCTTGGAGGCGGGCTTCTCGTCAACGTCCGTCTCGGTCGAGCCTTTCACCGCGCGGGGCTCGGACGCCCCGGCCTTCTTGGCGATGCCGTGGGCGATGAAGTTGACCGCGTCGTAGCGGGTCATGTCCTGCTCTTGCAGGAAGTAGGCGGCGTGGCTCTCGCGCTCAGAGAAGATGGCGACCAGCACGTTGGCGCCGGTGACCTCCTCGCGGCCGGAGGACTGCACGTGGATCACCGCGCGCTGGATCGCCCGCTGGAAGCCGGCGGTGGGCTTGGCCTCCTCGGCGCTGTCGACCACCAGCGATTTCAGCTCGGTGTCGAGATAGTTGACCAGGTTCTTCTTCAGCTGCGGCAGGTCGACGTCGCAGGCGCGCATGACGCCGGCCGCCTCCTGGTCGTCGGTGAGCGACAACAGCAGGTGCTCCAGCGTGGCGTATTCGTGGCGGCGCTGGTTGGCGTAGGCCACGGCCCGGTGGAGCGTCTCTTCGAGGTTACGCGAGAAGGATGGCACTGAGGTTCCTCAATCCTTTTCCATGGTGCACTGGAGGGGGTGCTGGTGTCTCCTGGCGGTGTCGATCACCTGGGTGACCTTGGTTTCCGCCACTTCGTAGGTGAAGACTCCGCACACCCCCACGCCGTGCTGGTGGACGTGGAGCATGATCCGGGTCGCGTCCTCACGCGACTTGTTGAAAAAGCGCTCTAGGACGTAAACGACGAACTCCATGGGAGTGTAGTCGTCGTTGAGCAGCAGGACCCTATATAGGGACGGCTTCTGGGTTTTCGGCTTGACCTGCGTGATCGCGGCCGAGCCGGAGCCGTCCTGATTGTCCCCTGCCTTGCGAACGGCCATTAGCCTTTGAACTCTCCGGATAACCGGAAGCCCGGCTTCCGATTCTGATTAGATATGAAAACCTTCCCGAATGGGAAGGGCCAATCCTAAACCCCGCCCGATGAACGCGGGCTGCACGAGACGCAGGCGCCGACCAGACCGGGGCCGATCGGGCCCGGACGCAAAACGGGCCCGGAACGACTGGCGTTCCGGGCCCGCTGCATCAGCCTTAAAGCTGTCGGGCTTACCGGACCGCGAACTGCTCGGCGGCCGCGGCGACCCGTTCGTTGATCGGCTTGAGCGAACGCTGAAGCGAGGAGGCGAAGCTGTCGGACCAGCGGGTCAGCTCGGCCAGATAGCCTTCCATCGCGCTCTTGGCGTAGCCGGTCTGGATGTCGAACGCTTCCTGGACGGACTTGGCGGCGGCCAGCTTCTTGGTGATGGCCACGTGGTCCTCCAGCGCCTTCTTGCTGTAGGCGGCGGCCTGGGCGCTCAGCGACTGGGCGCACTCGGCGGCCGCGCCGACGGAGTCGGCGAAGGCTTCGAGGTTGAGCTTGGAATTGACGGCGAATCCGTCGAACGCGGCGATGGAACGGTCCACCGTGGTCTTGAAGGCTTCGTGGCCAAACTCGGCGGCGTGGTCGGCCGCGGCCTTGGCGGAATGGGCGTTGGTCGCCATTGCACAGTCTCCTGAAAGACGAATTTCTGCGGGCGCTGCAGCGGTGATCGGCCCGAATTGCTGCACTGCGGAAAATGGGTCCGAGAGCCGGCCATGTCAAGGATTTTTGTGCAGTGCACAATTTGTCGCAGACGACTCGCCTGACGGGGGCGAGTTGTCGCACAACGCCTCACGACATGTTTAACTTTGCGTAAGAAACGAACTGTCATGCTACCGCGTGATTGGCGGCCTGATCGTGAGGCTGCCGTGTTCATACGACGGGCGCTCTTATGACAATGACCGGCCGGCGCCTTGTGGCGTTGCTTTCCCTCCTCTTGGCGTTCGCCGCCGCGGGTCTGCCCCGCCCGGCCGCCGCCCAGATTCCGTACGTGAATCTGCTGTTCAACGAGCCGCGTTATGCGGCGATCGTCGTCGACGCCAACACCGGCGAGGTGCTCTATTCGAAGTACCCCGACAGCCAGCGCTACCCGGCGTCGATCACCAAGATCATGACGCTCTACCTCACGTTCGAGGCCCTGCAGTCGGGGCGGCTTTCCCTCTCAGACCGCCTGGTGGTCTCCCCCCACGCGGCGTCCATGGCGCCGACCAAGCTCGGGCTGCGGCCCGGCGAGACCATCACGGTCGACGAGGCCATGCGCGCCATCGCCGTGAAGTCCGCCAATGACATGGCAGTGGCCCTGGCCGAGCGGATCGGCGGCTCCGAGGAGCGCTTCGCCGCCCTGATGACCCTGCGGGCCCGCGAACTGGGCATGAACAACACCCACTTCGCCAACGCTTCGGGCCTGCCCAACGCCCGCCAGCTCAGCAGCGCGCGCGATATCGCCATCCTGTCGCGGGCGGTGATGCGGGACTACCCACAGTATTACGGCTACTTCGGCCTTCGCCAGTTCGCCTATCACGGTGAAGTGATGGGCAACCATAACCACCTGCTCGAATCCATGCCGGGCGTGGACGGCCTCAAGACCGGCTACACCACCGCCTCCGGCTTCAACCTCGCCGCCTCGGCCGAGCGCGACGGGCGCCGCCTGATCGCCGTGGTGCTGGGCGGCTCGTCCACCGCGGCGCGGGACAACAACGTACAGGACCTGCTCACCACCGGCTTTGACGTGATGCGCCGGCGCGACCGCGGCGAGAACGTCACCGTCGCCGCCAACCTGTTCGAGCCGGAAGCCTCCGGCCCGATCATGCGGCCCGTGACCGAGCAGGGCGACGCCGACCAGAAGGGCGTGAAGATCGTCCTCGGCGACGAGCAGCCCGGGACGATGCGGCCGATCGCGGATTCCGCCTCGCGCGCCCTCGCGCGTCCGACCCTGATCGCCGCCGCCGAGCCCCGTGCCCGCCCCTGCGAGACGATCAGCTCGGTGCGCATGGTCCGCGGCCGGCACGGCCGCCGCACCCGCGTGGTGACACGCCAGCGCGAGTGCCAGACCGCGGCGTTCTCCACCGTGTCGGACGAACCGGTCTGCCACGCCTCTCGCGCCCGCCATGGCCGCCACGCCCGCCGCGCCGAACGCTGCGACGCGCGGGTGGAGAGGGCCGACTACCGCGCCCCGACCCGCCACATGCGGGCGATCAAGGCCAGCGCGAGCGGTCACTGGCGTTCGCACCATCACCGCCGCCGGTCCAGCGAAGGCTGATCAGGGCTCCAGCAGCCGGTCGCGCGCGGCGTTGAGCTGGGCCGCGAGGCCGCTGGTCCCGCCCTTGTCCGGATGCACCTTGGCGATCAGCCGGGCGTAGGCCGCCCGCACCTCCGCCGCCGAGGCCCCGACGCTGACGCCCAACAGCGCCCTCGCCTCCTGCACCGTCAGGCCGGACGCCGGCGGCCGGCCGGCGCGATACGGCCCACGCCTGGAGCGCGCCGCGAACAGCAGGCCGAGCCCCACGACCGCCAGGCCCGCGCCCGCCGCCCAGGCGCCGCGCAGGGCGACCAGGGCGGCCGCGACCAGGGCGCCGATGGCCAGGAGGCCTGCGCCTGCGCGCCACTCGCCGCGGAGGAGCACCGGCTTGCCGCGTCCGGTCCAGATGACGAAGGCGACGACAGCGACGGCCGCGATGAGCAACAGCATCGCCTTCCTTAGCGGGGTCGCCGCCAGCCGTCGCGGCAGTTTGGCCCGCGCCCGCACGGTGCTAGAGCAGCCGCCCTGTCCCGGAGATCGCGCCCCTTGTCCGGCCTGCACCTTCCCGTCGTCCGAACCGTGGCAGAGCTGCGGGCCCAGGTCCGCCGCTGGCGCAGCGAAGGCCACAGGGTCGCCCTCACGCCCACCATGGGCGCCTTGCACGAGGGCCACCTGTCGCTGGTGCGGCGCGCCAAGGCCACGGCTGCGCGGGTGGTGACGAGCGTCTTCGTCAACCCCTCCCAATTCGGCCCCGGCGAGGACTTCGAGACCTATCCGCGCGACGAGGCGGGCGACGCCGCGCTGCTGGCCTCCGTCGGCTGCGACCTGCTCTATGCCCCCGGCGTTGCTGAGATCTATCCCGGGGGATTTTCCACCACCGTGACGGTGGCGGGCCTCACCGAGCAGCTGGAAGGCGTCCACCGGCCGGGCCATTTCGCCGGCGTCGCCACGGTGGTGGCCAAGCTCCTGATCCAGGCCGAGCCGGACGCCGCCGTCTTTGGCGAGAAGGACTACCAGCAGCTCTTGGTGATCCGGCGCATGGCCCGGGATCTCGATCTGCCGGTGGAGATCATCGCGGCGCCGACCATCCGTGAGGCCGACGGCCTCGCCCTGTCCTCCCGCAACGCCTACCTCAGCGACTCTGAGCGGCAAAGCGCCCGGGCGGTGAACCTGGCCCTGGAGACCGCGGTGCAGGCCCTGGCCGGCGGCGCGGCCGCCGCAGCGGTCGAGGCGGACGGCCGCGACACCCTGCTGCGGGCCGGCTTCGAGCGGATCGACTACTTCGAGGCCCGGGGCGCCGACGACCTGCGCCGGCTCGGTCCGGGCCCGCTCGAGCGCGACGCGCGCGTCCTGACGGCGGCCTGGATCGGCCGAACGCGGCTGATCGACAACATGGCGGCGCCGCTCACCACGCGCCCAGCTCCCTGAGCTGCAGCGTCAGCTCCAGGGGCGCGGCGTCTTCGGCGAAGCCGGCCAGATCCTCCGGCGCGTCCGCCGCATCCAGGTAGCGCCAGCCCTGGAAGGCGCGCCGGCGGGTCGGCGCGACCAGCACGATCTCCTTGTCCAGGGTCACTTCGCAGCGTGAGACCGGCCCTTCGCCGACGGTGTTGATCTCGACGATGCGCTGGCGGCAGAGCACGAAGCCCTTGAACACGCGATAGAGCGATCCTCCCGCGAGCACCTCGGCGGCGCGACGGGGGGTCTGGCGGGTGCGCATGACCCACGGACGGTGCTCGCCCTCCGACCGGCGCCAGTCGAGCAGTTCCTCGACGGTGTCGCAGCCGACGCAGAGCTTGATCATGTGAAGTGGCATCGGCGGCAAAATCACGACGCCTGGCCGGGCTTGTCCAGACGCGCCAGCACGGCGCCTTCCTGCACCTGATCGCCGACGGCCGCGCCGACCTCGGCGAGCACGCCCGCGAACGGCGCAGCCATCACGTGCTCCATCTTCATGGCCTCCAGCGTGAGCAGGGCCGCGCCCTTGGCGACGGGATCGCCGGCCTTGGCGTGGACGGCGACGATCCGGCCCGGCATGGGCGAGCGGACAGCCCCATCCTCCGCCTGATCGGCCTCCCCCACGCTCGCGCGCGGGTCGCCGAACTCGTAGGCCTCGCCGTCCGCGAAGACCACGATGACGCCGGCCATCCGCATCGCCGATTCCGGGTCGACCGGTCCAGGGGCCGTGGTCAGGACCGTGTCCCCATACTGCAGCCGCACCCGCACCTCGGCCGCGGCATTGAGGCGGAAGCCGGGCAGGCCGGACCAGGGCGACCGGTCCGCCTCCGCCGCCAGGCGCACGGCCGCCGCCGCGGCCAGCACCGGCCCGGGCGGATCGCCGGGTCCGACCAGATCCTCCAGGCGCTGGTCGATGAAGCCGGTGTCGACCTTGCCCGCGATGAATTCGGTGTCGGCGAGACAGCGCGCCAGGAAGGCGGCGTTGGTCTTCACCGGCCAGACCTGGACCTTACGGCAGGCCGCCTCCAGCCTGGCCGCGGCCTCGCTGCGGCTCGGCGCGAAGGCGATCAGCTTGGCGATCATGGGATCGTAGAACGGGCTGACCTCCGAGCCCTGCTCGACCCCCGCATCGATCCGCACGCTGTGTTCGGGAAGGCGCAACCGCGTCAGCGGGCCTGTCGACGGCAGAAAGCCGGTCTGCGGCGACTCCGCATAGAGCCGCGCCTCGATGGCGTGGCCCTGCAAGGGAATCTGTTCCTGGCGCAGCGGCAACGGCTCGCCCGAAGCGATGCGCAGCTGCCATTCGACAAGGTCCAGGCCGGTGACCGCCTCGGTGACCGGGTGCTCGACCTGGAGCCGGGTGTTCATCTCCATGAACCAGACCCGGTCGGGCCGCAGGCCCTCGCCGGCGTCGGCGATGAACTCGACCGTGCCGGCCCCGACGTAACCGACCGCCTGAGCCGCCTTCACCGCCGCCGCGCACACCGCCGCGCGGGTGGCGGCGTCCATGCCGGGCGCGGGCGCCTCCTCGATCACCTTCTGGCGGCGCCGCTGCAGCGAGCAGTCCCGCTCGTTGAGATGGATCACCTGGCCGTGGGCGTCGCCGAACACCTGGACCTCGATGTGGCGGGCCCGTCCGACATAGCGCTCGAGCAGGACGCGGTCGTCGCCGAAGGACGCCTTGGCCTCGCGCCGCGCCGCCGCCAGGGCGGCCTCGAAGTCGGCGGGACGCTCCACCAGCCGCATGCCCTTGCCGCCGCCGCCGGCGACGGCCTTGATCAGCACGGGCCAGCCGATCGTCTCCGCCTCGGACATGAGCCTGGCCTCGGACTGGTCCTCGCCGAGATAGCCCGGCGTCACCGGAACGCCGGCCTCGGACATGAGCCGTTTGGCGGCGTCCTTCAGGCCCATCGCCCGGATGGCCTGCGGCGGCGGCCCGACCCAGGTCAGGCCCCCGGCGATGACCGCCTCGGCGAACGCCGGGTTCTCCGACAAGAAGCCGTAGCCCGGATGCACGGCCTGGGCGGCCATCCGCCGCGCCGCGTCCAGGATGCGGTCGGCGCGCAGATAGCTTTCGGAGGCGGCGGCCGGACCGATCAGCGCCGCTTCGTCGGCCTCGCGGACATGCGGCGCACCTGCGTCGGCTTCGGAATAGACGGCGATGGTGCGGACGCCCAGGCGCCGGGCCGTGCGGATGATCCGGCGGGCGATCTCGCCGCGGTTGGCGATGAGCAGGGAGCCCAGCACCGGGGCGCCGTCAGTCCTGGCGTGTCCAGCTCGGCTTTCGCCGCTTCAGGAAGGCGCCGACGCCCTCCCTGCCCTCTTCGCTCACCCGGCGCGCAGCCAGCCGGTGGGCGGTGTCCTCCAAGAGGCCATGGTCGATCCGCCGGCCCCAGACCTCACTCACGAGATCGCGGGACTCGACCACGGCGCCCGGGGCGGCCGCCATGACCTCCCCGACGATGCGGGCCTTCGCCTCGGCCAGGGCCGCGGCGTCGGCGACCACCTCGTGGACGAGGCCGATGGCGAGCGCGTGCTGGGCGTCGAAGGTTCGGCCGGTGACGAACAGGGCCCGCGCGTGGCTCGGGCCGATGGCCTTGACCACATGCGGCGCGATCATCCCCGGGATCAGCCCGAGCTTGACCTCCGGGAAGGCGAAGCGCGCGGTCGAGACCGCCACCGCCATGTCGCAGACGGCCACCAGCCCGGCACCGCCGCCGAAGGCCGCGCCTTCCACCAGGGCCACGGTCACCGCCGGGATCTCGCTCAGCGCCTTGAACATGCTGGCCACGGTCATGGCGTCGGAGCAGTTGTCCGCCTCGGTCATCTCCGCGGCCTGCGCCATCCACTGCAGGTCGCCGCCCGCGCAGAACGTCCCCCCGGCGCCTGTCAGGAACATGACGCGGACATGGTCGGCGCCCTGAAGGGTTTCGAAGGCTTCGGTCAGGCCCTCGATCACCAGGGAATCGAACGCGTTCTTCTTCTGGGGCCGGTTGATGGTCACGACGGCCACGCCTTCGGGCGTGGACTCCAGCTTCACGACGGAGGCCACGTCGTCGACGATGACATTCTCGACCAGGGGATCGGCGATGGGATTGGACATGGCGGCCTTGTCGCGCTCCCGCTAAATCGCTGCAAGGGTGGAACGCGCCGACCAGACAGAGGAGCCGACGTGAAGGTCTTCATCTTCGACCTGATGCACTACAAGACCGACCTCAGCCGCTATGTTGAAAACGGCAAGCTGCCGCCAAAGCTTGGGCGAAGCTTCTTCGACGCCGACGCCGCGGTCGAGACCTACGCCGAGCACCTGGACGCCTGGGACGAGATGGAGCGAGTCGGGTTCGACGGCATCGGCGTCAACGAGCACCACGCCACGCCCTACGGGCTGATGAACTCGCCGAACCTGCTGGTCGCCGCCGCCGCCCAGCGCACCAAGAGCATGAAGCTGCTGACCTACGGCAACCTGCTGCCGCTGCACAATCCGCTGCGCCTGGCCGAGGAGCTGGCCATGCTGGACTGCCTGTCGAAAGGCCGACTGATCGCCGGGGTCGCCCGCGGCGCCCAGCGCGAATACCGCGCCTATGGGGTGCCCATGGCGGAGTCGCGGGCCCGCTTCGAGGAGGGGTTCGAGATCATGCGCCGGGCCTGGACCGAGGAGGTCTTCTCCTACGACGGCCAGTTCCACAGCTTCCGGGACATCGCGCTCTGGCCACGGCCGGTGCAGCACCCTCATCCGCCGGTGTGGGTCCCCGTCACCGGCAGCAAGGAGACCATCGAGTGGGCGGCGGCCAACGACGTCGGCATCACCCCGGGCATCACCGCCGCCGGCACCGCCCGCGAGGACATGGTGCGGCTCTACGCCAAACGCCTCGCCCAGCGCGGCAAGGCGGTCACGCCGGACCATCTCAACATCATGGTCGACTGCTATGTCGCCGACACCAAGGCGAAAGCCGTCGAAGAATACGGCCACTACTTCCGGTACTTTTTCAATCAGCTGATCAAATACGACCACGACAACAGCGACTACGAGCAGAAGGGCTATTACACCCGCGAAGCCCACGACCACCTGCGGTCGGGGACCAAGGGAACCCTGGCCGACCCAGCCGCCCTGCACGGCTTGTTGTCGGAGGAGGCCCTCAAGGCCCAGGCCGAGCACATGGCGTGGGGGCCCCCGGACGAGGTGGCCGAGCGGATCATCGCCGAGGCGACCCAGGCCGGCGCCGGGACCGTGCTTTTGGCCTGCAACCGCGGAGCCCTGCCGCAGGAGCTGTTCCTCAACCAGATCCGTCGCCTGGGCGAAGAGGTCCTGCCCCGACTCCAGGCCTGTCAGATCACCACCGTCCCATTCGCCGAAGGCGTCATGGCCTAGGTGCGGCCGTCGAGCCTGACCCGACCCAGGCTCGCGACGGGGAGACCAAGGTCCGCATCTTCTGCGAATAGGGGCGCCGGCCCTTTGTTACATCCGGAAAACGCCGAAGCGGGTTTCGGGGATCGGGGCGTTCAGGGCCGCCGCCAGGGCTAGCCCCAGGACGTCGCGGGTCTGAACAGGGTCGATGACGCCGTCGTCCCACAGTCGGGCGGTGGCGTAGTAGGGATCGCCCTCGGCCTCGTAGCGGTCGCGGATGGGCGCCTTGAAGGCCTCCTCCGCCTCGGCGGGCCAGGCCTCGCCCTTGGCCTCAAGACCGTCGCGTCGGATGGTGGCCAGGACGCTGGCGGCCTGCTCGCCGCCCATGACGCTGATCCGGGAATTGGGCCAGCTGAACAGGAACCGCGGCGAGAAGGCGCGCCCGCACATGCCGTAGTTGCCGGCGCCGAAGGAGCCGCCGATGAGCACCGTGAGCTTCGGCACGGCCGCGCAGGCGACCGCGGTGACCATCTTGGCGCCGTCCTTGGCGATGCCGCCCGCCTCGTATTTCCCACCGACCATGAAGCCGGAGATGTTCTGCAAGAAGACCAGGGGGATCCGTCGCTGGCAGGCGAGCTCGATGAAGTGGGCGCCCTTGAGCGCGCTCTCCGAGAACAGCACGCCGTTGTTGGCCAGGATGGCGACCGGGTAGCCCCAGATCCGCGCAAAGCCGGTGACCAGGGTCGGGCCGTACAGCGGCTTGAAGGCGTCGAACTGCGAGCCGTCGACGATGCGGGCGATCACCTCGTGCACGTCATAGGGCTCGCGCACGTCGCCCGGGATCACCCCGTAGAGCTCCTCGGCGGCATGGGCGGGGGCGCAGACCTCGGCCATCACCGGGCCCGGTGGCCGGCGGGCGTTCAGGCGGCCGACGATGGAGCGGACGATCTCGAGGGCGTGCTCGTCGTTGGCGGCCACGTGGTCGACCACGCCGGAGCGGCGTCCGTGGGTGTCGGCCCCGCCCAGCTCCTCGGCCGAGATCACCTCGCCCGTCGCCGCCTTCACCAGGGGCGGGCCGCCGAGGAAGATGGTGCCCTGCCCGCGCACGATCACGGTCTCGTCCGACATGGCCGGCACATAGGCGCCGCCGGCGGTGCAGGACCCCATCACGCAGGCGATCTGAGGGATGCCCTCGGCGCTCATCCGGGCCTGGTTGAAGAAGATCCGCCCGAAATGGTCGCGATCCGGGAAGACCTCGGCCTGGTGAGGCAGATTGGCCCCGCCGGAATCCACCAGATAGATGCATGGCAGCCAGTTTTGCCGAGCGATTTCCTGGGCTCGCAGGTGTTTCGTGACGGTCAGCGGGAAGTAGGCGCCGCCCTTAACCGTGGCGTCGTTGGCCAGGATCATGACTTCGCGGCCGGCCACGCGGCCGACCCCGGTGATCAGGCCGGCGCCGGGGGCCTCGCCGTCGTACAGCCCGAAGGCGGCAAGGGCCCCCACCTCCAGGAATGGCGAGCCCGGGTCGAGCAGCCGCTCGACGCGCTCGCGAGGCAAAAGCTTGCCCCTTTCGGTGTGGCGGACGCGGGCGCGCTCGGGGCCGCCGAGCGCTGCCTCGGCGGTGCGCTCGCGCAATTGCCGGGCGAGCGCGCGGTTGCGCTCCGCATTGAGGCGAAAGCCGTCCGAGCGGAGGTCGAGATTGGTCCGAAGCTGCGGCATGCATCGATGCTAGGCCGCCCGGAGCCGAGTCGAAAGCGGCGGAACGACCGCCTCCCCTCTCCCGTCGCCAAGCCGACGCGGCCAAGCTAGGGTTCCGGCCGTGGCCAGCCTGCCCGAGCACATCGAGGACACCGCGCTCGCGCGCCTGTTCCTGGGCCCCAAGCGGTCGACCGAGGCGGCCTGGTTCTCGCTTCCCGGGGGCCGGGTGCTGTTCCATGCCGGCGAGGACGCGGATCGGCTCTACTTCCTGACCGCGGGCAGGCTGGGCGTGGTGCGCAGGGCCGAGGGCCAGGAGCCCCAGTTTCTGGGCGTGATCCGGCCGGGAGAGCCCGCCGGCGAGATGGCCCTGATCGCCGGGGGCCCTCACAGCGCGACCGTCGTCGCCCTGCGCGACAGTGAGCTGATGGCGCTGCCCAAGGCCGCCTTCCTGCGCGCCGCCAGGCGGGAATCGGCGCTGATGATGGAGCTGGCCCACCTGATGATGCTCCGGACCCGCCAGGCCGGCGGCTCGGAGGCCGGAGAGCCGGC
>FTHL01000232.1_pt1 | contig 11458 bp, 6 predicted proteins | sample 1640951 | NCBI WGS metagenome assembly FTHL01 (sample SAMEA3914788, study PRJEB12502) | metagenome | biome: forest; material: soil | place: Canada | collected 2011-07-03 | depth 0.1 m
GGGCCGGGAGCTTACCAGATGGCGGGAATCGCCACCAAGCGTTGTGGTGGCGACGGGTGGCCAGAGCCAGCTTGATCCTGCTCAAAGCCGGATGGGACGGCCGGCAGCCACAATGGGCGGGATCCAACCCCAAAGGCCGAGATGATCGAGCTCTAGGAGCCGCCCCTGCACGACACCAGCCTGTCCCGGCGCTGGAGAATGGTAGGCCGGGAGGGAATCGAACCCTCGACCATTCGATTAAAAGTCGAATGCTCTACCGCTGAGCTACCGGCCTGCCTGGCCCCGGCGAAGCAGCCGGAAAGCGGCGCGGACCTTATGCGCAAGCCCCGTCGCCGGGCAAGGCAGGGGTCGCGGCTAAGCGTCGTCGCCTTCGGCGAACCCCTCCAGGGCCTTGCGCCGGAAACCCTCGAAACGACCCGCCGTGATTGCGGCGCGCAGGCCCGCCATCAGGCTCTCGAAGTAGGCCAGGTTGTGCCAGGACAAGAGCACCTGGCCGAGGATCTCCTCGGACCTCACCAGGTGATGCAGATAGGCCTTCGAATAGTCCCGGCTAGCGGGGCAGTCGCTCCCCGGATCAAGCGGGGCGTCGTCCTCGGCGAACCGGGCGTTCTTGAGGTTGATCGGGCCCCGCCACGTCCACGCCTGGCCGTGGCGGCCCGAGCGGGTCGGCAGCACGCAGTCGAACATGTCGACACCCCGCGCCACCGCCTCGATCAGGTCCGCGGGCTTTCCGACGCCCATCAGATAGCGCGGCCGATCCGACGGCAGCATGCCGGTGCAGGCGTCGAGCACCTGGAGCATGGCCTCGTGGCCCTCCCCCACCGCCAGCCCGCCGATGGCGTAGCCGTCGAAGCCGATCTCGATGAGCCGCTCGGCCGAGTCGCGACGCAGGGCCTCGAAGGTCGAGCCTTGCTGGATGCCGAATAGGGCCTGGCTTTCCCGCTCGCCGAAGGCGGCCTTGCAGCGGGCGGCCCATCGGGCTGAGAGCTCCATCGCCTCGCCGGCGCGCTCGTACGGGGCTGGCCACCCGACGCATTCGTCGAGCTGCATGCAGATGTCCGCGCCTAAGAGGTCGGCCTGGATTTGGATGGAGCGCTCGGGCGAGAGGTCGTGCGCCGAGCCGTCGATGTGGCTGCGGAAGGCGACCCCCGCCTCGGTCACCTTGGCGATATTGGCCAGCGACATCACCTGGAAGCCGCCGGAATCGGTGAGGATCGGGCCGTTCCAGCGCATGAAGCGGTGCAGGCCGCCCAGCCGCGCCACCCGCTCCGGCCCCGGCCGCAGCATCAGGTGATAGGTGTTGCCGAGGAGGATATCGGCCCCGGCCTGGCGCACCTGCTCAACGGTCAGGGCCTTCACCGTGGCGGCGGTGCCGACCGGCATGAACGCGGGCGTACGGATCTCGCCGCGAGCGGTGGTGAGGACGCCGGTGCGGGCCCAGCCGTCAGTCGCGGCGATGTGCAGAGCGATCCCGCTCACCCGGACCGCTCCAGCAGGCAGGCGTCGCCATAGGAATAGAACCGGTAGCCGGCCGCGACGGCATGGGCGTAGGCGCCCTTCATCCGCGCCAGGCCGGCGAAGGCGGAGACCAGCATGAACAGGGTCGAGCGCGGCAGGTGGAAGTTGGTCATCAGCACGTCGGCCGCGCGGAAGCGATACCCCGGGGTGATGAAGATGGACGTGTCCCCCTCGAACGGCGTCACGCGCCCGTGCTCGTCGGCCGCGCTCTCCAGGAGACGCAGCGAGGTGGTGCCGACGCAGACGATGCGGCCGCCGCGCCGCCGGACCTCATTCAGCGCTTCGGCGGTCGAGCGGCTCACCACACCGGACTCCGCGTGCATCTGGTGCTGGGACAGGTCCTCGACCTTGACCGGCAGGAAGGTGCCTGCGCCCACGTGCAGGGTGAGGCGATGCAGGGCGATCCCCGCCGCGGCCAGCCGCGCCAGCAGTTCGGGCGTGAAATGCAGCCCCGCCGTCGGCGCGGCCACGGACCCTTCCGGCTCGGCGAAGATGGTCTGGTAATCGGACCGGTCGCGCTCGTCCTCGCCTCGCCTGGCGGCGATGTAGGGCGGTAGCGGCATGGCTCCCCGCTCGGCGATGGCGTCGTCCAGGTCCGGACCGGAGAGGTCGAAGGCGAGCGTGGCCTCGCCCCCCTCGCCTTTCTCGACAAGGATGGCGTCAAGCGCGCCCAGCAGGCAGGCCCGGTCGGCGGGCTCGCCGAAGCGGATCCGGTCGCCGGGCCTGAGTCGCTTTCCGGGCCGCAGGAAGGCGGACCAACGCGAGGCCGACAGCCGCCGGTGCAGGGTCGCCTCGACCGTCGCGGTCATGCCCTCGCGCAGCCGCTGGCCGTAGAGCCGCGCCGGGATCACCCGCGTGTCGTTGACCACCAGGGCGTCGCCGGGCCGCAGCAGGGCCGGCAGGTCACGGACGAAGTGGTCCACCAAGCCCCCGGCCAGCGGGGCGAACAGCAGGCGCGCGCTGTCGCGCGGCTCGGCGGGCCTCAGCGCGATGCGGTCTTCCGGCAGCTCGAAATCGAAGTCCGACAGCCTCATGCCGGCGCGATGCGCCGCGGCGGCCGCGGGGGTCAAGGGCTCAGCCGGCGGCGTCGGCGGCGACCTGCATGGAGACGATCTTGCCCGGGCGGGCCGGCGGCTCGCCCTCAGGCAGGGCGTCGATGTGCTCCATGCCCTCGGTGACCTTGCCCCAGACCGTGTATTGGCCGTCCAGGAAGCCGGCGTCGTCGAAGCAGATGAAGAACTGGCTGTTGGCCGAGTCCGGATTGGGCGTGCGCGCCATCGAGCACACCCCGCGCACGTGCGGCTCCTTGGAGAATTCGGCCTTGAGGTTGGGCTTGTCCGAGCCGCCGCTGCCGGTGCCGCGCGGGTCGCCGCCCTGGGCCATGAAGCCCGGGATTACCCGGTGGAACACCACCCCATCGTAGAAGCCTTCGCGCGCCAGCTCCTTGATCCGCGCCACGTGGCCCGGCGCAAGGTCGGGTCGCAGCTCGATGGTCACCGGCCCGCTCTCAAGGGTCATGATCAGGGTGTTTTCGGCATCGCCGGCCATGGCTTGGTCTCGCCTTGCTATTGGAAGCGGGCGGTTCTAGCTGACACCGCCCGCGCTGTCGCCCCGGATCGCACGCCATGGCGAAGGCAAAGCTGAAACAATCCGCCTCACGAACGCCCATGTCATTTGCGAACCGCCGGAACGTGACAGGCCGCCATGCGGTTTAATGGACGGCCTAGCTCAGGCCCATTGAAAGGACGTCAGGCGAATGGACGTGCCTAGCGTTCTGCGCCGGCGCTCGACTTCCTACTGGCAGCTGTCGCGCAAGAGGCCCTGGATCACCCTCCTGGTGCTGCTGCTCGTCGCGGCCGCGATCGGGCTCGCCATCTTCCTGGCGCACGGGACCAAGAGCACGGCCGGAAAGCCCGGCGCCTTCGGGCGGCGGGGCGGACGGCCGCCTACGACCGTCGGCATGGCGCCGGCGCGGCTGGCCGATGTGCCGGTCACCCTTGACGCGCTGGGCACGGTCACGCCCGCGGCCACGGTGACGGTGCGGCCACAGGTCTCCGGCGTGATCACCCAGATCCTGTTCCGCGAGGGCCAGCTGGTGCGTCGAGGCCAGGCGCTGGCGGTGATCGACCCGCGGCCGCTGCAGATGGCCGAGATGCAGGCGCAGGGCCAGCTCACCCGCGACCAGGCCCAGCTCGCGAGCGCGCGGCTGACGCTGCAGCGCTACCAAACCCTCTTGGCCCAGGACTCCATCGCCCGGCAGGACGTCGACACCCAGGCCGCCACCGTCAAGCAGCTGGAGGGCACCATCCTCAGCGACCGGGCCTCGCTCGGCACCGCCCGGCTGAACCTCGGCTACAGCCGCGTGGTAGCGCCGGTCAGCGGCCGCGTCGGCCTGCGCGCCGTGGACGTCGGGAACTACATCGGGGCCGGCGACACCAACGGCATAGTCGTGCTCACCGAGGAATCGCCGATCGACGTGGAGTTCACCGTCCCGCAGGACCAGGCTCCGCAGATCCGCCAGTTCGCCGACAAAGGGCCCTTGGCGGTCGTGGCGCTGGATCGCCCCCGCACCACCCAGCTCGCGAGCGGGACCTTCTCCACCCTGGACAACCAGGTCGACCCGACCACCGGCACGGTGCGGGCCAAGGCGCGCTTCGCCAATGTCGACGGAGTCCTTTTCCCCAACGAGTTCGTCAACGTGCGGGTGACGCTGAACACCCTCTACAACGCCATCGTCGTGCCGCTGACCGCCGTGCGCACGGGACCGGACGGCGACTTCGTCTGGGTAGTGACGCCGCAGCGGACCGCCAGCATGCGCAAGATCACCCGCGGGCAGATGACCGCCACCCAGGTGGTGGTGCTGTCAGGCCTGGAAGCCGGCGAGCGCGTGGTCACCGAAGGCGGCGACCGCCTGACCCAGGGCGGCCGGGTCATGCTCCCGGGGCAAAGACCCCCGGGGGCCGGCGGCCGCGGCGGACGGCGCGGCCATCGCGGCGGCGCTGGCGGATACCAGGGCGGCCAGGGCGGCGGCAATCAGGGCGGCCAAGGCGGGCAGACCGGCGGTCCGGCGCCGGGCGCGGCGGGCGGAGGCGCTCCGGCGAGCCAAGGCTGATGTCCGACGCCGAGCGAACGGCTCTCCCAGCGGAGCCGCCGCTGGAGGGCGGCGGGCCGTCGCGACCCTTCATCCTGCGCCCGATCGCCACCTCGCTTCTGATGGTCGCCATCGTGCTGGCCGGGCTGGTGGGGCTGAAGCTGATGCCCCTGTCGGCCCTGCCCGAGGTCGACTATCCGACCATCCAGGTCCAGACCCTTTATCCCGGCGCCAGCCCCGACGTGATGGCGCAGACTGTCACCGCCCCCCTGGAGCGGCAGTTCGGCCAGATGAGCGGGCTGGACCGGATGAGCGCCGTGAGCTCCGCGGGGGCATCGGTCATCACCCTGCAGTTCAATCTGTCGGTGAACCTCGACGTCGCCGAGCAGGAAGTGCAGGCGGCGATCAACGCCGGCGGCGCGCTGCTGCCGGCCGACCTGCCGGCCCCACCGGTCTACGCCAAGGTCAATCCGGCCGACGCGCCGGTGCTGACCCTGGCCGTCACCTCCGACACCGTGCCGCTGACCCAGGTGCAGAACCTGGTCAATACCCAGCTGGCCCAGAAGATCAGCCAGGCCTCCGGCGTCGGCCTCGTCACCCTCAGCGGCGGCCAGCGCCCGGCGGTGCGTATCCAGGTCGACACCCAGGCCCTGGCCGCGCGCGGCATCGGCATGGACACGGTGCGCACCGCCATCACCAACGCCAACGCCAACGCCGCAAAGGGCAGCATCGACGGCCCGATGCGCGCCTACGCCATCAACGCCAACGACCAGCTGGTGACCGCCGAAGACTACAAGAGCCTCCTGGTGGGCTACCGCAACGGCGCACCCGTGCGGCTGTCGGACGTCGCCCAGGTGGTGGACAGCGCCGAGAACGTGCGGCTGGCGGCCTGGGCCAACCTGACGCCCGCCATCGTCCTCAACATCCAGCGCCAGCCGGGCGCCAACGTCATCCACACCGTCGACACCATCAAGAAGGAGCTGCCTCAGCTTACCGCCGGCCTGCCGGCGTCGGTGAAGGTGACGGTGCTCAGCGACCGCACCACCGGCATCCGCGCCTCGGTGGAGCACGTCGAGATCGAGCTGTTCCTGGCGGTCGCCCTGGTGGTGATCGTGATCTTCCTGTTCCTGCACAGCCTAAGGGCCACCGCGGTGGCCAGTCTGGCGGTGCCGGTGTCGCTGGTCGGCGCCTGCGGGGTGACCTACCTGCTGGGCTACAGCCTGAACAACCTGAGCCTGATGGCCCTGACCATCGCCACCGGCTTCGTGGTCGACGACGCCATCGTCATGCTGGAGAACATCGCCCGCCACATCGAGGAGGGTGAAAGGCCGTTCCAGGCGGCGCTGAATGGGGCGCGGCAGATCGGCTTCACCATCATCTCCCTGACCGTGTCGCTGATCGCGGTGCTGATCCCGCTGTTGTTCATGCAGGAGGTGGTGGGCCGGCTGTTCCGTGAGTTCGCGGTCACCCTGGCCATCACCATCCTGATTTCCGCTGTCGTCTCACTGACCCTGACGCCGATGCTGGCGGCGCGTTGGCTGAAGCCCGAAAGCGAGACCCGGCAGGGCCGCATCAGCCGCGTCTCGCAGCGCATGTTCGAGCGCGTGCTTGACCGCTACGACAGCGCGCTGCAGTGGGTGCTGGACCGCCAGACCGGGACCCTGATCGTGGCCATCGGCACCCTGGCGCTGACGGCCTTGCTCTACATCGTCATTCCCAAAGGCCTGTTTCCGACCCAGGACACCGGCCAACTGCAGATCCGCACCCAGGCCGAGCGCGACGTCTCGTTCGACCGCATGTCCACCCTGCAGCAGGCGGCCGCCGCCGAGTTCCTGAAGGATCCGGCGGTGCAGAACCTGAGCTCGGTTGTCGGCGTCGACGCGGCCAACAACAGCATGCTGAACACCGGCCAGATGCTCATCGACCTGAAGCCCAACCATGGCTCCCAGGCCAAGGTGATGCAGCGGCTGCGCGACGCGGGCCAGAGGGTGGCCGGCCTCGGGGTCTATCTGCAGCCGACCCAGGACCTCACCATCGACGCCGAGAGCGGCCCGACCCAGTACCGGCTGTCGCTGGAAGGGGCGAACACCGCCGACGTGGAGCAATGGGCCACCAAGCTGACCGCGAGCATGGGCGGCCTGCACCAGCTCAACAACGTGGTGACCGACGCCGGCTCGACCGCCCCGGCCGTGTTCATCGACATCGACCGCGACACCGCCGCGCGCCTGGGGATCAGCGCCTCCTCCATCGACGATGCGCTCTATTCGGCGTTCGGCCAGCGGATCGTCTCGACCATCTTCGGAGAGACCAACCAGTACCGGGTGATCCTCGAGGCGGGGCCCGGCCTCGCCCTGACGCCCCAGGCCGTGGGCCAGCTCCAGATCGGCACGGCCTCGGGCTCGACCACGCCGCTGTCGGCCGTCGCCCACATCAGCGAGCGGCCGGCGCCGCTGCAGGTGACCCATGTCGCCCAGTTCCCGGCCGCAACGGTGGGATTCGACACCGCGCCTGGGGTCTCGCTGGGGGCGGCGGTGCGGGCCATCCGCGGCGCCGCCAAGAGCCTGGAGCTGCCGGCCAGCGTCTCCATGACCTTCCTCGGCGCAGCCGGCGCCTACGAGAGCTCGCTGTCCAACGAGCTGTGGCTGATCCTGGCGGCGGTGGTCTGCGTCTACATCGTGCTGGGGGTGCTCTACGAGAGCTACATCCACCCCCTGACCATCCTCTCCACCCTGCCCTCCGCCGGCGTCGGGGCGCTTCTGGCCCTGATGGTCACCGGCAACGACCTGGGGGTGATCGCCATCATCGGCATCATCCTTCTGATCGGCATCGTGAAGAAGAACGCGATCATGATGATCGACTTCGCCATCGACGCGGAGCGGAACCAGGGCAAGAGCCCGCGCGAGGCCATCCACCAGGCGGCGCTGCTGCGTTTTCGCCCCATCCTGATGACCACCATGGCGGCCATGTTCGCCGCCATCCCGCTGATGCTCGGCTTCGGCGAAGGCGCCGAGCTGCGCCGGCCGCTCGGCATCGCCATCTTCGGCGGCCTGATCGTCAGCCAGCTGCTGACCGTATTCACCACCCCGGTGGTCTACCTGGCCTTCGACAAGCTGGCTCCGCGCAAGCGTGAGACCGGCGCAACCTCCGGCGAGCCCAATCCGGAGCCGGCGACGTGAACCTGTCGGGCCCTTTCATCCGGAGGCCGATCGCCACCATCCTGCTCACCGCCGGCCTGGCCCTGGCGGGGTTCGCGGCCTTCTTCGTGCTGCCGGTCGCCCCCCTGCCCAACGTCGACTTCCCGGCCATTTCGGTGAGCGCCAACCTGGCCGGCGCGAGCCCGGCGACCATGGCCTCCAGCGTCGCCACGCCGCTGGAGCGGCGGCTCGGGGTCATTTCCGGCGTCAACGAGATCACCTCCTCGAGCTCGACCGGATCCACCCGCATCAGCCTGCAGTTCGACCTGTCCAAGAACATCGATGCGGCGGCCCGCGAGGTGCAGGCCGCGATCAACGCCGCCCGCGTCGACCTGCCGGCGACGCTGCGCAGCAACCCCACCTACCGCAAGCGCAACTCGGCCCAGCAGCCGGTGATGATCATGGCCCTGACCTCCAGGACCATGACCCCCGGCCAGATCTACGACGCCGCCAGCAACATCTTGCAGCAGCGGCTGAGCCAGGTTGACGGCGTCGGCGAGGTCGAGATCGGGGGCGGCTCCCTGCCGGCGGTGCGGGTGGAGCTGATCCCCTATGCCCTGAACGCCTATGGCCTCTCGGGCGAGGACGTGCGCGCGGCGGTGCAGGCGGCCAGCGCCAACCGGCCCCGCGGCTCAATCGAGGTCGGCCCGCGCCGGCTGCAGATCTACACCAACCCTCCGGGCCACCAGGCCGCCGACTTCCGCAACCTGGTGATCGCCTGGCGCAACGGCGCGGCCGTGCGGCTGCAGGACGTGGCTCAGGTCAACGACAGCGTCCAGGACGTGCGCACGCTCGGCCTGTTCAACGGCCGGCCGGCCATCATCGTGCTGGTGACCCAGCAGCCCGGCGCCAACATCATCCGCACGGTCAACAACGTCCGCGCGGTGCTGCCGCAGCTTCAGACCGAGCTGCCGGGCGACATCAAGATGCAGGTGGCCTCCGACGCCACCACCTCCATCCGCGCGTCCCTGCGCGAGATCGAGCTCACCTTGCTCATCGCCGTCATCCTGGTGGTGCTGGTGGTCAGCGCCTTCCTGCGCAGCGCGCGCGCGACGGTGATCCCGGCGGTGGCCACCATCGTCTCGCTGCTGGGCGCGCTGGGGGCGATGTACCTGCTCGGCTTCTCGCTGAACAACCTCAGCCTTATGGCCCTCACCGTAGCGACCGGCTTCGTGGTCGACGACGCCATCGTGGTGCTGGAGAACACCACCCGCCACCTGGAGGCCGGCATGAACCGCTTCGAGGCGGCGCTCCTGGGCGCGCGCGAGGTCGGCTTCACCGTCATCTCCATCAGCATCTCGCTGGTGGCCGTGTTCATCCCGCTGCTGTTCATGGGCGGCCAGGTCGGGCGGCTGTTCCGCGAGTTCGCCGTGACCCTCTCGGCGGCGGTGATGATCTCGCTGCTGATCTCGCTGACCACCACGCCGATGATGTGCGCCTGGCTGCTGCGGCGGGAGCGACGCGAGCACGCCCCCAACCGCTTCGCGCGAGCCGCCGAGGCGGTGTGGAGCCGGATCCTGAAGGCCTATGTCGCCAGCCTCGACTGGGCGCTCGACAACAAGCTCTTGATCATGCTCATCCTTCTGTGCGTGATCGGCCTGAATTTCTACCTCTACGCCGCTGTGCCGAAAGGGTTTTTCCCACAGCAGGACAGCCGGAGGCTGAACGGGGGCCTGAGGGCGGACCAGAGCATCTCCTCGCAGGGCATGGCTCAGAAGCTGCGCCAGATGCAGGCGATCATCAGCCGCGACCCGGCGGTCGAGACCGTGGTCGGGTTCACCGGCGGGGGGCAAGCCGGCGGCGGCTTCCTCGCGGTGGAGCTGAAGCCCCCGTCGGAGCGCCCCGGCGTGCATGGCCAGGACGTCATCCAGCGGCTGCGCCCGCAGCTCGCGCGGATCACCGGCGTCGCGATCTTCCTCAACCCGCAACAGGACGTGCGCATGGGCGGCCGCGGCGGCAACGCCCTCTACCAGTACACCCTGAAGAGCGACTCCGATTCCGACCTTCGCACCTGGACCGCCAAGCTGACCGACGCCCTGAAGACCGAACCCGCCCTGACCGACCTGGACAACGACATCCAGGACAATGGCGTGGAAGCCTATGTGACCATGGACAAGGACACCGTCGCCCGGCTGGGGATCACCCCGCGCGATGTCGACAACGCCCTCTACGACAGTTTCGGCCAGCGCCAGATCGCCACCCTGTACGAGGACGTGAACCAGTACAGCGTGATCGAGGAGAACGCGCCCCAGGATGGCCAGAGCCCCGGCAATCTCGCGGACGTGCGCGTGCCGCTGCACGCCGCCGCGGCCGCCATCGTCGCGCCCCAGAAGCCCTACCGGCCGATCACCGACCTCACCCCGCCGATCACCACGACGCGGGCCATCGCCCGGGCCTCGACCGCCATCGGATCGCAAAGCTCGAGCGGCGGCGGAGGCGGAGGAGGTGGAGGCGGCGCCCCGTCGGCCACGGGGACGAGCCAGGCGGCGGCCGGCGGCGCAGGCGGGAGCGGATCGACCGGCGCTGGCAGCGTGACCTTCGGCTCCAGCCCGGGCGGCGGCTCGCCGTTCCAGACCTCGGGGCCCCAGTTCCCGGGCGCCCTGCCCTCGGCCCAGGCAGGCTCGGCGGCGGGCGGCGGCGGGGGCGCGACTTCAGCCGGCGCGAGCCGAGTGGCCTCGGGGACCTCGGGCGGCGGCGGCGGCGGGGCCGCAGCGACCGCGGCGAGCATGGCGGCGAGCGCCAGCACGGCGCGCGCCAACCCCGGCCTCAGGGATTCCGCGTCCGGCTCCGGCATCAGCACCTCGGCACAGTCGATGGCCCCGCTGCCCGCCATCGCCAGCTTCAGCGAGAACGCCGCGCCGGCCAGCGTGAACCACCAGGACACCCAGCTCGCCGCCACCATCTCGTTCAACCTGGCGCCCGGCCAGTCGCTGAGCGACGCCCAGGCCGCCATCGCCGACGCCGAGGCCCGCATCGCCATGCCGACCAACGTGCGCGGCAGCTTCCAGGGCACCGCCCGCAGCTTCCAGCAGCAGCTGTCGCAGGAGCCGGTGCTGGTGCTGGCCGCCCTGGTGACGATCTACATCGTGCTGGGCATCCTCTACGAAAGCCTGGTCCACCCGATCACGGTGATCTCGACCCTGCCCTCCGCCGGCGTGGGCGCCATCCTCGCCCTGCTGATCTTCAAGATGGAGTTCTCCATCATCGCCCTGATCGGCATTTTCCTGCTGATCGGCATCGTGAAGAAGAACGCCATACTGATCATCGATTTCGCCCTCGAGGCGGAGCGTTCGCGGGGGCTGAGCGCGGTGGAGGCCGTGCGCGAGGCCTGCATCCTGCGATTCCGGCCGATCCTGATGACCACCCTGGCGGCGGGCGTCGGTCCGCCGAGCCGGCTCAGGAAACGCTCGTCGCGGCCCTTCGGGCGCAACCGGTCCAGATAGATGTAGACCACGGGCGTGGTCAGCAAGGTCAGGAGCTGGCTGGCGATCAGCCCGCCGATGATCGCGACGCCGAGAGGCTGGCGCAGCTCCGAGCCCTCGCCGAACCCGATGGCCAGGGGCAGGGCGCCCAGGCCCGCCGCCAGGGTGGTCATCAGGATCGGCCGGAATCGCAGGATGCAGGCCTCGCGCACGGCCTCCACCGCGCTCAGCCC
>FTHL01000370.1_pt1 | contig 11300 bp, 7 predicted proteins | sample 1640951 | NCBI WGS metagenome assembly FTHL01 (sample SAMEA3914788, study PRJEB12502) | metagenome | biome: forest; material: soil | place: Canada | collected 2011-07-03 | depth 0.1 m
GACCGCGGTCGCGCTGGCGGCGGCCGTGGCGATGGCCTTGCCGCTTCCGGCCACCGGATCGGCGCTCCCCCTGGGGGCCTGCGCCGTGGGGCTGGCGGCCTGCGGCCTGTTCGCCTGGCGCAGCTGGCGGCCGGCCGGCGAGCCGGTTCCCGGCCAAGGACCGGACTGGCGACTGCTCGGCCTTTTCTTCGCCAGCCTGGCCCTGGCCGCCCTGGCCGGCGCGCCTCCTGCGGCGGGGGCGCTGGTGCTCTGCGCCCTGATCTGGCGCGGCGGCGTGGCCTGGCCTAAGGCGGCGCTGGCCGGCGCGGCCACGACCCTGGCCGCTTTCGCCATGGGGGGATTGAGCCGATGAGCGGACGCCTGGACATCCGCGACCACGCCGCCCTCGCGGCCGAGGGCTGGCGGCTCGGCGGCCAGCTCTGCGGCGCCTGCCGGACCTATCACCGCCTATGGGGGACCCTGCGCCTGGCAGGCATCGTCAACGGCATGCGGGCGGACACCGAGGTGCTGACGCCCCTGCTGGCGGAGCTGCTGACCGACGGCGCGCAGGTGCTGCTGGCGGGCGCCGCCGACCCGGGGCAGCTCGAGCTCTTGATCGACGCCGCGGCCGGCCGACGCCTGAAGGTGACGGTCGCCGACCTCTGCCCGACGCCGCTGGCGCTGTTCCGGCGGCTGGACCTGCCGCCATCCGTCGAGTTGCGCACCGCCGAGCTCGACCTGACCCGGCTGGAGGACGTCGCCGCCTACGACCTGATCCTCTCCCATGGCATGCTGCCCTTCGTTGGCGCCCAGGGGCAGGCCCGGCTTCTCCAGAGGCTTCGGCGCGCCCTGAAGCCGGAGGGCCGGCTGATCGTCATCCTGCGCACCTCCCCGCCGACCCCGCCCGGGCAGGAGCGCGCCCTGCAGGTCGCGTGGCTGCGGCGGGCCCGGGCGCTGCTGGCGCAGACGCCGCTGCCGGCGCCCGAAGCGGAAATGGAGCCCCTGTTGCGCGCGTTCGCGGTCGAGCGCCTGAGCCGGGCGGCGCCGACGGACAATCCGGCGGAGCTGGAACGAGGCCTGGTCGACGGCGGCCTCGAGGTCGAGCGGCGGATCCGCAGCGGCCAGAGCACCACCCTGGAGATCGCCGGCCGCCTGCACGCGCGCCAGGGCCACGTCTTCGTCTGCCGTTGAGGCGGCTCAGGCGGCAGCCGGCCGCCCAGTCTTCGTCAGGATCAGCCGTTCGATCGCCCTCAGCGCGGGGGGCAGGGCTGCGCGGTTGTGCTGGGTCTTGGGATTGCTGAACACGGTGTGGAAATTCATCGTGGCGTTGGCCTCGAACACCACGAGGCCCCCATCGGGATCGACACAGGCGTCCAGGCCGAAATAGTCCAGGCCCACGCGCTCGCGGATGGCGTGGAGGGCGGCGCGGGTCCGCGCCGGCAAGGCGTCGAGGCCGCCGAGGAGGGCGCTGCGCGACTCCTCGAGCAGGTCGTCGCGCGCGGCCATGAAGCCGCGGGAGCTGCGGCCGTGGATGTTCCAGTCGTCGTGGACGATGTGCTGGCGCAGGACGATGCGGTCGCCGATGAAGAAGAAGCGGCTCTTGCGGTAGAGACCGTCGGCGCGGCGCACGTCGACGAACTCGGTGACATAGCAGGCGCCCCCGCCGCCGCCGAAGACGCCCTGAGCCTCGTCGGGAGCCCCGAACACCCCGAGCACCTCGCCGTTGTGGGTGCCCGCCCGGCGGATGATGGCCGGGAACCGGAGGCCGGCCTCGTCGGCCGCCACCTTCAGACGTTGCGGGGTCGGGTCCTTGATCAGCAGGGCCTTGGGCGCGCGGACATCGGCGAGGCCTTGCAGCCGCTCTGCGATCTCATGGCGACGGGTGCGCCAGATGTCGCCCGGCGGGTCGATCACCGGGGTGGCCGATCCGGCCGTCATCTTCTCGGCGACCGCGAGGGTCAGCGGGTTCTGGTCGGGGTCGGAGACGATGTTCCAGACCAGGTCGAGCTTGCCCAGGTTCCACCGCAGCGCCTGGCCGAAATAGCCGGGGCTGATGTGCAGGAGGCTGATGCGGAACCGGTTGGGGTCGAGCATCCGCAGGAGCTGCAGCACGTCGCTGTTGCCCAGCACGTCCACGGCGAACTCGGCCTCGTCGAGCTGAGAACGGTTGTCGTCCGCGCCGAACAGAACCCCGACCCGGATCCGCTCGGCGGGCGCACCGCCCGGCGCGCTCATCTTGGGCGCCAAGTCTTTGAGCTGATCACCGTCGTCTCCCCTCCAGGGCGCACACTGGGGCGAAGCCCGCGGCCGAGGCAAGCGTCCGGCTGGACCGTGGCCGGACCCGCCTCGCTTCGCTAGGCTCGCCGGGTGAGCGTGCGATTCACCCCCCGAAGCGCGGTCGCCCTCGTGCTGGCGCTGGGCTGCGCCGTCTCCCTCGGCATGAACCTGCCGGGGCACCTGTCCTACGATTCGATCCTGCAGCTCTGGCAGGGACGCTCCGGGGTCTACAACACCTGGCACCCGCCGGTGATGGCCTGGCTGCTCGGCCTCGGCGACGCCCTCGTTCCCGGCGCCAGCCTGTTCGTCGTGCTCGACACCCTTCTGCTCTACGGCGCCCTGGCGGCCTTGCTGCTCCTGCCGGGCCGGCCAAGCTGGCTCGCCATTCCCGTGGCCCTGTTGTGGGCCGCCTCGCCACAGGGGCTGATCTACCCCGGCATCGTCTGGAAGGACGTATTGTATGCCGGCGCCACCGTCTGTGGCTTCGTGGTGCTCGCCTTCGCCGCGGCGCGCTGGCATGTGGGCGCGCGCGCGCGCGTCGGCCTCTCCTGTGCGGCCCTGGCCCTTTGGACCCTGGCGGCGCTGGCCCGGCAGAACGGGCTTGTGGCGCTGGTCTGCGGCGTCGCGGCCCTGGGGTGGATCGCAGGCCGCGACATGGCCCTGGCGCGTGTTCGCCGAGGCCTGGCCGTCGCCGGCGGGGCGCTGCTCGCAAGCCTGCTGGTCATCGCCGCGGCCACCGCGGCCTTCAACGCTCATAGCGATGGCGAGCCAGCGAGGCTGCACCAGGTCGAGGACCTGCAGGCCTACGACCTCGCCGCCGCCGTCAGGACCGACCCGGGTTTCCGGATGGGCCTTTTGGCGCGGCGCGAGCCGGACCTGGAGCGGCTGATCCGCACCCACGGGGCGGCCGAATATTCGCCGGTGCGGATCGATTCCCTGGCCGCCGACCAGGCGCTGCAAGCCGCGACCCAGGACGGCCCGCCCGAGCTCCTCGCCGGTCAATGGCGCGACCTCGTGCTGCAGCATCCGGGGCTCTACCTGAAAATCCGGCTGACCGCCCTGCGCTGGGTGTTCCTGACGCCGGACGTGCGCACCTGCGTGCCGATATTCGTGGGCGTCACCGGCCCCCAGCCGTGGATGGACAAGCTGCACATCGCCGAGCGCGAGAGCCGCCGCGACCACGCCCTCAGGGTCTATTCCGCGCCCCTGATGGACTCGCCGATCTTCTCCCACGCCGCCTTCGCCCTGGCCGCGCTGGCGCTGCTGGCGATACTGCTCCGGCGCCGCGCCCCGGCCGACGTGGCCATGGTCGCGATGATCAGCTCGGCCCTCTTGTTCGCCGCCACCTTCCTGGTGCTCTCGGTGGCCTGCGACTACCGCTATCTCTACGCACTGGACGTCTCGAGCGTCGCCGGTGCGCTCTATCTGGCGCTGACCCGCGGGTGGCGGCCGTCGGCTGGACGTCTCTGAACAAGAGCTGACGCGCGGGCTCGGCGAAGTTCGATAACCATTGTTCGACACAGAATTGGTAAATCGTGCTTAATCAAAGAAATCTTTATTTGGCTATTCCGTGGAACCTTGGAGGGGATCCTGCCGTTTTTTTGGAATGCGCAATTATGCGCCCCAGAAAGACCAATAATGCGTAAGAACATTCTTCTCGGGAGCCTGGCGTTCGCGGCGCTCATGCCCGCCATCGCCTTCGCCCAGACCCCTTGCCAGCAACAGAGCACCAACCGCGCGGTCGGCACTTTCGCCGGCGCCGGCGTCGGCGCCCTGGCCGGGAGCGCCATCGCCGGACGCGGAAGCCACACCGAGGGCGCCCTGATCGGCGGGGTCGCCGGAGCGGTGCTCGGCAACCAGCTCAGCCGGGGCAACCTCGATTGCTCGCATGCCTACGGCTATTACGACACCAGCGGCTCGTGGCACGCGACCGGCGTCGGACGCGACGAGGCCCAAGGCTATTACGACCGCGACGGTCGCTGGGTCTCCGGCGCCCCCAACGGCTATTACGATTCCAGCCAACGCTGGGTCAGCGCGGGCTCCGATCCGAGCGCCAACGGCTATTACGACTCCAACGGCTATTGGGCGCCCGCCGCGGCCAGCGGCTACTACGATTCCAACGGGCAGTGGGTGGCCGGCGCCGCGCCAGGCTACTGGCGGGACGGGCGCTGGATCTCCGGCTCCACGACCGGCCACTATGACGAGAACGGAACCTGGATGTCGGGCCAGGCCAGCGGCCGCCGTGACGCCAACGGCGCCTGGATCGCCGACGCCCAACCCGGCTACTACGACGGCGGCGGGCGTTGGGTCCGCGGCCAGGTCAACGGCTATTACGACAGTCGCGGGCGCTGGGTGAAAACCGCCTACTCCACCACGACCTCGACCAGCGACAGCTACGCTCCAGCCGCCGCGTCCGCCGGGGCCATGGACATCGATTCGCGCATCGACCGGATGGATCGCCGCATCCGCCGGGGCATGGCCGACGGCTCGATCGGCGCCAACGCGGCCAACCGGGCGCTGCGCCGCCTGGCGGACATCCGCGGACAGGAGCAGCAGCTGATGCAACAGCTGGATACGCTGAGGACCGACCTGCGCATGGCCCGGGACGACAACGGCCGCACGTACTGAGGGCTCAGGGCGCGGCTTCGGCCGCGCCCCCGGCTCTAGGGAATCGCCAGCTCGAGGCCAGACGCGGCGACAGACGAGCGAATGGGCCCGCGGACGGACACCGAGGTCCCGGGCATGGCACTGGCCGTGGCCACCTTGGCGTCGAGTTGCTTGGCCAGCGCCTCCACCAAGCTCGTGCCAAGGCCCGGCTTGAGGCTCGCCGCGTCGGCGGGCAGACCGACTCCGTCGTCCGCCACGCAGAGCGTCCACTCCCGGTCCTGAGTGCGATAGCTCACGGTGATCTTGCCCGGTCGATGACCTGGGAAGGCATGTTTCAAGGCATTGATGACCAGCTCGGTGACGATCAGGCCCAGGCTGACGGAGGCGTCGGCGCCGGCAACGCTGTCGTCGGCGCTCACCTCAAGCGAGAGCTGGTTGTGGTCGCGGATCATCGAGGCGCCGATGCTCTGGCAAAGCTCGGTGAAGTAGGCGCGCAGCTCCACGTCCCCCAGCCGGGACGCGGTCAGCTGCTGCTGCACGGCGGCCACCGACATCACCCGCTGATGGGCGTCGTAGAGATGTGTGCGCGTCTCGTCGGACTGCACCCGGCGGGCGCTCTGCAGCAGCACGCTGGCGATGATCTGGAGGCTGTTGGCCACGCGGTGCTGCAGCTCCTGCAGCAGGATCGCCTTCTCGCGCAGCAGGTCGTTCCTGAGCTTCTCGCTGAGGCGCGCGTCGGTGACGTCCGACACGGTCAGGAGCAGACGGACGTTCTCTGTGTCGGCATAGGCCAGGCGGCGGGCGTTCACGACCAGGCGGCGCGGCTCCTGGCCCGTGCGCACGAGATCCATCTCGTAGGCATCGATCGGACCGTGGCCGTCCAGGGTCGCCTTCAGCAGCGATCGGAGCTGCGGCACGTTCCATTCGCCCCCGCCGAGCTCGAACAGCGAACAGTTGCGGGCGCCGGCCTCATCGACCTGGAACGTTCGGCAGAACGAGACGCTCGAGGCCAAGACGACGAGCTCGCCGTCCATCAGCAGAAGCGGCGCGTTTGAGGACGCGATCACGGCCAGCGCCAGGCTGTTGGCGGCATCGGCTGCAAGAGGCGGTGCTTGGGCAGCCATTGCCAGCCCTTTCGAAGACGCCCCGGAGGCTCGCGGAATGAGAGCCGTCGCCGGGCAGGATCGGCTCGGCGCATGGACTCGCAAATAGAGTCCACCGCGCCTGCGAGAGACCTTACCACCAAAGCTCGTTAGTTTCTCATGAATTTGCAGGCTGACCTTATGGATTAAGATAAAGGTTCCTGCAGCGATAACTATATTTCTGCTATAGATTACTTTGTAATTCGAATAGTAAGTTGAGGATATTTTGGCAGGTGCGTACAGCAATTCAATCGCCCAACGGGGCAATGTCCACTATAGTCAGTGGCACTCTCGTCTCGGTTGTTTGCCGGATTCAGACTGAAGCTGGACCGGCGAGGACTCTCGCCAGAGGCGAAACTCCGTTCGCCAAGGTCACGCCGCGCGTTCCTTGAGGATGATGGCCTGCAAAAGGCCCGCGCGCGAAGACCTCGGTTGCAGTCCCCGCAATTCGATCAGCGCGCCTTCGAGCACCTCGCCGCGGTGACGGCTGCCGAGCCAGTAGGTCTCCCGCCGGATCTCGTCGAAGGTGGGAGCCCGCTTGCCCAGCCGCAGCGCTCGCAGAACGGTCCCGAGCATCATACTCACCATGGTCTAACCACCCGAACGCCCGGCCGGCTTTCCGCCGGCACCGTCGCGCCCGTTCACAGATAATAGCAAGCCATTACCAAATATCCGGCGCCCCGGGTCCCTCAGGAATATTCCCAGACCGGCCAGCCGATTTTGCGGCGCCCGGCCGACGTCTCGGCCTTGATCGGATGTCGTCTGCACGCACCTTGGGCGCGACTCACCGCTCCAGGATGTCGCGCACGCGGGCGGCCAGCGTCGTCATGGCGAAGGGCTTGGTGATCACGGCCATCCCTGGAGCCAGCAGACCATTGCCGACCACCGCGTTCTCGGCATAGCCGGTGACGAACAGCACCTTCAGTTCCGGCCGCGTCTGGCGCGCTGCGTCCGCCATCTGCCGGCCGTTCACTCCTCCGGGCAGGCCGACATCGGTGATCAGAAGATCGATGCGGGCATCCGATTGCAGCAGCTTCAGGCCGGACGGGCCATCGGGCGCTTGCAGCACCATGAAGCCGGCCTCTTCCAGCACGTCGGTTACCAGGACGCGGATGCTCTCCTCGTCGTCGACGACCAGCACCGTTTCGTTGTGGCCGGCGGCGGCGGCCGGCTCGGCGGGCGGCTCGTCGGGCTCCAGTTCGCCGGCGAAGCGCGGCAGGTAGAGGCAGATCGTGGTGCCCTTGCCGAGCTCGGAATAGATCCGCACCTCGCCGCCCGACTGTCGGGCGAAACCGTGCACCATGGAGAGGCCGAGCCCGGTGCCCTGGCCCAGGGGCTTGGTGGTGTAGAAGGGGTCGAACGCCCGCTCGATCACCTCGGCCGTCATGCCCGTCCCGGTGTCGGTGAGGCAGAGCGAGACATACTGCCCGGGCTCGAGGCCCCGTTCCTTGGCCGCCCGCGCGTCCAGCCATTTGTTGGACGTCTCGATGGTGATCCGCCCGCCGTCGGGCATGGCGTCATGGGCGTTGATCGCCAGATTGAGCAGCGCGTTCTCGAGCTGGGACGCGTCGATCCGGGTCAGCCACAGGCCCGCCGCGCCGACCACCTCGACCTCGATGCTCGGACCGGCGGTCCGCCGGATCAGGTCGTCCATGCCCGCCACCAGGCGGTTCACGTCGGTGGGCTTGGGATCGAGCGTCTGACGGCGGGAGAACGCCAACAGGCGCTGGGTCAGGGAGGCCGCCCGCCGGGTGGACGCCTGGGCGACCGCGAGGTAGCGCTCGACGCCATCCGCGCGGCCTTCGGCGAGCCGCTTGTCCAGCAGCTCCAGGCTTCCGGCGATGCCGGCCAGAAGATTGTTGAAGTCGTGGGCGATGCCGCCGGTGAGCTGGCCGATCGCCTCCATCTTGTGCGACTGGCGCAGGGCGTCCTGGGCTCTGGCCAGCTCCTCCTGGGCGGCGACCTCCTCGGTGATGTCCCGGCCGCTGCAATAGACGATGCCATCCTCGGGCACGCCCACCCAGGAGATCCAGCGGTAGTCGCCGCTCTTGGTGCGGTAGCGGTTGGGAAAGCGGATCGCGGGCTGGCCGACCTGGGTCAGGGCGAAGCCGGCGCGGGTCCGCTCCAGGTCGTCCGGATGCAGCAACTCCCAGATCGACATGCTGGCGACCTCGGCCTCGGTCCAGCCCAGCACGGACATCCACGCCGGATTGGAGGTCTGGAAGTAGCCATCGGGGTTCAGCGCCCCCATGAGATCGGGGGTGATCTGCCAGGTGATGCCGCGGGCCTGGGTGCGTTCCAGCACCTTGCGTTCAAGGTCGGCGTTGAGCTCGCGGAGCTGGGCCTCGCTTTCGCGAAGGGCCGCCGCCGCCCGGTAGGCCTCCGTCGCGTCGTAGCCGCCGACGAAAATTCCGGTGACAGGCCCGCCTTCGTCGCGCATGGGCTCATAGACAAAGTCGATGAACCGGTCCTCGCTTTCCCCGGCCAGCCGGATCGGCAGGCCGTGGGCGAGATAGCGCTCGCCGGTCGCGTACACCTGATCGAGGCGCTCGTAGTACCCCTGCCCTTCGAGCTCGGGGAACGCCTCCCGGACGGTGCGGCCGAGCAAGTCCCGCGGCCCTGAAATGGCGACGTAGGCCTCGTTCACATATTCGAACACGTGGGTCGGTCCCGCCAGGACCGCGACGAAGCCGGGCATCTGGTTGAAGCGCTGCTCCTGCCTACGCCGCTCCAGGGCGTTTCGCCGGTCCGCCTCGACCCGGTCGGTGGTCTCGATGGCGGTGACGAAGACGCCGCCGACCCCGGTGGGCGCGGTGGCGTCGGGGGTCGGGCTGTAGCTCAGGGTGAAGCGGGCATCGTCCCAGGCCTCGCCGTGCCGGCGGATGCGCAGCAGGGTGTCCCTGGCGAACACCGCATCGCTCTCGCCCGCCAGGATCTGCTCGTGGAACGGCTCGATCTGGGCCCAGACTTCCGACCAGGCTTCGCGGGCCGGCAGGCCGAGCGCCCAGGGGTGCTTGTCGCCAAGGATCGGCCGGTAGCCGTCGTTGTAGATCAGAATGAACTCGGGGCCCCAGCGGAGGGCCATCGGGAACCCCGAGGCGAGAACGATGTCCACCGCCGTCCTGAGCGCGGGCGACCAGTCGGCCATCGGCCCGAGCGCGGTCCGGCTCCAGTCCTTGGCCGCCACCAGAGCGGGCATCTCGCGTCGCGAATGGACCTCGAAGGCGGGGGCGAACTCGTCGGGGTCTATGGTCAGTTCCGCCATGCGACAGCGTCCACTCGGTTAGGCAAGACCCGGCCGTGTCGGCGGTTCAATGCTGGCTCACCGCGGCCTGTCTAGCGTCGTTGCGCGCCAGGGACGAGTCTCGGCGTTTCGGGCTTGGCCTGGACCATTCGCCACCAGCTTGCCGCGGCCGCGGGCGCTGTCGAAAGTTCGTGCGCCTGGAAAGGGTCTCAGCCGACCCTGGCCAGAGGGCCCACCGCCACCGAGACGTTCGCCTAACCAGCACCGCCGAGCCCGTCTCCTCGCAGATTGTCGATGTGCGGAGGCGCCGGGTTGGCGGATGGCGGAGAGGGAGGGATTCGAACCCTCGATACCCTTGCGAGTATGCCGCATTTCGAGTGCGGTGCTTTCAACCGCTCAGCCACCTCTCCGTGAGGGTGCAGGCCGGGCCTGCCAAGCGGGCGGCCAGAACTAGCGATGCGCCGGGGCCTTCGCAAGCAGCCAAAGGACGCGGCGCCGGCGCCGCACATTCGCCTGTGGGGGCCGGTTCGATTGCCGAGCCAGCAGCGGTGCAGTAACGACGACCCCATGACCGAGGCCTCCACGGACGCCGCCGCTCCGGCGGCGGGCAGGAGCCTGGCGCGGGCCGGACGCCGCTGGATCTGGCCCGGCGGGCTGTCGGCGCGGCTCCTGCTGCTGACGGCCCTGTTCGTGCTGGCCGCGGGCCTCCTGGTCCTGATCCCTTCGCTGGCGTCCTATCAGGAGGCGCGCTTCCTCGACCGCACGCGCGCCGCCGAGCTGGTGTCGCTGGCGGTGGAGGCCGCGCCGGCGCGCACCGTGTCCAACACCATGGCGGGTCAGCTGCTGAACGGCGCCGGCGTCGTCTCGGTCGCGGTCCAGAGCGGCAACGTCCGCCGCCTGCTTCTGGAGGCGCCGAGCATGCCCCGGACGCCGACGCTGGTGGACCTGCGCAGCCGCAATCCCGCCAGCTGGCTGGCGCAGCCGTTCTACACCCTGTTCTCCGGCGACGACCGGCGGGTGCGGGTGGTGGCCAAGCCCCGCTTCCGCGACGGCGACTTCGTCGAGGTGGTGATCCCCAACGCACCCCTGAAGCAGGAGATCGAGGGCTATCTGTTCCGCCTGCTCTGGATCACCGCCTTCATCTCGGCGGTGGCCGGCGCCTGCCTCTATCTGACGCTCAACGCCTTCCTGGTGCGCCCCATCCAGAAGCTGACCGGGGCGATGGAGCGGTTTCGCGCCGATCCGGCCGACCCGGCCGCGCGGGCCCCGATCTCGGGCCGGCGCGACGAGATCGGGCGCGCCGAGGCCGAGCTCGACCGCATGCAGGCCGACCTGAAGGCCGCCCTCGCCTCCCGCGCCCGGCTGGCGGCGCTCGGCGAGGCGGTGGCGAAGATCAACCACGACCTGCGCAACATGCTCACCAGCGCCCAGATCGCCTCCGAGCGCCTGGCCATGCTGGGCGATCCCCGCGTCAGCCAGGCGCTGCCGCGCCTCGAGCGCGCGCTGGACCGCGCGATCACCCTGGCCTCGGACGTGCTCAACTACGGCAAATCGCAGGAGGCCGCGCCGCAGGCGCGGCCGACCCCGCTGCGCGCGGCGCTGGAGGCGGCGGCCGACGACGCCGGCCTGTCCGAGCCGGGCGTGAGGCTGACCACCGACATCGGCGCGCACGAGCAGGTGCAGGCCGATCCGGAACAGCTCCACCGGGTCCTGGTGAACCTGTTGCGCAACGCCCGCGAGGCGATCGAAGGCGCCCCGGGGCGCGGTCCGGGCGAGGTCCAGGCCGCGCTCGACCGCGGCGACGGGCGGGCGGTGGTGCGGATCTCAGACAATGGGCCGGGGGTGCCCGAGCGGGCCCAGGCGAAGCTGTTCCAGCCCTTCGCGGGCTCCGGCCGGGCCGGGGGCGCGGGGCTGGGCCTCGCCATCTCGCGCGAGCTGGCCCAGGCGCATGGCGGCGACCTCATCCTGGCGCGGACGGGATCGGAAGGCGCGGTGTTCGAGCTCAGCCTTCCCGACGCCGCGGGCCTGATGGCCGACCGCCCCCCGGAAGC
>FTHL01000117.1_pt1 | contig 11281 bp, 11 predicted proteins | sample 1640951 | NCBI WGS metagenome assembly FTHL01 (sample SAMEA3914788, study PRJEB12502) | metagenome | biome: forest; material: soil | place: Canada | collected 2011-07-03 | depth 0.1 m
AGGAACTGCAGCGGCGCCGGCTCGGACGCCGTGGCCGACACCACGATGGTGTAGTCGAGCGCCCCGCGCTCCTCGAGCGTCTTGACGATCTGGGCGACGGTCGAGCGCTTCTGGCCGATGGCCACATAGACACAATAGAGCTTGGCCGATTCGTCGCCCGAGGCGTTGATCTGCCGCTGGTTCAGGATGGCGTCGATGGCCACCGCCGTCTTGCCGGTCTGGCGGTCGCCGATGATCAGCTCGCGCTGGCCGCGGCCGATCGGGATCAGGGAATCGATGGCCTTCAGGCCCGTCTGCACGGGCTCGTGGACCGACTTCCTGGGAATGATGCCCGGCGCCTTGACGTCCACGCGCCGCCGCTCGGCGACGTTCTCGATCGGCCCCTTGCCGTCGATCGGCTCACCCAGCGGATTGACCACCCGGCCCAAGAGGCCCCGGCCCACCGGCACGTCGACGATCTCGCCGAGGCGGCGGACCTCGTCGCCCTCGCGGATGTTCTGGTCTTCGCCGAAGATAACCACCCCGACGTTGTCGCGCTCGAGGTTCAGGGCCATGCCCTTCACCCCGGCCTTGGGGAACTCGACCATCTCGCCGGCCTGGACCTGGTCGAGCCCGAAGATGCGGGCAATGCCGTCGCCGACCGACAGCACCTGGCCAACGTCGGAGACGTCCGCCTCCTCGCCGAAGCTCTCGATCTGGGATTTCAGGATGGCCGAGATCTCGGCCGCGCGGATGTCCATGTCTTACGCTCTCTTCAGGGCGAAACGGAGGGAGTCGAGCTTGGAGCGGAGCGAGGCGTCGTAGAGCCTTGAGCCCACGCGCACCTTCAGCCCGCCGAGGATGGAGGGATCGACCCGGGTCTCGATCTCCGGGTCCTTGCCGAGCGCCTTGCGCAGCGACGCCTTGACCCCGTCGGCCTGGGCGGCGGTCAGGGGGATGGCGCTGGTCACCTCGGCGGCGACCACGCCCCGCTCGGCGGCGGAGAGGGCCTCGAAGGCGGTGATCGAGGACATCAGGGCCGAGACCCGGCGGTTGGCGGAGATCACGCCCAGAAACTTGCGGGTGGTGGGGTGGAAGCCCGCCTTGTCAGCGAGGGCGTCCAGCGCCCGGCCCTTCTGCTCGGCGGTGAACGCGGGCGAGGTCATCATCCGGCGCAGGTCCGCGCTCTCGGCCCGCATGGCCTTGAGGGATTTCAGGTCAGCCTCCACCGCGGCCAGGGAGCCGGTCTCTTTGGCCAGGTCGAACAGGGCCTGCGCGTACCGCGCCCCCACGTCCGTGGAATTCGAGTCGTCAGCCACCGGTCCGTCCGATACATTTGAGTTCCTCGGCGGAGGTTGTCCCGCCGAAGCCAAAGGCTTGAAAGCGCTCAGGAAAGCACGTGGGCCGCGAGTCTTTGCAGCCCCGCCGCCCGAAGCCGGGCGCCTGATAACATGCGCCCCCCTCGGTCGCAACCGGATCCGCATCCGGCGGACGGCCGCATCTTGGGTTGGCGCGCCTGGCGCGGCTCTGGCTATAGAGGCGCACGGCGAGTGGGAGCGCGCAATGACGGAAGCGGACGACCGGCAGGCCCGGCGCGTGACGGTGGTCGCCCTGATCATCGTCCTGCTGCTGGGCGCGCTCGACCAGACCATCGTCTCGACCGCCATGCCGCGGATCGTCGCCCAGCTGAAGGGACTGGAGCTCTACGCCTGGGTCACCACCGTCTACCTGCTCTCCTCCACGGTGATGGTGCCGATCTGGGGCAAGCTCGGCGATCTCTACGGCCGCAAGGCGGTGCTGATCTGGGGCGTCGGCATCTTCATCGCCGGCTCGGCCCTGTGCGGGCTGGCCGGCGAGTTCGGCCCGCTGCCGCTGCTGGGCGGCGGCATGACCCAGCTGATCGTTTTCCGCGGCCTGCAGGGGATCGGCGGGGGCGCCCTGTTCACCTCGGCCTTCGCGGTGATCGCCGACCTGTTCCCGCCGCGCGAGCGGGGCAAGATGAGCGGCTATTTCGGCGGGGTGTTCGCCCTGGCCAGCATCATCGGCCCGGTGGTCGGCGGCTTCTTCACCGAGCACGGCACGGTCCAGCTGGGCGGGCTGCTGATCGCTGGCTGGCGCTGGGTGTTCTACGTCAACCTGCCGGTGGCGGGCCTGGCGCTGTTCATGATCGTCGCCAAGACCCCGGCGCTGAAGGCCGGCCGCGGCGGCAAGATCGACATCCTGGGCGCCGCCCTGGTGGTCGCCGCCTTCGTGCCCCTGCTGCTGGCGCTGAGCTGGGGCGGGCACCTCTATCCCTGGGCCTCGCCCACCATCGTCGGCCTCCTGACGGTCACCGCCGTCTCGCTCGCCCTGTTCGTCTGGGTGGAGCTGAAGGCGCCCGAGCCGATCCTGCCGCTGGACCTGTTCAAGAACCGCGTCTTCGTCTGCTGCAACGCCGCCTCCTTCATCATCTCCATGGCCTTCTTCGGGGCCCTGACCTTCGTGCCGCTCTACCTGCAGCTGGGCCTGGGCATCTCCGCCACCCGCAGCGGCATGGCCATGCTGCCGATGATGTTCGGACTGATCCTGTCCTCCACCATCTCCGGACGGCTGGTCACCACCTTCGGCCGCTACAAGCCGATGATGCTGTTCGGCTCGGTGATGATGCTGCTGGGCCTGTTCCTGATGACCCGGCTGGGCCCCGCGACCCCCCTGACCGGGGTGATGTGGCGGATGTTCGTGCTGGGCGTGGGCCTCGGCCCGGCCCAGGGCCTGTTCGCCCTGGCGGTGCAGAACGCCGCGCCGCCGCACCGGCTGGGCGTGGTCACCAGCTCCAGCCAGTTCTTCCGCCAGATCGGCTCGACGGTGGGCGTGGCCGTGTTCGGGGCGGTGATGACCCACGCCCTGGCCACCGAATCCGCCCGCGCCGGCGGGACCGGGGTCAGGCTCAGCCTGGACCAGCTCCAGGCCCTGGCGCTCAGCGAGACCCAGCCGGGGCTCGGCGCGCGCCGCATCGTGGTGGACCCGAACCTGAAACTGGCCTTCTCCGCGGCGATCGTGGACCTGTTCTGGGTGGCCGGCGCCATCGCCGTGCTCGGCCTCGTCGCCATCCTCCTGACCCCTGAGATCCCGCTCTCCTCGCGCCGCCACGCCGCGCCCGAGCCCGTGGCCGAGCCCGGCGAGGAGTTCCTGAAGCCCGACGAGGCCGAAGCGACGTCCTGAGGACATCCCGGCGAAGCCGGGGCCTCGGCTCAAACCGACGGAGCTACTACGGGCCGTCGACCTGGTAGCCGAGGGCGCGCAGGCGGGCGGGCAGGCCGTCGGGGCCGATCAGGTGGCCCATGCCGACGATCACCACGGTCCGGCCCGAACCCTTCAGCCGCTGGTCCAGCGCGGCGACCCAGCGGGCGTTGCGCTCGCGCACCAGCCGATCGTAGAGGGCGGGCGAGACCTTCTTCAGGGGCTCGACCGCCTCCTTGTCGAGCCGCTTCAGGTCGCCGTTCAGCCAGGCCTTGAGCAGGATCTCGAACTCCCGCTTGCCGTCCGAGGCCTGGCGCAGGGTGTCCTCCAGCGAGGCGGCCTGCTCCTTCAGGGGCGCGCCGGCGAAAAAGCCGATCTGCTCGACCGGCGTCTCGAAGGCGTGCCGCTGAGCGGTGGCCGGCAGGCCCCCCCACAAAGAGATCTCCACGCCGGCGTCGCTTCCCGCGCCCAGCTTCTCGTACATGACGGCGGTGACCAGGAGCTCGGCGTACCAGGGCTGCAGCCGGTCCAGCTGCGACATCGGCAGGCCGATGTCCTTGGCCGCCTTGGCCAGGCGCTGGCGGCCCTTGGGCGACAGCAGGGCCGAGAGGCTTTGCCCGTCGGGCAGGAAGGCGTGGTCCTGGGCGGCCTTGACGGCGTCGGCGCGGCCCTCCGCGCCCATCGGCGCCTCGAACCAGACGTCGTCGGCCTGCGACAGCGCCTGGTCCAGGGCCGGCGGCTTCCACTGCAGGTCCTTCGGCAAGAGGTGCACCGAGCCGAACAGGGTCATGGTCGAGTCGTGGTCATGGACCACCCAGACCGGCGGCAGGGCGAGGGCGGGAACGGGCGCCAGGGCGAGCCAGGCGGCCAGCAGGAACTTACGCATGCCCCTGGCTTAGCGGCGGCCCGGCGCGCACGCCAGTTACCGCTCGGTCATCGTTTCTGGCAGATCGGGCAATAGAAGGTTGAGCGGCCGCCCTGCACCTTGCGGCGGACCACCCCGCCGCAGCCGGGCGTGAGGCAGGCCTGGCCCTCGCGGCCGTAGACCCGGAAGGCGTGCTGGAAATAGCCCAGCGCGCCGTCGGCGCCGGCGTAGTCGCGCAAGGTCGATCCGCCCGCCACGATCGCCTCCTGCAGCACCTTGCGGATCGCCGCCACCAGCGCCTGCAGGCGCGGCCGCGAGAGGCGACCGGCCGGCGTCGTCGGCGAGACGTGGGCGCGGTAGAGCGCCTCGCAGACATAGATGTTGCCGAGGCCGGCGACGACGCGCTGGTCCAACAGCGTCGCCTTGACGTTCTGGATCCGGCCCGCGAAGGCGCGGGCGAGATGACCGGCGTCCAGGTCCTCGCCCAGGGGCTCGGGGCCCAGGCCCTTGAACCAGGGATGCTCGGGCAGCTCCGCCGTGGGGATCAGGTCCATGTAGCCGAAGCGGCGGGCGTCGAAGAAGGTGATGCGCTTCCCCGTGTCGGTCTCGAACAGCACGTGGGCGTGCTTGTCTTCGGCGGGCGCGGCCTGGCGGAAGCGGCCGGGCCGGGAGCGGTCGGCGCCCTCGATCTCGAACCGGCCGGTCATGCCCAGGTGCATCACCAGGGTCTCGCCGGTGTCGAGCCGCGCCAAGAGGTACTTGGCCCGCCGCTCCAGCGCCTCCACCCGCGCGCCGGCGAGCCGCTCGGCGAAGCGCGGCGGCAAGGGGAAGCGCAGGTCCGGACGGCGCGCTTCGACCCGCACCAGCCGCGCCCCCTCCAGGGCCGGCTGCAGGCCGCGGCGCACGGTTTCGACCTCGGGAAGCTCGGGCATGGCGCACACATAGGCCAGAGGGCCGGGGATTTCTCGTCCGGCGCGCCGAGGGTTTCGCCGCGCCGCCGCAGAGCCTAAGAGCCTGCCTCCATGACCGACCCCGAGGCCAGCTTCGGATTCCGCGACGTCGACCCGGCAGAAAAGCCGGGCCTGGTGCGCGGCGTGTTCGACCGGGTCGCCGGCCGCTACGACCTGATGAACGACCTGATGTCAGGCGGCGTGCACCGCATCTGGAAGGACATGACCGCCGCAAGGCTGAATCCCCAGCCCGGCGAGGTGATCGTCGACTGCGCCGGCGGCACCGGCGACGTGGCCCGGCGGCTGGCGCGGCTGTCCCGCCGCACCCAGCGCCGCCGCGGCGGCGCGGACGCCCGTATCGTGGTGGTGGACTTCGACGAGCAGATGCTGACGCACGGCCGCGCCAGAGGCGGCGAGCCCGAGATCGCCTGGGCCGTCGGCGACGCCCAGCGGCTGCCGCTGCCGGCCCGCTCCGCCGACGCCTATGTGATCGCCTTCGGCCTGCGCAACGTCACCGACATCCCCGTGGCCCTGACCGAGGCGCGGCGCGTGCTGAAGCCCGGCGGGCGGTTCCTCTGCCTGGAGTTCTCGCGGCCGGTCACCGAGGCCCTGCGACGGGCCTACGACCTCTATTCCTTCAAGGCGATCCCGGCGATCGGCCAGGCCGTGGCCCGCGACCGCGACGCCTACCAGTATCTGGTGGAAAGCATCCGCCGCTTCCCCGACCAGCCGAGCCTGGCGCGGATGATGGGCGAGGCCGGCCTCAGGCAGGCGCGCTGGACCAACTTCACCGGGGGCGTGGTGGCGCTGCACCAGGGATGGGCGATCTGAAGGCTCGGCCATGAGCGACCTCGGCGCGCTGGCGCGGCTGGTCGGCGCCGCCTGGGCGCTGGCGCGCGCCGACGCCCTGATCCCGCGCGAGGCGGCGCCGCTGTTCCCGCCGCGGGCGAGGCTGCTCGGCAAGGTCCTGCGCCTGGCGGCCGGGCCCAAGGCCCGGCGGGGCCGGCCCGGCGAGCGTCTGGCCTCCGAACTGGAGCGGCAGGGACCGGTCGCCATCAAGCTCGGCCAGGTGCTGTCCACCCGCGCGGACATCTTCGGCGCCGACGTCGCCGAGGACCTCGGCCGGCTCAGGGACCGGCTGGATCCGTTCCCGACGGAGACGGCGCGGGCCGAGGTCGCGCGCAGCCTCGGCCGGCCGGTGGACAGCCTCTACGCGTCCTTCGGCGCGCCGGTGGGCGCCGCTTCCCTGGCCCAGGCCCACGAGGCCAGGCTGCTCGACGGCCGCAAGGTGGCGGTGAAGGTCCTGCGCCCCGGCATCGAGCGGCGGGTCGCACAGGACATCGCCGCCCTGAGCCTGGCGGCGCGCCTGGCCGAAGGCCTGGGTTCCGACGCGCGCCGGCTGGAGCCGCGCGCCCTGGCCGCCACCGTCGCCCGTTCCCTCCAACTGGAGTTGGACCTGAGGTTCGAGGCCGCCGGCGCCTCCGAGCTCGGCGAGGTGATGGCCCGCGACGGCTACATGCGCGCGCCGGAGGTGGTGTGGGAGGGAGTCGGCAAGCGCACCCTCGCCCTCACCTGGGCCCAGGGGCTGCCCCTGTCCGAGCCCGAGGCCCTGGCCCAGCCCGGGCTCAACCGGCGCGCCCTGGCCGACAACCTGATCCGCGGCTTCCTCGCCCAGGCGCTGGACCACGGGGTGTTCCACGCCGACCTGCACGAGGGGAACCTGTTCGTCGCCCCGCCCGCGGCCCTGACGGCGGTGGACTTCGGCATCGTCGGCCGCCTGGGCGAGCAGGAACGCCGCTACCTGGCGGAGATCCTCTACGGCTTCCTGGAGCGCGACTACCGCAAGGTGGCGCAGAGCCATTTCGACGCCGGCTACGTGCCCGCCCACCATTCGGTGGACTCCTTCGCCCAGGCGCTGCGGGCGGTGGGCGAGCCGATCTTCGGCCGAACCGCCCAGGACGTGTCCATGGGCGGGGTGCTGACCCAGCTGTTCGAGATCACCGCCCTGTTCGACATGCGCCTGCGCCCGGAGCTGGTGCTGCTGCAGAAGACCATGATGGTGGCCGAGGGGGTGGCCCGGCGGCTGTGGCCCGAGCACGACATCTGGGCCGCCGCCGACCCGGTGGTGCGCCGTTACATCATCCGCGAGCTGGCCCCGCCCGCGCGGCTCAGGCGGCTGGCGGAGCACGGCCTCAAGGCGGCCGAGGCCCTGGTGCGGCGGGTGGAAAGCCCAGCCGGCTCAACCCCGGTGGTGATCACGGCCCCGGTGACGGTGCAGGCCGAGCGGGCCTCGGTCCCGCTGCTGTGGTTCGCCGCCGGCGCGGCGGCGGCGGGATTGGCCTTCGCCGTGGCGGCCCTGCTGCGCTAGACCCCGGCCGACCGCAGGAGCTTCCGTCATGGCCCGTCCTTCGAAAATCGGCGCCGCCGCCGCCCTCTCCCAGCTTCCCGGCTGGTCGGCGGGCGAAGGCGGCCGCGACGCCATCCGCAAGAGCTTCGCCTTCAAGGACTTCAACGCCGCCTTCGGCTTCATGACCCGCGTCGCCCTGGCGGCCGAGAAGCTCGACCACCATCCGGAGTGGTCCAACGTCTACAACCGCGTGGAGGTCACCCTCGCCACCCACGACGCGGACGGAGTGACCGAGCTCGACGTCAGGCTCGCCCGCATCATGGACGAAGCGGCCGGCGCCCTCAGTTGACGAGGATGGTGCCGAGCAGGAGCCGCGCGCCGCGCCGGCCGAGCACGCGGTCGGTCTCCCGCTGCAGGGTCATGGCGATGTAGTCGGCGTTGGGCGGCGAGCCCGGCGTCAGGCCCAGGGCATAGGGCTGCAGCACCGAAACATAGGCCGAGCGCAGGATCGGCTGGTAGAGGTCGAGCCGGTCGCGCAGGGCCGCGTCGGGGGCGTCGAGCCCCACCTCGACGGTCATCACCCCGCGCCGGCCGCCGGGTTGGTTGACGGTGGCGGCCAGGGTCGGCAGCTGCAGGTAGGACTGCTTGGCCTTCTTTTCCTCGGCGGCGGCCAGGGACGGCGCCGCCAGGGCGAGGACGAGGAGGGAGCAGATCAGGGCGCCGCGCATGGCGCCAATGTGCCCGCCCCGGGTTGACGGCGGATTGACAGAGCGCGCCCCGCGGCAAAGGTGGCGGCCAAACACGACAGGGAGATCGGTCGATGGTGGAGCGGGCAGACCTGCGGTGCGGCGTGTTCCTGCCGCCGTTCCATCCCCTGGACGAGGATCCCACCCTCTGCCTGCAGCGGGACCTGGAGCTGATCGAGCACCTGGACCGGCTGGGCTTCGAGGAGGCCTGGATCGGCGAGCACCACTCCGGGGGCTTCGAGATCATCGCCTCGCCCGAGATGTTCATCGCCGCCGCCGCAGAGCGGACCCAGCGCATCCGGCTGGGAACGGGCGTGATCTCCCTTCCCTATCACCACCCCTACACCGTCGCAGGCCGCATCCTGCAGCTCGACCACCAGACCCGCGGCCGGGCCATGTTCGGCTTCGGGCCGGGCCTCCTGAACTCCGACGCCCAGATGCTCGGCATCCCCGCCGACACCCAGCGCGAGCGCATGGCCGAGGCGGTGGAGATGATCGCCCGCCTGCTGGACGGCGAGGTGGTCACCCGCAAGAGCGACTGGTTCGAGATGAACGAGGCGCGGCTGCAGCTTCGCCCCTACCGCAACCGAAGGCCCCACCTGGCCTGCACCAGCACCGTAACTCCCAACGGCGCGAAGCTCGCCGGCCGCTTCGACATGGGCATGCTGTGCGTCTCCGCCGCCAGCCGGCAGGGCTACGACGCCCTGGACGTGAACTGGGACGTCGCCTGCCGGGAGGCCGAGGCCCGCGGCGGCCGCATGGACCGCGCCGACCTGCGGCTGATGGCGCCCTTCCACATCGCCGAGACCCGCCAGCAGGCCATCGACGACCTCAAGTGGGGCTTCCAGAAGTGGGTCGGCTATTCCTACCAGGTGAGCCCCGGGGGCCCGGCCGGCATCGGCCTGTCGGACTCCATCGAGAAGATGATCGCCGACCGCTCCGCCGTGATCGGCACGCCCGACGACGCCGTCGAGCAGCTGGAGCGCTACTGGGACAAGACCGGCGGCTTCGGCTGCATGCTGATCCTCGGACAGGACTGGGCCGACTTCGAGGCCACCAAGAGGTCGTTCGAGCTGTTCGCGCGGGTCGTGGCGCCCAAGTTCGCCGGCCGCAACGACCGCCGCACGCAGTCCTACGACTGGATCGGCGCCAACCGCGAAGCCTTCAGCGACGCGCGCAACGCCGCCGTGCGCAAGGCGCTGGACCAGCACGCCGCCGAGGAGAGCACCCGCACGGGCAAGGCGGCGGAGTAGGCGGCCGGCGCCGGGCCGCCACTGAGGAGGCGCTCCGCTCGTCTTATGCGTTCGTCTTATGCCAAAGTCGCGTCTCGTGGGCGTCGTCCATAGATGGGGTGCATGGATGCGGCGGGACGAACTGAACGACCTCGCAGCGTTCGCCGTGATCGCCGAAGAGGGATCCCGTGAGAGGGCGCCGGCGTGATGAGCGACCCCTACTACGTCCTGGCGACACCACCGGGCGAGCAATTCTCGATCTTCTTGAAGGTCGACGACGACGCGGACGACGTGGTCACCACCGCCAGGTTCAATGAGGCGACAGGCTTCGTCCTGGGAGGACGCCGATTCCACCCTGGAGCAGATCACCCATTCGGAGGAGCCGTTTGCGCGCCTGGCGTGGCGGTTCTTAGAGGCCATCCCGGAGCGGCCGTGGTGAAGGCGATCATCCGCGAAGCCCAGTCCGGTCGTATGCCGCAGTTCCTTGGGAGGCTCAGTTCGTCCGCGACCAGAACGATTGCCTCTGCGCGCTATGGTGGTACCGTGCGAGGATTCGTGGCGCTGGGGGCGAACATGGGCCGACGCTTGACGGGCGACGGCCATGCGGTTTCGGCCAGTGTCGTCGCTCAACCCCTGGCTCTCCGTTGAACGCCCTGTAGGCGACCGTGATTGACGTCTCAGATCGTTTGGACGAGGCATTTCGGTTGAGTTTGCCGCGCCGAGATCGTCGTACATTTTACGATATTCTGATGGGGATCTGCACAATTGGCGGGTTCTTACTTAGTATTCTGGCCACATTTATGGGAAGCCGAGACGCCAAGAGTATCATCTCCGTATTGGTGTTAGGACTCTTACTCGTGGCAGCCATTGCCTTTATAGCGCACCGCGAACTCAAAGGTCGCCATCGATATGCGCAAGCCGTAGCACACTTTCACTATGCTGCGCATATTACTAAGCGAGCGCTTTGTAGCGGTAGCGTTGATTTGATAAATAAAACGGTGAAAGATTTATTGAATAGCTGTGCTGAGATATTTTCTGTCGTCACAGGCACGGTCTGTTGTGTTAACGTGAAGAGACTAAAGCCTGGCGATCAAGGCGTCCTCGAGATCGACGAGATATTGGAAGATGACATTGCGGCAATGGGGCGATACGGCGTCAACCGGGCGTTTACTGGCGCAATAGAGGATTATAACTTTGCCAGGACAGAAAGTTATTCCAGTATTATGTCCCTGTTGCGAGGGCGTGCGGTTAGATACTACATATCAAACAACATTCGTGCTGACTTCATCAAGGACAAGTACCGGCACCCCATCCTGCTTGACCCCACCACCTTCGAGCCGATTGAGGGGTTGGCCTCGACGCCCTACGGTGAGTGGCCGCTAACGTTCCGGTCCACCCTGGTTGTGCCGCTGCGCATAACGAGGGGCCGCTATTACGATTGGGTAGGCTTTTTGTGTGTGGACTCGGGAAGCCGTGGAGTTTTTGACTCCCGGTTCGCCCCGTTTCTCGCCGGGGCGTTTGCTGAGCTGATTTTTCTGCTCTTCCGGCATTCGCGGATGGTCGGCGGCGGAGCCGGCTCACCGGTCCATCAAGTCAGCAGTAGCGTCCCCCCTGGAGGTTCGATAGACGCTCGCGAACCTTCGTCACCATCAAGACGTTGAGATCACTCCATGACCGATAATAGCCTCCGACATGACGAGCCTGGTGGACGAAGCTTCTTTGCGATCGCCAACGATCATGTGCCGGTGTTTGTTCGCATCGGCGTCGGTGACGAAAAGGACGAAGCGCCCGAAATCGTCTTTGGTGTTCACCCTGACGAAGACGGCGGGGACGACATGACCCAGCAGGAGTAGCAGCGGCTCCGAGGAGCAAAAACCAGCTCCGATCGTTCGAGTCCGTCGCGTCCACCGACGGACTCGAACGATCGGAGCTGGTTTTTGCTC
>FTHL01000037.1_pt1 | contig 11176 bp, 10 predicted proteins | sample 1640951 | NCBI WGS metagenome assembly FTHL01 (sample SAMEA3914788, study PRJEB12502) | metagenome | biome: forest; material: soil | place: Canada | collected 2011-07-03 | depth 0.1 m
CTGCTGCGGGGCCTGGACGTCGAGATCCGCGACCACACCGGCCTGCCGGTGACCGTGGCCGACGATCCGCTGTCGTGCGTTGCCCTGGGCTGCGGCAAGCTGCTCGAAAACCGCCACTGGGTGCGCGACCTGCTCGGCCGGTCGATGGTGGCCTGAGGCCCCTCCGGCCTAAAGGGCCAGCCGACGCTTTCACCTCAAGACGAAGCCTTGCTCGACGCAGGCTGGCCTACCGGTCCACACACACGAAAAAACGGCGAAGCGGAGGTCCGCTTCGCCGTCGCACTGTCAGATCCGTTCAGGTCGGCTGGAACGGCGGCCCGCCAGGGGGGAGGGCCGCGCTCCGGTTCAGATGATCGCGGTGGGCTCGGCGTCGGTCGCCTTGCTCTTGGAGGCGGGCGCCGAAGCCTTGGCGCCGTTGCGAAGGGGAGCCGGCGGTGCGGCGACCACGCCGTTGCGCTTGCGAAGCTCGGGCGGGCTGGCGGTCCGGTGCATGATGACCTGGATGGTCTTGCCCTGGATGGTGGCCTGCTCCGCCACGGTGCGGCAGAGCTCGCGCACGCCCACCGGGAAGGGCTCGCCGCCTTCGGCGATGGTCTCTGCCAGCTTGGCGACCGAGCCCAGGGCGTCTTCCAGCTCCTGGATTTGCTCGGAAGCCAAGGACTTCGCCTTGAGCTGCAGCTTGCGCAGTTGCTCGGTGATGTCGTGGATGTTCGTTCTCACCCCGACGGTCTGCGTGTTGGCCATAGCCAGCTCTCCACCTGATCCAAATTGATCCAGTTGGCTTCAGCCAGTGCAATGAGTCGGCCAAGCTGGCCATGCAATTGTCCGTGGCCTTGGCAAGCGGTTTGACGGCCGCGGCGCCGATCTCCACAGGCAATCGCCGCTTCCCGGCGCCTCAGGGCCGCTGCGCCTGACCGATCTCCGCGGCCTGGTCCGCCCTGCACGCCGCGCCGGCCCGGTCCGCCCCGTCGAGGGCCTTGCGGACCGCCGCCAGCAGGCTCGACACGTCGAACGGCTTGCGCAGCACGTCGCGCGCATCCAGGACCTTCTGGACCGCATCGGTCTCGGCATAGCCGCTGGCCAGCAGGATCGGCATGGCGGGCCGCCGTTGCCGCGCCGCCGCGGCCACCTCGGCGCCGTTCAGGCCCGGCATGGCGAAGTCGACGACCAGCAGGTCCGGCTCGTCGAGGTCCAGCCGCGCGAGCCCGGCGCGGCCATCCGGCGCTTCCGTCACCTGATAGCCGACCATGGCCAGGCAGGTGCAGATGAACCTGCGCACGTCCGGATCGTCGTCGATCACCAGCACCCGCTCCTCGCCCCCGTCGAGCGCAGAGCCGTCGGCCCTGGCCGCATCCGCGGCGGAGAGCAGTTCGGCGCTGACCTGCGGCAGGAGCATGGTCACCGTGGCGCCGTGGCCGGGCGGGCTGTCGATGCGCACGGCGCCGCCGGATTGGGTGGCGATGCCATAGACCTGGCTCAGGCCGAGACCCGTCCCCTTGCCCGTCGGCTTGGTGGTGAAGAAGGGGTCGAACACTCTGGGCAGCAGGTCGGCGGGCACCCCGTGGCCGGTGTCGGAGACCGAGATCCGGACATAACGGCCATCGACCAGCGCCTTGTCCGGCTCTCCCGCCGCCGTCGAGATGGTCAGCACCCCGCCGTCGGTCATCGCGTCGCGGGCGTTGATCGCGAGGTTGAGGATCGCCAGCTCGACCTGGTTGGGGTCGCCCAAGGCAAGGGCGTCGCCTGCCCCGAGCTCGGTGCGGATCTCGACCAGCGGCCCAAGCGAGCGGTCGAGCAGATCGCTCATCCCGCGGATCAGCTCATCGATGCGGATCGGCCGCAGGTTAAGGCGCTGGTCCCGGGAGAAGGCCAGAAGCTGGGTCGTCAGCTTGGCTGCCCGCTCTGCCGCCTTTCGAGCCTGGTCGGCCATGGACAGGATCCGCTCGTCCACGGCGCGCCTGCCGATAAGGTCGAGGTTGCCGATCACTGCGGTCAGAAGGTTGTTGAAGTCGTGCGCGATGCCGCCGGTGAGCTGGCCCATCGCCTCCATCTTCTGCGATTGCAGCAGCGCGGCCTGGGCGCGTTCGCGCTCTGCGATCTCGCGGGTGAGCCGGGCGTTGGCCTCGGCCAGCTGGCCGGTCCGCTCCTGCACCCTCGCCTCCAGCGCCTCGTTGGCCTGGCGCAGGGCGTCCTGGCTGTGCCTCAAGGCGGCGGTGGCGCGGGCGAGCTCCTCAAGCATCCGCCGCGTCTCATATTGGCGGCGGCGGGCCCTGAGGGCCGCCTCGGCGATGCTGACCAGGGTAAGGGGGTGGAACGGGCGCTCGATCAGGGTGACGTTGCCCAGGAGCTTCATCAGTCGAAGCCCCAGGGGGTTCTGGTCCAGCCCCCCGCTCCTGCGGCGGGTGAGCAGCACGAACGGCAGGTCGGACCACACCGGCTGCTCGGCGACCCACTGGTTGAGCGGCGCGACGTTGGCCACCGCCACAGCCTCCTCGGCGATAAGGGCGAAACCGACGCCGCGGGCCATCTCCACCGTGAGCTCGGCGAGGTCGGCGCAGGCCCACGCCTCGATGGACGCTTCCGCCAGGATTTCGGCCGCGAGGGCCGCGTCCCGCCGGTTCGGGGTAAGGATCAGCGCCCGGAGCGCGTCTGAGGCCGGTTCGCTCACCCCGCCTCACCGCCAAGCAGGGGCCCGCCGCCGCCAAAATAGCTCGGGGTGCCGGTCAGCACGCCCTGGAACTGCTCCAAAGGCTCGCCGATGGAGATGCCCTTCGTGGTGATGCGCATCTCCCGGATGGAGTTCTCGTGTGCACTCGCGCGCTTCTTGATCACCGACAGGGCCCTGCGGATGCGGCCGCCGGCTTCGAAGAAGCGGAGCAGGATCACCGTGTCGCTGAGGTAGGTGACGTCGACCGGCGACTTCATGTCGCCGACGAGCCCGTGCTGCGCCACCGTGGTCAGGGTGACGATCCCGCGCCGGTTCAGGAAGCTCAGGAGTTCGTGCAGATGCAGAAGCAGGAAGTGCTCCTGGGGCATCGCCGTCTGATAGCCGTTGAGGCTGTCGATCACGACCAGACCGACGCCCTCCTTCTCCACGCGCTGGCGGACCCTGTGGATGAACTCGCCGGGTGAAAGCTCGGCCGCGTCGACGGTCTCGAAGACCAGTCGGCCATCCCGCATCGGGGTGTCGAGGTCGAGGCCGAGGCCCTTGGCGCGCTGGACCAGCAGCTCCAGTTCCTCGTCGAACAGGAACATGACGGCCTTGCCGCCTTGGGCGATGGCCGCGACCACGAATTGCAGGGCCAGCAGGGACTTGCCGGTCCCGGCCGGTCCGATCAGCAGGGTGCCGGTCCCGCATTCCAGGCCGCCGCCTAGCAGGGAATCCAGCTGCGGGAGGCCGGACCTGACGACCTTTCGCGAGAAGCCCTTGTGATGCTCGGCTGCGACCAGGCGCGGATAGACCTCGAGCCCGCCGGTGAGGATGCTGAAGTCGTGATTGCCCCCGCGGAACGACGAGCCGCGGTATTTGACGATGCGCAGCCGCCGGCGCTGGGCGCCGTACTCGGGGGCGAGCTCCTCCATCCTGAGTACGCCGTGGGCGACGCTGTGCACGGAGCGGTCCTGCGCCTCGGACGTCATGTCGTCGAGCAGCAGCACGGTGGCCTTGTGCCGGGCGAAGTAGTGCTTCAACGCCAGGATCTGGCGGCGGTAGCGCAGCGAGCCTTGCGCCAGCAGCCGGATTTCCGACAGGCTGTCCAGGACGATGCGCGACGGGTTCGTCCGTTCGACGTGGGCAAAGATGTTGCGGGTGGTCTCGCCGAGCTCCAGGTCTGAGGAATAGAGCAGGCTCTGCTGTTGCTCGTCGTCGAGCAGGCTCTCAGGCGGCACCAGTTCGAAGATGTCGATCCCGTCCAGGTTCCAGCCGTGCGAAGCGGCGGTGTCGGACAGCTCCTCCGCCGTCTCCGAAAGGGTGACATAGAGGCCGCGCTCGCCGGCCGCCGCGCCGGCCATCAGGAACTGCAGGGCGAGGGTGGTCTTGCCGGTGCCGGGCTGCCCTTCGATCAGATAAAGCCGGTCCCGGGTGAGGCCGCCGTCCAACGCCTCGTCCAATCCCTCGATTCCAAATTGCACCTTTGACGGCATCGGCGACCCCGGACCCTGCTGACGTTGACGGTTAAGCCATAGGCGCCGGCGCGGGTTCCAAGCGGCCCCGCCACGGCTACGCTGGCATGCGGCGTGCGCCTCCTATATCGGCGCGGTCGAGGGTGAGCCGGCCCGGCAGGGTCGTGGCCCCTGCATCGGGCATCGTCAGCGACACCAAAGATGAGGCCGCCGCGCCCGCTTCGGCCGGCGTCCCGCGACCCTCCGGCGGCGGAACCGGACGGGCGGCCGGCCTTGGCCGGCGACTGTCGCGCTGCCAGCGCGGCCAGGACCAACGGGATCGAAGGTGGTGATGCAGACGCCGAGCAGCCGTGCTTCCGGACTCGTCCAACTGACGGCCTTGCTGGCCGTCCTGCTAGGGGCCGGGGCCGCAACCTGGGCCCAGGCGAAGGGTCTCACGGCCATTGCGATCGGACGGCGCCTCGCGCCCGGAATCGTTCCGCCCGTCGCCGCGCCGCCGGCCGTCCAGCGTGTGCTGGTCTGGCGCGGACTCGACGTCGACGGGGACGGCCAGGACGACTTCGCCAATCCCACCGGCCACGGGGTGCGCGCCACCGACCCTTGGGGTTGCGGCGCCTTCGGCGCGGAGCGCGACGGCGGGTCGCGCGACCATGAGGGCGTGGACTTCGTCGCCACCCCGGGACAACCGGTCGACGCGCCGATCTCCGGCTTCGTCACGCGCATCGGCGCCGCCTATGCCGACAGCGGCCTGTTCCGCTTCGTGGAGATCACCAACCCCGCGTTGCGCTACGTGTCGCGGGTGTTTTACGTGGACCCGGAGGTGAAGGAGGGCCAGGCCGTCCGCATCGGCCGGCCGCTCGGGACGGCGCACAGCCTGCAGGCCCGCTATCCCGGCATCACCGACCACGTGCACCTCGAGATCTTCCACATCGGCGGCGCGCGGCTCGACGCCCAGCGGCTGATCGCCGAGCGCTACGAGATGCGGCCGGCGCCGGGCCTAGGGCGCGCCCGAACCGGCCTAAGCTGACGCGCCGCGAAGCTGGTCGATCAGGGCCTGGGGCTCGGCGGGCGCCTCGTCGCCCCGCCAGCCGACGTGCTGGTCGGGCCGGCTGATCAAGAGCTTGTGACGATAGGCGGGCGGCCGCTCCCGTGTCTGCACATCCAGCGGCGACAGCGGAAGGCGGCGGGCCTTGGCCGCGCGCAGCAGCGGCTCGGGGTCGGCGGAAGGATCGAGGCGAAGCAGGCTATAGTCCGGCCCAAGGGCGTCATAGAGGGAGCGTCCGTCGCTCAGCCAGAGGTGCGGCGTGCGGCACCCCGGGACCGTGGAGGCCGTGTAGTCGAACATGGTGTAGTCCGGCGCCGGCTCGCCGTCGTAGGCGATGAGCGGCGAGCGGTCATAGAAGTAGCCGAAATTCAGGCCCGCGCAGGCGAACTGCTGGACATTCAACGCATAGGCCGCCCGTCCGACCTCTGCGCGCGCGGCCGCGCCGGCGTCGTCGTCCTGCTCCAGCTCCAGAGGCAGCTGGGTGCGCTCGCGGATGGCGCCCTGCGCATGCTTCATGGCGAAGCGCGACACCTGCTCGGTGATCGGCAGCCGCTCCTTCTCGTGGGCGTCGAGAATCGCTTCGGCCCCCCAGCCTTTCAGCCGGGCGGCGAGCAGCCAGGACAGGTTCATGGCGTCGGCGATTCCGGCGTTCATGCCGTAGCCTGCATAGGGCACCCACAGATGGGCCGCGTCTCCACAGATGAAGACCCGCCGGTCGCGGAAGCGATCCGCCACCAGCCGCCGGCCGATCCAGTCCTCCTTGGCCAGCAGCTCGTAGCGGAACTTCGGCCCCACCCCGAGGATGGCGCGGATGCAGAGGTCACGGTCGACCGCGTCGAAGCCATCCTCGTGCGGCAACAGGTAATTGTGGATCAGCCAGCGGTCCTTGCCGTCGATGGCGACGAGGTTGCCCGCCCGCTCCGGGTTGTAGATGTAGCTCATCCACGCCCTCGGGGGCGTGATCAGGTCGAGCAGCCCCGGCGCGTGGATATAGCTGGACTGCACGCGCTGAATCACCTCGTCGCCGGCCAGGCGGGCTCCGATCTGGCGGCGCACGCCCGAGCGGCCCCCGTCGCAGCCGATGAGATAAAGGCCCTGGAGAACGACCTCCTCGCCGGTGGTTAGATCCCGCGCCGTGACGCGAACGCCGTCTTCGTCCTGGCCGATCTGCTCGACCTCTGTCCGGTTCAGTATGGTCACGCCGGGCATCGCCGCCGCCTGCGCGAAAAGCACCGGCTCCAGGAAGATCTGGTTGATCCGGTGCGCCGGCTCGGGCGTCGGCCACCAGCCGTCCGGCCCGCTCTTGTCGGTGTAGCGGTGATCTCGGCAGGGGATGGGGATGCGGGTCAGCTCGAAGCCCGTCGCGCGGGTGCGAAAGACCACGTCGTTGGGATAGTCGCCCGGAAGGCCGGCTTCGCGCACCGCCCGCACGAACCCGAGCCGCCGGAACACCTCCATCGTGCGCGACGACACGTGGTTGCACTTGACGCTCGGGGGCTCGGCCGCGTCGCGCAGCTCCGCCACGATCACGTCGATCCCCCGCCACGCGAGATCCATGGCCAGGCACAGCCCGACCGGGCCGCCGCCGACGATGACGACGCTGGCGCTCAGGTTTCGAGACAAGGAGGCGGCCGGCTCAGACGACCACGACGACCTTGCCGACCTGCTGGTTGGATTCCAGGTAGCGGTGGGCCTCGACGATCTGGTCGAGCGGGAAGGTGCGGTCGATCACGGGCTTCAGCTTGCCGTCCTTGAGCCCCTGCAGGATCAGCGCCTGGCCCCAGGCGTAGCGGTCCGGCCTGTTCCAGATCGCGCTGGCGACCCAGCCGCGGAGGGACAGGCCCTTGAAGGCGGCGTTCCAGTGCGGCCATGGCGTCGGCTGTCCGCTGAGCCCGCCGTAGATGAACAGTATGCCTTCCTCGGCCATGGCCGAGGTCAGGGTCTCCACATAGGGCCCGCCCACCGGGTCGAACACGATACGCGCGCCCTTGCCGCCAGTGATCCGCATCACCTCCTTGACCAGGTCCTGCTCCTCGCTGGCGATGACATGGGCCGCGCCCTGGGCCCGCAGGGCCTCCGTCTTGCCGCGGCGGCGGGTGACCGCGATCGGCGTCGCGCCGGACCAGTTGCACAGCTGGATCGCGGCGAGTCCGACACTGGAGGACGCCGCTGGGATGATCACATGGTCACCCACGGTGGCCTTGCCGTGCTGGATGATGCCGAGCGCGGTGAAGTACTGCATCCAGATCGACGCCGACTCGATCGGCGACAGGCCGTCCGGGGCCTTTAGAAGGCTTTGGCCGGGCACAATGGCCTGCTCGGCATAGACGCCGTAATCGCCCTGCCTGAAGTTGGGCACGATGCAGACGCGCTCGCCGGGCGCAAAGCCAGTGACGCCCTCGCCCACCGCCTCGAGCACGCCCGCCGCCTCATAGCCAATCAGCGCTGGCAGCTTGGGCGGCTGGATATATCCTCCCTGGCGGAACATGGCTTCGGCGCGGTTCAGGCCAATGGCTTCGATGCGCACGCGGGCCTCCCCTGGGCCGGGGGCGCCGACGTCAAGGTCTTCGATCTGGAGCGCCTCCGGGCCGCCCGGCTGGTGCACGCGAACGACTTTGGCCATGGGCGCCTCCTCTTGCTCGACCCAGCTTATCGGAGCCGGCGAGAGGCCGGTCAACGCACGCTCATTCGATCAGCCGCGCACCACGCTCGCGGGTGAAGTAGCTCCAGAGCCACTGAAGGCTGACCATCACCCGGCTCTCGAAGCCGACCAGCAGGTAGATGTGCACCAGCCCCCACAGCAGCCAGGCCGCGTGGCCGGTGAACCGGAGCTGGCCGAAGTCGAACACCGCGGCGTGCCGGCCGATCACGGCGGTGTTGCCGCGGTTGCGGAATCGGAACGGCGGCGGGGACTGGCCGGTGAGGATCTGCCGCTTCAACGCGCGGCCGAGATGATGGCCCTGCTGTTGCGCGACCTGGGCAAGCGCGGGCAGGGCGCGGCCGTCCTGTCCCTCCGTGCAGGCTGTGTCGCCAAGCGCGTAGATGCCCTCGATGCCGGCGACCGACAGGTCCGCCAGGACAGGAATGCGGCCGGCGCGATCGATCTCCACGTCCAGCCACCGTCCGGCCGGCGAGGCGGCGATCCCCGCGGCCCAGAGCACGGTCGAAGCCTCGATCTGTTCGTCCCCGAGGCGGACCCCCTCGGCGTTCACCTCGGTCACCGCCCGCCCGACCAACGCCGCGACGCCGAGCCGGCCGAGGGCCTTGAGGGCATAGGCCGACAGACGTTCGGGAAAGCCGGCGAGGATGCGAGGCCCGGCCTCGACCAGCAGCACCTGCGCCTCGCGAGGATCGATGTTGCGAAAGTCCCGGCGCAGGGTCCAGCGGGCCAGCTCGGCCACCGCGCCGGCCATCTCCACGCCGGTCGGACCGCCGCCGACAACGACGCAGCTCATGAGCCGCCGCCGCATGGACGGGTCGGTCTCGATCTCGGCGAGCTCGAAGGCGGACAGCAGCTTGGCGCGGATCGCACGCGCGTCCGCCAGCGTCTTGAGTCCAGGCGCCAGCGCTTGCCAATCGTCATGGCCGAACCAGCTGTAGGCGCCGCCCGTGGCGAGCACGAGGACGTCCCAGGCGAGATCGGGCTGATCGCGGATCCGCAGGCGCCGCTCGCCAAGGTCGACGCCGACGACCTCGCCCAGTCGGACTTCGACATTGCGGCAGCGCGCGAGCACGTGCCGCAGCGGGGTGGCGATCTCCGCCGGCGACAGGGCTGCGGTGGCCACCTGATAGAGCAGCGGCTGGAACAGGTGGTAGTTGCGCCGGTCGACCAGCACCACCCGGCACGGCGCGCCGGCCAGGGCCTGGGCGCAGGCCATTCCGCCGAAGCCGCCGCCCGCGATGACGATGGTCCGCGGCGGCATGGACCCTCCGCTATCCGCCCACCAGGTGTAGCACGACCTGCCGGCGGCGCGGCGCGCGCCGGTGCTCGAACAGATAGACGCCCTGCCAGGTCCCGAGCATGGGCTGCCCGTCGGAGACCGGGATGCTGAGCTGGGCCTGGGTCAAGGCGGCCCGCAGATGCGCCGGCATGTCGTCGGGGCCTTCGGCGTCGTGGATGTAGCGGCCGGGCTCCTCAGGCGCGATGCGGGCGAAGTAGCGCTCGAGATCGGTCTGCACGTCAGGATCGGCGTTTTCCTGGATCAGCAGCGACGCGGAGGTGTGTCGGCAGAACAGGGTGAGCAGGCCTGCGCTGATCCCCTGGGCCGCCACCCAGCGGCGAACCTGCTGGGTGATCTCCACCAGGCCGGCCCCAGGAGTCTGCAGCTCGAGGGTGTGCAGCGCCTGGCGCATCAGAGGCCGAGCGTGGCCATCTGCGCCTGCGGATAGCGCGTGCCGGCCACGTGCTTGTCGTCGATGGCGCCGGCCAGCCGCCTGGTTTCCTCGGGGCTCAGCCGGACGTCGAGGGCGGCGAGATTCTCCCTGAGGTGGCTTCGGCGCTTGGTGCCGGGAATGGGGACCACGTCGTCGCCCTGGGCCAACAGCCACGCCAGGGCAAGCTGGGCGGGCGAGCAGCCCTTGGCGGCGGCCATTTCCAGCAGCGGCCGCAACAGAGAGGCGTTGTCCTGCAGGTTGCCTTCGTGGAAGCGCGGATGGTCGCGCCGGCGATCGGCCTGGTCGAGGTCCCTCAGGCTGGTGATGCCGCCGGTGAGCATGCCGCGGCCGAGCGGCGAATAGGGCACGAAGCCGACGCCCAACTGGCGGCAGGCCGGCAGGATCTCGGGCTCCACGAAGCGGCACCACAGGGAATACTCGGTCTGCAGGGCGGCGATGGGGTGCACGGCGCAGGCGCGACGTAGGGTGGCGACGCCAGCTTCGCTCATGCCCAGGAAGCGGACCTTGCCCTGCTCCACCAGCCGCTTCATGGCGCCGATGGTGTCCTCGATCGGCACCTTCGGATCGACCCGGTGCTGGTAGTAGAGATCGATGGTCTCGACGCCGAGCCGCCTCAGGCTCGCCTCGCACGCCTCCGCCACATATTCGGGCCGGCCGTCGACGCCGAACTTGCCGTCCGCCGTGCGCGTGTTGCCGAACTTGGTGGCCACCACCGCCTTGGCCCGGTAGCCGTCCGCGAGCGCGCGCTTCAGCAGCTCCTCGTTGGTCCCGAAGCCATACATGTCCGCCGTGTCCAGGAAGTTGGCGCCGGCATCCAGCGCCTCGCGGACCGTGGCGATCGCCTCGTCCTCGTCCACCACCCCATAGAGCGAGGTCATGGCCATGCACCCCAGGCCGAGGGGCGAGACCTCAAGGCCGCCGAGCGAGCGCATCTGCATGGTGTCCTCCTAGCCGATCGCCGCGAGGGTATAGGGGCGCGCCCCCGGCGCCGCCAGCCCGCGCCCGGCTCCCGGGGCTAGATCGTCCGTCCGGACGCGACCCTGATCGCGGTGGGCTGGATCGCCTCGAGCTTCCAGGTCCCGCCTTCGTCGGCGAAGGTCAGGATGCAGGGCCCCGAGCCGCGGGCGTCGTGCAGGCAGGCGTGGGTCGGATCGAGCATGCGCACCAGGGCGGCCAGCTCCAGGGCCGACGGCGCCGCGCCCGTCCCTCCGCCGAACTTCCGCCAAGCGATGCGGAAGCTGCCCGGCGTGATCAGCTGGTCGATCGCTCCCCCGCCGCGGTTCAGCAATCGATCCAGGGCGCGGCCCGAAAGGTCCGCGCCAGCGGCCGCCGCGGCGAGCTCCCGGCGCAGCTCCGTCCGCAGCGCCGGCCGGTCGACATGGGCCTCGAACCCGACGCGATCGTCGGCCTGTACCGCGGCCAGGAAGTCGTGGATGCCCTGCGCGGCGGCATAGCGGCGAGGCGCGTCGCAGCCGCTCAGCGCGAGAGCGCCCGTCCCCAGGATGCCGAGCAAGATGCGAAACGCGGCCGCGGACATGGCCTCGAAGGGCCGCTAAAGGCCGCGGTCGTCCGGACCGGCGAGGCGGCTCACCTCCAGGCCCTGGCCGATCGCCA
>FTHL01000383.1_pt1 | contig 11126 bp, 14 predicted proteins | sample 1640951 | NCBI WGS metagenome assembly FTHL01 (sample SAMEA3914788, study PRJEB12502) | metagenome | biome: forest; material: soil | place: Canada | collected 2011-07-03 | depth 0.1 m
GACGGACGCGATGGCGCCGCCTTCGTCCGCGCCGTCTGCCCTGGCGACGACAAGGCCTGGCTTGTGATCGGCCCGCTGAAGCGCTTCGAGCCGCTGAAGGTCCAGGCCGTCGGCCGCACCGGCCCGGGGCCCGCCCACCTGTGCGCCACCCTCGAGTTCGGGTTCCGCAACGACTGGGTCATGCCACAGCGCGCGCCGCCCAAGGCCCGGTTCAAGAGCAACCTGCCATGACCAAAACCCTGCTTCTCGTGATCTTCGCCGTGATCCTGCTGGCCGGGTGCGCGACGGGAGAGCGCTACGACGCCGCGGGCGACATCCGGGCGCTGCTCATCGCCATCCGCGACGGCGACCGCCAGACCTTCGACGAGCACGTCGACCGTTCGGCCCTGAAGACCAACCTGCGCGCGCGGCTGCTGGCCGAGGCCGCGGATCGATATGGCGTCGAGAGCAAGCAGACGGTGGGCGCGCTGCTCGCCGGACCGTTGGTGGACGTGGCGGTCAACGCCCTGGTGCGGCCGCAAGTGTTCCGCGCCGCCGCCGACCTGGCCGGCTACGGCGCCGAGACGCGGATCCCGCCGAGCTTCATCCTGGGCCGCAACCTTCGGGCGCTCGGCCAGGACCGCGTTTGCGTGGTCATCCACGACCGGTGCAGCTTCATCTTCCAGCGGGAAGACAGCGTCTGGAAGCTCACCGACTTCGAGGGCGATGTCGGCCTGCTGGTGCGCCAGCAGGGCTGAGACGGGTCAGGCGGCCTTGATCGCCCGGCCGCGCTCGCTCAATGCGGCGTTCATGCAAGCCAGCAGCCGCTCGGGCTTGATCGGCTTTTCCACGACGCTGCACATGCCCGAGGCGATGTAGGTCTTGGCGTCGTCCGGATCGGCGTTGGCGGTCAGGGCGATGATCGGCACCTGACCCGCGGGCCCCGGCAATCCACGGATGGCGCGGGTGGCCTCCATGCCGTCCATGCGGGGCATCTTGATGTCCATGAGGATCAAATCGAAGCGTCCGCTCCTGGCCGCTTCCAGCGCCTCCACCCCGTCCTCGGCGCACTCGGAGGTGCAGTCGAACATCTCGCAAAGGCCCTCGGCGACCATGCGGTTGGTCGCGTTGTCGTCCACCACCAGCACGTGCACCGCCCGGCCGGACACCCGCCCGGACGAGGGACCCGGCTCGGCGAGGATCTCCAGCCTGGGAACGACCAGCTCGAAGGTGACGGTGACCCCGTCGCCCACGTTGCTCTCGGCGCGGATGGACCCGCCCAGCGCCTCGACGATGCGCCGGCAGAGCGCCGGGCCGAGACCCGACCATCCGGCGCGGGCGCCGGCTCCGGCCTGGGAGACGGGCTCGAAGATGCGGGCGAGGTGTTCGGGCGCGAGGCCGGGGCCGCTGTCGCGCACGCGGCCCTCCAGGTGGACATCGGTCCCGCTGACGCGGGTCTTGAGGCTCGCCTCGACGGCGCCCTGCCGGGTCGATTTCACGGCGGCGGAAATCAGGGTGTCGAACACCTGCCGAAGCCTCGCCCCGTCGGCCTGCACCCCGAGGTCAGGGTCGCCGTCGAAGGCGATGAGCACGGGCACGCCGCCGGCGCGGCGAGAATGCCATTGCGCCTGGATGTCGTCGACGAAGGCGCGAAGCTGGACCGGCCCGGGCTTGATCTCCAGCCGGCCGCTCTCCCCCATGGCGAGATCGAAGGCGTCGTCCACCTGGCGCAACAGGCTCTCGGACGAATCGACGATGGTCTGGACGTAAGCCTGGGCGTCGGCGGTCAGCGGCTGGCGCTGCAGCAGCTCGGCCACGGCCAGGACGCCGCTCAGCGGGGTGCGGATCTCACGCCCGAGCATCTCCACGAAGCGGCCGCCGTCCTCCACCCGGGCCGGCGCGTCGGGCCTGCGCGCGCCGCTCAGCGCCGCCAGCAGAGACCGCTCTGTGATCAGGCCATGGTATCGGCCCTGGCGTGTCATCACCAACGGCAGGCAGCCGTCGCCGAGCACGGCGGCGAGCGCCGCTTCGGCGGAGGTCTCGCACGGAAGGACGCGCGGCCGCGACATCAGGGCGCTGCACGGCGCGTCGGAGGCCCCGCTGTCCAGCACGATGGTCCGGTCCAGCAGGCCGACCGGCCGGTCGCCTTCCACCACCGCCAGGGCGGCGAGCCCCGGCTCCTCGACGAATCGCCGGTGCGCCTGGGCCAGGCTGGCCGCGGCGTCCATCGGGTGGGGGCGCTCGGCCCAGTCGGCGATCAGGGTCATGGTCCGGTAAGGAAAACGAACGTCCAGCTTCTAGCCGAACGAAGTTTGAGATCGGTTAAGCGCCGAAAACCAAGCGTCTGGCCCGGTGAAGCCCCCGTCAGTCGTCCTGGACGTTCTCGTCGGGGGCGGTCGTCTCGATCTGCACCCACTCCAGATAGGCCCCGTGCGACAGCTCCGGGTCGGTGCGCCACGCGAGGATGCAGGGGACCTCGTGCGGATGCCGCGACAACAAGAACTCGGTCAGGGCCGGCGCGGCCTCTTCGGTGGTCTTGAGCGTCATCGGCGTCTCGCCGGCGCGTTCCACCGCGCCCTCCCAGCGGTAGATGGAGCGGATCGAGGCGAACACATTGGCGCAGGCGGCCAGCCGCTCGGCCACCGCCTCGGCGCCGACGGCTTCGGCCTTCTCAGCGTCGGGCCAGGTCGTGTACACCACCACGACATCACCCATGGTCGGACTCCCGTTGGACCCGGCCCGCACGGCGGACGTCCGCCCTCGACCTCGCCAAACCCGCTTCCCACATACCTCCCATGTCCGCCCCGTCCCCGCCAAGCCAGGCCGCGCTCGTGCTGTTCTCGGGCGGCCAGGATTCCAGCGCGTGCCTCGCCTGGGCGCTGCAGCGCTACAGCCGCGTGGAGACGGTGGGCTTCGACTACGGCCAGCGCCACGCCGCCGAGCTGACCGCGCGCCAGGAGGTTCGCCGCCGGATCCTGGAGGCCTTCCCCGACTGGGCGGCTCGTCTCGGGCCCGATCACCTGGTCGATATCCGAAGCTTCGGCGCCATCGGCGACACCGCCATGACCACCGAGCGGGCGATCGAAACCGACGAGCGCGGCCTGCCGTCGACCTTCGTGCCCGGCCGCAACCTGGTGTTCCTGACCTATGCCGCGGCCCTGGCCGACCGCCGGGGCCTCACCGCCCTGGTCGGCGGCATGTGCGAGACCGACTATTCCGGCTACCCCGATTGCCGCCGCGACACGCTGGACGCCCTGGAGCGGGCCCTGAACCTGGGCATGGCCGGGGATTTCCGCATCGAGACCCCCCTGATGCGGCTGACCAAGGCGCAGACCTGGGCTTTGGCGCAGGATCTCGGCGGCGACGCCCTGGTCGGGATCATCCGCGACGACAGCCACACCTGCTACCTCGGCGACCGCAGCCGCAGGCACGCCTGGGGCCATGGCTGTGGCGCGTGCCCCGCCTGCGAGTTGCGCGCACGGGGCTGGACCGAATGGCGCGCGAGCCTGGAAGCGGCGTCATGACCTATGCGGTCAAGGAGATCTTCCTGACCCTGCAAGGCGAGGGCGGCCAGGCGGGGCAGGCGGCGGTGTTCTGCCGGTTTTCGGGCTGCAACCTCTGGAGCGGCCGCGAGCAGGACCGGCTGGAGGCTGTGTGCCGGTTCTGCGACACCGACTTCGTGGGCATGGACGGGCTTGGCGGCGGCAGGTTTGATGGCGCCGACGCGCTGGCCTGCGCCGTCGAAGCCGCCTGGGGCGCGGGCCCCGAGGGCCGCCTGGTGGTCTGCACCGGGGGCGAGCCCCTTCTGCAGCTGGATTCCGCCCTGATCGCCGCCCTGCATGGCAAGGGCTTCCGGATCGCGGTCGAGACCAACGGCAGCCTGCCGGCCCCGGCCGGGCTGGACTGGATCTGCGTCAGCCCGAAGGCCGGCGCGCCCCTGGTGCAGACGCGGGGCGAGGAGCTGAAGCTGGTGCATCCGCAGCCCGGCTTCGATCCGGCGGCCTTCGAGCACCTGGCGTTCGAGCGCTTCTTCCTGCAGCCCATGGATGGACCGGAGCTGGAGGCCAACACGCGCGAGGCCGTCGCCTATTGCCTCGCCCACCCGCGCTGGCGTTTAAGCGTCCAGACCCACAAGTACCTGGGCCTGCCCTAGCCGGCGTGTCGCACCCTCCATGAGCCCCTCCGTGTTCGAGATCACCAAGGCCGCGAGCTTCGACGCCGCCCATTTCCTGCCCCTGGGACCCGAGGGCGGCCGTTATCGCCGCATGCACGGGCACTCCTTCCGCGTGGAGGCGACGGTGCGGGGTGAAGCGGAAGACGCGGCCGGGTGGGTGGTCGACCTGGGCGCCCTGGAAGAGGCGCTCGCGGGCGCCGCGCGGGCGCTCGACCACGGCCTGCTGAACGAGCACCCGGGATTGGAGACGCCGACCCTGGAGCGGCTCTGCGTCTATTTCGCCGAGCGGCTCAAGCCGGGCTTCCCGGGTTTGAGCCGGATCGTGGTGGCGCGCCCCTCAGTGGGGGAAAGCTGCGCCCTCGCCCTGTGAGGCTTAGGCGGAGGCCGCCTTAAGGACCGGGTTAGGGCCGCCGGCGGAGGCTCACGCCGCCTTCTCCAGGGCGCCTTCCCACTGTCCGAGGCTGGCGAGGCCGTTCATGCGGGCGCGGTGGCTGAACGCGCGCTGCGCCGCCGCGACGTTTTCGCGCTTGCCCTGCCAGGCCTTCTGCGCGGCCGCCTGAAGCGCCCGGCCATAGGAGAAGGTGAGCCGCCACGGCAGCGGCCCCATCTTGTTCATGGCGTCCAAGTGGGCGGTGGCCTCCTCGTCCGACTGGCCGCCGGACAGGAAGGCGATGCCCGGGACCGCCGAGGGCACCGTCGCCTTCAGCGCCGAAAGGGTCCGCTCGGCGACATGGTCCACCGCATTCCTTCCGCCGGAAGCCTTGCCGCACAGCACCATGTTCGGCTTCAGGACCATGCCCTCCAGGGCGATGCGCTGCTCGTAGAGCTCCTGGAACACGGTCTGCAGGGTGAAGCGGGTGACCTCGTCGCAGCGGTCGATGTCGTGGCCGCCGTCCATCAGCACCTCGGGCTCCACGATGGGGACGATCCGGTGCGCCTGGCACAGGCCGGCGTAGCGGGCCAGGGCGTGGGCGTTGGCCTTGATCGCTCCGGCGGTGGGGATTCCCGGGGCGATGTCGATCACCGCCCGCCATTTGGCGAAGCGCGCGCCCCGCTCATAATAGGCGTCCAGCCGCTCGCCGAGCCCATCCAGGCCCTCGGTGATCGTCTCGCCGGGAAAGCCGGGCAGGGGCTTTGAACCCTTGTCGACCTTGATGCCCGGGATGGAGCCCGACCGGCTGATCAGCTCCACCAGCGGCGCACCGTCCGCAGCGTCCTGCCAGATGGTCTCGTCAAACAGGATGACGCCGGAGATGTGTCCGCTCATCGCCTCGGCGGACCGGAACATCAGCTCGCGGTAGTCGCGGCGGTTCTGCTCGGTGGACTCAACGCCGATCGCGTCGAAGCGCTTTTTGATGGTGCCGCTGGACTCGTCGGCGGCCAGGATCCCCTTGCCTGGAGCCACCAGCTTGCAGGCGATGTCGTGCAGCGCAGTCAAATCCATAGTTCAGCCACTCCGTCCCTGACGCACGGCCATCGCTGGCCGCTGCGCTCTGTCCCTCAGGTCGGCGCCCCCCAGAAATCGAGCCCCGTCCTCGTTAAACCCTAGCACGGCCTCGCCTTTTCGGAAAAGCGAGAGCCCCGCTCAGCGCCTGGGCGAGAGCGCCGCGACGCCGGGCAAGGTCTTGCCCTCCATCCATTCAAGGAAGGCGCCACCGGCCGTGGACACGAAGGTGAAATCCTCCGTCACCCCCGCGGCGTTCAGCGCCGCGACGGTGTCGCCGCCGCCGGCGACCGCCGTGAGCCGTCCGGCCTTGGCGAGGGCCGCCGCGTGCCGCGCGGCCGTGACCGTGCCCTTGTCGAACGGCGGGACCTCGAACACGCCGAGCGGACCGTTCCAGACCAGGGTCTTGGACTCGGAGATGGCGTCCAGGATCTGCTGCAGGCTGTTGGGACCGACGTCGAGAATGCGGTCATTGGGACGCAGGGTGCGGCCGATCTCGGCGATGCGGGACGGCGCGTTCGGCTCGACGGTTTCGGCCACCACCACATCGGTAGGGAGCAGCAGGTGGCAGCCCGACGCCTCGGCGCGCTTCAGGATGTCGCCCACGGTGGGGGCCATGTCCTTTTCGCAGAGCGAGGCGCCGATATCGTAGCCCTGGGCGAAGCGGAAGGTGTTGGCCATGCCGCCGCCGATGGCCAGCCAGTCGAGCTTGCCGACGAGATTGCCCAGGAGGTCGAGCTTGGTCGAAACCTTGGCGCCGCCGACGATCCCCATGACCGGCCGCTCCGGCGAGCCCAGCGCCTTTTCCAGGTGCTCCAGCTCTGTTTGCATCGACCGTCCGGCGAACGCCGGCAGCAGCCGGGCCACGCCTTCGGTGGAGGCATGCGCCCGGTGGGCGGCGGAGAAGGCGTCGTCGACATAGAGATCGCCAAGCTCGGCGAGGGCCCGCGCAAAAGCTGGGTCGTTGGTCTCTTCCCCCGCATGGAAGCGCAGGTTTTCCAGCAGGAGCACCTCGCCGTCCTTCAGCTTGTCCACCGCGGCCCTGGCCGGCTCGCCGACGCAGTCCTCGGCGAAGGCGACCGGCGCGCCAATCAGCCGGGACAGGGGCTCCACCACAGGCCGCAGGCTCATCGAGGGCTCTGGCCGGCCCTTCGGGCGTCCGAAGTGGGAGATCAAGATCACCCGGGCGCCGCGCTTTCGCAGCTCCTGGATGGTGGGGACGGCGGCCTTCAGCCGGGTGTCGTCGGCGACCCGGCCGTCCTCCATGGGCGTGTTGAAATCCACGCGCACGAGCGCGCGGCGGCCGGCGGCCTCGGCTTGGTCGAGCGTACGGAAGGCCATGCCTACAGAAGCTTGCCCATCGCCAAGGCCGTGTCGGCCATGCGGGTGGAGAAGCCCCATTCGTTGTCGTACCAGGCCACGACCCGCGCCAACTGGCCCTCGATCACCTGGGTCTGGGGCAAGGCGAAGGTGGCGGAGGCCGCCACATGGTTGAAGTCGATGGACACCAGCGGCTGCTCCTCCACCGCCAGCACGCCGCGCAGCGGCTGATTTTCCGAGGCGGTCCGCATCGCCTCGTTGATCTCGTCGCGGGTCACGCTGCGACTCGGGACGATCTTGAAGTCGATCATCGAGACGTTCGGCGTCGGCACGCGGATGGACGAGCCGTCGAGCTTGCCCTGCAGCTCCGGCAGCACGAGGCCGACCGCCTTGGCGGCCCCGGTCGTGGTCGGGATCATCGACTGGGCGGCGCCGCGGGCGCGGTAGAGGTCCTTGTGCAGCTGGTCCTGCGAGGGCTGGTCGTTGGTGTAGGCGTGGATGGTGGACATGTAGCCGCGCTCGATGCCGCAAAGCTCCTGCAGCACCTTGGCCACCGGCGCGAGGCAGTTGGTGGTGCAGGACGCGTTGGAGACCACCAGGTCCTCCGCAGTCAGGCTTTCATGGTTCACGCCGAACACCACGGTCCTGTCGACGCCGTCCGCCGGCGCGGACACGAGCACCCGCTTGGCCCCCGCCCGCAGGTGCGCCGACGCCTTGTCTTTGGAGGTGAAAAGGCCGGTGCACTCCAGCGCGATATCGACGCCGAGCTCCTTGTGCGGAAGCTCCGCCGGGTCACGGATGGCGGTGCACTTGATCGCGCCCAGTCCGATGTCGAGCGAGTCGCCCTCGACCTTGACGAAGCCGGGGAAGCGTCCGTGGTTGGAATCGAAGCGGAACAGGTGGGCGTTGGTCTCCACTGGCCCGAGGTCGTTGATCGCCACAACCTCGATGTCGCGGCGGCCGAATTCGAAGATCGACCTCAGGACCAGCCGGCCGATCCGGCCAAATCCATTGATCGCGACGCGTAGAGCCATTTGCTGTGTGCCTCCCGAGGCGCGCCCGCCGAAATCCTGGCGGCGCGGGCCTGACCCTGCGGGTTTTGCGGTCGGGGCCGGCCGAGTCAACCCCGGCTGGAGTCGGTGGTCGTGCGGCGCCGTCCGGTCGCATAGCGCCACTTCAGGCCCAGAATCGCCCCCGCCAGCGCCAGATTGACCGCGTTGGACGCCCACACCGGCCAACTTCCGAGCAACACGCCGTAGGCGGTCCAGAGCACGAACCCGGCCACCGTCACCAGATACATGCGAAGCGAGATCGAGCTGGCGTCCTTCTCGCGCACGATCTTGACGATCTGCGGCACGAAGCTCGACATCGAGCAGAGGCCTGCGGTGGTGCCCACCACGTCGGCGGCGAGGTGGCTCACGCTATTGGGCGGGCGGCGAGGCGGCGGCGGTGGAGTCGGGCGCTCCGCCAGCCGTGGCGCCGGCGGCGCCGTCCTGCGCCGCGGCCTGGGTGGCTTGGTTGGCCGCCGCGTTCGCCGCGTTGAGGTTGGTCTGGGCGGCCGCGGCGGCCGCGCGCCCGGCTGTGGCGGCGGCCTGGGCGGCGGTCGCGGCCGCAGCGTTCGCCTGGGTGGCGACGTCGGCGACCTGTTGCTGCGCCGCGGCCTGGGCGGCGGCCTGGTGCGCGGCGTTGTTCTGATAGACGTAGGCCACGGCGGCGACGGCGACGGCCGCGGCCGCCGCGAGCAGGATCCACGTCGTGCGCTTGTCGACGGGCTGGCGAGTCCCGGCGGCGCGCGCCTGGGGCTGAGGATCCAGTGCGTTATTGGTCAAAGCTCGCCTCCGACATGCCAAGGCCCGCCGCGAGAGGCGACGGGCCCTGATCAAACGGGAACTTGGCTGCGCCGGTTCCGGCGCCATCCTGTCCCGGGGCCGCCGTGGGCGGCTCCCGAAGCCCGGGAGCCGCCCGTTCGGCCGCCCGGCCGAGCCGGCTAGGGCTGCGCGCCGTCCGCCGCAGGCGCGCTCTGGGCGCCGGCGTCCGGCGCGGGCGCCGGCGACGGAACGGGGGTCGGAGCGGGGACCGCGTTGACCCGCGGGGTGATCACCGGCGCGGCGGGCGCCGGCGCGATCGGCGAGGGGGTCGCCGTCAGCGGCGCAGGCGCCGGAATGGCGGCCGTCGGCGCCTGGACCGGCGCAGCCTGCGTCGGCTCGGCGGCGTCAGGGGCGACCCGAGCCCGGACCACGGACCTGGCCGGCGCAGACCGGACCGGCAGAGACGAGCGCACTTGCGGAGCGGCGTGGACGCGGGGGCTCACGGCCGGAGCCGAGTGCACGACCGGCGGGGCCACGGACGGCGCCGGCGCGGCGGTGTTCAGCGCCGCGGCGCTCGACATCGGCGCGGGCGTGGCGCTCAGCGCAGGCTGCGGATTGGCCAGATTGGCGGCCGGTCCGCGCGCCGGATGCCGCGAGGCGGCGAACACGATCGCGCCGATGGCCACGGCTGCGACGCCGACTCCGATCAGCATCCAGGGCGAACTCTTCCTGCGGGCGTGCAGGCGTTGATAGACGGCGGGCTGGCCCGCGAACATCGGGGCTTCCGAAGGGCTGGTCTGCAGGACCGGTTCTTCGACGTCAAAGGCATGGGCGGCCATTTGGATTTCTCCTTAGCTTATCCCTCTCCGGCGAAGGTAACGGCCAACGGCTTTCAGGGTTCCGCCATGGTTAAGCGCGGTATAAGGGCGGCTAGCCAACGCAGCCGCCGACGGCTCGGCTGCAGCTTGGGACTGAACGAAGTCCGCGATCTACGAAATCTCGATGAGATACTAGGGCCTTGCAGCCCAATTCACATGATCTCTTGACTATTCAGAGCGGGATCAGGTCCGACAGGATCGGCCAAACGGAGTCGCGAGCGTTGGTGATCACCCCCGCGGCGGGCGGGGGCCAGTCGATGGCCAGCTGCGGATCGCTCCAGAGCAGGCCGTCCTCGGCGTCGGGCGCATAGTAGGACGTGACCTTGTAGAGCACCTCCGCCGTGTCGGTCAGGGTGAGGAAGCCGTGCGCGAATCCCTGCGGCGCCAGGAGCTGGCGCCAGTTGTCGGCTGACAGCTCTTCGCCCACCCACCGGCCGAACGTCGGCGAGCCCTTGCGGATGTCCACCGCGACGTCGAACACCGCGCCACGGGTCACCCGCACGAGCTTGTCCTGGCCGAAGGGCGGGCGTTGGAAGTGCAGGCCGCGCAGGATGCCGCGCCGGCCCGAGAGCGAATGGTTGTCCTGGACGAACTCCCGGTCGAACCCGGCCTCGGCCAGGGCCTGGCGCTTATAGGTCTCGGAGAAGAAGCCGCGCTCGTCGCCGTTCTTCTTCGGGGTGATCAGCAGCACGTCGGGTATGGCCAGGGGCCGGATGTCGGTCATGGTGCGGGGCCTTGGCGGAAGCGGCGTTTCATGGCCGCGTCGGCCGGCGATGGCAATCGCCGACGCTGCTGCAATCTTGGCCGATCGTCTCTAAATGATCAGGCCCCCTCGCGCTGGAGCTTCTTTTTTGTCCGCCTCCGCAGGCCCTGAGATCGAACGGCTGATCGCCTTGCTCGGCAAGCTGCCCGGGCTTGGCCCCCGCTCGGCGCGCCGGGCGGCGCTGGCGCTGTTGAAGCGGCGCGATCAGCTCCTGACACCGCTTGCCCAGGCCCTGGCGGAGGCGGCGGCCAAGGTGCGGGCCTGTTCGGTCTGCGGCGCGCTCGACACCTCCGACCCGTGCGCGGTCTGCGCCGACTCCGGCCGCGACGGGGCCCTGCTCTGCGTGGTGGAGGAGGTTGGCGCGCTCTGGGCGCTTGAGCGCGGCGGGGCGTTCCGGGGCCGCTACCACGTGCTGGGCGGCCTGCTGTCGGCCCTCGACGGCGTCGGGCCCCAGGCCCTGCGGGTGGACGAGCTGATCGGCCGCGCCGCCCAAGGTCAGGTGCGCGAGGTGATCCTCGCCCTGCCCGCCACCGTCGACGGTCAGACGACCGCTCACTACCTGGCCGAACGGCTGCAGCCTTACCAGGTGCAGACCACGCTCCTGGCCCGGGGGGTGCCCGTGGGCGGCGAGCTGGACTGGCTCGACGACGGCACCATCGCCCAGGCCCTGCGCGCGCGCCGGCCGGCCTAGGTCCCGCTCCGCGCCAGGCCCAGCAGCCTCACGGCGTCTTCGAGGTGCAGCCGCTCGATCATCCGGCCC
>FTHL01000196.1_pt1 | contig 11125 bp, 9 predicted proteins | sample 1640951 | NCBI WGS metagenome assembly FTHL01 (sample SAMEA3914788, study PRJEB12502) | metagenome | biome: forest; material: soil | place: Canada | collected 2011-07-03 | depth 0.1 m
CCCATCTGGAACGACCAGAGGACCGCGCCGGTCCTGGCGTCATAGGCCTGGAACTGGCCGTCGCCGGCCATCTGGAACACCAGGCCGCCGGCCGTGGCCAGGGCGCCGGTGGGCCGGCCGCCCGGGATCTGCTTCTGCCAGGCGAGCTTGCCGGTGCGCGTGTCGATGGCGGCCAGGACCCCGTAGGAGAGCTTGGCGATCCCCGGCACGCGGTTGCTGAAGCCGAGGCTGTAGAAGTCAGGGTCCTGCGACCGGCGGAACCACTGCAGCCCAGCGCCCCCGGTCGCATAGAAGAATCGCGTCTGCGGATCGAACGCCATCGGCGTGGCGCGCATGCCATAGACCGGCTCCAGCAGGTTCTGCTTGTCGACCGAGGCGGGGGTGAAGAAGCAGCCCAGGTCGAAGCCGTCGGGACGCGGCTGGGTCTTCCAGTAGCCGCAGTCCGGCAGCACCGCCTCGGCGCCCACGGGATAGGGCTGGGTCGGGGACGTCTTCTGGTAGGCGTCCTGCGGCGTCGGACGCTCCTCGACGGGCCAGAGCGGCTTGCCGGTGACCCGGTCGAGCATGAACAGGAACCCGTCGGTGCGCATGGCCGCCACCGCCTTCCTCGACGCCCCGCCCACCTTGGCGTCGAACAGCACCGGGGCTTCGGCGATGTCGGCTTCCCAGATGTCGTGGTGCACCAGCTGATAGGACCAGCGCAGCTTGCCCGTCTTGTTATCGAGGGCGACGACGGAGTCCGTGAACAGGTTGTCGCCGGCCCGGTACTCGCCGCCGTACTGGGGCACCGCGTTGCCGGTGGCGTAGAACTGCACGCCCATCTGCGGGTCGTACACGCCATCGAGCCAGATAGCGCCCCCGCCGTGCAGCCAGGCGTTGTTGTCCTTCGGCCAGGTCTGCGAGCCCGGCTCGCCCGGCGAAGGCACCACCGAGAACCTCCAGGCTTCCTTGCCGGTCTGGGCGTCGACCGCGATGATCTGTCCCCTGAAGCCGAAGTCGGCGTTGGTGCCGATCGACACCACGCCGTCGGCATAGAGGGGCGCGCCCGAGGCGGAGCCGGTGGATTCGCCCGACGGGCTGGACAGCGGCGCCTTCCAGGCCAGGGCGCCGGTCTTCTCGTCCAGCGCGACCAGGTTGGCGTCACCCGGGCCGCCGGCGCCGAAGAACACCCGCCCGCCGCCAACGGCGACGCCGCCGCGGGCCGGCGAGCCGCCCGGGTCGTAACGCCAGGCGACCTTCCCGGCGGCGATGTCCACCGCATAGATGTACCGGAGCGAGGCCACGAACATCAGGTCGCCGTCGACCACCGGCGAGGCCCGCGACGAGGTCGACGGGGCGATGCCGGCGATCACCGAGGCCGCCCCGAGCCTGGCCACGCTGCGGGCGTTGATCTGGGTCAGGGGCGAATAGCGCTGGTTCTCCGCGCCGTTGACGGTCGGCCAGTCGGCCCGCGCGGCGCCCGGCGCGGCGGCGGCGGCCAGCAAGGCGGCGGCTCCGCAAGTCCGCGTCGCCGCCGATGCGAGCCAGGCGCGGACGCTGACCGGAAGCTGTCGTCGAAGCATGGGCGTCACCTATCGTGTGGATGCGCACCAGGCGCGCGATCGAGCTTTGCGCCACGATGTTGGCCGGCGGGGGCGGCGTCAATATGACGGCCGCTACGATCCGCATCCGCCCTTAGAACCGCCGGGAAATCCCGACATAGACCTCGACGTCGGGGGTGTTGCGGTTGAGGCCGATATTGGTCCCGGCGTCGAGCTGGGCGTTGGCCCCGAGCATCAGCGCGGCCGTCAGGTCGGCGCTGGCCTGGCGGGTCCGGCCCGAAGGCTCATCGTCGAGCGCGCCCCAGAGCTCCACGCCGAAAGTGGCGGGACCGAAGGCCCGGCTCAGGCCCGCGGCCCCGGCCCAGGCGAAGTGGATTCCGTCCCCGGCCGCATTGCGGACGAGGTCGAGCTCCGGCGTCAGGCCCAGCGTGAACCCGGACGCCAGGGGCGCGCTCGCCGGCAGGCGCGCGCCGCCGGTCCAGCCCCCGGCGCCCAGGCCGTGGCTGGCGGTCGGGGCGGTCACGAACCCCTGCAAGGACACGGCCGGCCCCTTGGCGTCGGGGCCGGTGAGGGCGGTGAGGACGCCAAAGGTCAGGTCGCCCACCCCCGTCCGCCGGCTCTGGCCGGGCTGACGATCGACGATCAGGGGCGTCCAGCTGAGCTCCGCTTCCATCGCCGCCGTCAGACCGTAGCGAAGCTCGGTCGAGCCGATCGCATAGTCGGAGGACGACAGGCCCGCGTCGTGCTGGAACGCCGCGTCCAGGAGGCCCGTCTCGATCTGGAGATGGCCAGCGTCGAGCACGCAGGGGGGTAGTCCCTTGCCCGGCCGATCGGCGCAGAAGTCGCGCAGGGCGGGCGGCTGATCCCGAGCCTGCTCCTGGGCATGGGCCGCACCGACGCTGAGCCCCGCCGTTCCCGCGACGGCCAGGGCGCCGGCCACGCCGCCCAGCAGGTATCCTCGGGGGGTCATGCCGGGACCATAGCCCGGCCCGGGCCCCGCGCTAAGACGGCGCTCGCGCAGAGCTTTGAATACAGTATTGTATGCGTGGAGCCGTGTCGGCGGGGCGCCACAGCATGGGAGCAGGGACGTGAAGACAGCCGCAGGAACGTTCGGCGCGATGGTCGCCGCCATGGCGCTGGCGGGCTCGGCGAGCCGGGCGCTCGCGTCCGAGCGGGCGGATCGAACCTGCGAGACGCCGCCGCCCACGCCCTGCGTCGGCTCGGCCTGCGCGCATCGACCTGCGGAGGCGCTGGGCAACGCGGTCGAGCCCAAGACCGGCCGGCGCTATTTCCTGGACTACCCCTGCCGCGTGAAGCCGGGCGAGAAGCTCCTCTTTATCCTGAATCTCCATGGGGCGGGCCTCAGCGGCGGCTGGCAGCGGCGCTATTTCCCGGCGGCCGCATTCAAGGACAAATATCGACTGGTGGTGGCGTCGCCGACCGCCGCGACCCAGGTGGTGATCTCGGAAGGCTCTCCGCCCGCACGGCTCTGGCAGGCGGACGCGGACGACGTCTATCTGCACAACATCGTCGACCAGGTGTTCGCCAGATTCGGTCGCGCGAACATCGCCAGCTTCTGGCTCGCGGGGCACAGCTATGGCGGCATGACCGCCAACCGGCTCATCTGCGACGGCTTCTTCGCCGGCAAAGCCGACGGCTGGCTGAGCCTCTCAGGCGGCCGCGTGGGTCCGGCCCAGGTGACGCCGGGGTTCGGCCCCGCACATCCCGTCAAGAGCGGACGCGGCGCCCTGGGTCCGAACCAGCCCCATCCCGGGGCGGCGATCACGCCGTCCTGCGATTTCAACTACATCTTCGAGACCGGCGAGAAGGAGATCATGGCCCTGCCCGCCACGTCGCCCCTGGCCGACCGGTACGGCTGCAATGCGCGGGTCCGCCGCGAGGACGTGGTCGACGACAAGCCCGGGCTGGTCAGCGAGGCCCGGCCGGGACCGGCCGATCCGGCCTTCGGGCGCGCGGCGCGGCCGGGGCGGGCCGAGATCTACGTGTGGTCCGGCTGCAAGGGCGGCCGGCTGGTCGCCGACGTGGTGCGGCTGGACAAGGGCCACACCGAGGGCCTGGAGCCGAAGGTCACCGAAGCCATCCTCCGCCTGATGCGGGGCGCGCCGGCGGGCGCGCGCTGAACGAGAGCTCGGCTTTGGCGTTTAGCCAGGAGCAAGATCAGGGAGGCTTCCGTGCGCAACAAGATCCTCATGGCCGTGACCGCGGCCTTCGTGCTCTCGTCCGTGGGCCTGGCGCCTCAGGTCGCCGGCGCGCAGCCCTCGCCCGCCCAGATGAGGCGCGACGGCGAGAAGAAGGATCCTGTCGTCGCCGACGCCGCGATCGCCAAGGACGAAGCCAAGGACGCCAAGAAGAAGGCGCACATGGCCAAGCGCAAGGCCGCGGCCGCGACGCGCAAGGCCAAGGCCGCCGCCCGCAAGGCCCACAAGCGCCACCACGCCAGGTAGGCGCCGGGCGGGCCGGGCGGCGAGGTCCCCGGCCTCAGATCCGGATCACCACCTTGCCGAAGAAGTCGCCCGAGGCGGCGGTCTCGAAGGCCGCCCGCGCGGCCTCGAACGGGAACACCTTGTCGACGACGGGCCGGAGCCCGTTGGCCGCGGTCGCCTCCAGCATGTCCTCGAACATGCGCCGCGAGCCGACCATGACGCCGTGCAGGGCGGCGGCCTTGAACGCCAGCCCGATCGGGTTCAGCGAGGCCGGATCCTCGGCCTGAGTCATCACCCCGATCAGGCAGATCTTCCCGGCCCAGCCGACCGCCTGGTAGGACTTCGCCAGGGTGCCCGCGCCCCCAACCTCGACCACCACGTCGACGCCGCCGCCGCTCAGCGCCTGAATTTCCGCCTCCCACGCCGGCGTCGCCTGGTAGTTGACGCAGGCGGCGGCCCCCATCGCCTTCAGCCGCTCGATCTTGGCGTCCGAGGACGAAGTGGCGAGCACCCGCGCCCCGGCCATGCGGGCGAACTGCAGGGCGAAGACGGACACGCCGCCGGTCCCCTGGACCAGCACCGTCTGGCCGGCCCGCAGCGGCCGGCCGGCCACGAACAGGGCGTTCCAGGCGGTCAGGCCGGCGCAGGGCAGGCAGGCGGCCTCTTCGAAGCTCAGGCTCGGCGGGATGGCGACCAACCCGTCCTCGTGCAGGGCGATATATTCGCTCAGCACCCCGTCCAGCGGATTGCCGAGGGCGCCGAAGCCCTCAGGCGGGCGCCCGTCGATCCAGACCTGGAAAAAGGTCGCGGCCACCCGGTCGCCAGGCCTGAAGCGGGTGACCCCCTCGCCCACCGCCTCGACCTCGCCGGCGCCGTCCGACAGCGGCACGATCGGCCGGGTCAAGGGGCCGGTCCGGTAGCCGCCGCGCACCATGAGCTGGTCGCGAAAGTTCAGCGAGGCGGCGCGCAGGCGCACCAGCACCTGCCGGGGGCCAGGTTCTGGCCTGGGCCGTTCGACCAGCTGGAGGCGATCGAGGCCCTCCCGCTCGGGCTGGATCTCGTAGCGCTTCATGGACATCCTCCCGCCCGCTACAGGGCTCAGGAAGTTGTCATCGTCAACCACATTGAAATGCCCGCGGAAGTCGGCGACTAGTCGGGGCGAGGCGGCGAAGACCGCCCGGGAAACGCGCCCGCGCCGGCCTCGGCGCGCGCCCTGGACGGGAGCAGCTCATGGCGGCGCAGGCGCCTGTCCTTTCCGGGTCCTCCGAGCCCGTGCCCGCCCCGTCCGTGGCCGCGCCGCAGGCTTGGCCCCGACCCGCCTCGGCCTGGTGGTGCGTAATCATGCTGTCGATCGTGCTGATGCTGTCGCAGATCGACCGCAACATCATCACCCTGCTGGTCGCGCCGATAAAGAAGGACCTGAGGCTCAGCGACCTGCAGATGAGCCTGCTGATGGGCCCGGCGTTCATCGCGCTGTACGTGTTCATGGGCCTGCCCCTGTCGCGGCTGACCGACACCAGGAGCCGGCGGGTGATGATCACCATCGGCCTGGGGTTCTGGAGCCTGATGACGGCCGCCTGCGGGCTCGCCCACAGCTTCGGTCAGCTGTTCCTGGCCCGCATGGGCATCGGCGCCGGGGAGTCGGTGAACGGGCCGGCCACCTATTCGCTCCTGGCCGACAACTTCCCGCGCGAGCGGCTGCCGCGGGCGCTGGCGGCGCTGAACATCGGCTTCGTCGTTGGCGGCGGGTTCTCCCTGATCGCCGGCGGCCTGATCATCGGGGCCTTGATCGCCTCGCCCGGCCACACCCTGCCGATTGTCGGCTTCGTGCGGAGCTGGCAGCTGGTGTTCATCGTCATCGGCGCGCCCGGCCTGATCTTCGCCGCCCTGATGATGACGGTGGCCGAGCCCGCCCGCCGCGGCCTCGGCGGCGCCAGGCCCGTGGCCCCGCCGGTGCGCGAGGTGGTGCGGTTCCTGGGCGAGAACCGGGCCTTCTACGGCTCGATGATCGGCGGCGTGCTGGTGGTGGGCCTTCTGGCCACCGGGGTGCAGGGCTGGAACCCGACCTTCCTGGAGCGGACCTTCGGCTGGAGCCAGCGCCAGGCGGGCGTGGCGCTGGGCGCCACCGCCCTGATCGCCTCCCCGGTCGGCCTGTTCCTGGGCGCCTGGCTGACCGAACGGCTGGCCAAGAGCCATGACGACGCCAACCTGCGCGTGGCGATCCTGGCCTATCTGATCGCCATCCCGTTCCAGGTGGCCGGCCCGCTGCTGCCGAGCCCCTGGATGGCCCTGACATGCTCGGGGGCCGGGCTGGTCTGCTCGATGATGGCGACGACCCCCTATGTGGCCGCGATGCAGACGGTGACGCCGAACCAGATGCGCGCGCAGGTCTCGGCGGTCTATCTGTTCGTGTTCAGCGGCTTGGGATCGGGCCTGGGCTCGCCGCTGTTCGGCTTCATCACCGACTTCATCGTCAAGGACGAGAGCCACATCCGCTACACCATGTCCGGGGCTGCGCTGGTGATGGGCCCGCTGGCGGTGCTGATCATCTCCCGCGGCCGCAAGCCCTACGGACGGGCAATCGCCGCCATCAAGGCCGCCGAGGCGGCGCAGGCGCATTAGGCCGGGCGATCCGAGGTTGCGGGCATGGCCGCGCCCGGCTCCGGCTGCCAGGCGGTCGGGACGCGGATCGGCCGGCGTTGAGTGCGTGGGAGCGGGGGCGTGAGCACAGCTGACATCGAGCGGGGCGGATCGTGGAGCGCGCGCTCCATCTATCTCCTTGCGATCCTGACCCTGATCTCGACCCTGAACTATTTCGACCGGTCGGTGATGTCGCTGGTGCTCCCGCTGATCAAGGCGGAGTTCAAGGTCAAGGACACCACGCTCGGGGCGATCACCAGCCTGATCCTGTTCTACGCCGTGTTCGGGGTGCCGATCGCCTGGCTGGCGGAGCGCTGGAGCCGGCGCAACGTCATGGCCATCGGCCTGTCGTTCTGGAGCCTGATGACGGTCCTGACCGGCTTCGCCGGCGGGGTCGGGCAGCTGGCGGTCTGCCGGTTCCTGATGGGCGTGGGCGAAGGCTGCGGCTTCGCTCCGGCCCAGTCGCTGGTGGGCGACACCTTCAGCCGGTCCGGCCGGGCGCTGGCCCTGTCGATCCTGACCACGGCCAGCTCGATCTCGCTGATCGTCTATTCCCCGATCGCCGGCTGGGTGGCGGGCCATTACGGCTGGCGTGCGACCTTCTTCCTCGCCGGCGCGCCCGGCCTGGTGCTGGCGGCGGTGTTCATGCTAACGGTGAAGGAGCCCCGTCACGCCGCGACGACAACGCCCCGGCCCTCGGCCCCGCTCGGGGCGTCTCTGCGCTTCCTGCTGGGCTCCAGGGCCTATGTGCTGTGCCTGCTCGGCACCGCCCTGATGGGCGTCTATCTCTATGGCATCAGCGCGTGGGGCAGCATGTTCTTCGTGCGCGTGCGCCACCTCTCGATCCAAGAGGTGGGGGCCTACATCCAGCCCACGCGCGGCCTGATGTCGGCGATCGGCATCGTCATCGGCGGGGTGCTCGCCTCGCGCCTGGAGCTGATCGACATCCGCTGGCGCTGCTGGGTCGCGGGCCTGTCCTGCCTGATCCTGGCCCCGTTCGAGGCGCTCTACATCTTCGGCGGGCCCACCCTGCTCTGGGCTCCGGCCTTCGTGGTCGCCGCCCTGTTCTCGATCATGCACCAGGGGCCGATCTATTCCGCCTACCTGGGCCTCGCCCGGCCGCGGATGGGGGCGATCTCGGTGTCCGTCGCCCTGCTCAGCGCCACGGTGATCGGCCAGCTGGGGGGCCCGATCCTGATCGGCCGGCTGAACGATGTGCTGCACGCGCGCTTCGGCGAGGGCGCGATCCGCTATTCGATGCTGGTGGTGATCGGCTGCGCCGTGCTGGGCGGCCTCTGCTTCCTGGCCGCCGGCCGCTACATCGCCGCCGACACCCGACGCGCGTCCGAAGCCTGAGCCGCGCCGCCCGGCGCCAGGATCAGGTCGGCCGCCCGCTCGGCGATCATCACCGTCGGCGCATGGGTGTTGGAGCTGGTGATGGCCGGCATGACCGAGGCGTCCGCCACGCGCAGGCCCTCGACGCCGCGCACCCGCAAGTCCTCGTCGACCACGGCCAGGGGATCCAGGCCCATGCGGCAGCTGCCCACCGGGTGGAAGATGGTCGAAGCGCTGGCCCGGATGTAGGCGTCCAGGTCTGCGTCGCTCTGGACGTCGGGGCCCGGCGTGGTCTCCACGCCGCGGTGCGGATCGAACGCCGGCTGGGCGAACACCTTGCGCATGGCCTTCAGCCCCTCGCGCATCACCCTCCGGTCAGTCTCCGTGGCGAGATAGTTGGCCCGGATCACCGGCGGCGCGGCCGGATCGGCGCTGGCCAGGCTCAGCTCGCCCCGGCTTTCCGGCCGAAGCTGGCAGACCGAGCCATAGAAGATGTAACCCTCGCCGAAGCGGCTCCAGCTCTGCCTGGCGAAGGGATGGCGAACTCCGCCCGCGCCCCCCGCGAAGAAGTGGATCTGCACGTCCGGCGCGGCCGCCGACGGGTCCGTCTTCAGGAAGGCGCCGGCCTCGTGCGGGAAGCGGCTGAACGGGCCGGTCCCGAACAGGGCCGCCTGCGCGAAGCCCGTGGCGGCGCGGTCGAAGCGCAGATGGTCCCAGGTCTCGTCCGGGGTCCTGGAGCTGTAGGCCGCCATCACGTGCAGATGGTCGTGCAGGTTCTTGCCGACGCCCTTCAGGTCGAGCGCGACGGGGATGCCGAGCGCCTTCAACGGGTCCGCCTCGCCGATCCCCGAGTGCATCAGCGCCATCGGCGAATTGATCGCGCCGCAGGACAGGATCACCTCGGCCCCAGCGTCGAAATCGAGCGTCCGGCGGTCCTTGGTCAGCCTCACGCCCACCGCGCGCAGCCCGTCGAGCCGCACCTTCTGCAGCGCCGCGCCGGTGACGATCGTCAGGTTCGGCCGAGCCCGGGCCGGGTCCAGGAAGGCGCGGGCGGTGCTCCACCGCTGACCGCGCCAGATGTTGTAGTCGTACCGGCCGAAGCCCTCCTGCTCGGCGCCGTTGAAGTCTCCGTTGACCCGGTACCCGGCCTGCAGCCCGGCTTCGACGAAGGACTCGAACAGGGGGTTGTCGCTGGTCGCCGGACCGACCATCAGCGGGCCGTCGGAGCCGTGATAGGGGCCCGGCCCGCGGTAGCTGTGCTCGGACCGCTTGAAGTAGGGCAACACCCGTTCGTAGGACCAGCTGCGCAGGCCCATCTGGGCCCAGCCGTCGTAGTCGATCCGGTTGCCGCGGGCGTAGATCATGCCGTTGATGGCCGAGGAGCCGCCCAGCACCCGGCCGCGCGGCCAGGGGATGCGGCGGTTGTCCAGGTGCGGCTCGGGCTCGGTCTCATATCCCCAGTTGCAGTAGCGGCCCATGAACAGGCGTCCGGCCATGATCGGCACGCGGAACACCGGGTTCCAGTCGCGGGGGCCGGCCTCCACCAGCAGCACCTTGCAGGTCGGATCGGCCGATAGGCGGTTGGCGAGCACGCAGCCGGCCGAGCCGGCCCCGACGACGATGTAGTCGAAGCTGCGCCGCACGAGCCTAGTCCTTGCGGCCGCGGCGCGCTGGCCCCGGCGCGGTGCGGGGCGGCTTGCGCTTGGGACGCGCCCAGCCCGGCTTGTAGGTCACGGTCGGCTTCTCAGGCGGCGCGGCGGCCTTGCCGGGCGCGCGTCGGCGCGGACGCGGCGGCGTCGGCGGCGCGGGCTCGCGGGCCGGGCCAAGCTCGGGCAGCTGCACGTCCTGGCCGAGCTCGCCCTTGAGCAGGGCCCGGACCTTGCGGGTGGGCACCTCGTCGACATCGCCGGGCTCGAGGGCGCCCAGCTCGAACGGCCCATAGCCGACGCGGATCAGTCGGTTCACCTTCAGACCCACCGCCTCGAGCACGCGGCGCACCTCCCGGTTCTTGCCCTCCGCGATGGCGACGCCGATCCAGATGTTGGACCCGCGCCCGCGTTCGAGCTTGGCCTCGATCGGGCCATAGGCGACGCCGTCCACCGTAATCCCGCCCTTCAGCCTGTCGAGCTTCTCCTGGGTCGCGCGCCCGAAGGCCCGCACCCGGTAGCGACGGACCAGCCCGCTCGACGGCAGCTCCATCTGGCGGGCCAGGGCCCCGTCGTTGGTCAGGAGCAGAAGCCCCTCGGAGCTGAGGTCGAGCCGGCCGACGGAGATCACCCTGGGCAGGCCCGGCGGCAGCCGCTCGAACACCGTCGGCCGCCCTTTGGGGTCCTTGTGGGTGGTGAGCAGGCCGGCAGGCTTATGGTACCGCCACAGCCGCGCCGGGGCCTGCTCGGCCACCGCCTTGCCGTCCAGCGTCAGCACGTCGTCGGGCCCGACGTTCACCGCCGGGCTGGTGAGCACCTTGCCGTTGAGGGCGACGCGGCCGGCCTCGACCAGCCGCTCGGCTTCGCGCCTGGACGCCACGCCTGCGCGCGCCAGGGCGCGGGCCACCCGCTCGCCGCCGCGCTCGGCCGAGGCTTGACCGGGCCCCGTGCGGCCGGTTGGGTCGTCTGGATGGGAGACCATGACCTCGCGAACATGCGCATCGCCCTCCGGCTGGCGCAAGCCGCCGGCGCGGCGGGCGAGATTCCGGTGGGGGCCGTGGTGGCCGATCCGGCCAGCGGCGAGATCCTGGGGCGGGGCTCCAACGCCCCGATCGCACGCCACGACCCCACCGCCCATGCCGAGATCGTGGCCCTGCGCGAGGCCGGCGCGCGCCTCGGCAACTACCGGCTGACCGGGCTCGAACTGATCGTCACCCTGGAGCCCTGCGCCATGTGCGCCGGGGCCATCAGCCTGGCGCGGATCGGCCGGCTGGTGTTCGGCGCCGAGGACCCCAAAGGGGGCGGCGTGCTGCACGGTCCCCGGGTGTTCGACCAGCCGACCTGCCACTGGCGGCCACAGGTCGAGGCGGGCCTGCTCGCCGAGGAGAGCGCGGGCCTGCTCAGAGGGTTCTTCAAGACCCGGCGCGAGGGGCGCTCCGGCGAAGCCGGGCCCTAGACCTCCAGGCGAAGCGGCCGGGGCGGGCGCCCGAGCGTGAGGTTACGCGGAGGTCGCCGGCGA
>FTHL01000218.1_pt1 | contig 11057 bp, 11 predicted proteins | sample 1640951 | NCBI WGS metagenome assembly FTHL01 (sample SAMEA3914788, study PRJEB12502) | metagenome | biome: forest; material: soil | place: Canada | collected 2011-07-03 | depth 0.1 m
GTGGCGCTCGACCCTCGGCGCGACCGGGGCCGCGGTGGCGACCACCGCCGGGCGGGTCGGGGGATCGGGAAGCATCGGCCGCACGACGGGCCGCATCACGGGCGATGGCGCAGGCGCGCTCTGAACCGACAGGGACACGGGTGCGGGGGGCGGCCCCGGGACGCGGGACTGGGCCTTGCCGGGCCAGGACAGCATGCGCAGGCCCGCCGACCTGGCGGACATCGACGCAGGGGCGGACACCGGGGTCGGCGTCGGGACGGTCGCCGCGGCGGGTGCGTCAGCCCGGGACGGGGCGGGCTCGAGGTGCGCCGCCAGCGGATCCTCCGTGCCGGAATATCGGACCTGGGCCACGCCCGTTTGGGCGAGGGCGAACAGGACCGCAATGGACAGCGGACAGGCGAGCAGGCGCATGGCGGGCTCCGAGGGGCGGCCCAAACCTTAAGGCGAGCGGACTTAACCCCTGCCTAACGGCTGCGTCCGCGCCATCTGGCCAGAGCCTGGCGCTCCAGCAGTTGCAGCAGGCCGAACAGCCCCGCCGCCATCGCCGCCAGCACGAACAGGGCGGCGAACACCTTGGCCATCTGCAACCGGTTGGACGCCTCCAGGATGCGCCAGGCCAGCCCCTGCACCCCGCCCGAGCCCGCGCCGAACTCGGCCACCACGGCCCCGACCATCGCCAGCCCGGCGGCGACCTTGTGACCCTCGATCAGGAACGGGACGGCCGACGGCAGCCGCAGCCGGGCCAGGCGTTGCAACCCCCTCGCGCCGTAGAGGTCGAACAAGCGCTCCAGGTCCGGGTCGGCGGCGCGCAGGCCGGTCAGGGCGCCCGAGAAGATCGGGAAGAACGCCACCACCGCGGCGAGGCCGACCACCGCTCGCTCGGGGTGGTCGACCCCGGCCCAGATCACCGCCAGCGGCGCAATGGCGATCACCGGCGTGGCCTGGATGGTCACCGCCAGGGGCCGCACCGCGCTTTCGGCCAAGGGGCTCAGCGAGATCACCAGGGCCAGGCTGCAGGCCGCGGCGCTGGCGACGGCCAGGGCGACCAGCGCGGCCGCCAGGGTGTTCCAGGCCGATTGCAGCAGCAGCGGCGCGCTGGCGGCGGCGGCGGCGAGGATCCGCGAGGGCGGCGGCAGGATATAGGCCGGGACGTGCAGCAGCCGGCACGCCGCCTCCCAGACGGCCAGCAGCACGGCCAGCAGCGCCAGCGGGGCCAGGATGTGCAGGGTGCGGGTCACGCCGCCGCCTGCATCGCCGCGGCGAGCTCGCGCGACACCCGCTCGACCGTCTCCCGGAACGCCGGGGTGGTGCGAAACCCCGGCGGGCGGGGCATCGGCCCGTTGACCTGGGCGACGCCCGCGGTGCGGCCGGGCCCCGGCGTCATCACCACCACGCGCGAGGCCATGTAGACCGCCTCCTCCACGTTGTGGGTGACGAAGACGATGGCCGGCTTCAGCTCGGCCCAGAGCGTCAGGATGTCGTCGGCCAGGGCGCGGCGGGTGATCTCGTCCAGCGCCGCGAACGGCTCGTCCAGCAACAGCAGCTTGGGCCGGGTGACCAGGGCGCGTGCAAGCGAGACCCGCATGGCCATCCCCCCGGACAATTGGGCCGGCTTGGCCGTTTCGGCGCCCGTCAACCGGACCTTGCCCAGGGCCTCGCGGGCCAGGGCCCGCGCCGGGTCGCGCGGCCGGCCCGCCAGCTCGAGCGGCAGGGCGACGTTGGCCTGCGCGCTCGCCCAGGGCATCAGGGTGGGGGCCTGGAACACCACGGAGGTCTCGCCGCGGCCCTGCGCCAGCCGCGCCGCGCCGCGGGTCGGCGCCTCCAGTCCCGCCAGCAGGCGCAGCGCGGTGGACTTGCCGCAGCCCGACGGCCCGATCAGGGCCACCGTCTCGCCGGGCTGAAGGCTCAGGCTGAACGGGCCGAGCGCCCGTCCGCGGCCGGCGTAGTCGACCTCGACGTCCTCGAGCGCGACGAGGGTCACGGCGAGGGCGGGCGGCCGGCGAACTGCAGGGTATAGGCCCGCTTGTAGTCCAGCCCCCTGGGATAGACGCCCTGGCCGGCGGCGACGGCGAAGAACTGGGCCCAGCGGGCGTCGGTCATGGCCCCTATGCCGAGGGACTTGGCGTCGCCGGACTCGACGATGCCGTAGCTGCGCATCTTCTCGCGGGCCTGGTCGAGCACGTCGTGGGTCATCTCCGGATTGTCCTTCAGGATCAGGGCGTCGCCCGGCTTCGGATCGCCGTGCAGATAGGAGGCCCAGCCCGCGGCCGAGCCGTCGACGAAGGCCTTCACCGCCGCCGGATTGGACTGGATCAGCTTGTCGGACGCCAGCGCCATGGCCGCGTAGCCGGGATAGCCCTCGTCGGCGAGCAGGAACACCTGCGGCTTCAGGCGCCCCTCCTTCTCGATGGTGTAGGGCTCGGAGGTGACATAGCCCTGCTGGACCACGCGCTTGTCGGCGAGGAACGGCCCGGAATTGAAGTTGTACTTGCGCACCTGGGCGTCGCTGAAGCCGTACTTGGACTTGAGCCAGACCCAGAAGGCGGTGATCGAGGCGTCCGACAGCAGGATCGGCCGCCCCTTCATGTCGGCGATCGACCTCAGGCCCGGGTCCGGGTGGGCGATCAGCACCTGCGGGTCCTTCTGCATGAAGGCGGCGACCGCCTTCACCGGCGCCTGCTCCTGGGCGAGGTTCAGCACGATGAAGCTGTTGGAGCCCATGCCCATCTCCACCGCGCCGGTGGCCACGAGCTGGGGCACGTTCACGCCCGGGCCGCCCTGGACGATGTGGACATCGAGACCGCGCTTTGCGTATTCGCCGGTCGCGACGGCTTGGTAGAAGCCGCCCTGCTCGGCCTGGGCTCGCCAGTCGGTGGCGAAGCGGATCAGGGTCTTTCCGGCCGCCGGGCCGCTCGCCGCCGGGGCCGCCTGCTTGGCGGGCGAGCAGCCGGCGATCGCCAGCGCCAGGGTGAGCGCCATCAGGCGCAGCGGCTTGATCATGGACCCTCCGGCGAAGCTTCGCGACCCTAGAGCGCTGCGGCCGACAGTGGCTACCGGTTTTGCCGCCGCGCCCGTCCGCCAGGCCGGCGCGACCCAGATTGGGTCGCAGCGATGTCGCCTCGACTCGACCGCTCGACTACCAGCGCGCCACCCCACAACCGAAGCTTGAGCCATGGACCCGGAACACGAATTCAGCGCGCAGTTGCTGGCGATGAAAGCCGATCAGCAGGCGACGCAGATCGTGCTGCGGGGGCTGCTGAAGGCCGAAGTGGTGGTCGCGCCATTGCGCCGCGGCGAGCTGGTCCGGCGCATCCGCATCGAGCTCGACCGATTCGCCATCGAGGCCGACGACGCCGGCTGGCGCAACGCGGTGACGGCGCTGGTCGAGGCGCACGTGGACGACCTGCTGCGCGACGAGCTCCGCATCGCCTAGTCGGCGCTTTCCTTGCGCATCCGCGCCAGGTTAGCGGCGGACCGCTCGATCTCGCGAAGCAGGGCGCGCACGAACTCGAGGTTCCGGCCCTCGTTGAGCACGCCGCTGCGCGTGCGCACGCCGCGCGCCTCCTCGACCAGCCGGCCAGCCGTCACCAGCTCGGCGATCTTGCGCCGGACCGTTTCGCGGGGAAGGCCCGTGGAGGCGGCGATGGCCCGCCGGCTGATCGGGCGATGGTAGGCGTCCGGCAGGCCGACCTCGGTGATGTCGGCTACCGCTTCGGGGTCGCGCAGGGCCGCGGTGGTGCTGGCGGTGGCCACCGAGAGGTAGATCACGATCTGGTCCAGATCGCCGCCGAAGCAATCCACCGCCGTGTGCAGGATGCGCAGAAGGCTCTCGCAGGCCGCGACGGCCTGCCGCCGGGTGAGCTTGTCCGCCGCAGAGCCCTCCATCGCGGCCGCCTCGCAGCGGAGCCCTCGGGGGCTCCGGCACAGAGCCTAGCGCGGATCCAGCAGGGCTTCGCGCTTTTCCTCCAGCTCCAGCCAGGCCTCTTCCGCCGCCGCCAGCTCGGCCTGGGCCCGGTGCAGGGCGTCGGTCGCCGCCGCGAAGCGGCGCGGATCGCGCGCATAGAGGCCGGCGTCGCCGAGGACGCCCTCGTGTCCGGCGATCTCGGCCTGCAGCTCGGGCATCCGCCGCTCCAGCTCCTCGAGCCGCCGGACGTCCTTGTAGGAGAGCCGCGAGAGCTTCTGCGGCGCGGCGGCCGGGCGGCCGGGCGGCGTCCGCGGTCGGTCCGGCGCTGCGGCCGGGTCGGCGAAGAAGCCCGGGTTCTGGCTCAGGAAATCGCTCCAGCCGCCCGGCGTCTCGACTACCCGGCCGCGGCCGTCCAGGGCGATGGTGGAGGTGGCCAAGCGCTCGACGAAATCACGGTCGTGGCTGACCAGGATCAGGGTGCCGTCGTAGTCGGCGAGCAGGTCCTCGAGCAGGGTCAGGGTGTCCATGTCGAGGTCGTTGGTGGGCTCGTCGAGCACCAGCAGGTTGGCCGGCTGGGCCAGGGCGCGGGCCAGCAGCAGCCGGTTGCGCTCCCCGCCCGAGAGGCTCTCCACCGGCTGGCGCAGCTGGCGTTCGTCGAACAGGAAGTCGCGGGCATAGGCGGCGATGTGGCGGGGCCGGCCGCGCACCATCACCTGGTCGCCGCCCAGCGGCGCCAGGACCTCCCACAGGGTCAGGCCGGGCTTCAGCGCTGCGCGCGCCTGGTCGAGGTAGGCGACCTCGAGGTTGGCGCCGAGCTTCACCGAGCCGGCGTCGGGCGCGAGCTCGCCCAGCAAAAGCTTCACCAAAGTGGTCTTGCCCGCCCCGTTCGGGCCCACGATCGCCACCCGATCTCCCCGCCGGATCCGGGTCGAGAAGCTCTTCACCACCACCTTCTCGCCCCAGGCCTTGGCCAGGTTGCGGGCCTCGATCACCCGCCGGCCGGATCCGCCGCCGGACTCGACCCCGAGCGACAGGGCCCCCTGGGCCTCGCGCAGGCTCAGCGCCTTCTCCTGCCTGAGCTCGATCAGCCGGCGGCGGCGGCCCTCGTTGCGGGCCCGGCGGGCGGTGACCCCCCGCTCCAGCCAATGGGTCTCCCGGGCGATCGCCTTGTCCAGGCGGCGGGCGGCCTCGGCGTCCGCCTCGGCCATGCGCTGCGTCCAGTCGTCGAAGGCGGCGAAACCCTCGTCCAGACGCCGCACCTGACGGCCCGCCAGCCAGAAGCAGGTCCGGGTCAGCCGCTCCAGGAAGGCGCGGTCGTGGCTGACCATCAGGATCGCCGCGCGGCTCTGCTTCAGCCGCACCTCCAGCGCCTCGATCATCAGGATGTCGAGATGGTTGGTCGGCTCGTCCAGCAGCAGCACATCCGGGTCTTCGGCGAAGCCCTTGGCCAGGGCGGCGCGCCGGATCTCGCCCCCGGACAGCCCTTCGGCGGACCTTCGGGGATCCAGGCCGAACGCCTGCAGCTCCGCTTCGGCCCGATGCGCCGCCGCGCCGCCGCCGGATGCGTAGGCCAGCAGGGTCGCGCCGGCGATGACCGGCTCCTGCGCCACCCGCACGATGCGCGTGCCCGGCGTCAGCGACCGCTCGCCGCCGTCCGGCTCGATCTCGCCGGCCAGGATCCGCAGCAGCGTCGACTTCCCCGCCCCGTTGCGCCCGACCAGGCAGGCGCGCCCCCGCGGCTCCAGCGCCAGGTCCACGCCATCGAACAGCAGGACCGGCCCGTCCTGGAGCCGCACGTCCTTCAGGGCGAGGACCGGCGGACGGCTCACAGCTCGTCCTGGGCGGCCTTGGCGAAATCGTCCGCCAGGCGCTGATAGAACTCGGCGCGGGCGCCCGTTGCCGGCGCTTGCGGCAGGGGCGCGCTGAAGAAGTCCCGCGGAGGCGCCCCGGCGTGCGCGGCCAGCATGAAGCGCCGCCAGATCTCGGCCGGCAGGTCGCCGCCGGTGACCTTGTCCATCGGCCGGCCGTCGTCGTTGCCCACCCAGACCCCGCAGACCCAGTCGGGCGTGAAGCCCACGAACCAGGCGTCGCGCCAGCTCTGGCTGGTGCCCGTCTTGCCCGCCGCCGGCCGGTCTATGGCCGCCTTCACGCCGGTGCCGTGCGCGATCACCCCCTGCATCATCCTCACCATCGCGGCCGCGCGGCCCGGGTCATAGACCTGGCGGCCGCCGTCCTGGCCATGGGCATAGAGCAGTTTGCCGCCCGAGGTGGTCACCGCGGAGATCAGGTAGGGCTGCAACCGCCGCCCGCCCGTCTGGAACACCTGATAGCCGGAGGTGAGCTCAAGCAGGTTGATCTCATAGGCCCCCAGGGCCACCGACAGCCCCGGATGCAGCGGCACGCTGGCGAGCCCGAAGCGGGAGGCGAGGTCGCCGATGCGGTCGGTCCCGGCCTCCTCCGCCAGCCGGACGGCGACCGTGTTGATGGAGCGGGCGAGGGCGTCCTGCACGCTCACCTCGCCGGCGTATCCGCCGCCGTAGTTCTCCGGGGTCCAGTCGCCGATGCGGGTCGGCGCGTCGCGCCGCAGGTCGGTGGGCTTGACGCCGGTCTCGAGGGCCGCGGCGTACACGAACGGCTTGAACGCCGAGCCCGGCTGCCGCTGGGCCTGGACCGCCCTGTCGAAGGGGCTGAAGCGATAGCCTGTCCCGCCGACCAGGGCGCGGATCGACCCGTCGGGCCCGAGGGCCACCAGGGCCGCCTCCTTGGCGCCGGCGCGGCGGCCCTGCGCCCCGGCCACCCTGCGCACGATATCGGACGCCTGGCTCTGCAGCCCGGGCTCGATGGTGAGCTGGACGACGAGGTCGGGGGCGGTCCCCTGCGCCAGCTTCACCGCCTGGGCCTGGGCGAGGTCCAGGGCGTAGCCGAAATCCTCGTCTTCCGGCGCTTCAGGAGCCAGCGAGGGGGGCGATGCGACGGCGGCGCGCTGCTCGGCGGGCGTGATCCAGCCCTCCTGGACCATCCGGCGCAGCACCAGCCGCGAGCGGACCAGGGCGCCGGACATGTCGTTCACCGGCGAGAGGCGGGTCGGGGCCTTGGGCAGGGCGGCCAGCAAGGCGGCTTCGGACAGGGTCAGCGACGGCGCGGACTTGCCGAAATAGGTCTCTGACGCGGCCTCCAGGCCATAGGCGTTGGCCCCGAAGAACACGCGGTTGAGGTAGAGCTCCAGGATCTGGTTCCGGTCCAGGGTGTCGCTGAGGCGATAGGCGAGCGCGGCCTCCTGCACCTTGCGCTTCACCGTCTGCTGCGGGCTGAGGAACAGGGTCTTGGCCAGCTGCTGCGTCAGGGTCGAGCCGCCCTGGACCACCTGGCCGGCCCGTCCGTTGGCGACCAGGGCGCGCGCCACGCCCCACCAGTCCACCGGCCCGTGCTGGTAGAACCGGCGGTCCTCCGCCGCCAGGAAGGCTTCCGGCACGTAGGTGGGCAGGTCCGAGAGGGCCACCCGGCTGCCGTGCCGCGGGCCGCGGACCGCCAGCTTGGCGCCGTTGCGGTCGAGGAAGGTGACGCCGGGCGCGAGGTTGTAGGACCAGAGCGCCTCCTTCGACGGCGTGGCGGGCAGGTCCGACAGCCAGGCCGCCTTGATCCAGAGCGCCGCCGCGGCGGCCGCCGCCGCCAGCATCCCGGCGGACGCGAGCGCCCATCGGGTGCGCGGGCCCAGCAGCCGGCGCCGGGCGACCGGGATCGCCCTGGGCCCCTTGCTCCGTCCGAACTCGCGGTGGGGCTCAGTCATGCGGCCCAAGGCTGGATTTCCGGTGGATCGCGCGGCGGACCGGCGCCAAAGCATTCCGCGCCAGGGCCGGGCCCCTGGTTTAGGACGGCGGCCGCATGGCGGAAAAGCCCTTTTGGCAGACCAAGCGGCTGGACGAGATGACGCCCTCCGAGTGGGAGAGCCTCTGCGACGGCTGCGGCCTTTGCTGCCTGGTGCGCTTCGAGGACGAAGAGACCGGGGAGATCGTCCCCACGCGGGTGGCCTGCCGTCTGTTCGACGAGCAGCTTTGCACCTGCAAGGACTACCCCAACCGCAAGGCCCACGTGCCCGACTGCATCAAGCTGACGCCATGGAACATCGAAGCCCTGCAGTGGATGCCCAAGAGCTGCGCTTATCGCCGGCTGCACGAGGGCCGGACGCTGGCCTCCTGGCATCCCCTGATCTCGGGCGATCCCGAGAGCGTGCACCGCGCCGGGGTCTCGATCCGCGGGCAGACCATCTCCGAGGCGTCGCTGAACGACCTGGACGACGCCCTCGATTTCGAGGCGCGCGAGCTGCTCGACGAGCGCGGCGGGGACTGACCCGCCGCGTCATGGTCAGCCCCGCTTGAGGCTGATGGCGGTTTCGAGGTGATGATGCAGGGTCGGCAAGGTGTCGCTCGCCATCCGCGCCGTCGGACCGGTTCCAGCGGCCTGCGCCTTGAACTCGCGGATGTCCTCACGGTGGTCGTTGATCATGTAGCGCACGAACTCCCGGTCGAACGCCCGCCCGGACAGGCGCCGCAGCTTGCGCTGCTCCTGGGCCGCCTCCGGCATGATGGCGTCCGTGGGCGTCATGCCCATGGCCTTGGCCATGTCGGCCACCTTGTTGAAGTGCTCGCCGTGGTCGGTGACCAGCATGTGGGCGAAATCGCGCACTGCGGGCCGCATGGCCCGCTGCTCGCCGATCCGGCCGAGGGTCACCTCGGAATTGTCCCCCTTCATGGCGGAGTCCAGGAAGGCCCGGTCCGGCTTGGCGAAGGCCGGTGCGGCGGCTGCGCAGGTCAGGATTGCGGCGCTGGTGAGCAGAAGGCGGTTCATGGCGAGCTTTCGGTGATGTGGAACGAAGTTCAACCTGAACGGCGGGCCGGCGAGGCGGTTCCTCTGTGGCAAATATGTCACAACCGCCCTTGCTTTGGCGGCTGGATCGCCTAACTCAGGCGCTCCGGTCTAGCAGTTCTCAGAGGCGGTGTTCGTGGCGCAGGATCCCTATCAGGAGCTGGGTGTCTCCCGGTCGGCCAGCGCCGATGAGGTCCGGCGCGCCTTCCGCAAGCTCGCCAAGCAGCTGCACCCTGACCGCAACCCCGACGACAAGAAGTCCGAGGAGCGGTTCAAGCGGGTCAGCGCCGCCTTCGACATCGTCGGCGACGAGGAGAAGCGCAAGAAGTTCGACCGCGGCGAGATCGACGCCGACGGACGCGAGATCCATCGGGGCTTTGGCGGGTTCGGCGGCGGCCCCGGCGCGGGCCCGAGGCCGAACGGCCAGTACGGCGGCAACTTCGAAGGCGTGGACCTGGACGACATCCTTGGCGAGGTGTTCGGGCGGGGCGGGCCCGGCGGGCCCGCCGCCGGCCAGCGGGGCTTCTCCGGCGGCTTCGGCGGTTTCGACCGCCGCGGCTCCGACGTGCGCGCCCGGCTCGAGATCGACCTCGAGGACGCCGTGCGCGGGGGCAAGAAGCGGATCAGCTTCTCCGACGGCCGGGTGATCGACGTCAACATCCCCAAGGGCGCCTACGACGGCCAGGTCCTGCGCCTGAAGGGCCAGGGCGCGCCGGGCCGCGCCGGGGCGGGCGACGCCCTGATCGAGCTCGCGATAAAGCCCCATCACCTGTTCCGCCGGGAAGGCGACGCCCTGGTCATGGATGTGCCGGTGGCGGTCCCTGACGCGGTGCTGGGCGGCAAGGTCGAGGTCCAGACGCCCGACGGCGCGGTGACGCTCACCATCCCCAAGGGCTCCAACTCGGGCGCCACCCTGCGGCTCAAGGGCCGAGGCCTGTTCGACCCGCGCACCGGCAAGCGAGGCGATCTGCTCGCCCGGGTGCTCGTGACCTTGCCCGAGAAGCCGGATGCCGAGCTTGAGCGTTTCGCCGAGGCGTGGCGGCAGGAGCGGCCTTACCGCCCGCAACGCAAAGGGTGACAGCGCGCTCCGCCCTGATTAACGCGTTCAGAACCCATTCAGCCGCCGGGACCTAGAAGCGCGGTCATGAAGTACGCCGTTCCGATTTTGCTGGCGGCGATCCTCCTGGGGGCCGCGCCGGCCCTGGCCCAGGAGCATGTCCGCGACGGCGGACGCGGCCAATGGCGTGGCGCTCAGGCTGCGGAAGGAAACTGGCGCGCGGGACGCGGCGACGGGCGTGGCGAAGGCGGCTGGCGCGGCCGCAACGAGGGTCCATGGCGTGGTCGCGGCGAGGACGCCCCGCCCGAAGGCCGCCTCGGCCGCGCGGGCGACGGGCCGCTTTACGCCGAGCCGCCGCGCGAGGGCCGCACTCCCAACTCGCTGGGCGCGGGCTGGCGCCAGCAGCAGGACGAGGCCCGGGACCGCGTCCGCCGCGGCGAGCTGCGTTCGCTCCCCAACGTCATCGACGGCATCCGCCGCCGCCAGCCAGGACGGCAGCTCGACGCCGGCATCGAGGCCTGGGGGGACGGCCGTCCGACCTACCGCGTCCGTTGGGCCGCCGCCAACGGCCGGCGAATCGATTACATCGTGGATGCCCGCACCGGCGCCATCCTCGCAGTTGAGGGCCGCTGACCATGCGAATCCTGATCGTGGAAGATGACCCGGACCTGTCGCGCCAGCTCAAGCAGGCGCTGGGCGACGCCGGCTACGCGGTCGATCACGCGCCCGACGGCGAGGAGGCCCACTTCCTGGGCGAGACCGAGCCCTATGACGCCATCGTGCTCGATCTGGGCCTTCCCAAGATCGACGGGGTCTCGGTGCTGGAGCGCTGGCGCAAGGAGAACATCGCCACCCCGGTGCTGATCCTGACCGCCCGCGGCGCCTGGTCGGAGAAGGTGGCCGGCTTCGACGCCGGCGCCGACGACTATCTGACCAAGCCGTTCCATACCGAGGAGCTGCTCGCCCGGCTGCGGGCGCTGCTGCGACGGGCCGCCGGCCACTCCGCGCCGGCCCTTGTCTGCGGCGGCCTGAGGCTGGACCCACGCGCCGCACGCGCCTCGGTGAACGGCGAGCCGTTGCGGCTCACCTCGCTGGAATACCGCCTGCTGCACTACCTCATGATGCACCAGGGACGGGTGATCAGCCGCACCGAGCTGGTCGAGCACCTCTACGACCAGGACTTCGACCGCGACTCCAACACCATCGAGGTGTTCATCGGCCGGCTGCGCAAGA
>FTHL01000129.1_pt1 | contig 10639 bp, 8 predicted proteins | sample 1640951 | NCBI WGS metagenome assembly FTHL01 (sample SAMEA3914788, study PRJEB12502) | metagenome | biome: forest; material: soil | place: Canada | collected 2011-07-03 | depth 0.1 m
AGCCAGCAGGAAACCGGGCAGCCCGGCGACGACATAGGCGTAGCGCCAGCCATGCTGGGCGGCGACCCAGCCGATCACCGGGAAGGCCACGAAGATCCCGAGCGAATTGGCGCTTTGCATCATCGACAGGGCGACGGTCCGCCGGCGCTTGCCGAACAGGTCGCTGATCATCGAGGTCGACGGCGCGAGCCCGCCCGCCTCGCCGGCGCCGAGCATGAAACGGGCGGCGGCCAGATGGACTGCGTTGCGGGCGAAGCCTGTCAGGACGGTCATCAGGCTCCACACCGCGAAGCCGATGGCGATGATGTTGCGGCGGCTCCAGCGGTCGGAGAGGTAGGCCACCGGCAGGCCGGCGATGGCGTAGAAGCAGCTGAAGGCGAAGCCCGACATCAGGCCGAGGGTGGTGTCGGAGAGCTTCAGGTCGGCCTTCATCAGCGGCATCAGCAGGCCGAAGACGTTCCGGTCGGCGGTGTTGAAGGCGTAGATCAGGGTGAGGAAGGCGAGGGCGTAGCCGGACCGCCAGGTCCACTCGCCCAGGCGCTCATCGTCCTTGGTCGCAGGGGGGTCTCCGGCCGCAGACTGCGCCGAGCCCGAGGCGCCTGCAGACGCGACATGGCCGACAGGGCTGGACACGCCGGCGTCCTCCTTTGAATGCAACATCGTATACCGCCTTGGGTCGTGCTGGGAAGTCCGGCGTCACGGTCCGCGCAAAAACGGAGCCCCTGCTCCGCCCGGGGGCGGGCGAAGGGCATCACGGCTAGGCGATCGGGGAGACCGGCTTGTCCACCAGTTCCCACTTTCCCCGAAAACCGATGTTGTGGATCATGTCACCGGCCAGCAGCTCGTGCGGGAAGCCGAGCGGAATGGCGCTGGCGTCGTCGAGCGCCCGCAGCTGATCGGCGGACAGCTCCACCGCCAGGGCGGCCAGGTTCTCCGCAAACTGCGCGATCGTGCGCGCGCCGATGATCGGGACGATCGACGTCCTCGAGCCGGCGGCCTTGGCCCGCACCCAGGCGATGGCCACCTGCGCCGCAGTGGCGCCGACCTCGGCCGCGACACCTTCGACGGCGTCGAGGATCTGCCGTTCCTGATCGCCCTGTTCCTTGCGGACGGTCCCGCCGCCGCGGGTCAGGCGCCCCTCCGAGCCGGTCTTGCGATACTTGGCGCTCAACAGCCCGCCGCCGAGGACGGACCAGAGGGTGACGCCGAGGCCGAGGCCCTCGGCCATCGGCAGCAGCTCTCTTTCGGCCGACCGCTCGGCGAGGCTGTATTCCATCTGGATCGCCGCGACCGGAAGGCGCGACAGCTCCGCGAGCGTGGCGCCGCGGGCGATCCGCCACGCCGGGAAGTCGGAGAAGCCGACGTAGTTCACCTTGCCCGCGCTCACGAGATCCTCGAACCCGCGCAGCATCTCCTCCATCGGCGTCACCCCGTCGGCGAAGTGCACCATGAAGATGTCGACGTATTCGGTTCCCAGCCGGCGCAGGCTCTGCTCCAGCGAATGCATCATCGACTTGCGGCTGTTGCCGGTGGAGGCCAGGGCGGCGGCCTTGGTCGCCGGCCCCGAGTACTTGGTGTTGACCACGAAGTTGGCGCGCTCGGTCTTCACGAACTCGCCGATGAAGCTTTCGGCCTCGCCGTCCTGATAGCCGCTGGCGGTGTCGATGAAGTTGCCCCCCGCCTCGGCGTAGGCGTCGAACATGGCCTTGCTGGTCTCGCGGTCGGCGCCCCAGCCCCAGGACGCTCCGAAGGTGCCCGATCCCAGCGCGACCTCGGAAACGCGCAGCCCGGTCCGGCCCAGCAGCTTGTAGCGCATGGCGGCGTCCTCCCCCGCGAGCCCGGCTTGCCGCCGGTTCCCGATCCACAGGATTGTTGGCATTCCCGCCGGCTTTGTCTAGGGATTGCTACACCTGTAGAGGCGTGCGGCCGGCAGAGCTTCCGTCTACAGAGTCGATCAGCGGGGAAGCATGACTCACGAGGGGGCGTTCTACGTCGACGGAAGCTGGACCGGCCCTGTGGAGCCGCGGCTCGAAGGCGTGATCAACCCGGCGACGGAAGAAACCTTCGCCCAGGTGGCGATGGGATCGGCGGCCGATGTCGACAAGGCCGTCGAGGCGGCGCGCCGCGCCTTCGGCGGCTTTTCCCGCACCGGGCGCAACGAGCGCCTCGACCTGCTCGGCCGGATCCACGCGGCCTATCTAAAGCGCGCCGACGACATGGCGCGGCTGCTGCCGGCCGAGATCGGCGCGACCCCCGGCCTGGCCAGGGCGCAGGTGGCCGCCGGCGCCGCGCACATCGCCAAGACGATGGAGGTGCTGCGCGAGTACGAGTTCCGCGAGCCGCTGGACGGGGCCCAGGTGCTGCGCGCGCCGGTCGGGGTCTGCGCGTTGATCTCCCCCTGGAACAACCCCGTGTCGCAGCTGGTGACCAAGGCGATCCCCGCCATCGCCGCCGGCTGCACCACGGTGAGCAAGCCGAGCGAGCTGGCGCCCCTGGCGGTGGGGGTGCTGGCGGAGGTTATGGACGAGGCCGGCGTTCCGCCAGGCGTGTTCAACCTCCTGCATGGGGAGGGCGCGGTGGTCGGCGCCGCGCTCGCCGCGCATCCGGGCGTCGACATGGTCTCGATCACCGGCTCGGTCGCGGCCGGCGTCGCGGTCGCCAAGGCGGCTGCCGACACCGTCAAGCGGGTGCAGCAGGAACTGGGCGGCAAGGGACCCAACATCATCCTCGCCGACGCCGACCTCGAGGCGGCGGTCCGGGGCGGTGTGGCGTCCTGCTTCTTCTTCGCCGGCCAGACCTGCGGCGCGCCCAGCCGCATGATCGTACCCGAGGCGTTGCTGGACCAGGTGGTCGCCATCGCCCGCGACGCGGCCGAGCGCACCCGCGTGGGACCGCCCGAGCAGGCCGGCGCCGACTTCGGCCCGCTCATCAGCCGTGCGCAGTGGATCCGGGTCCAGGGGCTGATCGAGACCGCCCGCGCGGAGGGCGCCGAGCTGGTGGCCGGCGGTCCGGGCGTCCCCGACGGCCTCGACCGAGGCTATTATTGCCGTCCCACGGTGTTCGCGCGGGTCGACCCGGCCATGACTATCGCGCGCGAGGAAGTGTTCGGGCCGGTGCTTTCGATCCTGACCTATCGCGACGAGGACGAGGCGGTCGAGATCGCCAACGACAGCGCCTACGGCCTGGTCGGCTACGTCCAGGGCCGGGACATCGATCGCGCGGCCGAGGTCGCAGGCCGCATCCGCTGCGGCTACGTCTCGGTGAACTACCCGCCGCTCAACATTTCCGTGCCGCACGGAGGGTTCAGGCGCTCGGGCAACGGGCGCCAGTGGGGCGTCCACGGCCTGGCCGAATACCTGGAGATGACCTCGATCGTGCTGCCCGCCGGAGCCCAGCAATGACCGAGACGTTCGACTACATCGTCGTGGGCGCCGGCACCGCGGGCTGCGTGCTGGCGGCGCGACTTTCGGAGGACCCCGCCGCGCGGGTGCTGCTGCTCGAGGCGGGCGGGCCGGACAACCACCCGTTCATGGCCATCCCGCTGGGGTTCACCGTGGTGTCCAAGGAACCCAAGCTGAGCTGGGGCTACTGGAGCGAGCCGGAACCCCATGCCGGCGACCGGCGGATCATGCTGCCGCGCGGCCGGGTGCTGGGCGGCTCCGGCTCGATCAACGGCATGATCTATTCGCGCGGGCACCCGCGCGACTACGACGAGTGGCGTCAGCTCGGGGCGGCGGGCTGGAGCTACGCCGACGTGCTGCCCTATTTCCGGCGGGCGGAGACGAGCTGGCGGGGGGAGGGGCCCTATCACGGCGGCTCCGGCCCGCTGCCGGTCTCCAAGATCCCCATCGAGGACGCCAAGGTGCTGCCCAGCCTGAAGGCGGCGGCCGCCAAGCGCGGCTACCGCTGGCTCGACGACTTCCACGGGGCGGAGGCGGAGGGCTTCAGCGTTCCGGAGTTCACCATCGACCGGCGCGCGCGGCGGGCCAGCACGGCCGTCGCCTATCTGAGACCGGCGCTGGGCCGGCCCAACCTCAAGGTCGAGCTGCGCGCCCTGACCCATCGCGTGGTGCTGGAGAACGGGCGGGCGGTCGGCGTCGAGTACGAGCAGGACGGCGAGCTGCGCCGGGTCAGGGCCGAACGGGAGGTGGTCCTCAGCGGCGGGACGTACAACTCCGCCCAGCTCCTGCTGCTGTCGGGCATCGGTCCGGCGGAGGAGCTGCAAGGCGCCGGGGTGCGCCCGCTGCACGACCTTCCCGGCGTCGGTCGGAACCTGCAGGAGCATGCCCTCGCCGCCCTGGCCTACGACGCACGCGGGCCGGTCGGCTTCGATTCCGCCCTGCGCTTCGACCGGCTCGCCCTGGCGGCCCTGCAGTGGAAGCTGTTCGGCGCCGGCATGGCCGCGACCCTGCCGGTCTGCTGCATGGGCTTCTACAAGACCCGCCCCGAGCTGGAGCGGCCCGACATCAAGGGCAACTTCTATCCGACGACCATGGATTCCCGGATCTGGTTCCCGCTGATCCGCAAGGGCCGGGGGCATGTCCTGTCCAACTTCAACCTTCTGCTGCGGCCGCAGAGCCGCGGCTGGCTGAACCTGAGGTCGGCCGATCCCAGGGAGGCCCCGCGGATCCACCTCAACCTGCTGGCCGAGCCGTCCGACCTGACGACCCTTCGCAAGGCCGTCCAGCTCATGCGCGAGCTCTACAACACCGCCCCCTTGTCGGAGCTGTGGACCCGGGAGTTCATGCCCGGACCGGAGGTGCGCACAGACGCGGAGATCGAGGCCTACATCCGCCGGACCGTGGTGACGGCCCAGCACCCCGCGGGGACCTGCGCCATCGGGGTGGACGAGACCGCGGTGGTGGATCCGCAGCTCAGGGTCCGCGGGCTGGAGGGGCTGCGGGTGGCGGACGCCTCGGTGATGCCGGTCGTCACCGGCGGCAACACCAACGCGCCGGTGATCATGATCGCGGAAAAGGCGTCGGACCTGATCCTGGGCCGCAGCCTCGCGCCGGCCGACGAGCTCGTCGCGGCATGAGCCGCCGGGGCGGGAGGCGGAGCGGGGAGCGGACTCATTGAGCGATCCGGCCGATCCGGGCCTGAGGGTGGTCATCGCCGGGGCGGGGCACGCCGGCGGCGCGGTCGCGGCCATGCTTCGCCAGTTCGGCCATGCCGGGCCGATCACCCTGATCGGCGAGGAGCCGGTCCCACCGTATCAGCGCCCTCCGTTGTCCAAGGCCTGGCTGAAGGGCGAGGCCGACGCGGAGTCCGTCGCCCTCAAGCCAGCCGGCTTCTATGCGGACAGCCGGATCGACCTGCGCACCGGCCACCGGGTGGCGAGGATCGCGCGCGGGCGGCGCGAGGTGGAGCTCTGGTCCGGGGAGGCGATCCCCTACGACCGGCTGATCCTGGCCACCGGCATGCGCCCCAATCGCCTCAGCCTGCCCGGCGCTGACCTTAAGGGCGTGCACACCCTGCGCACCCTGGTCGACGCCGACGCCCTGAAGGCCGAGCTCGGCCCCGGCAAGCGCCTGGCGATCATCGGCGGGGGCTACATCGGGCTCGAGGTCGCCGGCTCGGCGCGGGCGCTGGGCGCCTCGGTCGTGGTGCTGGAGCGCGAAAGCCGGCTCTTGGCCCGCAGCGCCTGCCAGGTGCTGTCGAGCTTCTTCCAGACCGCGCACGAAGCCGAGGGCGTGGCCTTCCGCCTGGGCGCGGCCGTCTCGGGGTTCGTCGGGGAAGCCGGCCGGGTGACCGGCGTGGCCTTGGCCGACGGCGAGGTGATCGCTTGCGACGTGGTCCTGGTCGGCGTCGGCTCGACGCCCAACCTGGAGATCGCCGCCGAGGCGGGCCTGGACGTCGACGGCGGCGTGCTGGTGGACGCCGATGCGCGGACCTCCGATCCCGAGGTCTTCGCCATCGGCGACGTGAGCCGGAGGCCGGTGCCCATCTACGGACGCATGTTCCGGCTCGAGAGCGTGCCGAGCGCCCTGGAGCAAGCGAGGCAGGCGGTCCACGCCATTACCGGCCGCCCGGCGCCGCCGGCCGAGACCCCCTGGAACTGGTCGGACCAGTACGATCTGAAGCTGCAGATGGCCGGCCTGGCCGTGGACGCCGACCACGTGCTGGTCCGGGGCGATCCGGCGACCCGGCGGTTCGCGGTGTTCCACCTTCAGGGCAACCGCATCCAGGCCGTGGAGGCGATCAACGCCCCGGCCGAGTTCATGATGGGCCGACAGCTGATCGGCTCACGCGCGGAGGTCTCGCGGGACCGCCTCGCCGACCCGTCGAGGTCGATGAAGGAGGCGCCAGTCTGACCCGCCTGGAGCGCCGGTCAGCGCTTCCAGAGCTGGCGTGAGGCCTCCGCGGCGCCTGCGGCCATGGCTTCCAGCTTGGCCCAGCCGATCTCGTGGTGGATGCGGATGCCCATGCCGCAGTCGGCCCCGGCCATGACGTTCTCGCGGCCCACCAGGTTGGCGAAGTTGATCAGCCGGTCCGCGACCACCTCGGGATGCTCGACGCTGTTGGTGCGGTGGCTGACCACGCCGGGGATCAGGATCTTCCCCTCGGGCAGCTTCACGTCGCGCCAGATCTTCCACTCGTGCTCGTGGCGGACGTTGCCCGCCTCGAAGCTGTAGGCCTGGGCCTTCACCTCGAGCATCAGGTCCACGACGTGCTTGAAGGGCAGGTCGTCCACGTGCGGGCCGTTCCAGCTCCCCCAGCACAGGTGGTAGCGGACGCGGTCTTCGGGGATGTTGCGCAGGGCGTGATTGAGGGCCTCGACCCGCAGGCGCGAGCGCTTGCGGTACTCCTCGATCGGCGGCTCGGGCACGAAGGTTGCCCAGGCGTCGGGCAGGCCCGGATCGTCGATCTGCACCACGAAGCCGGCCGCCGCGACCGCCTCGTATTCGGGCCGCATGATCTCGGCCAGGGCGTAGATGAACTCTTCCTCGCTCTTGTAGTGCTGGTTGAAGATGAAGTGGTCGAGCCAGCCCGGAGCGATGACCGGAAAGAAGGCGTCCCTGTCCTGCACGCCGACCTCGTCGATCACGCTCCTGAAGCGGGCCAGCTCGTCCTCGAGGACCGTCGTGTCCTTGTTGCGCAGCTCGTCGACGGCGACGATCATCATGGCGCGGTTCGACGGCGCACCAGCCTCGTACCGCTGCCTGTCGGCCTCTTCGTAGAACTTGGCGAAGCGCTCGCGCTCGCGGGTCTTGAAGATGGTGGCGCCGAACTCGCCGGGCTTGCACTCGCGGTACTCGATCCCGTCCAGGCGGCGCTGGTAGTAGGGATAGGTCCGCAGCCGGCCGAGCTCCCCGTCGCTGATGGTGTCGATGCCAACGTCGACCTGGTGGCGAACCACTTCGGCGATGGCCTGGCGCAGCAGGCCCGGATAGGCCGCCTCGTCATAGGGCTGGCCGCGGGACTTCTTGCGCTCCTCCGCCTCGAAGACCTCGTTGCCGGACGACACCCGGCCGACGTGGGACACATGGATCCGGTCGAGGCTTCTCTGCATCGGGGGCTTCCTCACCTTGGGACTTCCGCGCGCCGCTTCATGCGGCGTCGCCAATCCACTACAGTTGTAATGACGAAACGCCCAAGTCAATGCATCTTGGGCCCGCCGCATGCCGATCGGGGCGGGGGCCGCGGTCAAGGCGACGCATGGTATAGGTCCGCCCACGGCGGGCGGCCCGCGCGGGCCGGCGACAGGGTTGGAGTTCGATGAGCAGGACCAATGCGGCCGAAGGGCAGGGTGACGCCGGTGGGAAATCCCGATCCACGGCGACGGCTCTGGCGCGCAAGCGCCTCATCGCCGGGGCGGTGATCGACATCCTGGCGAGCGAAGGCGCCCGCTCGCTGACGCACCGGCGGATCGACGCCCACCTCGGCCTGCCCCAGGGCGCCACCTCCTACTACTATCCCCGTCGGTTCGACCTCTTGAAGGCGGGGTTCAACCGCCTGTTCGATGACGGCTTCGAAGAGTTCCTGCACTGCTACGGCCCGGTGATCCGCCGGCTCGAGGCCGGAGAGGCGCTCGACGTCGATCTGGTGGCGGAGAGCGCCTACCGGCACTGGAAGGCGGTGACCCAGCCTTCGGGCCGGGACATGGCCATCGCCCGCTTCGAGTTCTACCTCCTGGCCACCCACGACCCGAAGCTGCTGGCGGTCCAGAACGAGCGCCGCCGCACCATGTTCGAGCTCACCGCGAAGATCTTCGGCGGCCTCGGCAGCAGCAATCCGAAACGCGCCAGCAGCGAGTTCAGCAGCCGCGTCCAGGGCGACTACATCTCCCACTTCATCGCTCCGTCCTTCAGCCGGGCGACCCTGACGGCGGCGGATTTCGCGGCCCGCATCCGCCAGCTCGTGGACGAGAGCGCGAGCGCCAAGATCGACCGGGCGCATGGCGCCGATCAGGCAAGCCTGATTGCGATGTGACGGGGAAGCTGTTACCCACGTCTAGACACTTGTAGTGAGGACGCACCGGCGTTGGCTGGTCCGCGCGCCGGCCACGGCGCGCGCCAAGCGCACGGTCGTCCCAGAAACTCAGACGGGGAAACAGCCAATGTCCGCAAAATATCGCGCCGACCAGGTCGGCAGCCTCCTGCGCCCTCAGCCGCTGATCGACGCGCGCCTCGGGTACGAGCAAGGCCGCGTGTCCCCCGAAGAGCTGCGGGCGATCGAGGATCGCTGCATCCTCGACGTGCTGAAGCTGCAGAGGCTGACGGGGATCGACGTGGTGAGCGACGGCGAGTTCCGCCGCACCACCTGGGGCAACGGCTTCCTCGACAAGCTGACGGGCCTCGACGACGACAGCGAGGGCGTCGTCCCCGGCGGCCGCTGGCAAGGCGGGCACGCCGAGCTGGCCTCCACCACCCTGCCGGCCAAGAAGATGGTGGTGGGCAAGGTCGGCGTCGATGCGCCGTTCACCTCCGACGAGGTGAACTTCCTCAAGGCGCACGCCCACGGACCGTTCAAGATCACCCTGCCCAGCCCGACCATGTTCCTGAAACTGCACGTGCCCGGCCGCAGCGACAGCGCCTATGCCGACGAGGACGAGCTGCTGGACGCCTTCGTCGGCATCTATGTCGATGAGATCGACTGGCTGCTGGAGGCGGGCGTGCCCTACATCCAGCTCGACTCGCTCCGCTACATCAACCTCATCACTGAGTTCCAGAAAGGCGGCGGCGACCTTCGCGAAACCCGTCGCACGCTGGAGCGCAACATCGCCGCCGACAACCGGATCCTGACGCGGGCCAAGAAGACCGGCGTCACCCGCGGCATGCACATCTGCCGGGGCAACCACCGCAGCTCGTGGTTCGGGGAGGGCAGCTACGAGTCGGTGGCCGAGGCCCTGTTCAGCCTCGCCGAGACCGACCGGTTCCTGCTCGAGTACGACGACGAGCGCTCGGGCGGGTTCGAGCCGCTGCGCTTCATCCCCAAGGGCAAGATGGTGGTCCTCGGCCTGATCACCAGCAAGACCGGCCAGCTCGAATCGGTGGACCTGCTCCGCCGGCGGGTCGACGAGGCCGCCAAGTTCATGCCGCTTGAGGACCTGGCGATCAGCCCGCAGTGCGGCTTCGCCTCCACCCACCTCGGCAACCTGCTGTCCGAAGACGAGGAGAAGCGGAAGCTCGAGCTGGTGGTCGAGGCCGCCAGACTGATCTGGGGCTAGGCGCGCGGCGGTCAGGCGCCGTCCGGGCGGTTCAGCAGATGCTCGTAAGCCGCGCCCATCACGGCGCTGGGCGCCAAGCCGTCGCGCAGGGCCGCCGCCATCTGCTGCTCGCGCGCGGCGATGGTCTCGGCAGCCGTGAGCACCCGTTCGATCACCTCGGCCGAGATGAAGATCACGGCGCTGCCGTCGGCGACGACGTAGTCGCCGGGCTCGACCGTGCGTCCCATGACCTGCACCGGCGTGTTGACGCCCTTCTCGGCGATCCGGCCGCGGGCGGTCCGGGCGGTGACGCCCCGTGCGAAGATGGGGAAGTCCAGGCCCGCCGCCTCGTCGACATCGCGCACCAGGCCGTCGGCGACCACGCCGGTCACCCCGCCCGTCTTGGCCGCGAGCGTCAGCAGGCCCCCCCAGCAGCCAGCCTCGATGGGCGCGCGCTGCTGGATGACGATGACGCCGTCCGCCCCGCAGGCCTCGATCGCCGCGCAGCCCAGGTGCCGCACCGGCCCGGGCGCGGGCGGGCCGACGTCGAGCAGCATGGTGGTCGCCCGGCCGGCGATCGCGCCCGAGCCGGAGCGCCGCGGCAGGCCCGAGACAACGCCCTCGAGGCCGAGCTGGTCGAGCGCGTCGGAGACGGTGCAGCAGTCCAGGCGCCGGAGGCGGCTGACGAGGTCTTCGGTCATGGACAGGGGTCCTCCATCGATGGCGGGCGCGGGCGGGGTCATCCCGGCGGTTATCCGATTATAGGTAGACGAAACTGCATACATATGGCTAGTGGGCCGGGGGGTTCGTCCTTGGCGGCTCCAGGCGTGTCCCGGTGAAAAGCGAGGAAATCTGATGGCGCGTTCGTCCTACATTTTCACCAGTGAGAGTGTGTCGGAGGGTCATCCGGACAAGGTTGCGGACCGGGTGTCGGACACGGTGGTGGATGCGTTTTTGTCGGCTGATCCGTTTTCGCGGGTGGCGTGCGAG
>FTHL01000187.1_pt1 | contig 10568 bp, 12 predicted proteins | sample 1640951 | NCBI WGS metagenome assembly FTHL01 (sample SAMEA3914788, study PRJEB12502) | metagenome | biome: forest; material: soil | place: Canada | collected 2011-07-03 | depth 0.1 m
GATCCTGGGCGCGCCGGTGGTGGACCGGGCCCGCTCGGGCGTGATCCTGACGGCCATCGGCGAGGAGGCGGTGCGCCGCGGCGGCGACATCCTGGCCCGGGCCGACGACCTGGTGCAGGCGGCCCACGCCTCGGGCCAGCCGCTGACGGGCCGCTTTCGCCTCGGCGTGATCCCGACCATCGCGCCCTACCTGCTGCCCAAGGCCCTGCCGCTGCTGCGCGAGCGGTTCCCCAAGCTGAACCTCTATCTACGCGAGGACATGACGGGGCGGCTGATCGCCTCGCTCAAGGCCGGCGCCCTGGACGCGGCCCTGATCGCCCTGCCCTATGACACCGCGGGGCTGGAGACCGCCCACGTCGGCGACGACGAGCTCCTTGCGGCCGTGCCCGTCGGTCACCCCCTGACCCGCGGCGGCCGGGTGGCTCCCGAGCGGCTGGAGCACGAGGACCTGATCCTGCTGGAGGACGGCCACTGCCTGCGCGAGCACGCCCTGGCGGCCTGCGGCATGGAGCCGCCGCGCCTGGGCGAGGAAGGCTTCGCCGCAACCTCGCTGCACACCCTGGTGCAGATGGTGGGCTCGGGCCTCGGCGTGTCACTGGTGCCGGCCATGGCGGTGGAAGCGGGCCTCGCCCACGGCGTCCCGATCAGCGTGCTGCAGCTCACCGTCGAGGAGCCCAAGCGCGAGATCGTGGTGGCGTGGCGCAAGGGCTCCAGCCGCGCCGCCGAGGGACGCATGCTGGCCGAGGCGCTGAAGGGCGCCTGATCGGCCGCCCTCGGGCGGTCAGTCCATCAGCTTGCGGGTGAGGTAGGTCATCTCCAGCGAGACGCGGTGGGCGAGCTCGTGCTGGTTGGCCGAAGCGGCGTGGCCCCCTTCGGTGTTCTCGTAATAGAGGAACGGCAGGCCCATCGCCTGCATCTTGGCCGCCATCTTGCGCGCGTGGGCGGGGCTGACGCGGTCGTCCTTGGTGGAGGTCACGAACAGGGGCTCGGGGTAGCGCACCCCGGGCTTGAGGTTGTGGTAGGGCGAGATCGAGGCCAGGAACGCCCGCTCCTTAGGAACCTGAGGGCTGCCGTACTCCCCGAGCCAGGACGCGCCGGCGCCGATCTGGTCGATGCGCAGCATGTCCAGCAGCGGCACCTGGATCACCACCGCGTTCCACAGCTCCGGATGCTGCTCCAGCTCCACGCCCATCAGCAGCCCGCCGTTGGAGCCGCCCTCGATGCCGAGCCGGCGCGGGCTGGTGATCTTCCGCGCGATCAGGTCCTGGGCCACCGCGGCGAAGTCGTCATAGATGCGCTGGCGGTTCAGCTTGAGCCCGGCCTCGTGCCAGGCCGGCCCGAACTCCCCGCCGCCCCGGATGTTGGCGAGCACATAGACCCCGCCGCGCTCCAGCCAGAGCTTGCCCAGAGTGCCGGAATAGGTGGGCGTCATGGAGATCTGGAAGCCGCCGTAGGCGTAGAGCAGGGTCGGCGCGGTCCCGTCGAGCTTCAGGTCCTTGGGCCGCACCACGAAGTAGGGGACCTGGGCGCCGTCCTTGGAGGCGGCCTCGAACTGCTCGGTCACCAGATTGGAGGCGTCAAAGCGCGGCGGCAGGCTTTTCAGCGGCTCCACCTGGCCGGTGTCGGCGTCGACCAGCGACAGGGCGGTCGGCTGCAGGAAGCTGGCGGTCTGCACGAAGGCGAGGTCGGCGTCCTTGTCGGTGTCGACGAGGTCCACCGAGAGGTTGTCGGGGAGGGCCACCCGCTCCCTCGCCCAGTGTCCGTCCGGCTGCAGGCGAAAGGTGAAGGCGCGGCCGCGGACGTTCTCATAGGCGGCCACCACCACGCGCGAGCGGGCGACCGAGACGTCCTCGATGGATTCGCGCGGGCCGGGGGCATAGATCACCTGCGCCCCGACCGCCCGGCCGGCCTTCAGGCCCTCCAGGTCGGCGGCCATCAGCGCCCCTTGCGGATAGGCGGGTCCGCCGCCCGGGCTCCACGCCTGCTCGATGGTGAAGATCAGCCGCCCGCCGAGGAGCCCGCGCACCGTGTGCTTCAGCGGCAGGGGCAGTTTGCTCACCCGCTCGCCGTCCACCGCATAGGTCTCGGCCTCGAAGGTAGTGAGCGCGCGGCTGAGCATGGGCTGCAGCCGCCGGGTCTGCGGGTCGTAGAGGTCGAACGGGCTGACCCCCACGTCGTCGGCTTTGCCGCGGAACAGCTCCCGCGCGGCGTCCAGGGCCTGGCCGCGCCCCAGCCGCTTGACCACGAAAGCGTAGCCTGAGGCGGTCATGGTGCCCGGGCCCCAGTCGCGCGAGACCAGGAGGGTGTCGGCGTCGACCCAGGCCACCTCCTGCTTGCCGCCGGGCAGGCGGAAGCCCGGCTCGGCGAAGCGCGCGGCCTTGAGGTCGAACTCGCGCACCTCGATCGCATCCTCGCCGCCGTCCGAGAGGCTGACCAGGCAACGGTCCTCGGCGGGCCTCAGGCAGGCGGCGCCCTTCCACACCCAGGTCTTGCCCTCGGCCCTGGACAGGGCGTCGAGGTCGAGCACGGTGGTCCAGTCCGGCGCGGCGGTGCGGTAGCTGGCGAGGCTGGCGCGCCGCCAGATCCCCTGCACGTGCGCCTGGTCCTGCCAGAGGTTGTAGACCTCGCCGGCGCGGAACTCCGGCAGCGGAATGCGGTCCTGGGCGTCGACGATCTTGAGCGCCGCCTGGTGCAGGGGCTGGTAGCGGGGGTCGGCCTCCAGCACCGCCGCCGAGCGGGCGTTCTCGGCCTTCACCCACTCGAGCGCGCGGGGGCTTTCGGGCGCCTCGAGCCACAGGAACGGATCGTCCGCGGCGGCCGGCGTCGGCGAGGGTGCGGGGGTCTGGGCCAAGGCTGCCGTGCTCAGGAGGAGGCCCGCCAGGGCCGGAACGAGAAGACGCATGTGCGGCGCGAGCTCAAAAGCAAAGGCCATCCCTATCGCCCGCGGGCCCGATTGGACAAGACCGCCCAGGCTTTGTCACAGTGGCCCCAGGCGCGAGGTTGCCCGGTGAGCCCAGGCGACGGCCAAGGCAGGTTCATGATCAAGGTCCTGGCGGTGGTCTGGGCCCTGGGCGTCGTGGTCCATGCGGTGCTGCGGCTGCACGACCTGCGCCTGTGGCTCGGCTTCCCGCTGCTGCTCGCGCCCTGGCTCTTGTTCGGGCCGTCCAACTGGCTCGACCGCTGACCCTCGAAGGCCAACCCATGCGCCGTCTGCCCGCCCTCCTCGCCGCCCTGGCCCTCCCCGCCGCGGCCCACGCCTCGCCGCGCTCGGTGGTGGAGGCGAGCTTCGCCGCCGCCAACCGCCACGACGCCGCCGCCATGGCCTCCTTCTACGCCGCCGACGCGGTGGTGGTCAGCTCCGGCGAGTGCCGTCCTCAAATCGGGCCGGAGGCGGTCCGCGCCGGCCACGAGGCCCTGTTCAAGGCCATGCCGGACCTCCGGTTCGCGCCCCAGACCTGGGTCGAGCAGGGCGACCGGGTGGCCCTGATCTTCGTCGCCCGCAGCCGGGCGCTGGCCGGCTCGGGAGAGCGCACCTTCGCCGACTTCTTCACCGTCAGGCGCGGCAGGATCGTGCGCGACGTCACCGTGTTCAACGCCGGCCGGCCCTGCCGCTAGCCGCGGACCCGACGCTTGCCCCAGGAACAAATCCGCAACAGGATGGGGCGATGGAGCTGGAGCTCACCATCACCGAGCTGTCGCGGCCGCAGACCACCGGCCAGGTCACCCGCGGGGCCGCGCGGCTGATGCTGGCCATGGGCTACGCGCCGCTGCTGGAGGTTTGCCTGCCCAACGGCCGGCGGGCGGACATCATGGCCCTGTCGCCCAAGGGCCGGCTGCTCATATGCGAGGTGAAGTCGGGACTGCACGACTACCTGGCCGACCGCAAATGGGGCGAGTACCTGCCGTTCTGCGACGCTTTCTACTTCGCCGTGGCGCCGGAGTTCCCGCGCCAGGTCCTACCGGAGGGGCCGGGCCTGATCATCGCCGACGGCTTCGGCGGGGCGGTGACGGTCGAGGCGCCGGAGTCGCCGCTGGCGCCGGCGCGGCGCAAGGCGCTCACCCTGGCCTTCGCCCGGCTGGCGGCCGTGAGGGCGACGGTCTGCTAGCCGTCAGTGGACCGTGGGCCGCGGCCGGTTGCGGGTCCACACCTGGCCGGTGATGAGGCCGGCGAAGCTTGACCAGCCCAGGTACGGCGAGACCAGGGCCGCGGCGGTGGGATCCACCTTGCGGGCGGCGTTGGCGTAGCCCATCCCGGCGCCCAGGCTGGCTGCGGCGGTGGCGAGCTGGGCGCCCTGCAGCCTGGGGCTCCAGGCCATCCAGAGCGCGTTCAGCGCCTGGACCGCCGCCCAGAAGCCCAGGGCCTGGCTGCGCTCGCGGCTCCTGGGCGCGTTCCACACCCGCAGCCCCGACAGGGTCAGCACAAGGAACAGCGCGGGCCACATGGTCTGCAGGGTGCTGCGGGGCGGGGTCCCCTTGGCCGGCGCGATCCCGGCGGCCGGGCTGCGCCGCGCGGGCGACGCGGCGGCGACCAGGGCGGTCAGGACCACGGCGGCGGCGCAGAGAGCGAGGCCCTCCAGCACATGGCCGGCGGAGCGGCCGCGCGCATTGATCATGGCCTTGGCTTCGCCGCCCACCTGCTCAAGCATCGCGTCCTCCCGCGTCGGCGGGGGAACACGGGTTCGGGCGGCTTGGTTCCCGCCTTAGCCGTCGCCTTCCAGCTCGCCCAGCGCGCTTTGCAGGTAGTTCTGCTCGCCGAGGGCCCGGGCCAGGTTGAGCTGGGTCTCCAGGAAGTCGATGTGCGCCTCGGTGTCGGTGAGGATACTCTCCAGCACCTCGCGGCTGACGTAGTCCTTGGCCGCCTCGCACTCGCCGACCCCGGCCACCAGGGCCGCCCGCCCGCGCACCTCCAGCTCCAGGTCCGCGCTCAGCGCCTCGACCACCGTCTCGCCCACCGCCAGCTTGTGCAGGTCCTGCAGGTTGGGCAGGCCGTCCAGGAACAGGATGCGCCGGATCAGCTTGTCGGCGTGCTTCATCTCGCCGATCGATTCGTCGTAGACGATCTTGCCGAGCTGGCGGAAGCCCCAGTTCTCCAGCATGCGGGCGTGCAGATAGTACTGGTTGACCGAGGTCAGCTCGTTGGTGAGCACCTCGTTCAGGCGCTGGATGATTGCGCGGTCGCCCTGCACGGCCGGCCTCCTTCAGCATGTCGGGAGCCCAGGGTCCGGCATCGCCCCAGGCGGTTCAAGCCCAATGTTCGGCTATTCGGCCGCGTATTTCAGCGCGGCGCGGGAGTCCTGGATCATCCGGCGCATGTCGCACACGCATTTGGCGCAGCGGGGCGAGCACTGCAGGCTCTTGAAGATGTCGGCGGGCTTGGACGCGCCGGCGTCGATGGCGGCGCGCGCCTGCCGTTCGCGGATGCCGTTGCAATTGCAGACATACACTGGCGCTGTCTCCGGCCGCCTCCCGGCCAAGATAGCAAATGCGAACGACGTTGCAACTCATTTGCAACTAGACAAGCTCCCCGTCCGCGCGGGGGAGGCGTATGAGCAGGCCATGGACGCACTCCTGCTCTCGCGGCTGCAGTTCGCCTTCACCATCGGCTGGCACATCGTCTTCCCAAGCTTCACCATCGGGCTGGCGAGCTTCCTGGCGGTGCTGGAGGGGCTCTGGCTGAGGACCGGGCGCGAGAGGTTCAAGATCCTCTACCTGTTCTGGGTGAAGGTGTTCGCCCTCTCCTTCGGCATGGGCGTCGTCTCCGGCGTGGTGATGAGCTATCAGTTCGGCGCCAACTGGAGCGTGTTCTCCGCCCGCACCGGTCCGGTGCTCGGGCCGCTCCTGGCCTTCGAGGTGCTGGTCGCCTTCTTCATGGAGGCCAGCTTCCTGGGGGTGATGCTGTTCGGCTGGAAGAAGGTCGGGCCGGGCCTGCACTTTCTCGCCACCTGCGTGGTCGCCCTGGGCACCCTGGTCTCGGCCTTCTGGATCATCGCCGCCAACAGCTGGATGCAGTTCCCGGTGGCCTTCCACCTCGACGCCGCCGGCCGCTTCATCGCCGACAGCTGGCCGAGGGTGATCTTCTCGCCCACCTTCCCGACGCGGTTCGCCCACATGGTGCTGGCGGCCTACCTCAGCACCGCCCTGATGGTCGCCGCGGCCTCCGCCTTCCAGCTCCTGAAACAGCCCGGCCAGCCCGAATCGCGCACCGCCCTGCGCATGGCGATCCTGATGTTCGCCATCGTGGCCCCGCTGCAGCTTCTCGTCGGCGACGCTTCGGGCAAGGTGGTGGCCCGGCTCCAGCCCTCCAAGCTCGCGGCCATCGAGGCGTTCTGGCAAACCCGCGCCGAGCAGCCGTTCAACCTCGTCGCCTGGCCCGACCGCCGGACCCAGCGCAACGACTGGGCCGTCTCGGTGCCCAAGCTCGGCAGCCTGATCACCCACGGCAGCGCCTCGGCGGTGGTGAAGGGGCTGGGCGCCTTCGCCCCGGCCGACCAGCCGCCGGCGGCGGTGGTGTTCTGGGCCTTCCGCGTCATGGTCGGGCTGGGCCTGCTGATGATCGTCCAGGGGATCTGGGGGGCCTGGCTGTGGCTCCGCGGGCGGCTCGATCGCACGCCCCTGTTCCTGCGGCTGTGCGTGCTGATGGGGCCCGCCGGCTTCGTGGCGGTGATCGCCGGCTGGACCACGGCCGAGGTGGGCCGCCAGCCTTATGTGGTGTTCGGCGCCCTGCGCACGGCCGCGGCCGGCTCGCCGATCCACGCCGGCCAGGTCTCCGTCTCACTGGCCGCCTTCCTGGTGGTCTACGCCGTCGTCTTCAGCGTCGGCGCGCTCTACATCCTGCGCCTGATCGCCGAGGGCCCCCTCCTGGGCGCCCGGGACCAGCCCCCGCCCGTGCCGCGCGCGCCGGGCAGCCCCCTGGCCGCCGCCCCGGGCGCCGAGCCCGGGCCGCCGGAGCCGGCGCCATGAGCCTCGACCTGCCCCTGATCTGGGCCGGGCTGATCGCCGTGGCGGTGCTGCTCTATGTGCTGCTCGACGGCTTCGATCTCGGGGGCGGCATCCTGTTCCCCTTCGCCCGTTCGCCGGAGGACCGCACCGTGATGATGGACGCGGTGGCCCCGGTCTGGGACGGCAACGAGACCTGGCTGGTGCTGGGCGGCGGCGGCCTGCTGGCCGCCTTCCCCCTGGCCTATTCGGTGCTGATGCCGGCGCTCTACGGGCCGATCTACCTGATGCTGATCGCCCTGATCCTGCGCGGCGTCGCCTTCGAGTTCCGGCTGCGCGGCCGCCGCCGCGGCAAGGCGTTCTGGACCGCCGCCTTCGCCGGCGGTTCGACCGTCGCGGCCTTCGCCCAGGGGCTGGTGCTGGGAGGCTTCATCCAGGGCGTGAAGGTCAGGGACGGCGCCTTCGCCGGCGGGCCGTTCGACTGGCTGACGCCCTATACCGTGCTGGTGGCGCTGGGCCTCGTCGCCGGCTACGCCCTCCTGGGCGCGACCTGGCTGGTGCTCAAGACCCAGGACCGGCTGCACGGGGACGCGCGCCGCTGGGCCCTGCGCGCCGCCGCGGCGGTGGCGCTGTTCCTGGCGGCGGTCAGCCTCGCCAGCCTGTTCGTCCATCCCCTGGTGGCCGAGCGCTGGGGGATCTTCGCCGGCCGCATCGACGGCTCGACCCTGCTGCGCCGCGCGCCGATCCCCCTGGTCGGCTTGCTCGGCCTCGTCATCACCTGGAACGGCCTTCGGCTCCGCTCGCACGGCTGGCCCTACTTCGGCGCGGCCCTGGTGTTCCTCTCGGGCTACTTCGGCCTCGCCATCGGCTTCTTCCCCTATGTCGTTCCCTACGCCCTGACCTTCCGGCAGGCGGCGTCCGCCGACAACGCCCTGGCCCTGATGCTGGCCGGCGCGAGCGTGATGCTGCCCCTCGTGCTGGGCTACACCGCCTGGGTCTATTGGCTGTTCAGGGGCAAGGTCAGCGCCGATGCCGGCTATCATTGAGCCTCAGGGGCCGCCCGAGCGCGGCGCGCCGCCCGCCCCGCTTTGGCGGCGGCTCGCCTGGTTCCTCGGCCTCGCGGCCGGGGCCTCGGCGGCCGTCATGCTCCTCGCCTTCGCCCTGAGGGCGCCCTTGGCCCTGCTGCGCTGACATGGCCGACTGCCGCCTCTACCTGATCACCCCGCCCGCCCTGCCCGACGTCGCCGCCTTTGCGCGCCGGCTCCAGGCGGCCCTGTCCGGCGGCGACGTCGCCGTCCTGCAGATCCGCTTGAAGGACGCCGCCGACGCCGCCGTCGCCGAGGCCACGCGGGCGCTGCTGCCGATCGCCCAGGCCGCCGGCGTGGCGGTGATCCTGAACGACCGGCCCGACCTGGCTCTCGCCCTGGGCTGCGACGGGGTGCACGTGGGCCAACAGGACGCGCCCTACGCCGAGGCGCGCCGGCTGCTGGGGGCCGAGCGCATCGTCGGCGTCACCTGCCACGACAGCCTGCACCTCGCCATGGAGGCGGCCGAGGCGGGGGCCGACTACGTCGCCTTCGGCGCTTTCTTCCCCACCTCGACCAAGCAGGCGATCAGCCGCGCGGATCCCGAGCTGCTGCAGGGCTGGCAGCAGGCCATGCAGGCGCCCTGCGTCGCCATCGGGGGGATCACGCCCGACAACGCCCGGGGCCTGGCCGCCGCCGGCGCCGACTTCCTGGCGGTCTCGGCGGGGGTGTGGGCCTGGCCCGACGGGCCCGCCGCGGCGGTGGCGGCGCTGAACCGCGAGATGACCGCCGGCGCCGCGGAGCGCTGAGCCCGCCGCCGGCGGACGGGAACGCCAAAGCTTAGCCGGCGTTTGGCGAGTCGGCATTTATCTCTGGAGCGCCTCAATGCTGAAGTGGGCCCTGATCTTCCTCGTCATCGCGCTGATCGCCGGCGCCCTCGGCTTCGGCGGCATCGCCGGCGCCGCCATGGGCGTCGCCAAGTTCCTGTTCTTCCTGTTCCTGGTGCTGTTCGTGGCCGCCCTGGTGCTGGGCCTCACCATCTTCAAGAAGGTGACCGGCTCCGGCTCGGGCGCCTGACGGCCGCCCGGCTGGCCCGGGGACCGGAATCGACCTAAAGGGCCTCGCCTTGCCGGGCGGGGCCCTCGTCGTTAGGGTCGCCGCCCGCGATTTCCCGTCCTTGGAACAGCTATGAAGATCAACGGAAACGGCATCCGCCCCGGCAATGTCATCGAGCACCAGGGGGGCATTTGGGTCGCGGTGAAGACCCAGCACGTCAAGCCCGGCAAGGGGGGCGCCTTCGCCCAGGTCGAGCTGAAGAACCTCATCGACGGGCGCAAGCTCAACGAGCGGTTCCGCTCCTCCGACACCGTCGAGCGGATCACGCTGGAGCAGAAGGACTACCAGTACCTCTACGAGCAGGGCGACGCCCTGGTGTTCATGGACACCGGAACCTACGAGCAGATCGAGCTGCAGAAGGACTGGGTCGGCGAGGACCAGGTGCAGTTCCTGCAGGACGGCATGCAGGTCACCATCGAGTTCCACGAGGAGCGCCCGATCGGCATCTCCCTGCCCGAGACCGTGGTGCTTGAGGTGGTCGAGACCGAGCCCACGGTGAAGAACCAGACCGCCTCCAGCTCCTACAAGCCGGCCAAGGCGTCCAACGGCATGCGCATCATGATCCCGCCGTTCATGGAGAGCGGCGAGCGGATCGTCGTCTCCACCGACACCGGCGAATACATGCGGCGCGCCGACTGAGCTGCGGCCGCCCTTCTCCCTATGGGAGACGGGATGAGTCGCCTATCTTCAGCGGGTGACCCTCGCCGAAGCCCCGCAGATCGACGCCGCCGGCAACGCCCGGCCCTATTCCGTCTCCGAGCTCGCCTTCGCCCTGAAGCGGACGCTGGAGGACGCCTACGGCTTCGTGCGGCTGCGCGGGGAGCTCTCCAAGGTCACCTTCCACTCCAACGGCCACGTCTACCTTTCGATCAAGGACGAGAAGGCCTGCATCGACGGGGTGGTGTGGAAAAGTTCGGTGCGGGGCCTGCAGGTGCGCCCCGAGCAGGGCATGGAGGTGGTCGTCACCGGCAAGGTGACCACCTATCCCGCCGGCTCGCGCTACCAGATCGTCATCGAGACCCTCGAGCCCGCCGGCGTCGGCGCGCTTCTCGCCCAGCTCGAGCAGCTTAAGGCCAGGCTGCAGGCCGAAGGGCTGTTCGAGCCCTCGCGCAAGCGGCGCCTGCCGTCCATGCCGGCGACCGTCGGGGTGATCACCAGCCCCACCGGCGCGGTGATCCGCGACATCCTGCACCGCATCCGCGACCGCTGGCCCTGCCGGGTGGTGGTCTGGCCCGTCGTGGTTCAGGGCGACCAGGCGGCGGCCCAGGTGATCGCCGCCATCGAGGGCTTCAACGCCCTGCCTGCCGAAAGCCCCCTCGGGCGGCCCGACGTGATCATCGTCGCCCGCGGCGGCGGCTCGGTGGAGGACCTCTGGCCGTTCAACGATGAGCGGCTGGCCCGCACGGCGGCCGCCAGCGGCATCCCCCTGATCTCGGCCGTGGGCCACGAGACCGACACCACCCTGATCGACTTCGTCTCCGACCGCCGCGC
>FTHL01000268.1_pt1 | contig 10542 bp, 9 predicted proteins | sample 1640951 | NCBI WGS metagenome assembly FTHL01 (sample SAMEA3914788, study PRJEB12502) | metagenome | biome: forest; material: soil | place: Canada | collected 2011-07-03 | depth 0.1 m
CCCATCTGGGTCAGCTTCGGTCCGTGCACGGCCTCCTTGACCGAGGCGCAGGCGGAGAGGGCGGCGGCGAGCGCGGCGAGCGAGGTCGAGACGGTGAGCGACGATGAACGCATGGACCTATCCTTCAACGGAGGGACGCTAGGATCTGGGGCGTGCGCTGGCCGGCCCTGAGCCGGTCGGCTTCAGGACCGACCACGGCTTCGCCTGGCCCAGTGGCGACCGCCTGGATCACCTTCTTTGACGCGGGATTGACGGCGTCGAAGGTGTCGCCGGCGGCCGCGCCATGGAGCGCCTTGGCCTGGAGCACCAGCCTGATCCCGCCTGCCTCGTAGGCGATGGCGACGATGTCGTCCTTCTTGACCACCTGGGCGGGCGCCACGTCGCGCTGGGCGACCGCCGATCCCGCGCGCAGCGGCCGCTTGGCGGCCTGGCCGATAATGGTGTCGGAGTCCCGGGGCGCATCCAGCGGCACGCCGTATGAGGGGGTCTTGGACCAGGCGAGGTCTTCCGGCTGGACGACTTCGCCAGCCTGCAGGTCGCGGGCGTAGACCAGGGCGGACTCGGCCCGGCGGCCGGCCGGCGCGGCCGTGGCGGCGGCGGTCCGGACCTGGGGCGCGGCGCCGCCGTCCGAGCGGGCGATGATCCGGCGCATTCCCTGGGGGTTGGCCCAGCTCAGGCCGTGGGCCTGGGCCAGGGCCTGCAGCCGCGTGGCGTCCAGCACCAGGGTCGCGTCCTCCGCGGCGGTGGCGACCACCACCCCGGCGGCGGGGCCGGCGTCCTGGAACAGGTCGCCGAGGGTGATGCGTCCCTCGTGAACGGCGACATCCGGCCTCAGCTCGACCGTCTGGTCGGCAAGGGCGGGGGAGGCCAGGGCCAGGAGCAGCAGCAGGACGGCGACGACGCGGATCATGGGCCTAGGACTTCAGCTGGGAGGTGGCGGCGAGCATCTGGTCGGCCGTGGTGACCACCTTGGAGTTCATCTCGTAGGCCCGCTGGGCGTTAATAAGTGAGGTTATCTCGGTCACCGCATCGACGTTCGACGCCTCGGTGTAGCCCTGCATGAGGGTGCCGAAACCGGTGGTCCCGGGATCGCCCGTCACTGCCGCACCGGACGATCCGCTTTCCATGAAAAGGTTGTCGCCCATCGCCTCCAGCCCGGCCTCGTTGGTGAAGGTGGCGAGCTGCAGCTGGCCGGCCACCGTCGGGGTGGTCTGGCCGGCCTGGGTCACTTGCACCTGGCCGGACGGGGAGATCGTCACGTCGGTGGCGTCTTGCGGAATGCTGATCTGCGGCTGCACCTGGTAGCCCTGCGAGGTCACCAGCTGGCCATCCTGGTTCAGGGAGAGGTTGCCCGCGCGGGTGTAGGCGGTCTCGCCGGACGGCAGCAGCACCTGCAGGTAGCCGCGGCCATTGATCGCCAGGTCCAGCTTGTTGCCGGTCTGGGTCATCGAGCCCTGCTCGGTGATGCGATAGACCGAGCCGGCCTTCACGCCCGCGCCGACCTGGATCCCCGTCGGCACCACCGTGCCGGAGCTGGAGCTCTGGGCCCCCGCCCGCTCCATGTCCTGGTAGAGCAGGTCCTGGAACTCGGCCCTCTGGCGCTTGAAGCCGACCGTGTTCATGTTGGCGATATTGTTGGAGATCACCTCCACGTTCAGCTGCTGGGCCGCCATTCCGGTGGCGGCGGTGGACAGGGCTCTCATCTAGGCGTTCCTCAACTGAGGCGGCCGAGCCGGTCGATCGTCCGGGTGGACAGGTCGCCGGTGTCGCTCACCATCTTTGCGATGTTCTCGTAGGCGCGGCTGACCTCGATCAGCCGCGTGATCTGGGTGATCGGCTCGACGTTGGAGCCTTCCACCATGCCCTGGCGAAGCCGCGCGGACGTCGCCGCCTGCGGCTGCAGGTTGGAGTCGTTGCGATAAAGGCCGTCCCCGTCCTTCGACAGGGCCGAAAGCGACGCGAAGCTGACTACGGCGAGCTTGCCGACGGTTTCCGTCCCTTGGCTGATGGTGCCGTCCCCGGCGATCTTGGGTTCGCCCTTGGTCGGGTCGAGGGTGATGTCGCCGCCGTCGCCCTGCACCGGCTGGCCCGACTGGCTGACGATGCGGCCCTGAGCGTCCATCGAGAACCGGCCGTCCCGGGTATAGCGGTCCCCAGAGGCGGTCTTCACCTTGAAGAAGCCCTCGCCGTCGATGGCGACGTCGAGCGGCGCCCCGGTCTGCTTCAGCGAGGCCTCCCGGAAGTCGCGGACCACGCCGGCGTCGTAGGCGAAATTGAGCGTCGAGCCGCTGGACCCGTCGGAGGGCAGGGTGCGGGGCTCGGCCTGCACGATCAGGGATTCCAACTTGAATCCCGCCGTGTCGACGTTGGCCACGTTGTTGGCGATCACGTCGAGCTCGTGCTGCAGCGTCTGCTGCCGCGAGAGGCCGACGTACATCACATTGTCCATTCCGGCTCGCCTCGTGGATGCGGACGTCTCGCCGCACCGTCCTGCAACCTGTGGGCCAGGAAAAAACTATGTGAAATCAATGCGGAATAAAGTTAACGCCCGGCAAGGGCTACGCGGCGCCCGGCAAAATTTGCAGGGCTGAAAAACCTATCCTTAACCATTCCAGCCCGATGGATCGGGCGTGCTGAGAGCCCTTGCGCGCACGGGGGCATGCGGGGCGTGGATGGCGCTGTTCAAGAAAAAGCCGAAAGCGGCGCAGGCCGAGGCCTCGCCGGACGCCGAGGCCGACGCCACGGCCGCCGCGGCTGCGCCTGAGGGCGAAGAGGGCGGCGTCGCTCCCGCCAAGAAGAAGGGCCTGCCGCTCAAGCTGATGGTCATCGCCGCGGCGGGCCTGATCGTGGTCTCCGGCGGGGGCGCCGGGGCGTTCTTCATGTTCGGCCCGCACGCCAAGCCGGGGGCGCAGACCACCGCCAAGCCCAAGAAGAAGAAAAAGAAGGAGGGCGAGGCGGGCAAGGACGCCAAGGGCGGGCCCGTGATCCAGGACAGCCCCGACGGCGGGGTCATCTACACCCTGCCCGACATGGTGGTGAACATGCAGACCGCTGACGGCAAGCCGGCCTATCTGGCCCTCACCGTCGCCCTGGAGCTGCCCGACGCCGACACCGCAGACGTGATCGAGCCGAACCAGCCGCGCCTACAGGACATGTTCCAGACCTTCCTGCGCGAGCTGCGGCCGGAAGACCTGGCCGGCAGCCAGGGCGCCTACCAGGTCAAAACCGAGATCCTTCGCCGCGTGAACCTCGTGATCGCGCCGGCGAGGGTGAAGTCGGTGCTCATCCAGAAGATGTTGATCAACTAGGTCGCCTTCGGGCGGCCGGTCGGGACCCCATGGCCGAGGAGACGCAAGTCAGCACCGAGACAGCCGAGGCTCAGGCCGCCGGCGGCGAGGTCGAGCGCGCCATCGGCGACAACGGCGTGGCCACCACCGAGAGGATCCTCGACCAGGCCGAGATCGACAACCTGCTCGGCTTCGACCTCGCCGAGGAGGAGGGCAGCGAGCGGACCGGCATCCGGGCGGTGATCAACTCCGCCCTGGTCTCCTACGAGCGCCTGCCCATGCTGGAGGTGGTGTTCGACCGGCTGGTCCGGCTGATGACCACGTCCCTGCGCAACTTCACCTCCGACAACGTCGAGGTGAGCCTGGACAACATCTCATCGATCCGGTTCGGCGACTATCTGAACTCGATCCCCCTGCCGGCGATCCTGGCGGTGTTCCGCGCAGAGGAGCTCGACAACTACGGCCTGCTCACCGTCGATTCCAATCTGATCTACTCCATCGTCGACGTGCTGCTCGGCGGCCGCCGCGGCACGGCGGCGATGCGCATCGAGGGGCGTCCCTACACCACCATTGAGCGGGCCCTGGTGCAGCGGATGGTCGAGGTCGTGCTGCACGACGCCAAGGTGGCCTTCGAGCCGCTGACGCCAGTGGCCTTCAACCTCGACCGGCTGGAGACCAATCCGCGATTCGCCGCCATCGCTCGTCCACCCAACGCCGCCATCCTGGTCAAGCTTCGGATCGACATGGAGGACCGCGGCGGCCGCATCGAGCTGCTGCTCCCCTACGCCACCCTTGAGCCGATCCGGAAGATGCTGCTGCAGCAGTTCATGGGCGAGAAGTTCGGCCGCGACAACATCTGGGAAAGCCACCTCGCCTCGGAGCTCTGGACCACCCAGATGGAGGTCCGGGCCGTGCTCGACGAGCAGAAGGCGACCCTGCGTCGCGTGCTGGAGCTGAAGGTCGGCGACACCATCATGTTCAACGCCACGCCCGACAGTCTGGTCGAGCTGCGGGCCGGATCGATCACCCTCACCCGCGGCCGCATGGGCCGCCGCAACCACGCCATCGCCGTCAGGGTGGAGCAACCGCTCTCGCCCTCGGCGCGGCAAAGCCTGCAGGAGTTTGGATGAGCCCGATCGGAATTGGCTTGGATCTGCTGTTGGCCGGCCTGTTGCTGGCCGCCCTGTTCGTCGGGCTGAAGCTCGACCGCCGGCTGAAGCGGCTGCGCGAGACCCAGGCGGGCTTCGCCGGCGCGGTCAGCGAGCTGAACAAGGCCGTGCACAAGGCAGAAAGCGGCCTGTCGGACCTGAAGACCGCGACCCGCGAGGCCCAGGCGGAGCTTGGGGACCGTCTGATGGACGCCCGCACCCTGGCGACGCGCCTCGAGCAACAGACGTCCCGTGCCGAAGAGCTGGCGCAACGCCTGGAACGAGCCATCGAGGGCGCCCCTCGCGTCACCATCGCCCGCGAAGCCTTCCTGCAGTCCACCCAGGCTCGCCAGGCCCCCGAGCGGCCGTTCCAGGCCCCCGAACCGGCCGCGAGGACCGCCGAGATCCACCGCGCCTTCCGTCCAGCCGCGCCGGTCGTCGCCAGGCCGATGGAGGACGAAGAGCCGCTCGTGCTGCGCCAGGAAGCCCTGTCGCGCGTGCGCATCGACGACGACGACCTGTTCGAGCCCGTCCGCGTCACGGCCGGATTGCGCAGATGAAAGGACCACGCCTGCTTCCGCTGATCGGGGTCGCGGTGGGCGGCGTGCTGGCGGTCAAGGCCTTGGCGGGGGTGACCGCCCTGCCGCAGGCGCTGCAAGGCGCCCAGGCGTTCGCCGAGGGCGCAGCGCAGACGGCCAAGTCGGCGGTGAAGGCGGCGTCTGCGGGCCCCGGCGCGCCCGATCCGACGTCTCCGCCCAAGAGCGACGCCCCGGTGCTCCCGCCGGGCCTCTCGCCCGGAAAGGGGGCGGCGTCGGTCCTGGATGCGGCCGTCAACGCCTCCGCCACGGCGCCCGGCCAGGCCGGCCCGGTGAAGCTGGCGTGCGGCGTGAACTCCGCCGACCTCGCCCGCGAGGCCGGGCTCTCGCCGGCCGAGCTCCAGGTCCTGCAAAGCCTGGGGACCCGCCGGGGGCAGCTCGACCAACGCGAACAGGATCTGGACGTGCAGCTGAAGCTGCTCGCCGCGGCCGAGGCCAAGCTCGACGCCAAGCTCGCCGCCCTGGGCGCCATGAAGACCGAGATGAAGGCCCTGCTGGACCAGGCCGACCAGCAGAAGGCCAGCGAGATCGACCGGCTGGTCACTGTCTATTCGCAGATGAAGCCGCGCGACGCGGCGGCGCGGATGGCCCAGCTCGACGACAGCGTGCGCCTTCCCATCGCGGCCAAGATGAAGGAGCGGGCCCTCTCGGCGATCCTCGGGCAGATGCCGGTGGCGGACGCGAAGGAGATCACCGAGAAGCTCGCCCATCGCTACGAATCCAAGGTGCTGGCCGACGCTCGCACCGCGATGTCCGCCTCGGGTGCCCCGACCCCGGCGAAAGCCGCGGCACCGAGCGCCCCGGCCAAGCCCGCCGCAGCCGCCGCCGCGACGCCAGCGGCTTCGCCCGCCGCGGCCGCCACCGCCAAGCCGGTCGTCGTCAAGGCCAAGGCAAGACGCCCGCGGCCGAAAGCCAAGCCCAAGACCGTCGCCCAGAACGCCACTGCCGCCACGCCCCAGCCCTACAAGGCGCTGTCGAGCGCGGTCGCTGCGCCCGCGGCGGCGCCCCCCAAGACCGCCGCCGACAAGCCTGCGCCCAGCAAGCCCGCAACGTCGGCCGACGCCGCGCCTGCGCCGGCCCCCGCCTCTGCGGCTACGAAGGCGGGCTGAGGATGGTCGGCCGGTCCTCATGGCGCGCGGCGGGGGCGGGCCTGTCCCTGGTGGCGATCGCCGCGGCGCCTGCGACCGCCGAAGCCCCGCCCGCCGGCGCCGTCGTCGGCCCTTTGCAGATCCGCGTGGGTGAGGCTAAGGATATCACCCATATTGAATTTCGCTGGCGCGGCGGGGTGGGCATGACCGCACGGCGCCAGGGCCAGGTTCTGGTCCTCACCTTCAGCCGCGGCGCGTCGCCGGACCTTTCCCGCCTCCGCGTCGATCCGCCCAAGTTCCTCAGGACCGCCGAGGCCAAATCGGCGGGCGGTCGCCTGGAGCTCGACCTCACCCTGACCGACGACGGGGACGCCAAGCCGGGCGCCGCCGACGGCGTGAGCTACGTCAACCTGTTCAAGCGGGCCGACCCGCCGCCCGCTGCGGCGCCGGCCCAGGGGTCTGGGCCCGATCGCCCCAATCCCGCGCCGTCGTCCGGCGTGGTGGTCGTTCAGGGGGTCAAGGCAGGCCCCCAGGCCGTGCTGTCGTTTCCCTGGCAGAGCCCGCTGGCGGCCGCCGCCTTCCGACGCGGACAGGCCATTTGGCTCGTGTTCGACGGCAAGGCCGGCCTGGACGTCGCCGCCGCCTCCCGGGCCTTGCCTCAGTACCCGATGCGCGTGGTCCAGGGCGCGGACTACACCGCGCTACGCATCACCGCCTCGGCCGACACGCCCTACAGCGTCTCGGCCCAAGGCCCTGTCTGGAAGCTGATCGTCGGGCCCGGCATCCAGGCCCGCTCGCTGCAGGTGGCCATGGCGCCCGACGCCGCCGACGGGCCCGCGACCCTGGCCTCCAATGTCGCCGGCGCGACGCGCATCCTCTGGCTGGACGATCCGGTGGTCGGCGACCGGCTCGCCGTCGTTCCTGCCCTGGCCCCCGCGAAGGGCCTGATGTTTCGGCGCGAATTCGTCGAGCTCACCGCACTGCCGTCCGCCCAGGGCTTGGCCATCCAGCCGGCGTCCGACAATCTCGCCGTGAGCACCGACGGCGACGTGGTCCGCATCAGCACGCCCGGGGGCCTGAAGCTGTCGCCGCAGGTGCGTGCGCGCCTCGCCGCGGACATGGAGTTGCCCCAGCCGTCCCCCCTCCCCGGTTTGATCGACTTCGAGCATTGGTCCGACACGGGCGGTGGAAGCTTCCTGGCGCGCTACGACGCCTTGATGGGCGCCGCCGCGGCCGAGGCCAACCGGCGGGCGCTGGGCGACAAGAACGCGGGGATCGGCGCCCGCATGGGCCTCGCCCGGTTCCTGGTCGGCTCGGAGCTGTCCTTCGAGGCGATCGGCGCCCTGGACATGGCCGGGAAGATCCAGCCGGACCTGATGTCGAACGGCGAGTTCCGGGCGTTGCGGGGCGCCGCCAAGATCATGGCCGGCCGTTACAAGGAGGCCCAGACCGACTTCGCCTCGCCCGCCCTGGCGGGCGATCCGCCGAGCGCTCTGTGGCGGGGCTACGCCGACGCGAAGCTGGGGCAATGGACCGATGCGCGGCAGGAGTTCCAGACCGGCATGAAGGCGCTGAAGCTGGTGGCGCCGGCCTGGCGCGCCCGATTCGAGCGGGCCAACGCTGAGGCCAGCCTGAGGTTGAACGATTTCGCCACGGCCACGAGCCAGCTGCAGGACGCGATGTCCCAGCCCGAGCAGCCGCTCGACCGCCTGGCCACCCTGCTGGTGGTCGCGCGGCTGGTCGAGGCGGAGGGCGCGCCGATGCGGGCCTTGCCGATCTACGAGGCCATCGCGCGTGCGCCTTCCGACCAGCTCGCCTCGCCGGCGCTGCTGCACGCGACCCAGATCCGCCTGATGGCGGGCGCGATCTCGCCTGACCGCGCCGCGGACACCTACAACGAGTTGCGCTACCGCTGGCGCGGCGACGCCACCGAGTTGGACGTCACCAGGGCCCTCGGCCAACTGTATCTCGCCCAGGGACGCTACCGCGACGCGCTGGAGGCCCTGCGGACCGCCCGCAACCGGATGTCGGACCTGCCCGAGGCGATGCAGATCCAGGCCGACCTGGCCGGAGCCTTCCGCGACCTGTTCCTCAATGGCGGGGCCGACGGGCTGGAGCCGATCCAGGCGCTCGGCCTGTTCTACGACTTCAAGGAGCTCACCCCGATCGGCGCGGACGGCGACGAGATGGTGCGCAAGCTGGCCCAGCGCCTGGTCAACGTGGACCTGCTCGACCAGGCCGGGGACCTGTTGAAATACCAGGCCGACAACCGACTGGACGGCGTGCCGCGGGCGATGGTGGCCACGGACCTCTCGATCATCGAGCTGATGGCGCGCAAGCCGGAGGACGCGCTTAACGCCCTGAACGCGTCGCGCACCACCCTCCTGCCCACCGCTTTGCAGGCCCAGCGCCGGCTGATCGAAGCGCGCGCCTGGCTGCAGCTGAACCAGCTCGACCACGCCGCCGAGATCCTGGGGAACGACGCCTCCGCTGAAGGGGTGGCCCTTAGGGCTGAGATCGCCTGGCGGCGCCGCGACTGGCCGGCCGCCGCCAAGGTATTCGAGGCCAGCCTCGGCGACCGCTGGAAGACCGCGGACGGACAGCTGTCTCCTGAGGACGAATCCAAGCTGCTTCGCGCGGCCGTGGCCTACAGCCTGGCCCAGGACGATGCCTCGCTGGCCCGGCTGCGCGAGCGGTACACCGGGTTCATGGACAAGGCCCGCTGGCCGGACGCGCTGAAGGTCGCGCTGTCCGGGGTGAACGTGGAACAGATCACCAGCGCCAACTTCGCCCAGGCCATCTCGGACGATCAGACCTTCACCGGCTGGGTCGACAAGATGCGCCAGCGGTTCCGCCAGCAGCCCCTGGGCGCCGCCACGCCGCCGCTGAGCCTGCGGCCCCTCAACACCGCCGCGGCGGACGCAACGACCCCCGCCGCAGCCGCCGCCTCCAAGCCGGCCGCCAAGGCCGCAAAGGCCTAGGGAACCTCCTCGCCCAACGCGGATTCTGGGTTGGTGGAGGTGTTTCCATGACCAGCAAACGTGAACTGATCGAGCCGCAAGCCGGCGACAAGCGCTACGTCCGGCGCGACGACCAGGGGCAGTTCAAGTCCGAGGTGGACGTGGGCCGCTCGCTCGCCACGGATCAGCGGACCAAGGCCAAGACCAAGGTCGGTCCGGGCCAGGGCGATCGCGGCGACCAGCGCTAGGCCGGCGGCCGTCAGGCCCTGCGGCCGGCGGCGGAGGCATTGTCGACGCCGAGAACCTGCAGGGCCGAGAGCGTGATGCCCTCCGCGTCAAGCCCCGCTTCTGCGTACATGACCTCCGGCCGGTCCTGATCCTGGAATCGGTCCGGCAGGGTCAGGGCGCGGACCTTCAGGCCCCGGTCCAGGGCGCCGTGGCGCGCCAGGGCCTGAAGCACGAAGGCGCCGAAGCCGCCCATGGCCCCCTCGTCGACGGTGATGAGCGCCTCGTGGTTGCGGGCGAGCTGCAGGACCAGCTGCTCGTCCAGGGGCTTTGCGAAGCGGGCGTCGGCGACGGTGGCGGAGAGGCCTCGTGCGGCGAGCTGGTCGGAGGCCTTCAGGCACTCCCCCAGACGCGCGCCGAAGGAGAGGATCGCGACGGCGGAGCCTTCGCGCAGCACACGGCCGCGACCGATCTCGAGCGGCTCGGCCAGGTCGGGCATGGCCAGGCCGGACGCGTCTCCGCGCGGATAGCGGAAGGCCGAAGGCCCGTCGTCGATCATGGTGGCTGTGGCGACCATGTGGGCCAGCTCCACCTCGTCGGCGGCGGCCATCACCACGAAGCCGGGAAGAGCCCCCAGATAGCCGACGTCGAAGGAGCCCGCGTGGGTGGGGCCGTCCGCGCCGACCAGGCCCGCCCGGTCGATGGCGAAGCGCACAGGCAGGCCCTGGATGGCGACGTCGTGCACCACCTGGTCATAGGCGCGTTGCAGGAAGGTCGAATAGATCGCCGCGAACGGCTTCATGCCGTCGGCGGCGAGGCCGGCGGCGAAGGTGACGGCGTGCTGCTCGGCGATGCCGACGTCGAAGAACCGGTCAGGGAACCGCTTGGCGAACAGGTCCAGGCCCGTGCCGGACGGCATGGCGGCGGTAATGGCGACGATCGAGGCGTCGAGCTCGGCCCGCTTGATCAGCTCGGTGGCGAACACCTTGGTGTAGCTCGGCGGCGTGGGGGCGGCCGGCTTCTTCTGCTGGCCGGTGACTACATCGAACTTGACGACGCCGTGGTACTTGTCCTCGGCGTTCTCTGCCGGGGCGTAGCCCTTGCCCTTCTGTGTGACCACGTGCACGAGCACCGGCCGTTCCATCGCCTTCACGTTGGATAGAACCGCGACGAGGTCATTCATATTATGCCCGTCGATCGGGCCCACGTAGTAGAAGCCCAGCTCCTCGAAGAAGGTC
>FTHL01000087.1_pt1 | contig 10474 bp, 7 predicted proteins | sample 1640951 | NCBI WGS metagenome assembly FTHL01 (sample SAMEA3914788, study PRJEB12502) | metagenome | biome: forest; material: soil | place: Canada | collected 2011-07-03 | depth 0.1 m
ACGGTCTTGTCGGGCGCCGAGCCCGGCAACTGCTCGATGTCGACGTCCTTGAAGAAGCCGAGCGCCTTGACCTGCTGCTTGGAGCGATCGACCAGCACGCGGTTGTAAGCGTCGCCTTCGGCCACCCGCAGTTCGCGGCGGATCACGTAGTCGAGCGTGGCGGTGTTGCCGACGATGTCGATGCGCTCGATGTAGACGCGCGGGCCTTCCTTGATGTCGAAGTCGACGTCGACGGTCCGGGTCTCGGGGTGGGCCACGTAGCGCGGACGCACGTCCACAAAGGCGAAGCCGTTGGCGCCGGCGGCGTAGGTCAGGGCGTCGGTGGCCTTCTCGATGCGGTCGTCTTCGTAGAGTTCGCCCGCCTTGATCGGCAGCAGCGCGGTCAAGAGCTCGCCGTTCAGGCGCTTCAGCTCGGTCGTCACCTTGAGCTTGCCGAAATGGTAGCGGGGGCCCTCGTCGACGGTGAAGGTCTCGACGAAGCCGTTCTTGTCCGGCGCCAGTTCGGCCACCGCCGACACCACGCGGAAGTCGTAGTAGCCGTGGTTACGGTAGAACTTGCGGATCTGTTCGCGGTCGTACTCGATCTGGTCGGGATCGTAATTGTCGTGCGACTGGAAGAACTTGTACCAGTGCGACTCGCGCGTCACGACCACGTCGCGCAGGGCGGTGTCGCTGAACGACTTGTTGCCCACGAAGTTGATGCGCTCGATGCCGGTCTTGGGGCCCTCGTTGATCTCGAAGATCAGGTCGACGCGCTTTTGCGGCAGCTGGACGATCTTGGGCGTGACGGTCGCCGAGATCCGCCCCGAGCGGCGGTAGAGCTCGATGATCTTCTGGGCGTCCTGCTCGACCCGAGTGCGGGTGAAGATGCCGCGCGGGCGCACGGTCACCTCGTCGCGCAGCTTGTCTTCCTTGAGGGCGTGGTTCCCCTCGAACACCACCTGGTTGATGATCGGGTTTTCGGAGACGCGAACGATCAGGTCGTTCCCCTGCATCTCCATCGATTCATCGGCGAACAGATCGGTGCGGTGCAGCGTCTTGACCGCCAGGTCGAGCTTGGCGGCGTCCACCGTGTCGCCCGGCTGGATCGGCAGGTACGACAGGATGGTCGAGGCTTCGATGCGCTCGTTGCCCTGCACGATGATCCGGCTGACGACCACCTGCTGGGCGGGCCCAGCCCCCACGGCGGCGGGGAGCGGGCTCGGAGCCGCGGGCGCCGGGCCTTGGGCCGGAGCGGCCGGGCCGGGAGCGGTCAGGTTGAGCGCGCCCGCTGTGGGCGCGGACGGATCGGCGGCGGCCGGCGCGGGCGTCGGCGCGGGAGCGGGCGCCGGGGCGGCCTGGGCCAGCTCGATGACCTGCGGCGGCGCCTGCTTGGCCGCCGGGGCGGAGGTTTCCACCACAGCCGACGCTTGCGTCGCCGCAGCTTCGGCCGCCAGGGGCTGTGCGGCGGTGAGGATCAGGTCGGGCGTCACGGCGGCCAGGCGTTGCAGCTGCGGCACCGTGGCCACAGGCGCCTCGTAGCTGGTCAGCACCAGGCCCGACGCGCTGGTCCCGTCCGTCCCGGGCTCGAAGGCGTCGTGCAGGACAGCCGGGGCGGCGTCGGAGATCACCACATCGGGTCGGGTCGATTGCACCGAAGCCAGGGTGAAGTTGGCGTTCACGGGCCGGTCGACGGTCTCCATGAACATCGGCATGGCCTTGGCCAGCTGGACCTTGGCACGCGCGGCGGCCCTGGCGGGCGCCTCCGCCCTGGCCTGGAGCAGCACGGCGTTCGGGGTCTTGCGGCGCAGGCGCCGGCTGGGAGCGGCGCGCTCGAGATCCGGCGCTGACTCCTGGGTGAGGTCCAGCGGCTGGGATGAATCCAGCAGGATCGGCGTGACCCCGGTCTCGGTAAGCGGGGTTTCGGCCAGTTCGGCGGAAGGCGCGAGGACGCGCGAGAGGCTCGCCAGCTCAGGCCGGTAAGCCGGCGCAATGCGCTCGGGCGCTTGCGCCTGCAGGGCGGTCCGCTCGACGGCGATCTGGGGAACGGCTTCGGGCGCGCTGACCAGCATCAGCTCGGCGTCGGGCGCGGTGGCGCGGACCTGCTGGAGGGAAGCGCTGGCGACAGAGATCGGCGCGGGAGCGTCGACCAGGGTCAGCTCGGCCTCGGAGGTGACGATCTGGGCGGGGGCTTGCGGCTCGTCCGCGGGCAGCAGCTCGAGCGCCGGCTGGGCGCTTTGCACTGCGGTCAGCGCCTGCGACGCCGCGAGAACCGGGTTCTCCCGCAGGTTCATCATGAACGGCGCAATCACCGCGACCTGCTGCACCGGCGCGGCGGCCGGCTCGGCGTCGGCCGTGACGGACGGGGTGCGAGCCGTCAGATGCGCGGGCGACAGGGACGGCGCGGCGGCGAACGCCTGGGTCTGGACCTGCGGCGAAATCGGCGAGGGCGGCAGCAGCTCAAAGCCGTCGTGGACCGTGGCGTCGGCCACGTCGGCGCTGACCGCGGGCAGACCGGTGAACACCGACTGGGCCTCGGCGGCAGGCTCGAGCGGCTGGACGCTGGGTGCGGACACCGCCAGGGCCGTGGCCGGCAGCATCTGGAAGCCGGACGGGTCTCGCACCAAACCGGGCGAGCGATCGACGGCGGCGTTCGCCTCCGCGCCGGCCGAAGAGGCGGCGGGTGGCAGGACCTCGAAGCCGTTGGCCCCGGGGGTCTCGGGCGTACGCTTGGCCAGCACATCTTTGGGCGCGGGACCGGGAACCATCCTGAACCCCTGGGATTGAACCAGGGACGGGCCGACGCCCGCAGGATTCGCCTGATCGGCAGACAGCTCCTGGGCGGAGATCTGCTGAAGGGGAACGCCTGCGCCGAGAAGCAAGGCCAAGCTGGAGCTCAGCGCGACCCGGCCTGGGTGGGATCGTTGCATGCGACCAGCCATTCTTGAGGGGCGGCTCACGAGAACCAGCCGCCGATCAGGTGAAACACATTGAAGCGCTGAAGGTCGTTCCAGGTGACGAAGAGCATCAGGCCGACCAGCAGGGCGAACCCGACACGGTACCCAGCCGCCTGAACGCGAGCGGCGAGCGGCCGTCGCGCGATCGCTTCGTAGCCGTAGAACAGCAGGTGCCCGCCGTCCAGCACAGGTATAGGCAGCAGGTTGGCGAAGCCGACCGCGACCGACAGGAAGCCGGCCATGCCCAACAGATTGATCAACAGGCGGAAAGCGGTGGCGCCGAGGGTCGGCGGACCGCCCTGGATGGCCGCCTTGGCCGCGTGTCCGGAGGCTCCCAGGATGCCCAGCGGGCCGGAGAGCTGATCGCCCGACTCATGGCCGGTGAGCATGCGCCCCAGATAGGTCAGGGTCAGGGAAAGGATGCCGCGAGTCTCCTTGACCCCCTGCCCCACCGCCTGGATCGGGTTGAACCGGATCGGCTGGATATCGCCCTTCGCACGGCTGGGGGCGATACCGATGCAGCCGAGACCGACCGGACAGCCGGTAGGACCGCTCGTCTTGGTCTTGCGCACCGGAGTGGCGACAATCCGGATGTCGGCGGTCCCGCGCAGGACCTCGAAGTCGATGGGCTCGCCGGTGTGCAGCACGACCAGCTGCTGCAGGTCGGTGAAATCCTCCACCGCCCGACCGTTGGCCTTGAGGATCAGGTCCCCCGCCTTGAAGCCCGCCGCCGCCGCCGGCGAGGCCGGACTGACCTCGCCCACCCGCGGCTTGATCCGCACGTCGCCCATGACCAGGGCGAGGACGGCGAAGATGGCGATGGCCAGGATGAAGTTGGAGACCGGTCCGGCGGCGACCACCAGGGCGCGCTGCCAGAGCGGCTTGAAATGGAAATAGCGACGCAGGCCCTTGGGCCCTTCCCTGGCCAGGACCTGCTGCTTCAGTTCGGCGAGGTCCTCGGCGTCCGGCACGCTGGCGGCGTCCTCGTCGCCCGAGAAGCGCACATAGCCGCCGAAGGGGATCCAGCCGACGCGCCATTCCATGCCGCTCTTGTCGCGCCAGGACAGCAGCGAACGACCGAAGCCGATGGAAAAGCGATCGCAGGCCACGCCGCACCAGCGGGCGACCAACAGGTGGCCGAGCTCATGCACGGTAATGACCAGCGTCAGCACCGCCAGGAACGGCAGGGTATAGGTCGCAAGGTTCTGCGCTATGGCAAGCATTGGGCGGTGAACTCTCCCCGTCTTAGTTGGAGCGCCCGACGCTCGACAGCACGTCCGTCGCCACCCGGCGCGACGCCTGATCGACCATCATCGCGACTTCAACCGCGTCGCCGTCCGCCCCCGCGACAAGATCTCCCGCACGATCCATGCGTTCGAGAGTCTCCGCCACCGCCGCGGCAATATCGAGAAAGCCAATGCGGCGGTCAAGGAATGCGGCCACCGCGGTCTCATTGGCGGCGTTGAGCGCGGCAGGGGCGCCACAGCCCCTCTCCAGCGCCGAGCGGGCCATGGCGAGCGCCGGGAAGCGTTCGTAATCCGGGGCGAAGAAGGTCAGCTGGCCAATCTGGGCCAAGTCCAGCTTGGGCGCGGGCCAGGGCAGCCGGTCGGGCCAGGCGTAGGCGCAGGCGATCGGCGCGCGCATGTCCGGCGGCCCCAGCTGGGCCAGGGTCGAGCCATCCTGGTACTCGACCATCGAGTGGATGATCGATTGCGGATGGATCAGCACCTCGATCTTCGAGGGCGGCGTCGCGAACAGATAGGACGCCTCGATCATCTCGAGGCCTTTGTTGAACATGGTGGCCGAGTCGACCGAGATCTTGGCGCCCATCGACCAGTTGGGATGGGCCACGGCCTGCTCGGGCGTCATGCCCGACATCTCCTGCAGGCTCTTCTCGCGAAACGGGCCGCCGGATGCGGTGAGGATCAGCTTCAGCACCCGCTCGGCGCAGTCCGGCTGCAGCACCTGGAAGATGGCGGCGTGTTCGGAATCGACCGGGATCACCGTGCCGCCCGCGGCCTTGGCCATGGCCAGCAGCTGAGGCCCGGCGCAGACCAGGCTCTCCTTGTTGGCCAGGGCGACGACGGCGCCTGCGCGGGCGGCCGCGATGGTGGGCTCGAGCCCCGCGACGCCGACGATGGCCGACATCACCCAGTCGGCCTCCAGCCGGGCGGCCTCGATCACCGCCTTGCGGCCCGCGGCGATGTTCAGGCCCGTGCCGGAGAGGCGCTCGCGCAGCTCGGGCAATTGGCTCTCGTCCTGGATCACCACCAGTTCTGGGCGCCACTTGCGGGCTTGCTCGGCCAGTTTCTCGGCATTGCGGCCGGCGGCCAGCGCCACCAGCTCGACCTCGCAGGCGCCTTCGCGCCCGGCTTCCTCGAACAGCGATAGCGTCGAGGCGCCGATCGAGCCGGTCGAGCCCAGGATGGAGATGCGGCGTCCGCTCATGCGTCCCATCCGGCGAGGTGGATCAGGCGCGCGCCCGCCACGGCGAGGATGGCGATCATCAGCCCATCCACCCGGTCGAGCAGGCCGCCATGTCCGGGGATCAGGTCCCCAGAGTCCTTGACCCCGAACCGACGCTTCAAGATGGACTCCAAAAGATCCCCCGCCATGGTCGCGAGCCCCCCGATCAGGCCCATCAGCGCCGCGGCGCTCAGTGATACCTGCATGTGGGACCCGAACGCCACTGTGACCGAAGCTCCCACAGCCATGGCCACCACCAGTGCTCCGATGAAGCCTGACCATGTCTTGTTGGGGGAGAATCGTGGCCAGAGTTTGGGCCCCCCCACAATATTTCCAACCGCGAAGGCGCCGATGTCGGCCGCCCATGTCACCGCCAGCAACAATATGGTCCAGGCGAGGCCGTCCTGTGGCCCCAGCCGCACCCAGGTCAGGGCCAGGCAGGGCGCGCCGAGATAGAAGACGCCGAACGCCGCGTCGGCGGGCCGGGCCTTCACCACCATGGCGACCACGGCGCAGACCACGATGGCTCCCAGCAGCACGATCCAGGCGAGGTGGTAGTGGTGCCGGTAGGCGACGAACTCCGCCGCCAGCAGCCCCGCGGCGATTGCCAGCGCGACGCCCCTGGGCCGATCGGGCGCCGACATCACGGCCCATTCGTGCGCCAGGAGCGCGATGGCCACGGCCATCAGCACCAGGAACGGCCAGGAGCCGATCCAGCTGATGCTGGGCGCCAGCACAGCCAGGATCGCGAGCGGCGCCAGCACAAACGCCGACATCGCCCTCTGCCGCAGATTGGTCCAGTCGAAGCGCTTAGCCCGTTGCAAGAACGTCATCGACGTCCGCTCCGCCGTAGCGGCGCTTGCGCCTCTGGTATTCGTCGACGGCGGCCTTGAGCTCGCCCGGGCCATAGTCGGGCCAGAACACGTCCTGGAACACGAACTCCGCGTAGGCCGCTTCCCAGAGCAGGAAGTTCGACAGCCGCCGCTCGCCGGAGGTGCGCACGATCAGGTCCGGCGGCGGGTCGCCCGCGGTGCAAAGGCGCGCCTCGAAGCTGTCCTCGGTGAGGTCGTCCGGAGTGGCGCGGCCGGCGGCGACCTCTTCGGCGAAAGAGCGGGCGGCATCCAGGATGTCGGCCTTGCCGCCGTAGTTGAAGGCGACCTGCAGGCGGAAGCGGTCGTTGTGGGCGGTGCGGCGCTCGGCCCGGTCGATCACCTCCTGGATGTCGGCGGTGAGCCCGGTGCGCCGGCCCAGCACCCGAACGTTGACGCCTTCGCGCGCCAGGCGGTCCAGATCGGAATTCACGTAGGTCTTGAGCAGGCTCATGAGGTCGGAGACCTCCTGAGGCGGCCTCCGCCAGTTCTCGGTGGAGAAGCCGAACACCGTCAGCCGGTCGATGCCGAGGTCCGGCGCGGCCTCGACCGTGCGCTTCAGGGCCTGCACCCCGGCCCGATGCCCGAACGACCGCGGCAGGCCCTTGGCTTTGGCCCAGCGACCGTTGCCATCCATGATGATGGCGACGTGCAGCCCGCCAGCGCCCTCGAAGGGGCGCGCGGAAAACGGCGGCGTCGATATCACCTTGCTGGGCATGGGCGCGGTCCAGGAGGGACGCGGGGGCGCGGGAAAGCGCCGGCGTCAGACCTGCATGATCTCCTGTTCCTTGGTTTTCAAGGTCTCGTCCACCCGCTTGATCGCCTCGTCCGTGAGCTTCTGGACCTCCGACTGCATCTTGTGATGCTCGTCCTTGGTAATGACCCCGTCCTTCTCGGCGTTCTTCAGATCCTCCATGGCGTGGTGCCGCACGTTGCGCACCGAGATGCGCTGCTGTTCGGCGTACTTGCCGGCCAGCTTGGCGATGTCCTTGCGCCGCTCTTCGGTGAGTGGCGGGATCGGGATGCGAAGGTTCTGTCCCTCGACCACGGGATTGAGGCCCATGCCGGCCGAGCGGATGGCCTTCTCGACGGACACCACCACACCCCGGTCCCAGACGCTGACCATCAGAGAGCGGGCGTCCGGCACGCTGACCGAGCCCACCTGATTCAAGGGCGTCGACGAGCCGTAGGCGTCCACATGGATCTGGTCGAGCAAACTGGCCGACGCGCGGCCGGTGCGCAGCGCGGCGAACTCTTCCTTCAGGGCGGTGATCGCCTTGTCCATCCGCTCGCGATAGCGGGCCAGGACAGGTTTTTCGGTGACGGCCATGGCTCGGCTCCCTCTTAGTCTCGACCGTTGCGGGGCTCAGTGATCAGGGTGTGGACGCCCTCGCCCATCATCACATCCAGCAGAGCCCCGCGCTCGCGGATGGAGAACACCACGATCGGGATGCGGTTGTCGCGCATCAGACTGATCGCAGAGGCGTCCATGACCCTGAGGTCCTGGGCGAGGACCTCCAGGTAGCTCAACTGATCGTAGCGTTTGGCGTTGGAATCGAGCTTGGGGTCGGCGGTGTAGACGCCGTCGACGCTGGTGCCCTTGAACAGGGCGTCGCAACCCATCTCGGCGGCCCTGAGCGCGGCGGCCGTGTCGGTGGTGAAGAACGGATTGCCGGTGCCGGCGGCGAAGATCACCACCCTGCCCTTCTCCAGGTGCCTGAGCGCCCGGCGACGGACGTAGGGCTCGCAGACCGCGGCCATGGGGATGGCCGACTGCACGCGGGTGTCGACGCCGGCCTTCTCGAGCGCGTTCTGCATGGCCAGGGCGTTCATCACCGTGGCCAGCATGCCCATGTAGTCGGCGCTGGCCCGCTCCATGCCGCGCGCGGCCGTCGACAGTCCGCGGAAGATATTGCCGCCGCCGATGACCAGGCACAGTTCGACGCCGTGACGGACGATCTCGGCCACGTCCTCGGCGACCGCATCGACGGTCTGCATGTCGATGCCGAAGCCGGTCTGGCCCATGAGCACTTCGCCGGAGACCTTGAGCAGGACCCGGCGGTATCTGGGCAGGCGTTGGGGAGGGCTCGTCGATTCCAGGGCCATGAGCGATCTGTGTGCTCCGACGGGCCGGACGGCGCAAGCCCGGGCGCCTTCAGGGGCGAAAGTGGTCTGGAATCAAAAGCCCGCCGCCCCGGGTTTCCGGAGCGACGGGCCTAGAGAGATGACTGAATCAGCCCTTGGTCATGGCGGCGACTTCGGAAGCGAAGTCGGGACCGGCTTCCTTCTCGACGCCTTCGCCCAGGGCCAGGCGCACGAAGCCCTTCACCGCGACCGGCGAGCCGAGGTCCTTGGCGGTGTCGGCCACCAGCTGCTCGACCGTCTGGTCGGGGTTCATGACGAAGGCCTGCTTCAAGAGCACGACTTCCTCGTAGAACTTGCGAAGACGGCCCTCGACCATCTTCTCCACCACCTGCGGCGGCTTGCCGGAGGCGGCGGCCTGTTCGGAGAAGATCGCGCGCTCGCGCTCGACCGCAGCCGGATCCAGGTCGTCGGTCGACAGCGACAGCGGCTGGGTGGCCGCCACGTGCATGGCGATCTTGCGGCCGAGCTCCTGGAGCTTGGCCTGGTCGCCCTGGCCCTCGACCGCCACGAGCACGCCGATGCGGCCGAGCTCACCCGGCACGATGGCGTTGTGCACGTAGGCGGCGACGGCGCCCGGCGACACCTGGAAGCGGGCCGAGCGACGGACCACCATGTTCTCGCCGATGGTGGCGATCAGGCTGGTGATCGTGTCCTGCACGGTCGCGCCGTCCGACGTCTTGGCCGCGGTCAGGGCGTCGACCCCGCCGTCCACATCGAGCGCCGTCTGCGCCACCTTGCGGGCGGCGCCCTGGAACAGCTCGTTGCGCGAGACGAAGTCGGTCTCGGCGTTCAGCTCGATGACCGCGCCGGTCATGCCGGCGCCGTCGTTGCGCAACGCCACGGCCACGAGGCCCTCGGCGGCCACGCGGTCGGCCTTCTTGGCGGCCTTGGACAGGCCCTTGGTGCGCAGCCAGTCGATGGCGGCTTCCATGTCGCCATCGGTTTCCTGGAGCGCCTTCTTGCAGTCCATCATGCCTGCGCCTGAGGTGTCGCGCAGTTCCTTGACCATGGGGGCGGTGATGTCCGCCATGTCATCCTCCATTGGACGATGCGCCGGCCGCGCGGTGCGGCCGGCGACTTGTTGCAATTGGAAAGGCGGGCCTTAGCCCTGCCCTGCTACAGATTTTAGGCCGACGCCTCTGCCGTCTGCGACTGGGAGCCATCGGCCCCGGTATCGGGTTCGGCAGCGGCCGTATCGGTGGCTTCCGCGGCGGCCGGAGCTTCGGCGGCCTCGGCGGCGGCGGGCGCTTCAGCAGTCGCAGGGGCCTCAGCGGCAGCCGCAGGCGCTTCGGCGGCCTGCGCAGCGGTGGCGCGCAACGCCGGCTCGACCGGCCGTTCAGCAGCGCCCAGATCGACGCCGGACGACGACTGGCCGGCGGCCAGGCCGTCGATCACGGAATCGGCGACCAGGTCGCAATAGAGCTGGATGGCCCGCGCGGCGTCGTCGTTGCCCGGCACCGGATAGGTGATGCCGTCCGGATCGCAGTTGGTGTCGAGGATCGCCACCACCGGGATGTTGAGCTTGCGCGCTTCCTGGATGGCGATCGACTCCTTGTTGGTGTCGATCACGAACATCAGGTCGGGGATGCCGCCCATGTCCTTGATGCCGCCCAGCGACAGCTCCAGCTTGTCGCGCTCGCGGGTGATCTGCAGCAGCTCCTTCTTGGAGCGCGGACCGCCGTCGCCCGCCAGCACCGCTTCCTGCTCGCGCAGGCGCTGGATCGAACCGGAGATGGTGCGCCAGTTGGTGAGCGTGCCGCCCAGCCAGCGGTGGTTCACATAATACTGGGCGCAGCGCTTGGCCGCCCCAGCGATGGGATCGGACGCCTGGCGCTTGGTGCCGACGAACAGCACCCGGCCGCCGCCCGCGGCCACTTCGCGCACCTTCACCAGGGCCTGGTGCAGCAGCGGGATGGTCTGGCTGAGGTCGATGATGTGGATGTTGGCGCGGTCGCCGAAGATGTAGCGGTCCATCTTCGGGTTCCAGCGGTGGGTCTGGTGGCCGAAGTGGGCGCCGGCTTCGAGCAGCTGACGCATGGAGAATTCAGGAAGCGCCAT
>FTHL01000070.1_pt1 | contig 10403 bp, 10 predicted proteins | sample 1640951 | NCBI WGS metagenome assembly FTHL01 (sample SAMEA3914788, study PRJEB12502) | metagenome | biome: forest; material: soil | place: Canada | collected 2011-07-03 | depth 0.1 m
CCGGGCTGTCGGCCGTGCAACGGGGCGGGCTGATCTTCAAGGCCCTCGCCAACTACCAGTTCGACCGGGCGCTGGAGTCGGGGGTGATCACCCCCGACTACGTGGAGGGCTGCTACCAGCTCGGCATGCAGTATCCGGAGCTCTGCGCCAGCATCTATCTGATCTGCGGGCGCGACGGCTGATGGGCCAGCCCGCCCGCCTGTCCGAAGCCGAGCCGGCGTTCGACTGGAGCGCGGTGTCGCTCACGCCCGTCGAGGCCGCCGACGGGGCCACGCTGAACCGCTGGCAGAACGACCCGGCGATCCGCGACCTGATCATGGGTTTTCGCGGGCCGGTCCCGATCGAGACCACGGCGGCATGGATCGAGGCCGCGCGGGATCAGAACCTGACGGCAAGGGCGCTCTTCGCCATCCGCCAACACGGCGCGCTCAAGGGGGTGGTGCAGATCCACTCCATCGACTGGATGCACCGGACCGGCATCCTCGGCCTCTACATCGGCGATCCGGCCGAGCGTGGGGCGGGCCTCGGCTTTGCGGCCTCGACCCTGATGATCGACTACGGCTTTTACGGCCTCGACCTGCAGCGGGTCTGGCTGGAGGTGATCGCACCGAACGTCGCGGCCCGGCGGCTCTACGAACGGCTGGGCTTCATCCGCGAAGGGACGCTACGGCAGGCTTATCAGCTGGATGGCGTGCGCCACGACATCGTCCTCTACGGCCTGATGAAGCCCGAGTGGCGCAGCCGCGCGCCGGCAGGCGCCAACCGGCTGGTGCAAGGGCTCTAGCCATGGCCGAGGCCGCCCTTCGCCTGGTCAGCCCGGCCGAGCCCACCCCGCGCGATCGGCTGGATTTGGCCCAAATCCGCGCCCATCCCTACGCCTCCTCCGCCTACGCCCTGGCCCTGGCCGCGGTCGGCGCGCCGGTCGACGTATCCGAATGGGGAAGCTTCGTGCTGGAGCGGCCGATCCCCGGAAGTTCGCGGACCGACGCCATCGGGGCGTATCCGTTCCAAGTGATGGGCGCGCGCGCCGATCTGGAGGGCGGACTGGAGCGGCTGCGGGCGAAAGGGCTGGTCTCGCTGGTGATGGTGCCCGACCCGCTGCGCGGGCCTCCCGCGTCGGCCCTGAGCCGCGTCTTCCCGCTGTGCCGGCCGTTCAAGACCCACCACCTCGTAGGCCGCTGGGCCGGCCCCTACGACCCCTCCAGGCACCACCGCGAGCGGATCAGACGCGGGCAGCGGCGCTGCCGGGTGGAGCAGGTGCGGCTGAAGGACTGGATCGGTCCATGGAAGGCGCTCTACGCCGGACTGGTCGACCGGCGCGCCATCACCGGCGCGGCCGCCTTCCGCCCGGACTATTTCGACGCCCTCGCCGCCGAGCCGCGGATCACCGCGTTCGCCGCCCTGGTGGAGGGCGAGCTTGCGGCCATGACCCTGTGGTTCGAGCACCAGGGGGTGGTCTACAACCACCTCACCGCCGCCAACGCCCAAGGCTACGCCAACAGCGCCTCGTTCGCCCTCTACGACGCCGCGCTCCAGCACTTCTCCGAAGCGGTCGTGGCCAATCTTGGCGGCGGCGCCGGGTTGATCGACGATCCGGAGGACGGCCTGGCCGCCTTCAAGCGCGGCTTCGCCAACACTTCGATCCCCGCCCTGCTCTGCGGCGCGATCCTCGACGCCCAGGCGTACCATGGCCTCGCCGCAGGGCGGGCGGCCGTCAGCTACTTCCCGGCCTACCGGAGCTAGGCCGCGCGAACCGCCGGAACACGCGTGCGCGACAGGGTGAAGTAGGTCTTCCAGAGCACGCGGTCGCCACTGCGCTCGGCGGCGAAGGCCTTGCGGCCGTGCAGCACCTGCTCGTCGAGGAAGAACACCGCCTCTCCCGGCTGCAGGCGGAAGGCCCTGGCCTCCCCCCGCTGGACGAGGTCGTCCAGGAAGGCGGCGAACCGCTCCCGAAGGCCGGCGACCGCCTCGCCCTGGTCGGCGCGGACGCGGAAATAGTTCCAGTTGATCTTCAGCCGGCCCTCCTCCTCGCGCAGGATCGGCGAGACCCGGTCCGGGCCGGCGCCCTTGCCGAAGCGCACCGGGACGCTGGTCAGCGCGGCCAGCAGGGCAGGATCACGCGCGGCGGCCGCGGCCGCGACGGTCGCGGCGTCGACGAACAGGCTCTCGCCGCCGGCCTCCGCCTGCCGCTCCAGATAGAACAACCCGAGCTCTCGCGCCTCGGCCTTGGCGACATAGGCGCCGTCGGTGTGCAGGGGCTGGCCGACCTTGTGGTGACGGTAGGAATCGCTGCGGTCGGGCTCGAAGCGGACGTCCATCCAATGCGCCGCCGAGGTCAGCTCCCCGCTCATGCTGTCCTCGATGAGACCGGCGTTTGGGCCGAGCGCCTCACCGACGCCGAGCCAGAAGGCCAACGGATCCATGCTGCGCTCGGGTCGGGCGCCGGTGACGTGGACCACCTGGGCGGGACCCACCGCCTCGCCGACCAGCGCGCGAAGCGCGTCCCGGCCGAGCCCGGCGCCGTCGCAGAGCCTGAACCAGGCCCCGTCAGCCACGGGCGCACCACTGGGCGAACATGCTGCACAAGGCGTCCTCCAGGCGGCGGGTGAAGCCGGCCTCGTCGCGCGCCGGCGAGGTCTCGAAGCGCGCGCGCACCCGGCGGCGGAGGGCATCCAAGGCCAGCGGGTCGGCGGTCAGGCCCACGGCGCGCGCCACGTAGTCGTCCCAGCTCTCGGCGACCAGCTCGTGCAGGCCAAGCGGCTCGACGCAGACGATGCCGATACGGCTGTAGAAGTCCGGGCCCCTCAGCGTCAGCACCGGCACGCCATTGGCGATGGCGTCCGAGCTGGTGGTGCCGCCCGGGCAGGGCGAGGGGTCGAGGGCCAGGTCGATGTCGGCGAACTCGGCGAGATAGTCGGGCCCGTGGGTGTGGCCGCGGAACTCGATGCGGTGCGGCTCCACGCCGTGGGCGGCGAAGCGCATGGCGGTGGCCGCCTGCAGCACCGGATCGGTGAAGTAGCCGTACTTCAGCACCAGCCGCGATCCGGGCCGCCCTTTCAGGATGCGCGCCCAGGCGGCGATGGTCGGATCGCTCAGCCGCGCCGGATGGTTGAAGCTGCCGAAGGTGACATAGCCGTTGCGCAGGGCCGGCGTGGGCGCGAGCGGAGGCCGCGGGTCCGGCCGGAAGGGCGCCATGATCGGGCCGATCCGCCAGATTTTCTCGGCGAACAGGCCCTCGGTCCCCGGCGCGTCCATGCAGTCGGCGTGGATGACCCAGTCGATGGCTTCAAGGCCCGTGGTCTGGACGTAGTTCACCCAGGCGACCTGCACCGGCGCGGGCTTCAAGGCGAAGACGCCGAGCCGGCCGTTGGCCGTGTGACCCCAGAGGTCGATCAGCACGTCCACCCCGTCCTGGCGGATCAGGGCCGCGGCTTCCGGGTCCGACAGCCCGCCGATGCCGCGCACGCCGGCGACGGGCAGCGCCGGCTCCGCGGCCGCGTCGCGCGGATAGAGCAGCACCTCGAAGCGGGAGGCGTCGTGCGCCTCGAGCACCGGCAGGAAGAACTGGCGGACCTGGGTGCCGACGAAGCTCGGCGCGACATAGCCGATGCGCAGCCGCCGCTCGGAGTCCCGGCCGTTCGCGAAGGGCGGCCGCGCCGGGTCCAGCGGGGCGACGTGGCGCGAGGCCCACAGCCGCACTTCCTCCGCGTGCCGCCGCACGCCGTCATCGGCGAAGAACAGGGCGTAAAGCAGGAACTCCTGCGCCTGAACGGAAGCCGGCGCCCGTTCGACGGCGATGGTGAAGACGGTCACCGCCTCCTCGATGCGGCCCTGGTGCTGCAGCGACAGGCCATAGCTGATCAGCTGGGCCAGGGCGCTGTCCGGCTTCAGCGCCGTCTCGGCGAAGGCGGCGCTGGCCGAACCCATCAGCTTGGCGCCGTAGAACTGCGTGGCGAGCTCGCCGGCATAGGCCGGATCCGCCTGCAACAGGCCCAGATCGGCGCCAAGCTCCTGCATCAGCTCGAGCCCATGGACGGTGCGGGCCAGCGCCAGGGTCTCGGCCTGGGCGGCGAGGTCCCCGGCCGCGCCCTGGGCGGCGGAAAGCCAGTAGACGAGCGCGGTGCTGGGCCCACGCTGCTCGATCAGAGCTTGCAGGCGGCCCGCCGCGGCAGCGCCCTCCCCGGCCAGGATCTCGGCGCGCGCGAGGGCGAGTTCGTCCTCCGGAGCCGGTTCCATACGTTGCAAGGCCGCCTGCATCGATTCCCCCGCGCTCCGGTGAGGGCGCAGGCTTCGTCCGGCGTGGTTAACGGGCGGCTAAGCGCGGGCGCGGCGGGTCAGCCTCGGTCGCGCATCAGCCGGCCCTGCTCGCGCTTCCAGTCGCGCTCGGCGACGGTGGCGCGCTTGTCGTGAGCCTTCTTGCCGGTGGCCAGGGCGAGCTCCAGCTTCACCCGACCCTTGTCGTTGAAATAGAGCCGCAACGGCACCAGCGTGCGTCCCTCCCGCTGGACTGCGCCCAGCAGACGGTCGATCTGCCGCCGATGCAGCAGAAGCTTTCGCGGCCGGCGCGGCTCGTGGTTGAAGCGGTTGGCGGGGCCGTATTCGGGGATGGTCGCGTTGATCAGCACGATCTCGCGGCCCTCGGCCGAGGCGTACGATTCGGCGATGTTGGCGCGCCCGCCGCGCAGCGACTTCACCTCCGTGCCGGTGAGCGCGAGCCCCGCCTCGAAGGTGTCCTCGATGAAGTAGTCGTACCGCGCGCGGCGGTTCTCGGCGACCAGCTTGGCCACGGCCATGTCATCCCACCCCGGCCGCGCGCATTGCCTCGCGCACCAGGGCGCGGGCCGGCCCCGAGCAGGGCGCGATGGGCAGGCGCACGTCCTCGGCGCAGAGGCCGAGCTCGGCCAGGGCGAACTTGGTCGGCGAGGGCGAGGCGTCGGCGAACAGCGCCTTATGCAGGCGGATCAGCCGGTCCTGCTCCCGCAGCGCGTCGCGCCAGCGGCCCTCAAGGCAGGCGTTGATCAGCCGCGACATCGCTTCCGGCGCGACATTGGCGGTCACCGAGATACAGCCATGGCCGCCATGAGCCATGTAGCCTAGGGCGGTGCCGTCCTCGCCCGACAGCAGTACGAAGTCCTCGCCGCAGGTGAGCCGCATGACGCTTGGGCGCGACAGGTCGGAGGTCGCGTCCTTCACCCCGGCGATGTTGGGCAGCTTCGCAAGCCGCTCGATCGTGTCGTTGGAGATGTCGACGCTCGTCCGCGCCGGGACGTTGTAGATCAGCAACGGCAGTTCGACCGCGTCGTTGATGGCCGCATAGTGCCGGTAGAGCCCTTCCTGGCTCGGCCGGTTGTAGTAGGGCGTCACCACCAGGGCCGCCTGGGCCCCGACGTCCTTGGCGTGGCGCACCAGGCTGATGGCTTCGTCGGTGGAGTTGGAGCCGGCCCCCGCGATGACCGGCGCGCGGCCGGCGGCCACCTCGACGCAGAGCTCCACCACCCGCCGGTGTTCCTGGTGGCTGAGAGTGGCGGTTTCGCCGGTGGTGCCGACCGGGACCAGCCCCCCCACGCCGCCCACGATCTGCCGCTCCACCAGGACGCGGAAGGCCGCTTCGTCGAGGGCGCCATTCTTGAATGGCGTCACCAGGGCGGGGATAGCGCCTCGGAACTGGGGTCGGGCCATGCGCGCAACAAGCCGTGATCTGGCGCCGCAGGTGTTGCGGCGCATTGAAGAGGCCGGACAATATGGCGGCGCGTGCTACGCCCGCAACCGATTGAGTCTACGTCGTTCTGGGAGTGAGATTTGAAGTCCTTGGCCCGAACAGCCTGGTGGGGCGTCGCCGGCCTTTTGCTGGCCGGCGTGGCCGACGCGCAGGACACGGCCCCGCTTCCGGTTCCGGACGTCACCGCGCCCTCCCTGACGGCGCGCCGCTACCTGTCGCAGGACGACACGTCGACCTTGCGCGCGGCGATCGATGCGGGCCAGGCCGGCGACGTGGACCGCGCGCGGAGCCTGCAGGCCAGTCTTTCCGATCCGGTGTCGCGCAAGCTGGTGCTCTGGGCCATGGCCGATTCCGCAGCCAACCGCCTGTCCTTCTTCGAGCTCGATCAGGCCCGCCGCGACCTCTGGGGCTGGCCGCGCGCGAGCCGTCGGCAGGCCGGCGCCGAGCGGCTGCTCGAGGCCCAGGGCATGTCGCCGACGGCCGTGATCGCCTGGTTCAAGGGCGAGGAGCCCACCACGGCCGAAGGCGCGATGGCCCTGGCGGGCGCCTATCGGCTGACCGGCCAGGTCGACAAGGCCCGGGACCTGATCCGGCGGTTCTGGCGCGAGAAGGTATTCGAGGCCGAACCCCAGCGGCAGATGCTGGCCAGGTTCGGCGACCTGCTCACGGTGGACGACCACATCCGCCGGACCGACATGCTGCTCTATGGCGCGCAGGGGCCGGCGACGCGCGACATGATCGCGCTGCTCCCGCCTGACTGGCAGGCCCTGGCGCAGGTGCGGATCGCCTTCCGCAACGGCGGCGGGCCGGTGGATCTCCTGATGGACCGCCTGCCGGCCACTCTCGCCGACGATCCCAGCATCGCCTTCGAGCGCGCCCGCCACCTCGTGCGCCAGCACAACACCGAGCAGGCCCTGCCCCTGATCGGCCGGCTCCCTACGCAGCCGCCAGGCGACGAGGCGGGCGCGGCGGTCTGGTACGTCCGCAAGTCCCTGATCGGGGCCGCCCTGGCCAACCACGACTACCGCGCGGCCTATCAGGCGGCGGCCAACCACGGCCTGCAGCCGGGCGTCGACTACGCCGAAGCCGAGTTCTTCGCCGGCTGGATCGCCCTCTCCAAACTGAAAGACCCGGTGCTGGCCGACCAGCACTTCGCGCGCATCGAGCAGGTGGGCGCCTCGCCGATCACCCAGGCGCGCGCGCTCTACTGGCGCGGCCGGGCCAACGAGGCGTCCGGCGACATCATCGGGGCCAAGGACCTCTACGCCCAGGCCGCCCAGCTGCAGACGACCTTCTACGGCCAGCTGGCCGGCGAACGGGCCGGCGTGCGCGAGATCGCGCTTGGCCACGACCCCATCCCCACCGCCGCGGACCGGGCCCGTTTCGAGGGCCGCGACATGGTGCAAGCGGCCCGCATCCTGGCCGGGCTCGGCGAGAAGGACTTGTTCCGCACCTTCGTCCTGACCATCGATGACGACCTGCCCAACGCCGAGGAATACGCCCTGCTGGTCGACCTCGCGCGCAGCCTGGGCGACCCCGACCTCGGCATGCGGGTGGTCCGCGCCGGCGCCCAGCATGGCATCATCCTGCCCGACCGCGGCTATCCGATCCTGGCCGCGCCGCCGCGCGACCCGAGCTTCCCGGAGCTGGCCTTCGTGTATGGCATCGTCCGCCAGGAGAGCAATTTCGACCCCCGCCAGCGCTCCGGGGCCGGCGCGCGGGGAATGATGCAGCTGATGCCGGCCACCGCCCAGCATGTCGCCCGACGCATGGGCCTTGGCTACTATTCCGGGGCGCTCGAGGATCCCGACTACAACGTGCGCGTGGGCTCCGGCTACCTCGGCCAGATGGTCTCCAGCTTCGGCGGCTCCTACGTCATGGCCGCGGCGGCCTACAATGCCGGCCCGGGCCGCCTGCCCGACTGGGCCGCCAACTGCGGCGACCCGCGCGGCTCGTCCAACGATCCGGTGGATTTCATCGAGTGCATCCCGATCTCCGAGACCCGCAACTACGTCATGCGAGTGCTGGAGGCGATGCAGGTGTATCGGGCGCGCCTTAACGGCGGCCGGGCCCCGCTGACCCTGGCCGAGGACCTCAGGCGGGGCGTCTATGTGCCGGGAACCCCGACGGTGATGGCCCTGGGTGAAGCCCCTGCGGACCGCGACACGACGGTGACCTCGGGCCCCGGGGCGATGGCGCCTATCCCGGACTGACCGCCCGCGCGTAGAGCTCGGCGTCCACATTGCCGCCCGAGGCGATGACCAACACGGTGCGCCCCTGCAGGGCCGGTCGCCCGGCCAGCGCCGCCGCCAAGGCGACCGCGCCGCCGGGCTCAAGCACCAGCTTCAGGTGGCGAAAGGCGAAGGCCATGGCGCTCAGCGCCTCCGGGTCCGAGACCGCCACCGCGCCGCTCAGCCTGGGCTGGTTCAGCGCGAAGGTCATCTCGCCGGGCTCGGGCGCCAGGAGCGCGTCGCAAACGCTGGCGTGGGCGCCTTGCACGCGGGTGCGCTCCCCGCGCTCCAGGCTGAGCCGATGGTCCTCAAACCCCTCCGGCTCGACCGCGTAAAGCCGGGTCGCCGGCGACAGCGTCTCGAACGCGAGGCCGATGCCGGCGATCAGCCCGCCCCCAGAAGCCGGGCAGAGCAGCAGATCCGCCGGGGCGCCCAGGGCCTGCAGCCGCCGCGCGGCCTCCAAGCCGACTGTGCCCTGGCCGGCGATCACGTGGAAGTCGTCGAACGACGGCACCAGCACCGCCCCGCGCGCCTCGGCCAAGGCCTGCGCGATCGGCTCGCGCGACTGGGTGCGCCGGTCGTAGAGCACGATCTCGGCCCCCTGCGCTGCGGTGGCCTCAAGCTTCATCCTCGGCGCGTCGGACGGCATGACGATGGCCGCCGGCAGGCCGAGGAGCCGCGCCGCCGCGGCCACCCCCTGGCCATGGTTGCCGGAGGAGAAGGCGACCACGCCTGACCGGCGTTCGTCCGCGCCCAGCCGGCTCAGGCGGTTGTAGGCCCCGCGGAACTTGAACGAGCCGGTCCGCTGCAGGCACTCGGCCTTGACGAACACCCGCCCGCCGGCCGCCGCGTCGAGGGCGTCGGATCTGACCAGCGGCGTCTCCCAGGCCTCGGCCCGCAGCCGGCCCGCGGCGTCCACCACGTCATCGAAGCCCGGCAGGGGGATCATGCCTGGGTGCTCCGCCGGCTGGCGGCGAGCACCGGCCCGGCCGGGGTTTGGATCAGGCGGCCGTCGAGGCCGAACACCGTTTCCAGCACGGCGTGCGACAGGGCTTCGGCCGGCGGGCCGGACGCAGCCGGTCGGCCGTGATGCAGCACCAGGATGCGGTCGCAGGCGCGGGCGGCCAGGCTGAGGTCGTGCAACGTCAGCACCACCGCCCCGCCGGCCGCAGCCTCCGCCCGCAGCAGCTCCAGGCTCATCAACTGGGCGTCCGGATCGAGCCCGGCGGTAGGCTCGTCGGCCAGCAACAGCGGCGCGCGCGTGGCCAGGAGCCGCGCCAGCAGCACCCGGGCCCGCTCCCCGCCGGACATGTCCAGCACGCCGCGCTCGGCCAGGTCCGACAGGCCGACGCGGTCCAGGACCGCCAAGGCGGTCTCACGCGCCCTTGCGGGCGGCTCCAGCGGGGCTCCGAGGCTGGCGAGCCGCCAGGCCGGCAGGTTCCAGGCCGCCCGCCGCTCCTGCGGCAGGTAGCCGGCGCGGCGGGCCAGGGCCAGCGGGGCCAGCCGACGGGGATCGTCGCCGCCCAGCCGGACCTGGCCGTGGGCGATGGGCTGCAGCCCAAGGGCGGCGCGCAAAAGGGTGGTCTTGCCGGCGCCGTTGGGGCCGACCACCCCGACCACCTCGCCGGCGGCGACGCTCAGGCCGACGTCGTCCAGCACCGGCCGACCGTCGCGGCGGACCTCGACGCGCTCAAGCTGCAGCCGCGGTCCGCTCACGAGCGCCAGCTCCGCGCCGCGCGCCAGGCCACGAGGGCGAACAGCGGCGCGCCGAACAGGGCGGTGACCACGCCCAGCTTCAGCTCCACCTCGGTGGGCACCAGGCGGCTGGCGATGTCGGCCAAAACCAGCAGCACCGCCCCCATCAGGGCCGAAGGCAGCAGCGTCCGCGCCGGATCCTCCTGGGCGCCCGCGCGCACCAGGTGCGGGGCAGCCAGTCCGACGAAGCCGATCACCCCCGCCAGGGCCACAGCCGCGCCGGTCAGCAGCGCCGCGCCGGCCACCGCCGCCGTCCTCAGCCGCGCCATCGGCAGGCCCGAGACCGCCGCCCCTTCCTCGCCCAGGGTGAGCAACGTCAGCCCGCGCGCGGCGTAGGCGCAAAGCCCGGCCCCGGCGATCATGGGCCCAGCGGCCCAGGCGAGGTCGGACCAGTCGCGATTCTCCACCGACCCCAAAAGCCACGAGAGCATCTCCGCGGTGGTCACCAGCGAGGGCGACAGGTTGAACACCAGCGAGGTCATCGCCCCGCCCATGGCCGATAGGGCGACGCCGAACAGGATCATCACCTCCGGCTCGCGGAAGCGCGCGGCCAGCGCCCCGACCACGCCCGCCGCCGCCAGCGCGCCCAGCATGGCCGCCCCCTCCACCGCACCCGGCGCGACCGCGAGCCGGAGGTGATGATCCTGTTCGGCGTCGCCCTATCGGCCATGGGCGGGGCGATGACCTCGCTGGTGTTC
>FTHL01000031.1_pt1 | contig 10339 bp, 11 predicted proteins | sample 1640951 | NCBI WGS metagenome assembly FTHL01 (sample SAMEA3914788, study PRJEB12502) | metagenome | biome: forest; material: soil | place: Canada | collected 2011-07-03 | depth 0.1 m
ACGCCGTGGTCGTCCAGGAAGGCGTAGAGGCTGCGGCGGCCTCGCACGCACAGGCGGGCCTTCAAGGACCCGGTCGGATAGTAGAGGCCGGCGTGGATCACCTCGGAATTGCGCGAGGATACGCCCTGGCCGATGGCCGCGGCCTTCTCCAGCACCGCGACCGAATGGCCGCGCCGGCCGAGGGCATAGCCGATCGCGAGCCCGACAGCGCCCGCGCCCACCACCACCGCGTCAAAATCGTGTCTGGAGTCCGCCAATGGATATGACTGGCTGTGGCCTACGCGAGCCGTTATTGCCCTTTGAACGGTCTATCGCAGCCGAAAGCTCTCGTGCGCCTGGATTTTCTCGAACGGACACAGTCCCACCAGCGCGCCATCGCCAAGGCCGTGAGCTGGCGGGCGGTCGGCACGCTCGACACCTTCCTTTGGAGCTGGCTGATCACGCACCATCCGGCGTCGGCCGGCGCCATCGCCACCTTCGAGACCTTCACCAAGATTCTGCTGTTCTATCTTCATGAGCGGATTTGGCGCCTGATCCTGTGGGCGCCCGACTCCCACTTGCGGTCGTTCATCAAGGCGGTGAGCTGGCGGATCGTCGGCAGCCTCGACACCTTCATGCTCAGCCTCCTGGTCACAGGGCGTATGGGCTATGCCATCTCCATCGCGTCAGTCGAGGCGGTGACAAAGATCGGCCTGTTCTATCTGCACGAACGGGCCTGGCGGCTCGTCCCCTGGGGCCGCCTGGAGGACGTCAAGGCGAAGCCGGCCCAGGCGGTCTAGAGAAAATGTTTGCTATTTTGCTGGGCGACAACGCATGTTCCGGCAGGATTCCAGCGTCAAGCCCGCCGGAAGAGAACGAACTTGCCCGAACCGCTCGACGCCATCGACGCCAGGATTCTCGACCTGATCCAGCATGACGCCAGTCTATCGGTGGCCGAGATTGCCGACCGGGTCGGCCTTTCCTCCAGCCCGTGCTGGCGCCGCATCAAGCGGCTCGAGGACGTCGGGGTGATCCAGCGGCGCGTGACCCTGCTCGACCGGGAGCAGCTCGGCCTGGATTTCGAGGTCTACGCCACCGTGAAGCTGTCGTTGCCGACCAAGGAGAACCTCGACCGGTTCGAAACGGCGGTGAAGGGATGGCCGGAGGTGGTGCAGTGCGCCACGGTCACCGGCGGCGAAGACTATCTGCTGCGCATCGTCACCTGCGACATGCATGGCTTCGACGACTTTTTGCGTGACAAGCTTTTGTCCTCGGGCCTGGTTTCGAACTGCCAGAGCCGCATCGTCGTGCGCGGCGTGAAGGATTCGACGGCGGTCCCTCTGGGGCTTGTCAGCCCCCACGTCAGCTAGGGGGCCGCGCGCCGCAACCCGGTCATGGCGTCGGCCGGATCCTCCTGCGCCTCCGCGCGGCCGCTCAGGACCCACTCCAGCGCTTCCTGCAGCTTCTGGAGCTGGATCGGCTTGGCCACGTGCAGGTCCATTCCCGCCTCGAGGTAGGACTTGACCTGGTGGGTCATAGCGTTGGCCGACAGGGCGATGATCGGCGTTCGCCGGCGGCCGTTGGCCACCTCGGCGGCCCGAATCTGGCGGGTGGCGGCGATGCCGTCGAGATTGGGCATCTGGATGTCCATCAGGATCAGATCGTACGCGCCCGCCCGCCACGCCTCGACCGCCTCTTCACCGTCCGGGACCATGTCCACGTCCAGGCCGAAGGTGGACATGATGGTCTTCAGCACGAGCTGGTTGGTCGGGTTGTCTTCGGCGGCCAGCACCTTCAGCTCGACCAGGCGGCCTTCACCGCCGCTGGCCCGAGGCTGGCCGTCGGCCGAGCGGTCGGTCGCGGAGCCGGATCGGGCGAGTGGCACGCTCACGAAGAAGGTTGAGCCCACGCCCTGGACGCTTTCGGCCCAGACGTTGCCGCCCATCAGCTGGCCCAGCTCGCGGCAGATGGCCAAGCCAAGGCCGGTCCCGCCGAACCGGCGGGTGGTCGAGCCGTCGACCTGCATGAACTTCTGGAACAGCAGGGGCAGCTTGCTTTCCGGAATGCCGATGCCCGTGTCGGTCACCGAGATCCTGAGACCTTCGGCGCCGTCCTCGCCCTCGCCGTCGATGGCCACGCGCACCTCGCCCGCCTGGGTGAACTTCACGGCGTTGGAGAGCAGGTTGTTGAGGATCTGCTGCAGCCGCGCCGGGTCGCCGCGCCGGGCGCCCTCGGCGCGGGCTGTGACATCGACGCTGAAGCTTAGGCCCTTCTTGGCGGCCACCGGCCCGTGCGCGGCGCGCAGGGTGTCGGCCAGCTCGTGGACATCGAACTCGGTCTCCTCGAGCTCCATCCGGCCGGCCTCGATCTTGGAGAGGTCGAGGATGTCGTTCAGCACCATCAGCAGCGCTTCGCCGGACTGATGGATCACCGAGAGCCGCTCGCGCTGCGCCGGCGCGAGGTCGCCCATCGCCATGATCTGGGCCATGGCGAGGACCCCGTTGAGCGGCGTGCGGATCTCGTGGCTCATGTTGGCGAGGAAGTGGGACTTCAGCACGTTGGCCGCCTCGGCCGCGTCACGGGCGTCGACCAGGGCGTCCATGGTGGCCCTGAGCTCACGGTCGTTGCGTTGGAGCTGCGCCAGCAGCCCGTTGAAGCTGTCGGTCAGGCGGCCGAACTCGTCGTCCTCGCCATGGACCACGCGCCTGGCGAAGTCGCTGCTGCCGGCCACCTCCTCCATGGCGCGAGACAGGCGGTCCACCGGCCGGGTCAGGCGCGACGCCAGCCAGCGGCCCATGAACAGGGCGAGGCCCGCGGCCATGAAGAACAAAGCGCCGCCCATCGATATGAAGCGCGGCAGGAGGGCGACGAGGCCCTCCGGCGCGGACCGCAGGACCACCGTCTCGCGGCGCCCGGTCACCGGCGCCTGCAGGCGCACGAAGCCGGCGGCGTGGGGAATCGAGCGGGAGAAGCCGGCGAGCCGGCGGCCATGCTCGTCCAGCAGCTCTGCGGACGCGACGCGCGGATGCGCCTTCAAGGCGTCGAGGCTGATGGCCAAGTTCTCTGGATTGGCCGACTGCATGGCGGCGCCGGCCTCGCGCGCGGCGATCTGGGCCAGAACGGTCTGGTTCTGCAGGAAATGGGCGCGTTCTGTCCGCCACTGCTGCAGCATGAACAGCAGGCAGGCGCAGAGCAGCACGGCGACCGCGGTGAGCAGGGCGACCACGCCGATGCGGCTCTGGAAGGACAGGCCCCGCCAGGGCAGGCCGGAATCGATCGGGCGAAGCGGCTCAGGCCCCACCGTCGGAGCCGCCTGGCCGCCTCGGTCCTCGATGTCGATCCTCGTTGCCACCACGGCCTTCGGCTTTCACAGAGGTTCGCTATAGCGGTCCATCTCCTAACGCTTCACTTCCCGACGCACGTTCTGCGCGAGCGCGGCGCCGGAGTGCGGCTTTCGCGCGACAAATTGAAGCGAAATGGCCATTTTGTATGGTTAAGCCTTCCTTTCCGCTGGTCATCAACCTTAACCTCTGGTTTACCTTCAACTCTGCCGAGTGCGCAGTCCTTTGGAGGGAATTATGGATAAGGTTTTCACTGTTAAGCGTGTCGCCGAAAAGCTTTGGACCACGGAAAACTCCATCGACGCGGCTCTGGCCGATGCGTCGATGCTGATGGCCTCGCTGGTGGAAGCTCGCAAGGAGCTGAACGTGACGCACTCCGTCACCGACGCCGCGACCGGCAAGATCGCCGCCTCGATGTCCGCGCTCGCCGACGCCCGCAAGGCGATGGTCGAGGCTCACGCCGCCCTGACCGAAGCCAAGCTCCGGATCGGCGTCCGCACCAAGATGGACGGCGGCACCTGGAAGCCCTGGGTCGAGCAAGACCAGACCGAAGCGCTCGAGCGGCGGGTCGGCTAAGCCACTCTCCCGTCAAGGGATCTTAAGGATTAAGGCGTAGCGCGCTTCTGGATGACTCCAGAGGCGCGCCTCGCTGCGAACATCGCCATCGTCGCTGTCGGACTGGGCAGCGCGATCGGCGCATGCGCCTTCGCTTGGCTCAAGGGCCGGGCGGCGGAACGGCGTGGGGCGACCCTGTACTTCAGCTCATGCGCCCTGACCTGGATTATCCAGGTCGCCATGGGCCCCAAGCTCCCGCCGGTCTCCAACCTGATCTTCGACGCCCTGATCGCGACGGGCTTCCTGTTCCTCGCCCTGCGGTACAACAGCCTGTGGCTGGGCGGCGCCATGATGCTTAAGGGCGTCCAGCTCGCCCTGCACGCCTCCCACCTCACCGACGACACCGATCCGCGCCTGTTCGGCGCCAACGCCTACCTGCTGCTGCTCGACGTGGTGAACCTCTTGATCTGCATGACGATCGTTGGGGGCACGCTCGCGAGCGTCCGTGCGCGCCGCACCCGGCCCGAGCCCAATCCCGTCCCGATGACGCCCCACCTCGCCAGCGGTTGAGCCCGCGGCCGGCGCTTGCCAGCCGGCCGGCCCCTCGTGTATAGCCGCCCGTCCCGCAGCGCCCCGGTTCCGCCATGAAGCAAGACGCCCATCCCGACTACCACTTCATCACTGTCGTGATGACGGACGGGACCACCTATCAGACGCGTTCCACCTACGGGAAGGAAGGCGCGACGCTGAACCTCGACATCGACCCGAAGACCCATCCGGCCTGGACCGGCGGCGGTCAGGCCCTGGTCGACCGCGGCGGGCGCGTATCGCGCTTCGCGGCGAAGTACGGCGGCTTCCTGAAGAAGTAGGCCTCCAGGCGCGCAGTCGGCGCACCCGATCATCGTGAACGGGCCGGCGCCGGGGGGTCAGGCGCGACGACCGAAAGCCGCCTGCAACCGGTCCATCTGGGCCTGCACCGGATGGCCGCCCTCGTTGGCGGCCGGCTCCAGGTACATGCGCCGATCCAGGTGGAGCACCCGCTCATACAGCCGGGCTGCGCGATCCAGCAGCTCGCCCAGGGCCGGCGGAAGCTGCTCGATTTCGGCAGCCTGGGGCGCCTTGAACAGATCTTCGGCCAGCCGGTAGCGCTCGTTGCAGGCTTCCGCCGCCGGCATCTGGCCTTCACGCACGGCGCGCTGCACCAGAAGCCACGAGGCCAGCTGCATCAGCCGGGTGGTCAGCCGCATGCTCTCTGAGGCGTAGGCCAGAGCCGCCCGTCGGGTCAGCCGCTTGGAGTCGTGGCGGCCCGCGCCATCCAGATAGGCGGCCGTCTCTTCCACGAGGTCCATGCCTTCGTGGAAGGTGCGATCGAACAGCTCGGAGGCGGCGAAGTCCATGACCACGCCGTTCCGCCAAGCGTCTTCGGCCGAAGCGCCGACCTCACCCATGAAACAATCCCTCGCTTGGCCTGGCGGACCGCTCCACCCGCCCGTCGGAGGAGGTGCAACGCCCATGCCAAGCGCTTCGGTCGGTCTGCCGTACAGGGATTATTGCCCCCGGATGCTGAACAAAGCGTCAGCGGCGGCGCGCCCCGCCTCCTTGCGCTGGAGCTGCGCCTCGGTGCGGGCGATTTCCGCCTTGAGGCGGTCGATCCGCTCGCTCAACTCCTCGCTTCCGTAGAGCTCCAGATCCTCTCGGCTCAGGGCCTTGAGCGACTCCCCGCGCATCGGGCGCGGCTCGGCGACTTCCTCGATCATTGGGGGAGCCTCCCTTGGCCTGACCTGGAATTGCCGGCTATCTGACGCCCGAACGCCAAGAGCGCAAGACAGGAGGCCGGTCGTGGCTCGGAGCATGACGGCGATCACGGTCCGCGGCGGCAAGGGAGGTCCCGAGGCGTTGGAGGCCGCAAGCCTGCCCGTTCCCGAGCCGGGAGCGGGCCAGATTCGCATCCGCGTCCGGGCCGCGGGGATCAACCGGCCGGACGTGATCCAGCGGCTCGGCTTCTATCCGCCCCCTCCCGGGGCGCCCGACACTTTGGGACTGGAAGTCGCCGGGGAGATCGAGGCCCTGGGCGACGGGGCCCCGCGGTGGAAGGTCGGCGACCCGGTCACAGCCCTGCTGCCAGGCGGGGGCTACGCCGAATATGCCGTGGTCGACGCCCGCCACGCCCTGCCGATCCCCGCCGGCCTGGATTTCGTCACGGCCGCGTCCCTGCCCGAGACGGTTTTCACGGTGTGGGCGAATGTGTTCGACCTCGGGCGCCTCCAGCCGGGCGAAACCTGTCTCATCCATGGCGCCACCTCCGGGATCGGCGTGACGGCGATCCAGATGGCCAAGGCGCAGGGGGCAAGGGTCATCGCCACCGGACGTGGCGCCGTCAAGGCCGAGCGCGCCAAGGCCCTCGGAGCCGATCTGGCAATCGACGCGTCCAGCCAGGACTTCGAGGCCGTGGTCCTCGAGGCCGGCGGCGCTGACGTCGTGCTTGATATGGTTGGCGGCGCCTACGCCCAGAAGAACCTGAGCGTGCTGAACCCCGGCGGGCGGCTGGTGCAGATCGCCACGCTCGGCGGCGCCAAAGCCGAGCTCGACCTTTCCATGGTCATGCGCAAGCGCCTCACCCTCACCGGCTCGACCCTTCGCCCGCGCAGCGCCGATGAGAAAGCGCGGCTGGCGGAGGGCGTGGAGGCGACTGTATGGCCCTGGGTGGCCGCAGGGCGGGTGCGTCCGGTGATCGACAGCGTCTTTCCCCTGGCCGAGGCGGGCAAGGCGCACGCCCGGCTGGACCATGCCGAGCACGTGGGCAAGATCGTGCTGGTGACCTGAGCGCCGGCTCAGTAGGCCAGGGCCAGGCCGTCCTTGCGTCGCTCGGACGCCCCGCCATAAACGCCGCCGACCCGTTGGACGGCCTGATAGCCGCCGAACTGGCCATCGGACGGGCCGAGCCGCCAGCCCAGCGCGGCGAGATCTTCCAGCACCCTTCGGGGCATGGCCCGCTCCAGCCGCAACAGCCCGACGCCGTCCGCTGTCCGCCCGGTCGGCTCGCTGGAGCCATCGTGCCGCCAGCGGGCCAGATCGCCGGCTTCCTGCAGGTCGAAGCCGTGGTCAAGCTGGTTGACCAGCACCTGCACCTGCCCCTGCGGCTGCATGTCGCCGCCCATCACCGCGAAGGCCAGCCACGGCTCTCCGGCCTTGGTCGCGAAACCCGGGATGATGGTGTGGAACGGGCGTTTGCCGGGGGCGTAAAGGTTCGCGTGGCCGTCCTTCAAAGCGAACAGCTCGCCGCGGTTCTGCAGCATGAAGCCGAGCCCGTCCGGAACCAGCCCCGAGCCCATGTTGCGGAAGTTGGACTGGATCAGGCTGACCATCATGCCGTCGGCGTCGGCCGTGGCCAGGCATGTGGTGTCCCCCTGCGAGGGCGCCTCGCCGGCGGTTACCGACGGATTCACCCGGTCGGACCGGATCATGGCCGCGCGCTCCGCCGTATAGGCCTCAGACAGCAGCCAGTCTGCCGGGGTCCGGGCGAAGCCGGGGTCGGCGAAGTAGCGGGCGCGGTCCTCGAACGCCAGGCGCTTGGCCTCCGCCTGATGGTGCAGGCTCTGGGCCGACAATGGCCCCATCGAGCCGAGGTCGAAGCGCTCCAGGATCGCCAGCATCTGCAAGGTGGTGAGACCGGTGGTGTTTGGCCCGAGGCCATGGACCTCCACGCCGCGGTAACGCGTCTTCAGCGGCTCGGTCCACTCGCCGGCGTGAGCCTCGAGGTCGCCGAGGTCGAGCCAGCCGCCGATGCGCCGGAAGTAACGGATGATCACGTCGGCGATGTCGCCCCTGTAGAAGGCCCCCGGTCCCTGCTCGGCGATCAGCCGATAGCTCCGCGCGAGCTCGGGGTTGCGGAACACCTCGCCCTCCGCCGGCGCCCGGCCGTCTGGCATGAACAGCCTCGCCGCGTTGTCGAGGTCCTCGATATCGGCTTTCGCCTGATCGAGCGCCGCCAGGTGGATCCGCCACTGATTGGCGATCGCCCGCGGCGCCGGGGCGCCGGCCTCGGCGAGGGCGGCGGCGGGCTCCAGCAGGGACGGCCACGCCAGCCGCCCATAGCGCTCATGCATCCGGCCCCATCCCTCGACCGCGCCGGGCACGGTCACGCTGGCGGCGCCGTACCGCCGAATGTGGCCGCCCGTCGCCCGTTCGCGCTGCACGTCGAGGCTCAGGGCGCGCGGCGAGCGGCCGGAGCCATTGTAGCCGACGACGCGGCGCGCCTTGGGATCCCACAGCAAGGCGAAGACATCGCCGCCGATGCCGCAGGCGGTGGGCTCGAGGAAGCCCAGGCAAGCATTGGCCGTGATCGCAGCGTCCATCGCGGTGCCGCCCGCACGCAGGGCGTCGATGGCCGCCATGGTCGCCATCGGGTGGGACGTAGCCGCCGCGCCATGGGCGCCCCAGACCACCGAGCGGCCGGCGAGGAACGGGCGGCGTCTTGGCGGCGGATCCAGGCTCACCTTGGCAGTAGAGGCGGCGATGGAGCCGGGAGCAAGGGGGCCCTGGCCGTCAGGGTGCGAAGGCGAAGACGCCGGTGCGGCGCACCTCCCGGTCCTCCAGCTCGCGCGTGGTCTCGACCTCGTAGTGGGCCAGGAGCTCGAGCCCCTCGCGGGGCAGGTAGGCTCGGCCAGGGTCGCCGACCAGCACCCGCATCCCGCGACCGGCGGCCTCCTGCAGCCACCGCCGCACGTCGTCAGCCAGGGGCCACTGATAGCAGACGTCGCCCGCGCAGATCAGGTCCACGTCCGGCGCAGCTTCTGCGAGCAGGTCCTGTGCGGTGAATCGGACGCTCACGCCGTTGGCCTCGGCGTTCAGCGCGACCGCCGCGGCGCAGAAGGGATCGATGTCCGCCGCGAGCACCTCGGCCGCGCCGGCCTTCGCCGCGGCGATGCCGACGAGGCCCGAGCCGGTGGCGAAGTCCAGCACCCGCTTGCCGGCCGCTTCCTGCGGATGGTCGAGCAGGTAGCGCGCCAGCGCCTGGCCCCCGGCCCAGGCGAAGGCCCAGTACGGCGGATCCAGGCCGGATCGTTGCAACTCGGCCTCCGTCTGCCGCCAGATCGGCTCGATCTCGCTGGCGAGGTGCAGTCGTAACTCCGGCGTGTGGGGCGGCGGCTGCAACCGGGTATGGCGCAGGACGAAGGCCGTGCGGTCGCCGTCCATCAGTGCGCGGCCGGCTGGCCGGCGAACTGGATGGCGTAGGCGGGATTCAGCTCGGCGGCGATCTGGGCCTGCGGCACGACCACCGCAAGGCCGCCGCGCGGCCCGCCGGGGCCGAGAGCCGCGCCGTCGAACAGGAACACCAGGCCGCCAATCCTGCCTCTGGCCGTCGAGGGCGTCAGGGTGAAGTCGGAATCCGCCCAGCTTGGGCAGCGCGCCGCGGGGGCGGCCTTGTGGATGTCCCTGCACAGCGTCTGGTCAAGCTGCGCGGCGCCGGCCTCCGCACGGATCAGCTCGCCCGGCTCGAGCCTCCGGTCCTCGAGGATATCCCAGACCAGGCCGGTGGACCCCAGGTCGGGATGCAGCGCGCCGGTCTCGTCGGACCAGTCCTCCCGGAGGCCAAGCAGCCGCGGCGTGCGCGCGGTGACGCTCCAGGCGATGCTCCGGCGGAACTGCGGAGCGGGCCGGCCCTTGGCCGCCATGCGGCCCCGGTCCGCGTGCGCGGTGTCGAGGAAGCTCGTCAGGTCACGCACGGCCTCTTCGTAGAGGGTGAAGCGCAGGCCCGAATGTTGGCCGATCTCCGGCGCCAGCGTCAGCCGCACCACGCCGTCCTCGGAGCTGCGGGTGAAACCCAGCGGGCCGGACGGCGCCGGCGCCGCCGCCCGGGGGCGCTCGGGCGGAGCGCCAGGCCGCCACAGGCCCGCCGCGAGGGCCGCAAACAGGATCAGCCCGGCCTCGCGGTTGGAGCGGAACAGGCGAAGCGCCAGCAATCCGTCCCCGAGCTTCAGCCGGCGGGCCTGCGATCCCAGGTGGACCGCGTAAACGAGGATCAGGGGGTAGGCGAGGGGGCCGAGCCGGCCCGCCGCCGCGGCCGCCAGCGCCAGGATCGCGCACACGACGTAGAAGCCCAGCACCGCCCGCGGCGCCTTGGCGCCCAGCCGCAGGGCCGACGACTTCACCCCCACCAGGGCGTCGTCCTCCATGTCCTGCACCGCGTAGATGGTGTCGTAGCCCAGGGTCCAGAACAAGCCCGAGCCATAGAGCAGCAGGGCGGGCCAGCCGACGCTGCCCCCGACGGCGGCGTAGCCCAGGAGCGCGCCCCAGTTGAAGGTGAGGCCGAGCCACGCTTGCGGCCACCAGGTGATCCGCTTCATGAACGGATAGGCCGCCACCAGCAGCAGCGACCCCACGCCCAGCAGGATCGCCAACGGCTTCAGGGTGATGAGGATGACGAGGCCGACGAGGCTCAGGGCGACGACGAAGATGATCGC
>FTHL01000227.1_pt1 | contig 10267 bp, 7 predicted proteins | sample 1640951 | NCBI WGS metagenome assembly FTHL01 (sample SAMEA3914788, study PRJEB12502) | metagenome | biome: forest; material: soil | place: Canada | collected 2011-07-03 | depth 0.1 m
CGGAACATCATCCTGACGGTGCGCACCACCGCCGAGCCGCGGGTGGCCGAGACCGCGCGCTGCCAGATCGAGCCGGTGAACGACGACTTCACCAAGGTCACGATCCATTACGGCTTCATGGAGAGCCCCAACCTGCCCAAGGCGCTGTCGCTGTGCCGCAAGCAGGGGCTGAAGTTCGACATCATGTCGACCTCCTTCTTCCTCGGCCGCCGCTCGGTGATCCCCTCCGCCCAGTCCGGCATGCCGCTTTGGCAGGACCGGCTTTTCATCTTCCTGATGAAGAACGCCGCCAACCCCACCGACTTCTTCAAGATCCCCCCCGGCCGGGTGGTGGAGATGGGAACCCAGGTCACGGTCTAGCCGGCGCGCGTGGCCCGCCCCGGCCTCCGCTAGGCCGCAAGCTCGGCGATCACCCGGTCCAGCACCGGCCGTCCGGCCGGCGTCGCGATGAGCCGGCGCGCCTCCAGGCGCACCAGGCCCGCCTCACGCAAGGCTTCGAGCGCGTCGGAGCGCACGCCGATCGGCGCCAGAGCCTCAAGCTCGACCCCCTCCAGCGTCCTCAGGCCCATCAGCAGCCGCTCTTCGGCCGCTTGCAGCGGCGTCAGCGCCTCCTGCTCGATCCAGCCGGTGCCGCCTGCGGCGACGCGGGCGATGTAGTCCGCCACCCGGGGCGCGGCGCGGGTGGCGACGCGACCCCTGGCCAGGGTCAGCCGCCCGTGCGCCCCAGGTCCGACGCCGAGATAGTCCTGGCCGCGCCAGTAGATCAGGTTGTGCCGCGAGCGCGCGCCGGCGCCCCGCGCATGGTTGGACACCTCATAGGCTTCGTAGCCGAGCTCGCCCAGCACCTGCTGGGTGGTCTCGTAGAGGTCGGCCCCGAGTTCCGGGCCCGGCGGACGCCATCCGCCGCGGCGCACAGCCCGGTCGAACGCCGTGCCGGCCTCGATGGTGAGCTGGTAGGGCGAGATGTGCTCGGGCCCCAGCGCCGCCGCCGCACGCAGCTCCCCTTCCCAGGCGTCCGGGCCTTGGCCGGGCCGGGCATAGATCAGGTCCAGCGAGACGCGGGCGAACACGCCCCGCGCGACCTCCACGGCCCGTATCGCCTCCGCGGCAGAGTGGTTGCGCCCGAGGAAGGCCAGGGCCGAGTCGTCCAGCGCCTGCACGCCCAGCGAGAGGCGGTTCACGCCGGCGGCCGCGAAAGCGGCGAAGCGACCTGTCTCCGCATCGGTGGGGTTGGCTTCCAGGGTGACCTCCGGCTCGCCGTCGGCCGCGAACAGCCGCCGCGCCGCGTCCACCATGGTCCCGACCCAGATCGGATCCATCAGCGAGGGCGTGCCGCCGCCAAAGAACACCGACTCAAGCCGGCGCGGGCCCGCCATAGCCGCTTGGTTCTCAAGATCGTTAAGTATCGCCGCCGCCAGCACCGTCTGCTCAGCCTGGCCACGGTCGCGGACCACGTTGAAGTCGCAATAGGGACAGATCCGCGCGCAATAGGGCCAGTGCACATAGACGCCGACCGGCGGCGGACCGCTCAAAACAGCGCCGCCTTGAGCTGGTCGAAGGCGCGGGCGCGATGGCTCATGCGGTGCTTCCGGTCGGGATCCATCTCGCCGAAGGTCCGGGTCTCGCCGGCGGCCAGGAAGATCGGGTCGTAGCCGAAGCCGCGCTCGCCGCGGCCTGGAAACACCAGCGCGCCGTCGATGCGGCCCTCCACCACCACCGCGGGCCCCTTCGGCCATGCCACCGCGAGGGCGCAGGTGAACCAGGCTGTAAGATCCTCCGAGCCGGTCTCGGACAGGCGCTGCTCGACCTTGGCCATGGCCGAGGCGAAGTCTTTCTCCGGGCCGGCCCAGCGGGCGGAATAGACGCCCGGCGCTCCATCCAGGGCGGTGACTGACAGCCCGGAGTCGTCGGCGAGGGCGACCAGGCCAGATGCATCGGCGGCAGCCCGCGCCTTGAGCAGGGCGTTGCCGACGAAACTGCTCTCGGTCTCGTCCGGCTCGGCCAGACTGAGGGCGGCGGCGGTGAGCACCTCGAACCGGTCCTCGAGCAGGGCGGCGAGCTCGCGCGCCTTGCCGGGGTTGTGGGTGGCGGCGACCAGGCGGGTCCCGGCCTTGAGCTGCAGGGCCATGGCCGGCTCCTTAGCACGGGCGCGTCAGCGGCGCTCCAGCAGCAGCGGTATGCCGTTGCCCGAGCGCAGGGTCAGCCGCGAGACCGGCTCGGGCGTGTGCCCAGGCGCCGGCTTCAGCCGGAACCGTTGTCCCAGGGCGCTGATCAGCAGGGCCGCCTCCTGCAAGGCGAAAGAGGCGCCCGCGCAGACCCGCGGCCCCATGCTGAACGGCAGGGAGGCGCAACGCAGCCCTTCGCGCCCATTCTCGGTGTCGAACCGGTCCGGATCAAAGCTGTCGGGATCGTCCCAGTGCGACTTGTGCCGGTGCAGGAGCCAGATCGGCACGAACAGCACCTCATGCGGCGGGATCTCCCGCCCGCCCAAGTGTTCCTGCCGGGTGGAATCGCGCGCCACCACGGCCACCGGCGGGTAGAGCCGCAGGGCCTCGCGGAACACGTCGCGGGTGAAGGGCATCTTGCGCATGTCCGAGAACTGCGGGGCCCGGCCGCCGAACGCCGCCACCGCCTCGGCGTGCACCCGGTCCTGCAGGTGCGGGCAGTTGGCGAGCAGATAGAACGACCACCCCAGCCCGGCGGCCGATGTCTCGTGGCCGGCCAGGAACAGCATGGCGATCTGGTCCAGCAGCTCCTTGTCCGAGAAGCCGGTGCCGGTCACCGGGTCGCGCGCGCCGATCAGGCTGGCCAGGATGTCGTTCTGCGGCGTCGGCCGGCCCTCGCGCAGGGCCTGCATGCGGCGATCCAGCGGCGCCTGCAGGATCCGGCGGATGATCTTGGCGGCGCGGCGGGCGCGGAAGGCGCTCGGCAGAAGGCCAGTGGGAAAGCGCCCGAGCTTGAGCATGCCATGGGCGTAGGCGATCTCCTGGAACTCCTCGAACGCCTCGAAGAAGCGGCGCGCGCCCTCCGGCTCGACCGGCTCGGAATAGATCGTCCGAAAGATCACGTCGGCCGCGAAATGGGTCATCTCCAGATCGATCAGGATCGGCTCGCCCGGCCGCTCGGCGACGTGGGCGTCCAGCCGCGCCAGGCAGGCGTCGACCGCGCCGAGCATCAGGGGGAAGACGTCGCGGATGCGCGACTGCTCGAAGGCGGGATCCATCAGCCGCCGATGCCGCCGCCAGGCGTCGCCGTTGGAGACGAAGATGCTGTAGCCGGTCAGCAGCTCCAGCATGTCGCTCATCAGCCGGCTCTTGGGGAACTCGTCGGCTCGGCGCACTAGGACGTCGCGTAGGATCTCCTGGCTGCGGACGATGAAAAGCGTCCGAAGCTTGCCGAACGGCAGGGTCGGGATCCGGATGCGGCCGACGGAGAGGGTCTCGTAGCTGCCCTCGCGGAACATCGACAGGTTGGAACGCAGGCCGATCTTGAGGAAATCCCCGAAGGACGCCTTGCGCGGCAACAGCGGGGGGCGCGGCGGGACGAACTTGGTCACGGGCCCGCGGTCGCGATGCTGGCGACCGGCACGGGGCCGGAGGTCAGGCGGAAGAAATCGTACTCGCCGGGCGTCTCGGCGGCCATGATGTACTGGAAGTGGTACGCCAGAGGCGCGCGCTTGAGGGCCTTGAAGCTGGCCGGGCTCAACAGCTCGCTGAAGCGGGGGGAGCGCCGGAACGGCCGGCCCGCGGGGGCGCCCAGCTCAAGCCCCGCCAGGGGGTGAAGCGCCGCCGCGCATCCGGGATCGGACGGGCCGGTGACGTCCACCCAGTCGATCCAGTCGGCGGCCACCAGCGCGGCCAACTCCTCCCGGAAGGAGGGATCGCGGCCGGAAAGCGCCACCGTCATCGAGTAGAACGGCATCAGCGAGCCCAGGGTCAGAAGATCCACCGGCCGGTCGCGGCCGAACCCGGGGTCCAGCATCAGGGCGCGCCCCAGGGCCCGGCACGCCTGCTGTCCGCCCATGCTGTGGGAGACCACCCGCATCTCGTCGAAGCCCGGTTCGCGATACCCCGCCGTCAGGGCCCGGGCGAAAGCCTGGCTCCGTTCGGCGAAGGCCGGGATCTCGCCGCGCGCGGCCCGGGTCACGCCGATCATCCCGCGGCCGAGCCAGCCGACGGGCAAGACGGCGTCGAATCGCCGCCACGCCGGCATAAGCAGGAGCCACAGGAGAAGCGGCGGCAGGGCGCCGAGCGGCCACGGCGCACCCAGCCGCGCCGCCAGTGCGCCGCCGCCCCAGCAGAGCAGGCCCACCGCCAGGGCGAAGAGCAGGATGAAGCCGCCGGCGAAGGCAACGGGGGAGGCCGAAGCCAGCCACGCCGCAGGGGCCTCGCGCCTCATCAGGGCCATCAGCCCGGCGCGGCGGTAGTCCACAAGCGCCCTCAGGAAGCCGGCGAAGAGTCCGGGCGCGTCCTTGGGCCAGGCCTCCCGCACCGCCTCGAACCAGTGCAGGAACCGGTAGTCCACCTCGACCACCTGCCCGTCCGGATGCTCGGCCCGCACGGTCCAGCCCGAGGTGATCTCATCGATCGCCGCGAGCGGTCCCACGGTGTAACGGACGCCCGTCAGCGCGCCCTGGCGGGCGGACTGCTCGGCATAGAGGCGGTGGTATTTCTTCGGGCTCGCCGGGTCGAAACCGGCGACATAGTAGAGCCGCCGCCGCAGGCGAGGGCCGCCTGCGCCCTGCGCCGGCGCGTCTGGGCGCGCTGGAGCGCCGGAATCCGCGGTCATTCTCGCCTCACCCGCACGCCCGACTTATCGCGGGGCGACGGACGCCGGTCAAACGCCGGGCGACGCGGTCAGCGCCGCATCGGCGCGGCCGAGCTCACCTGCACCGGGGCGCCTGAGGCGCGGGCCTGGGCCAGCAGCGCGGCGCAGTTGGCGTCGTGACCGCCGCCGGCGCTCAGGAACGGCAGGATCGCGGCCAGGGGCGAGAGCACCGCGCCCAGCGCGACACCGGCCCCGGCCTGGGCGATCGCCGGCTTGAGGTCGACGCTGAACTTCGGCGCCGCGAGCATGCCCCGCACATGGAAGGGCGCCACGACGTGGATCAACCGCGGCTTCTTGCTCTTGCCCCTCAGCGTCAAGTCGATGGTTTCCGAGCCGAGGTTGACCGTCCCGTCCCCGACCAGGGTCACCACGTCCGTGTCGAGCACGACCTGCCGCGCCTTCAGCACGCCGTTGCTGACGTCGAAGGAGGCCACCGCGCAGCGCAGGTCGGTCTGCTTCGGGTCCTTGGACAGGTACTCGGTGAGGCCCGGCAGCACGTTCACGCCCATCAGCTCGGCGAAGGTCTTGCGGATCTGGCCCTCCGGCATCGCGACGGCGATCACGCCGCTCGAGGCGCCGGCCGCCTTGTGCACGGTGTCGCCGAGGCCATGCAGCTTGGCCCGCGCCTCCAGCGAGGCGGACATTACCGGCAGGCCCTGAGGGCGCGGCAGGAAGTTCTCGACCTGCAGGTGGCTGAAGGTGAAATCCACGTCGGTGACCGGCGTCGCCGGCCGGGCGTCCAGCCGGACCGTGCCGCGGGCTTCCCCACGGGGGAAGGTGAAAGCCACCGGGTCGAGCTTCAGGATCCCGTGGTCGAGGGTCAGGTGCAGGTCCACCTTTTCGAGCGGCAGGCCGGGCGCCCGCACCGACGCGGCGTGGTAGCGGACGTCCGCATCCATCGACCGGACCCGGTCTGCGTAGAGGGGCGCGTCGGGCAAGAGCCGGCGCGGGCCCGCCGGCGCCGCCGCGGTGGCGGCCTGGGCCCCGCGGGCCGGCGTCGCGCCGAACAGGCTGCCGACATCCTTGAAGTCGAGCACGCTGGAGCCGAGGTCGCCCTTCAGGAAGCGGCGCTTGTCTCGCGTCTCGACCAGAAGGTCGCCATGCAAGTCGCTCGACCCGACCCGGCCGGACAGCCGGCGGAAGTCATAGCGCTCGCCGTCGCGGATTAGAGTGCCGGAGATCCGGTAGGGCGGGCTGTTGGGGAACAGCACGCCGGTCAGCTCGTAGAGCTTGGAAAGGTCGGAGCCCGACACCGAGACGGCGGCCCGCAGGCGGCCGAAGTCGAACGGCCGCGTCACCTGGCCGTTGGCCGTGACGTGGGTCGCCCCCGCGTGCACGTCGGCGCGGAACGGATAGGGCTGGTCGCGCTTCACGTTCAGCAGCGGCGCCCCCGACACATTGGCGGTGAAGGGCGCTGCGTTCAGCGAGCCCTGGCCGGTCATGTGGAAGGCGCCCGCGCCGCCGGTCTCGGTGGTGGTGACCGAGCCGATGAAGGCGATCTTGTGCTTCTCGTCGATGAAACGGATCTGGCCGTCGCGCAGGATGAAGCGCTGGATCGGCGGCAGGGCGGCGGGCTTTCCGCTGCTGGGGGCGCCGAAGGTCCAGTTGTTGCGGCCGGCGCGGTCGGCGAACAGGTCGGCCTTGGGGTGCTCGATGTCCACGAGCGGCAGCTCGACGCGGCCGCGCAGCAGGGGCAGGAGCTTCACCGAGACGGTGCTGCGCCCGAGGTCCAGCATCTCGTCCTTGCGGCCCATCCACTTGGGCTGGCCGATCTTCAGGCCGCCGATGGTTGCGCTGGGCGTCCAGCTGAGGGGATGCACCCGCAGATGGCCCTCGATGCGGACCTCGCGCCCCGTGCGGGCCGAAGCGTAGCGGGCGATCGGTCCGCGGAACCAGTCCCAGTCGAACACGGCGGCGAACACGGCAGCGGCCAGGGCCAGGATCAGCCAGATCAAGGTGGTGCGGACCAACCGGGCCCGGCGACGGCGATCCGACCAGGTGTCATGGGCGTTCTGGCGGATGCGGGCAGGCGCGCGACGGATGCCGTCGGAGACCCGGCGCCCCTGGGCGGCGGCCCAACGCGCGGGCGAACCCGGGCGCGGGCGATCGCTGGGATTGGAGCTGGACACGCAAACCTCCACAGGACGCGGACGCCCCTTGAATGGCCCCGGCTCCGAAATCGTTCCGGCCGGCGCGGGGTCCCGGGCCGGGCGCTGACGGCGCGGACGAGCCCTGCCCAGCCCCGCGGCAAAGTTGACGCGAGGGGTCCGACCTGTCTTTTTGGCCGGAAATCGACGGGTTCGTGGCCGCCGCTTTTCTGGTGCGCATTCGGACCCGCAGGGAGAAGCTTGTGATCGCCGACTCCGCCGTCGCGGGCCTCCTGCCCGCCCCGACCCGGCACCAAAAGCTGATTGCCTGGGTGCGCGAGGTCGCGGCCCTGACCGAACCCGATCGCGTGCACTGGTGCGACGGCTCCGACGAGGAGTGGGATCGGCTGACCAAGGAGCTGGTCGCCGCCGGCACCCTGAAGCGGCTCAACCCCGCCAAGCGTCCCAACTCCTTCTACGCCGCCTCCGATCCCCGCGACGTCGCGCGGGTGGAGAGCCGCACCTTCATCTGCTCCCACGAGGAGGCCGACGCCGGCCCGACCAACAACTGGATCGATCCGGCCGAGATGCGCGGCGTGCTGAACGGCCTGTTCAAGGGCAGCATGCGCGGCCGCACCATGTACGTGGTGCCGTTCTCGATGGGTCCGATCGGCTCGCCCATCTCCGCCCTGGGCGTGGAGATCACCGACAGCGCCTATGTGGTGCTCTCGATGCGGATCATGACCCGCATGGGGACGGCCGCCCTAAACGCCATCGGCGAGGACGGTTTCTTCGTGCCGGCGGTGCATTCCGTGGGCGCGCCCCTGACGCCCGGGCAGGCGGACACCCCCTGGCCGTGCAACGAGACCAAGTACATCGTCCACTTCCCCGAGAGCCGCGAGATCTGGTCCTACGGTTCCGGCTACGGCGGCAACGCCCTGCTCGGCAAGAAGTGCTACGCCCTGCGCATCGCCTCGGTGATGGCCCGCGACGAAGGCTGGCTCGCCGAGCACATGCTGATCCTCAAGCTGACGTCGCCGGAAGGCAAGGCGCACTACATCGCCGCCGCCTTCCCCAGCGCCTGCGGCAAGACCAACCTCGCCATGCTGCAGCCGACCATCCCCGGCTGGAAGGCGGAGACCATCGGCGACGACATCTGCTGGATGCGCCCGGGCGAGGACGGCCGGCTCTACGCCATCAATCCCGAGGCGGGCTTCTTCGGCGTAGCCCCCGGCACCGGCGAAGCCACCAACAAGAACGCCATCGACGCCCTCGGCAGGAACTGCATCTTCACCAACGTCGCCCTGACCGACGATGGCGACGTCTGGTGGGAGGGCCTGAGCGAGCCGCCGCCCGAGCACCTGATCGACTGGCGCGGCCGCGACTGGACGCCCGACACGCCGGGGCCGGCGGCCCACGCCAACTCGCGCTTCACCGCCCCCGCGGACCAGTGCCCGATCATCGCGCCCGAATGGCAGGATCCCAAGGGCGTGCCGATCTCCGCCATCCTGTTCGGCGGCCGCCGCGCCTCGGCCGTGCCGCTGGTGACCGAGGCGTTCGACTGGCGCCATGGCGTCTTCCTGGCGTCCAACGTGGCTTCGGAGGGCACCGCCGCGGCGGAGAACCGGATCGGCGAGCTGCGCCGCGATCCCTTCGCCATGCTGCCCTTCTGCGGCTACAACATGGGCGACTATTTCGGTCACTGGCTGTCGATGGCCGAGCGCACCGACCCGGCCAAGCTGCCGCGCATCTATTTCGTCAACTGGTTCAGGAAGGACGCGCGCGGCAAGTTCCTCTGGCCGGGCTTCGGCGAGAACAGCCGCGTGCTGAAGTGGATCGTCGAACGGCTCGAAGGCAAGGCCGAGGCGCGCGACACAGCGATCGGCCGCCTGCCGACAACCGCGGCGCTCGACGTGGAGGGCCTCGGGCTCTCCGAGGAGCAGCTCAAGGAGCTCCTGACCGTCGATCCGGCGATCTGGACGGAGGAGGCCGCCCTGATCCCGGCCGATTACAACCGCTTCGGCGAGCGCCTGCCCAAGGGGCTGTGGGCCGAGCACGAAGCCCTGGTCGAGCGGTTGAAGCAGGCCGCCAGCCAGACCCTCGTGGCGGCGGAGTAGCATCGAGCAAGTCTATCGCCCGCATGGGCTCAATCGATTGGACGGTGCTTGTCGCGCAGCCCTATTGCTGAGGGTCGGCGCAATGGCGCATGTCGCCGGCTCACACAGGGAGCGATCCGATGAACCTCGCCACCAGCAAGACCCTCGACAATCTGAAGGAAGCCTTCGCCGGCGAAAGCCAGGCGAACCGCCGCTACCTCTATTTCGCCCAGAAGGCCGACGTCGAAGGCTACAACGACGTCGCCACCGTGTTCCGTTCCACCGCGGAAGGCGAGACCGGCCACGCCCACGGCCACCTCGACTTCATGGACGTCGATCCCGCCACCGGCCTGAAGATCGGCGTCACCTCCGACAACCTCAAGGCGGCCATCGCCGGCGAGACCCACGAGTACACCGACATGTACCCCGGCATGGCGCGCACCGCGCGCGACGAGGGCTTCGAAGAGATCGCCGACTGGTTCGAGACCCTGGCCAAGGCCGAGAAGTCGCACGCCGGCCGCTTCCAGCGCGCCCTCGAACAGCTCGACGGCTGAAGCCAGGCGCCCGCAGCCTTTCGCGGGCCTGACCCATGTCCGCTGTCCCGCCGTCTGCACAGGCTCCCCGCGAGGGGAGCCTGGACGCGCCGCTCCGCCATCCGATCGCCTGGCGTGACGACGCCTACTACGACATGGCCGCCGTCGAGGCGGAGATGGAGCGGGTGTTCGACGTCTGCCACACCTGCCGCCGCTGCTTTAACCTCTGCGATAGCTTCCCACGCCTGTTCGACCTGATCGACGAGGGCCCGACCGGGGAGGTCGACGGCGTTCCCAAGGCCAAGTACCGCGACGTCGTGGACGCCTGCACGCTGTGCGACATGTGCTTCATGACCAAGTGCCCCTACGTCCCGCCGCATCCCTTCGACGTGGACTTCCCGCACCTGATGCTGCGTCACCGCGCCGCCGAGCGGCGCCACACCGGCCGGCAGTTCGTGCGCGACCAGCTCGGCGAGACCGACCGCAACGGCAAGCTGGCCGAGCCCATCGCGCCGCTGGTCAACTGGGCCACCTCGCGCGCCAACAAGCCGGTGCGCGCCGCCATGGAGGCCCTGGCCGGCGTCGACCACGACGCAGAGCTGCCGCGCTGGCACGCCAAGACCGCGGTGGACCTTTGCCGCACTCCGGCCCCGGCGAACCCGGACGGGCCGGCCCTCGGCCGCAAGGCGGTGATCTACGCCACCTGCTTTTCCAACTACAACGA
>FTHL01000274.1_pt1 | contig 10184 bp, 14 predicted proteins | sample 1640951 | NCBI WGS metagenome assembly FTHL01 (sample SAMEA3914788, study PRJEB12502) | metagenome | biome: forest; material: soil | place: Canada | collected 2011-07-03 | depth 0.1 m
CCCGCACCGGCTCAAGCCCGCGGCCGCGCATGCGGCGGCCCCGGCGTCGACGCCGGCCCTCTCCGACGTCGATCCGCAGGTCGCCGAGGACGCGGCCGCGACCGGCATGACCTCGCGCACCCGCGCCGCCGGCCAGGCGCCGCAGTGACGCTTCGGGACGTCGCCTAGATGCCCCAGCGCCTGGCCATGGTCCGCGACGGCAAGGCCGCGGAGGTGCTCGGCTGGATCCTGGTCGGATTCCTGTTCGGCGCCGCCTGCGCCCTGGCGGTGATGCTGCACGCCCGCCGGCCGGCCCAGGCCCCCGCGCCCGAGGAGGCCGCCTCGGCTCCGGCGGCGACGGTCGTCTACACCCCGCCGCCCGCGCCGCGCGCCTTGCTGACGCCGCCCGCGCGGGGCGCCGCGTTCGCCGCCGCACCGGTCGCGCCGCCGCCCGCCACGTTCAGGAGCCCTTCGACGACAACCGCAGACGACGCGCCGGCGGCGCCTATGCCCGAGCGGGCCAGGCCGCGGCGCGAACCGGCGCGGCCCTCGCCCGGCCCGGATGCGCAGGTCGAGGAGGACGCGGCCGCGACCGGCATGACCTCACGGTCCGCCGGCGATCCGGGCGGCTAGCGCAGCCTCAGCGCGGCGAGGCGCCTTCCAGCCAGGCGTCTTCCTTGCGCCAGCGGTGGACCTCGCCGCATCGCTCGCAGCGGAACGCATGCTCCCCGAGCAGCGCTTCGAAAGCAGTCTGGCGAAGCCTAAGCACAGTCGACACGGCGGCGCCCGTTTCGGGGCACCGGACGAGGACTCTCACGGGCGTCATAATCACCTGTTGACTCACGCGCACATCCAAAGGCAGCGGAGCGTCATACGGCCACATTCGCGGAATTTCCAGCGTCCGCCCCAAAATCGTTCCGCCTTCGCGCGTGAGGCGAAAGCACGAACGGCTTCAACTGAGGGAGACTTGCGACCCGGCCGTCCAGATCCGAACTGAGTTCACGAAGACTGAAGCGATGACTATTTCTCTGTAATATCCAATTATATTGACATTCGTCCCAAGACACCCTAGATGTCTCTTCGCGTTTCGTAGAAGCGCTATAGATGCTCCGGCCGCGTGCGGGCCCAACCAGGGTCCCGACCGTCGAGCGTCACGAAGCTCACAGAGCCGCCCATCACGCGGGGCGTTTCCCCATCAGATCGCCGCCAACAGCGGGGCCACAGCGCCCCGTCAGCGCGCGTATTGAAAGACCTATCTTGAACAACTTTACCGACCTCGGCCTCAGCCAGCCGATCCTCAAGGCGTTGGCCGCCGAAGGCTATGTGCAGCCCACGCCGATCCAGGCCCAGGCCATCCCGCACGTGCTCGCCGGATCCGACCTTCTGGGCCTCGCCCAGACCGGAACCGGGAAAACCGCAGCCTTCGCCCTGCCCATCCTGCAGACCCTGTCCGCCGCACCGAGGCGCCAGCCGCGCCAGTGCCGCGTCCTGGTGCTGGCCCCCACGCGCGAGCTCGCCAGCCAGATCGGCGAGAGCTTTCGCGTCTACGGCCGCCACCTCGGGACCACCGTCGCGGTGGTCGTCGGCGGGGTTAAGTACGGCCCGCAGGCCCGCGCCCTGTCCCACGGCGTCGACGTGCTGGTGGCCACGCCCGGCCGCCTGATCGACCACGTCGAGCAGAAGACCGTCGATCTGTCCGCCACCGAGATCCTGGTGCTGGACGAGGTGGACCAGATGCTCGACCTCGGCTTCATCGTCCCCATCCGCAAGATCGCCGCGCGGCTGCCCAAGGAGCGGCAGAGCCTGTTCTTCTCGGCGACCATGCCCACGCCGATCGAGCGGCTGGCCGGCGAGCTGCTCAAGCGCCCGGTCCGGGTCGCGGTGACTCCGGTCGCCTCGACCGTGGAGCGGGTGGAGCAACGGGTGCTGTTCGTCGACAGCGCGCGCAAGCCGGACGTGCTGCTCGACCTCCTGACCGGCTCGGAGATGACCCGGGTGCTGGTGTTCACGCGCACCAAGCGCGGCGCCGACCGGCTTTCCAAGCGCCTCGTCGCCGGCGGCGTCAGCGCCGGGGCGATCCACGGCGACAAGAGCCAGGGCCAGCGCGAGAAGGCGCTGGCGGCGTTCAAGGCCGGGGCCTCCCGGGTCCTGGTCGCGACCGACGTCGCCGCCCGCGGCATCGACATCGACGAGGTCAGCCACGTCGTCAATTTCGAGCTTCCCAACGTGGCCGAGGCCTACGTCCACCGCATCGGCCGCACCGGCCGCGCGGGCCGCGAGGGCGTGGCCATCAGCCTCTGCTCCAACGACGAGCGGACCATGCTGCGGGACATCGAGAAGCTCACCCGCCAGGACATCGGCCGGGGCGCCGCGCCGCTGATCCCGATCCGTCCGGCGGCCGCGCCGGCCCACGCCGAGCCGGCCCAGCACCACGCGCGTTCCCATCGCGGGCGCGCCTCGGGCCAGCCCGCCGCGGCCGGCGAGTTCCGCCAACTGGTGGGCCAGCTCTCCGGGGACGCCAAGGCCAACGATCCGCGGACGGAGGCCAAGCCGCGCAGCCGTCACCGCTCGGGCGGACGCTGGCGTCGGGCGCGCAGCGCCTGACGGCGGCCTGACGGGTCAGTGGTAACCGGTCTCCCCGTCCACCCTCACCTGGGCGGGGCGGCCGCCCGAGATCGACTCCCGCGCGAGCTTGGTGGCCGAAGCGATCACCTCGTCCTTGTCGCGGGAGCGGTTGGAATAGCGGCCGTCATGCTCGACGCACCAGGCGCCGTCCTGCGGCACGATGCGATAGATCAGCGGAGACATTCTGGCGCGCTCCTCGTTTCGTTCTGGGGGGCGCGAGCATGCGCGCCTTTGCTTCGTGGCGCCAGCGCGGTCTGACCGCGGCGCCCGCCCTGCCCTGGAACCCGGGAGGCCGCTGTCGCGTTGAGGTCTCCCGATGCTGCGCGGACGCCGCGCAGGGAGGCTGGGCCTTGGCTAAGTTCGTGTTCGTCTTCCTCGATGCGGAAGGGACGGTCATCAACAGCGCAATCGAGGATTGCGTCGACGAGGCCGACATGCGCGAACGCGCACGCCTGCTCGGGCACAGCTTCCACGGCGTGGAGGTCTGGTCGGGCGGCCGCAGGATCCATGCGGACGAGGGCGGCCGCGCTGTCCGCGTCAGCGCCTCCAAGGTGATCGACGGCGGGCGCCCGCGCAGCGGCGCCGGCGATGACCAGGATCACCGCAATCACGGCTGACCCCGTCGCCAGGCCAGTCACGGCAAATCCAAGCTGGAGCACGCAGGCGAGTTCTTGCTGCCGTTTAGTGTCGACTTCTCGACATAATCTTCGCACCTTGGCTTCTACACTTGGCTGACCTATAGCTTGACTGCCGTCGCCTCGATCCGGGAGAGACTCGCGCGGCCCGCCCGCGGAGAGTGGCCCCTGAGCACCTACACCCTCTACGTCCACGACGTCCGCTACGCCGTCCCCACGCTGCTCACGGTCGAGGCGTCCGGCGATGAGCGGGTGCAGGCCATCGCACGCCAGCGGCTTCAGGACTCCGCGCACTATCGCGCGGTGGAGATCTGGGAAGACGACAGGTTCGTCGCCGAAGTGAAGCTTTCGCAGCCCTTGAGCGGCTGACGGCCCGGGCGCGCGTCGAGACCGCTTACGCCAGGGACGCAGTCAGGCTAGCTTGAAGATCCGACCGCATCCGCGCCTCAGGGCGCGGAGCGGCCCGCCTTGCGTCCGCCCGGAGGCCGCCTCGATGAAACTGCCGAGCCTCTTGCGACCGCGCGCAGACCGAGCCCCCGGCGCGGGTCGGGCGGTGGAGGTGGGCTGGGTGCTCAATACGGACAAGGCCAGCTTCATCTGGGAAGATCCCCGCCGCCTGCGGCGCGACGAGCCGGCCCCCACCCACGCCAAGGCGGTGAACTTCTGTCCCGCGGTGCTCGACCACGAGGCGCGGATGTTCGAGGTCCCCTGCCCGATCGACGCGACCCTCAGGTTCCGGTTCGACGAGCAGAAGCAGCCGCGCATCATCAACGTGGAGGGGGAGCGCTCGGCCGTCCGCGGCAAGCACCTGGGCCAGATGGTGGCGGTGGTCAGCCGCCGCGAGTGGCGCCACCCCGACCGGCCGGTGATCCAGGTGATCACGCCGTACATCTTCCTGGCCGACGAGCCGGTCTACATGACCCAGATGCCGCCAATCAGCTACTATAACCCCACCCCCTGGCCCGGGACCTTCATCGGCGGGCGCCTGCCCATCCACGTCTGGCCCCGCACCATGATGTGGGCCTTCGAGTGGTACGACATCACCAAGGACCTGGTGTTCCGGCGCGGAGAGCCGTGGTTCTACGTCCGCTTCGAGGCGCAGGATCCGACCCGGCCCGTGCGCATGGTGGAAGCGGAGATGACCCCCGAGCTCAAGGAATACACCCAGGGCCTTGGAGCGGTGGCCAACTACGTCAACCGCACCTTCTCGCTGTTCAAGACGGCGCAGAGCCGGCGGCCGGAAAAGCTGCTGGTGCGCAAGAAGCGCTGAGCCGGCCCCGACCTTGCTCCGGAGCCGGACACCTGTCCGATTGTGGAGCATCCGGAATGACCGCCAAGCTCTCGCAAGCGCTCTCGATCACCGCCGCCGCCGTGGCGATGGCCGCGTTCGGTTCAGCCCTCGGCCTGTGCGGCGCGGGGGTGCTGGCGCGCCTGCTGCTGGTCTAGGACCAGCCGGCGATCAGACCAGCCGCAGGTTCCCTGCGGCGGTCTTGCCCGAGCGGCGGTCCTGCTGCAGCTCGTAGCTGATCCGCTGGCCGTCCTGCAGGCCCGGCAATCCCGCCTGCTCGACGGCGGAGATGTGCACGAAGATGTCCGGCCCGCCGGCCTCCGGCTGGATGAAGCCGAAGCCCTTGGCCGAATTGAACCACTTCACCGTGCCCACCCCGGCCTCGCCAGGCTGGAAGGACGACTGAGGCCGGGGCGGCGGCCGGCTCGGCCGATCGCCGTAGCCGCGATCGCCGCCATAGGACCGCTCGCCGCCGTGCGATCGGTCACCTTGAGGGCGTTCGCCCTGGCCGGTGATCTGCAGGCTTCCGGCCGAGGTCTTTCCCGACCGCCGGTCACGCTCGAGCTCGTAGGAGACCAGCTGGCCTTCCTGCAGGCCGTCCAGGCCCGACCGCTCCACCGCCGCCACGTGCACGAAGACATCGGGCCCGCCGTCGTCGGGCTGGATGAAGCCGTATCCCTTGGCTGAATTGAACCACTTCACTGTGCCGTTGGCCACGGCGCTCCTCCAGGCTAGTTCGAGATCAGGACGTCAGGCTGGCCCGCTCCATGAGGCGCGGACAAGCAGGCAACATCGGCCCACCCTTAGACGCGCAAGGGAGCCGGAGTCGAGGCCGAGAATCGGACAAATCCATCGCAAATCGCACCCGTCCGGACACCCGCCGTCGAAGCGAAGCTCCTGGTCAGGAGGTCTTGGCCCTGGGCTTCGCCTTGGGCTTGGCCGCCGCGCTCTTGGCGGCCGGCTTGGCCGCAGACTTGGGCGCTGCCGCCCGCCCCGCCGGCTTGGCGGCGGGCGCTTTCGCCGCGGGCTTGGCCGCGGACCTGGCGGCCGCCGGCTTGGCGGCGGCGGGTTTGGCGGCAGCCTTGGCCGCAGGCTTCGCGGCGGGCTTGGCCGCGGCCGGCGCGCTCGGCTTGGGCGCGGGCGTGGCCTTGGCGGCGGACGCCTTGGCGGGCTTGGCGTGCGGATGCAGAAGGTCGCCGGCCTTGCTCACGGCCTGCTTGACCTTCGACGCGAACGCCGAGACGGGCGAAGAATCGGGCATGGTCTGTCCCTGACGGTTGCTCGCCGAAACGCACGGCTGCACCGAGGCGCGGCCAAGCTCCAGCCCCACCAAAACGCGGCTAAGCTCGTTTCGTTGCGCGGCCTCGTTCGGGGATCGCCGCTCAGTGCAGCCGCGGCGTGCGCAGGAACTGGCGCCGGTCGCGCGAGGTGAGCCGGACGTCGAATACGTCGCCCTCCCGGTCGAGGGTCAGAGGGGCTTCGACGCCCGCCTCGCCGAGCGACCAGAGGCCGCGATAGAGCTCGGCCAGGCTCGAGACCTCCGACCCGTCCACCGCCAGGATCACGTCGCCTTCCCTGAGGCCGGCGCGCCGGGCCGGGCCGTCGCCGGCGGTCCCGACCAGGACCACGTGGTCATCGACCTCCTGGGCGAACAGCCCGAGCCACGGCCGCGCGGGCAGGGCGGCGCCGCCGGTGAGCAGGTCCTCGAAGATCGGCTGCAAGAGCTCGATCGGGACGACCATGTTCAGGGGCATGACCTGGCCGCCCTGGCCCTGGTGCTGCAACAGGAGCGAGCCCACCCCCAGCAGCTTGCCGGTGGGGCCGATCAGGGGCGAGCCGCTCCAGAGCGGATGGGCGGGAAGGGTGAAGATGGCCTCGTCCAGCAGGTACTCCCAGTAGCCCGCGAACTCCTGTCGGGCGACGATCCGCGCGGCCACCGAGCGCGACCGGCCCCCGGCGCCGCCCAGGATCACCCGCTCGCCCACCGGCGCGTGCTGGGACTCGTCCATCGGCAGGGCGGGGATGTGCAGCGGCTCCAGCGCCTGCACCAGGCCAAAGCCGGTGCCCTGGTCATAGCCGAGCACGTGGCCGGGCACCGTGCGGCCGTCGCCGGTGGTCAGCGACACCTGATCGGCCTCGGTGATGAGATAGCCGATGGTGAGGACCACCCCGTCCTCGCGGATCAGCACGCCGTGGCCGATGCGCTCGCGCCCCAGGGCCTCGGCGGTGAAGGCGTCCGAGGGGACGCTGGCCTGCAGGGCGACCACGGACGAGAGGGCCCAGTCCAGGTCGAAGGCATAGTCGTCCGGCTTCGGCCGCGCTTCGGGCGACACGCTCCAATCCTCGAAACCTTCGGCCACCGCTGACGCCTCGAAACCTGTCGAACTTGGACGACGCATGTCGTCTCGCCCGAGCCTGAGCGCAAGATGCGCCGCGCACAAGCGGCGGCTTTCCCCTAGCGCAGGCTGTGCGCGGAGGGGCCGCCAAGCCAGCCGAGCCAGAGCACCACCAGCCCCCAGTGCAGCAGCACGGCGGTCCAGAGCGAGCCGGACCTGCGGCGCAGAAGCGCGCAGGCCAGGCCGAGCAGAACCGTCCAGGCCAGGAAGTCCGGACGCAGGAAGATCGGCCGCGCGCCGGGCAGGAAGGTGCACGCCTCAAACACGTGCCAGAGGCAGAACAAGGCGGTGGAGGCGACGATCGGGCCCCAGGCGGCGGCGGCCTCGCCGCGGTCCGGCACCAGGAGGCCGCGGAACGGCGCCTCCTCGCCGAGGCCCGGCGCCAGCAGGGCCGACAACGCCGCCGGGATGATCTCGGCCAGGGGCCTGGGCCGCCAGGCCAGCAGGCCGGTCGCAAGGCCGACCGGGCCCACCACCGCCGCCAGCGCGCCCGCGGCGAGGGCAAGCTCGAAAAGATCGCGGGGTCCCGGGAGGGTCGCCAGGCTTCTCAGCAGGCGCCGCGGCGCGGCCGCGACATAGCCGGTCAGGGTCATGCGCCCCGCTCTATCCCGGTGCGCCGCGCGCTGCACGGCTTCTGGATCGAACGGCCTCCCGCCCTGCACGGACGCGACCTGAGGTCCTCCACCGCGCCAGCGCATCTTGCCGGCGGCGCTGCAGGATGAGGCAGATGGGCGGGTCGACGTCGAAACGGGTGAGGACAGCCCTCGGGACCAAGCTCCTGACGGCCCTGGCGCTGGTGGCCGCCGCCGACCTGTTGCTGTTCCGGAGCGCGCCGGGGGCCGGGCTCGGCCTCTTCGCGGTCGCCTGTATCCTGGCGGCCGGCGTGGCCCATCCCGAGCTCGGGCGCGACCGGCGAGCCAGGGCGGCGCTGCTGGCGGCCCTGCTGTTCGCCCTGCTCGAGATCGAGACCACGACCCTGATCGGCTGGCTGATGTTCGGCGCGGCCCTGGGCATCGCAGTGCTGTCCCCGCGCGCCGCGCGCTCCGACGGGGCCTGGCGCTGGGCGCAACGGCTCGCCCTGCTCGCGGCGGCCGGTTCGCTCGGCCCCCTGCTGGACGTGGCCGGCGCGCGGCGCCGCCGGCGCCGCGACCGCGGCGGCTTGCGGGTCGGCCTCGCCTCGCTCGTCGCGCTGTTCGCCCTGCCGGCGGCCGGCGCCGTGGTGTTCCTGGCCCTGTTCGCCTCGGCCAACCCCCTGATCTCGCAGGCCCTCGACGGGATCGCGTGGGACGGGGTGGACCTTGGCCGCATCTGCTTCTGGGGGGTCGCCGGGGTGATTGTCTGGAGCGTGCTGCGTCCGCGCTTCCTGCGGCGGCCATTGGCCCTGCCGCAAGGATCAGGCGATCTGCGCCTGCCGGGGGTTTCGGCCGGCTCGGTGCTGCTGTCCCTGATCGTGTTCAACGCCCTGTTCGCCGTCGAGAACGGCCTGGACCTCGCCTTCCTCTGGAGCGGGGCGCCCCTGCCGGCCGGCGTGACCCTGGCCGATTACGCGCACCGGGGCGCCTATCCCCTGGTGGCCACGGCGATCCTGGCCGGCCTGTTCGTGCTGGTCGCGCTTCGCCCAGGCTCGGACAGCGCGCGCAGCCGGCCGATCCGCTGGCTGGTGGGGCTGTGGACGGCGCAGAACATGCTGCTGGTGGCCTCCAGCGCGCTCAGGACGATCGACTATGTCCAGGCCTATTCCCTCACCGTGCTGCGCATCGCCGCCCTGGCGTGGATGGGGCTGGTGGCGGTGGGGCTCGGGCTGATCCTCTGGCGCATGCTGAGGTCCAAGAGCGCCGACTGGCTGCTCAACGCCAATGCGGCGGCCGCGGCCCTGGTGCTCACGGCCGCCAGCGTGGTCGACCTCGGCTCGGTCGCCGCCGCCTGGAACGTGCGCCACGCCCGTGAGGCCGGCGGCGCCGGCGCGCCGCTCGACGTCGATTACCTCGCCCGGCTTGGACCCTCGGCCCTGGTGTCGCTCAGCGAGCTGGAACAGCGGCCGCTCCCGCCGCTGCTGCACGCCCGCGTGGACGCGGCCCGGGCCTCGGCGCTGGCGCGGCTCCGGTTCGGTCAGGCCGATTGGCGCAGCTGGACGGCCCGGGGCGCCCGGCGGCTGCAGCGGGCGGCGGCGCTGGCGCCGGCGCCTGCCCCGTTGACCTCCGGGCGGCGAGCCTGAACCATGACCGCGATGCCCCGCTCGATCCTGATCGCCGACGACGATCCGCACATCCGCCAGCTGCTGGCGTTCGCGCTGAACAAGGCCGGCCTCGTCACCCGCGAGGCCCAGGACGGCGAGGAGGCGCTGGCCGCCGTGGCCGCCGATCCGCCCGACCTCGTGGTGCTCGACATCAACATGCCGCGGATGAACGGGCTGGAGGTCTGCCGCCGGATCCGCGCCCAGGGCGAGCTGCCGATCCTGTTCCTTTCCTCGCGGGACGACGAGATCGACCGCGTGCTCGGCATCGAGCTTGGCGGCGACGACTATGTGGTCAAGCCGTTCAGCCCCCGGGAGGTGGTGGCGCGGGTCGCCGCCATCCTGCGCCGCTCCAGCGCCGCCTCGGCCGCCGCCCCGGCGCCGGCGGGGCAAAGGCTGGTGCGCGGCCGCCTGAGCCTCGACCTCGACGGCTGGACCGCCCGCTGGGACGACGCCGAGGTTCCCCTCACCGTCACCGAGTTCGGCATCCTCAAGGCGCTCGCCGGCGCGCCCACCCGGGTGTTCACCCGGGACGCCATCATCGACCAGCTGCACGGTCCGGGCTTCGCCATCACCGACCGGACGGTCGACAGCCACGTGCGCAACCTGCGCAGCAAGTTCACCGGTCTCGGGGCGCTGGACGTGGTGGAGACGCGCGCCGGCATCGGCTACCGGCTGGGACCCTGCCGTGGCGCCGAGCCTTGATCTCGGCCGCGAGGGCCTTCGTCCGTCGTCACTGGCCGGCCCTGCGCCTTCGCACCATCCTGCTGGCCGTGCTGCTGTTCGCCGCGGCGATGCCGGCCTTCGGGGCGATCTTCCTCAGGGTCTACGAGAACAGCCTGGTGCGGCGCACCGAGGCCGAATTGGTGGCCCAGGGCGTGGCGCTGGCCGCCGCCGCCAGCGTGCTCTGGCCCGGAGGGCTGGCCGAGCCTGCGGGCAATCCCCGCGCCCCGGGGTACTACCAGCCCGAGCAGACCTCGATCGACCTCAGCCTGACCCCTGTGCTGCCCGAGCGGCCGCGGCCGCGC
>FTHL01000199.1_pt1 | contig 10152 bp, 7 predicted proteins | sample 1640951 | NCBI WGS metagenome assembly FTHL01 (sample SAMEA3914788, study PRJEB12502) | metagenome | biome: forest; material: soil | place: Canada | collected 2011-07-03 | depth 0.1 m
CGCCCTCGATCATCTATGCCATGCAAGGACCTTTCCCGCTGCGGATCGAGCAGGGGACCGAGTTCATCCTGATCCGCCTCGAATATTTCGACATGGTCCGCATCGTGTTCATGGATGGCCGGGGCCATCTGCCGGCGGACGCGCCGCACTCCAAGACCGGCGACTCCATCGGCCACTGGGAGGGCGATACCCTGGTGGTCGACACCGACCATCTGGAGTCCTCGACCATCACCAACAACGGCCTCGCGCACAGCGACGACGTGCACGTGGTCGAGCGCTTCCGGCTGAGCCCCGACGGCAAGCGCCTGTTGTCGACCCAGGCGTTCGAGGATCCCAAGGCGCTGCTCAATCGCGGGGCGCGGTTCATCGCCTGGGACCGGAAGGACGGCGAGTTCATCTACCCCTACGAGTGCGACCCCACCTTCGGGCTGAACTACGCCGAGCGGCCGAAATAGTCGCGCGCGCACGCGCGGGCGCCTGAATCTTGATCAGGCCGCGCCGCGCAGCTAGGCAGGCGTCCGGCCGTCGGGGCGGGGAGTCGCCGCGGCCCCGAGGGGATCATCATGCGGCTGCCGCGACGCTCTTGGCGCGTGTCCCTGGGCCTGTGCGCCGGCCTGGCGCCCGGCCTCGCCTGGGCCCAGACCCCGATCGCCAGGGCCGACTCGGGGGCGACCGCCTGGGTGCTGAGCGCCACCGCGCTCGTCTTGTTCATGACCCTGCCGGGGCTGGCGCTGTTCTACGCCGGCCTGGTGCGGGTGAAGAACACCCTGTCGGTGATGATGCACTGCGTGGCGGTGGCCTGCCTGATCTCGGTGCTCTGGCTGGCGGGCGGCTACAGCCTGGCGTTTGACGGCGCCGCGCCGCTGATCGGCGGCCTCGGCAAGCTGTTCCTGCATTCGGTGGGCCGCGGCTCGGTGGTCGGCGCGGTGCCCGAGACCGCCTTCTTCATGTTCCAGACCACCTTCGCGGTGATCACCCCCGCGCTGATCATCGGCGCCTATGTCGAGCGGGTGAGGTTCCCCGCCGTGCTCCTGTTCAGCGGGCTCTGGCTCCTGGTGGTCTACGCCCCGGTGGCGCACTGGGTCTGGGGCGGCGGCTGGCTGGCCCAGCGCCACGTCATGGACTTCGCCGGCGGGCTGGTGGTGCACGCCACCGCCGGCGTGGCGGCCCTGGTGGCGGCGGTGATGATCGGGCCGAGGGACGGCTTCCCGCGCGACCTGCATCCCCCTCACAACCCAGGCATGACCATGATCGGGGCCGGCATGCTGTGGGTCGGCTGGTACGGTTTCAACGGCGGCAGCGCCCTGGCGGCCAACGGCGACGCCGGGATGGCGCTTTTGGTCACCCACATCTCCGCCTCGACCGCCGGCCTGGTCTGGGCCCTGATCGAGCGCCTGCGCTTCGGCCGCGCCAGCATGGTGGGCATGGTCACCGGCGTGGTCGCGGGCCTCGCCACCATCACCCCGGCGTCGGGCTATGTCGGACCGCTGGGCGGGCTGATCCTCGGCGCCCTGGGCAGCGCGGTCTGCTTCCAGGCCGTGCACCTGGTGAAGATGAGGCTGAGGATCGACGATTCGCTCGACGTCTTCGCCGTGCACGGCGTCGGCGGCATCCTGGGCAGCCTTCTGGTCTCGGTGCTGGCCGCCTCGGCCCTCGGCGGCGTCGGCTATGCCCCGGGCGTGGGCATGGCGGGCCAGGCGGCGACCCAGGCGATCGGCGTGCTCGCGGTCTGCGCCTGGTCGGGGCTGGCCAGCGCGGCCATCCTGTGGCTGGTCAAGCTGACCGTCGGCGCGCGGGCCACCGCGACGGCGATCGAGGATGGGCTGGACCTCACAGATCACGGTGAGCGCGCCTTCACGCTCTGATCCGCGCGCCCCCGGTCGGCGTTTGATCGGCCAAACATCGGCGGCCGGTCCTGGCGCCCGGGGAATGGCCGGCGCCATGATCGCGCAGCGTTCTCCAACCAAGGGCCGGTCGTCCAGGCGCCGCGTGGCGCGCGAGCCGGCCGGCTGTTATCCTGATGCACGCACCAACGGAGCGGCCCCTGTCCATGGCGGGATCTGACGAGAGGGCGGAGGACCGGAGCCTCCCGGCGCCCGATCGCGCGGGCGCCCCCGTCGTGCTGGCGCACGAGCCGTCCGTGCGCCTGGGCGCCCTGTCCATCGAGCCGGCGCTGCGCTGCATCTCCCACGACGATGGCCGCGACGAGATCGTCGAGCCCAGGGTCATGCAGGTGCTGGTGGCCCTGGTGCGGGCCAGGGGCCAGATCCTCTCACGCAACGACCTGCTGGCCTCGTGCTGGCACGGGGTGGTGGTCGGCGAGGACGCCATCGACCGCGTGATCGGCCGGGTCCGGCGGCTGGCCGACGGCATCGGCGAGGGCCAGTTCACCCTGCAGACCATCACCAAGGTCGGCTATCGGCTTTTGCCGGCCGAACGCCCGGACGAGGCGCCAAAGGCGGCGCCGGCCGATCCGCTCCTCGGGCTGAAGCCGTCGATCTGCGTCCTGCCCTTCGCCAACATGAGCGACGATCCCCAGCAGGACTATTTCTCTGACGGCATCACCGACGACATCATCACCGACCTGACCAAGGTCTCGGCCCTGTTCGTGGTGGCGCGCACCACCGCCTTCACCTTCCGCGGCAGGGACCTGGACGTGCCCGCCATCGCCCGCCAGCTCGGCGTCAGCCACGTGCTGGAAGGCAGCGTGCGCAAGGCCGGCGGCCGCGTGCGAGTCACCGCCCAGTTGATCGACGGCGCAACGGGCGGCCCCGTGTGGGCCGAGCGCTACGACCGCGAACTGGAGGACATCTTCGGCATCCAGGACGAGATCTCCGAGGCCATCGTCGAGGCCCTCAAGCTGAACCTCCTGCCCGAGGAGAAGCAGGCGATCGAACATCGCGGCACCTTGAGTCTGGAGGCCTACAACCTCTACCTCCTGGCCCGGCAGGCCTGCGTCAACTCAACCGAATCCGACGAGCGGGCGGCCGAGGCCATCATCCGAATCTGCCGGCGGACGGTGGAGATCGACCCGGCCTATGCCCAGGCCTGGGCGCTGATGGCCATTGGCGAAGCCAAGCTGCGCCACGTCCGCGGTTCCGGCGACGGCGGCCTGGGCAGCGCCGAGCGGGCTATCGACCTCGACAGCGATCTGGCCGAGGCGCACGCGATCCGCGCCCGCATCCTGTCGGAGGACCGCCGCATCGAGGAATCCAGCGCCGCCCTGGCGCTGGCGCTGCGGCTGGATCCTGATTCCTACGAGGTGCGCCGCTCGGCCGGCTGCCTGATGTTGCGCAAGCAGCGGTTCTCCGAGGCCGCGCTGCACTGGGAGCGGGCGACCCGGCTCCTGCCGACCGACGTCTATTGCGCCTCGATGCTGATCTGCACCTACAAGGCCCTCGGCGACGAGGAGGCGATGGCGCGCGCGGCGCGGCTGACCCTGCAGCGGGCCGACATGGCCCTCGGCAAGGACGCCAACAACGCTTCGGTGATCGCCTACAGCGCCTATGCCCTGGCGGCCCTGGGCGAGGCCGGCCGGGCCAAGGAGCGGATGCAACGCGCCGAGCTGATCGATCCGGACAACCTGAACCGGCGCTACAATTTCGCCTGCGCCCTGGCGGTGTTCCTGGACGAGAAGGACGCGGCCCTCGACGTGCTGGAGACGGTCTTCCCGAGGCTGGCGCAGGGCTTCTTCAACTGCACCCGGACCGATCCGGACCTCGATCCGCTGCGCGGGCACCCGCGCTTCCAGGGCATGTTGTCCGCCGCCGAATCCAGGCTGGCGGCGCGGGCCTAGGCTTCGGCCTCAGCGTGCCTGGTCCATCAGCCCGGCGAACCGCTCGAACAGGTAGAGCGAATCGGTTGGGCCGGGGGAGGCTTCCGGATGGTGCTGGATCGAGAACACCGGCCGGTCCTTCAGCGCCAGGCCCGCGTTGGTGCCGTCGAAGAGGGAGACGTGGGTCTCGCGCACCGGCTCGGGCAGGCTGTCGCGCTCGACCGTGAAGCCGTGGTTCATCGAGACGATCTCGACCTTGCCGGTGTCTAGGTCCTTTACCGGATGGTTCGCGCCGTGGTGGCCCTGGTCCATCTTCACGGTCTTGGCGCCCAGGGCCAGCGCCAGCATCTGGTGGCCGAGGCAGATGCCGAACACCGGCTTGCCGGATTCCACCAGCTTGCGGATTTCCGGGACGGCATAGGCGCCGGTCGCGGCCGGATCGCCGGGGCCGTTGGAAAGGAGCACCCCGTCCGGGTTGCGCGCCAGGATAGCCTCGGCGGAGGTGGAGGCCGGAACCACCGTGGCGCGGGCGCCCACCGAGGTCAGGGCCCGCAGGATGTTGCGCTTCACCCCGTAGTCAACCACCACGACCTCGTACTTGGCCGGCGGCGCCGCGGCGTAGCCTTCGGGCCAGGCCCACAGGCCCTCCTCGAACACGAAGGGCTGCAGGCAGGAGGCGTCCTTGGCCAGGTCCAGCCCGACCAGCCCGCTCCAGGCGCGGGCCTGCTCCACCAGGGCCTCGAGGTCGAAGCGGCCGTCCGGGGCGTGGGCGAGCACGCCCTGCGGCATACCCTTCTCGCGGATCGAACGGGTGAGGGCGCGGGTATCGACGCCGGCCAGGGCCACCACGCCGCGCCGCTTCAGCCAGCCGTCGAGGTCGCCGTACGGCCGCTCGGCGCGCCAGTTGGCCGGCGCGGTGGGCGCGTCGCGGAAGATCGCCCCGCGGGCCGAGGTCGCCGCGCCGGAACCGAACTGCTCGACGTCCTCCACATTCACCCCGACGTTGCCGATGTGGGGGAAGGTGAAGGCCACGATCTGCGACATGTACGAGGGGTCGGTCAGGATCTCCTGGTAGCCCGACATGGCGGTGTTGAAGCAGACCTCGCCCACCGCCTCGCCGACCGCGCCGACGCCAAGTCCTTCGAACACCGTGCCGTCGGCCAGGGCGAGCACCCCGGTGGCGCCGGGCGTGACGGTTCGGGCCATGACGGCCTCCTTGTGGGCAAACGGCCGCTAGCTAGGCGCCGACTCAGGGAAGGTCAACGGGTCGACGCCGCCGCGGCGCCGGATTAAGCCCCCCCAATGCCTGAGGTCCGCCCCGCCGCGCCGCCCGACGCGCCCCTGATCTTCGCCATGATCCGCGAGCTTGCGGACTATGAGCGGCTGCTGCATGAGGCGGCGGCCCGCCAGGAGGATATCGCCGCGGCCCTCTTCGGCGCGGCGCCCAAGGTGTTCTGCGACATCGTCGAGGTCGGCGGCGCGCCGGTCGGCTTCGCCCTTTGGTTCTACACCTTCTCCACCTTCCGCGGCCGGCACGGCATCTATCTGGAGGACCTCTACGTGCGGCCCGAGCACCGCGGCCGCGGCGCCGGCAAGGCCCTGATCGCCGGGCTGGCGCGGCGCTGCGCCGCCGAAGGGCTCGCACGCCTCGATTGGGCGGTGCTCGACTGGAATGCGCCCTCGATCGCCTTCTATGACAACCTCGGCGCCCGCCCCAACGCCGATTGGATCACCTATCGCCTGGCCGGAGAGCCGCTGCGGGCGCTGGCCGAGACGGAGGCCTGAGCCCATGCTCCAGCTGAAGCCCAACTGCGAGTGCTGCGACCGCGACCTTGCCCCCTCCAGCGCCGACGCGCGCATCTGCAGCTTCGAGTGCACCTTCTGCGCGGACTGCGTGGAGACCCGCCTCGGCGGCGTCTGCCCCAACTGCGGCGGCGGGTTCGCCGCGAGGCCGATCCGGCCCGCGCACCTGCTGGGCCGCTTCCCGCCCAGCGCGGATCGCGTGCTGAAGCCGCATCCGGCCTGCGCGTCTTGACCCACCCCCTGAGGCCTGGCCCGGCCCTAGGGATTGCGCGCGGAGACGATCCAGGCCGCGGCGGGGAGGCGGACCACCCCGTCCTGAAGGTGCGGCTGCAGGCCCTGGCGCAGGGCGTCGGCGACGCGGCGCTTAAGGTCGTCGTCCGCCCCGGCCTGGCGCAGGGCCGAGCCGAGGGGGCCCATCCTCAGGGACAGGAACACCGAATCGTCCAGGGATTCCGCGCCGGTCTTGAGATCCAGCGGCTCGATGTCGATCAGGTCGAAACCCGCGCCCGACAGGATGGCGGCGACGCGGTCGCGGTCGGCGAAGGCGAACGGCCCGGGGGCGAACGGATCCTGCGGCGGCAGCGGCGGCAGCAGATGGCCGGCCAGCTGAATCGGCAGCGACAGCCAGAGGTTCTCCTGTGGACGCCGCCAGCAGCAGAAAGCCAGCCGCCCGCCGGCCCTGAGCGCTCGGCGTAGGTTGGCGAAGGCCGCGCCGGGATCCTCGAAGAACATCACCCCGAAGCGCGAGAACAGCACGTCGAAGGCCTCGCGCTCGAAGCCGTGCACCTGGGCGTCGGCCTGCAGGAAGCTGGCGTTGGCCGTGGCCTTCTGGGAGGCGGCCTTGCGGGCGATGTCGAGCAGCAGCGCCGACACGTCGATCCCCAGCACCTGGCCGGGCTTGATCACCTCGGCGATGGTCAGGCTGGTCTCGCCGCAGCCGCAACCGACGTCGAGCACCTGCTCGCCCGGACGGAACGAGGCCTTGCGCATGACGTCCGCGCCGATCGGGGCGATCTGGCGATCGAGGCGCTCGTGCAGAAGCGCCCAGGTGCGGCCCTGGGCGTCATTCCAGTTCTGGATTTCCTGCGCGTTCGCGTGGGCTCCGTCCGCGGCCATGACGGTCCCTCCCCAGATTTCCGCCACATGTCTTAAAGGTCGCGGGCGCTTCTGACGAGAGTCGCGCTATCATCGGCAGGTGCGCTTCGACGAACGCCTCCTCGACGAGATCAAGTCACGGCTCCGCTTGTCCGATGTGATCGGACGGACGGTGAAGCTGCGCCGGCAGGGGCGCGAGTACGTCGGCCTCTCGCCCTTCACCAAGGAGAAGACGCCCTCCTTCTTCGTCAACGACGACAAGGGCCATTTCTTCGACTTCTCCTCCGGAAAGACCGGCGACCTGATCACCTTTCTGCAGGAGACCGAGCGGCTGTCCTTCCCGGAGGCGGTGGAGCGGCTCGCGGCCGAGGCGGGCGTCGCCCTGCCGGCGCTGGATCCGCGGGGGGCCGAGGAGGACAAGAAGCGCCAGGGCCTGACCGACTGGCTGGACGCCGCGGCGCGGTGGTTCGAGGCCGAGCTGAGGCGTCCGGCTGGGCGCGACGCACGCGCCTACCTGGAGCGGCGCGGGCTCAAGGAAGACGACTGGGGCCGATTCGGCATCGGCTATGCGCCCGAGGGCCGCACCCGGCTCAAGGACTATCTGGTGGCCAAGGGGGCCCTGCCGCTGGAGCTGGTGGAGGCAGGCCTGCTGATCGCGCCCGAAGACGGCGGCGCGCCCTACGACCGGTTCCGCGAGCGCATCGTCTTCCCGATCGCCGACGCCCGCGGCCGCACCGTGTCGTTCGGCGGGCGGGCGCTCAATCCCAACGAGCGCGCCAAGTACCTGAACGGACCGGAGACCTCGCTCTTCCACAAGGGCCGTGTGCTCTATGGCCTGCCCGAGGCCCGCAAGCTGCTGCACAAGGGCGGGGAGGGCGCGCCGCTGGTGGTCGTCGAGGGCTACATGGACGTGATCGCCTGCCAGCGCGCGGGCGTCGCCGCCTGCGCGCCGCTCGGCACCGCCCTCACCGAGGAGCAGATGGATCTGCTCTGGCGGCTGCATAAGGAGCCGACGCTCTGCTTCGACGCCGACGACGCGGGGCGGCGGGCGGCCTCGCGCACCATCGACCGCGCCCTGCCGCTTCTGCAGCCCGGCAGATCCTTCCGCTTCGCCAGCCTGTCGGGCGGCAAGGACGCCGACGACGTCCTGCGCGAGCAGGGCCCCGGGGCGCTGAAGACCCAGCTGGGCGCCGCCACCGCCCTGGTGGAGGCCCTGTTCGTGCGCGAGCGCGACCTTGAGCCGCTCGACACGCCCGAGCGCCGCACCGCCTTCAAGACCCGGCTGCGCCAGGCCGCCAACCTGATCCAGGACAAGGAGCTGGGCGCCGCCTACCGAGAGGCCCTGCTGCAGCGGTTCGACGAGGCCTTCCCGCGCGAGGCGCCTCAGCCCCGCGGCGAACGGGCCTGGCGGCGCGGCGCTGGCGCGCCGGGCTTCGTCGCCCCGGCCACGCCGGAGGGCAGGGCCGCGGCGAAACGTCTCGCCTTGTCGCTCGACCCCCTCGCGGCGGCGATGGCCAAGGCGGCGCTCGAAGACCCGCCGCGCCTGGACGGACACCTGGAGGAGCTCGAGACCTGCGGCTTCGGCGACCCGGCCTTGCAGGAATTGGCGAAGGAAATCATCCGGCTGCGCCTTGAGGGCGACGTCCTTGACAGTGGGGCCCTCGCTCGCCATCTGCGGACCAAGGGCTTTAGCGGGCTGCTGAGCGAGATCGACAAGGCTGCGGCGGCCTCCGGCGCGCCGTTCCTCGACCCCGATGCTCCGCTATCCGCAGCCAGAGCCCAGTGGTCGTACGCCTTCGAGTCCCTGACTCGGATGGCCGCCTTGGAAGTGGCGTTGGGGTCCGCGAAGGCGGAGCTGAACGACGCTTCGGATGCGGTGAGGCTGCTGCGGCTCAAGGCCGATCGGGACGCCCTGAAACGGGCGATCCGCACCGGCGCGATTTGGACCGAGGGCGCGCCTCAACATGGTTAAGCGCTGGCCCGTTGTTTGCAGGACTCCCGGCGCGAAGCCGTCGGGAGCGGAGATCTGAATGAGCACGACGACGACGACCGAGCCGCCTGAAGGCGCAGACGCCCCGAGCGACGGGCCGCTGCTCGACCTCACCGACGCCGGGGTCAAGAAGTTCATCAAGCAGGCCAAGGCCCGCGGCTACGTCACCATGGACGAGCTGAACAAGGTGCTGCCGTCCGAGGAGGTCACCTCCGAGCAGATCGAGGACACCCTCGCCATGCTGAGCGAGATGGGCGTCAACGTCATCGAGTCCGAGGACCAGGCCGAGGAGGGCGAGAACACCGACGTCGCCGTCCGTGAAGAGACCGCTGTCGTCGAGACCGCCAAGGAAGCCGCCTACGACCGCACCGACGATCCGGTGCGCATGTACTTGCGCGAGATGGGCTCGGTGGAGCTGTTGTCGCGCGAGGGCGAGATCGCCATCGCCAAGCGGATCGAGGCCGGCCGCGACACCATGATCCGCGGCCTCTGCGAGAGTGCGCTCACCTTCGAAGCCATCATGGTCTGGCGGGACGAGCTGGCCTCCGGCCGCATCCTGCTGCGCGAGGTGATCGACCTCGAGCAGACCTATGGCGCAGGGGCGCTCGGCGCCGACGGCGCGCCGGCCGAGGCCGCGGTGGTCCCGCCGCCCGCGCCCGCCCCCATGGAAGCGGGCGCCCAGCCCGCGGCCGCGGAAGGCGAGGGCGAGGCCGAAGGCGAGAACGAGGACGAGTTCGACGACGGCGCAGGCCCCTCGGTCTCGGCCATGGAGGCGGAGCTGCGCGAAGGGGTCATGGCGACCCTCGACGCCATCGCCGGGGAATTCGAGGCGTTCCGCCGCCTGCAGGAGAAGCTGGTCGACCGCCGCCTCAACGGCCAGGACCTCTCCGACGCCGACCGCAAGACCTACGAGACCCGATCGCGGGCGATTATCGAGCAGCTCAAGACGCTGAAGCTGAACAACGCCCGCATCGAGGCGCTGGTCGACCAGCTCTACGCCATCAACCGCCGGCTGGTGGGCCTGGAAGGGCGCCTGTTGCGCCTGGCCGATTCCTACGGCATCTCGCGCGTGGAGTTCCTGCGCGCCTACCTGGGCTCGGAGCTCGACCCGCAGTGGCCCGAGCGGGTCAAGACCGGCGGCGTGCGCTGGACCAAGTTCGTCGACAAGGACCACAGCCAGATCGGCGACATCCGCCAGGAGGTCGCGGCCCTCGCCCAGGAGACGGGCGTGCCGGTGGACGACTTCCGCCGCATCGTCCAGACCGTCCAGAAGGGCGAGCGCGAGGCGCGCCAGGCCAAGAAGGAAATGGTCGAGGCCAACCTGCGCCTGGTCATCTCCATCGCCAAGAAGTACACGAATAGAGGCCTGCAATTCCTTGATTTGATTCAAGAAGGCAACATCGGCCTGATGAAGGCGGTGGACAAGTTCGAGTACCGCCGCGGCTACAAGTTCTCGACCTACGCCACCTGGTGGATCCGCCAGGCGATC
>FTHL01000376.1_pt1 | contig 10084 bp, 11 predicted proteins | sample 1640951 | NCBI WGS metagenome assembly FTHL01 (sample SAMEA3914788, study PRJEB12502) | metagenome | biome: forest; material: soil | place: Canada | collected 2011-07-03 | depth 0.1 m
ACGGGCACGGCCGCGGAGATCGCCTTCAGAAGCGCGGTGTCGTAGCCCGCCTTGGAGCCGTCCCGGTCCATCGAGGTGAGCAGGATCTCGCCGGCGCCGCGCTCGACGCCGCGCACCGCATGCTCCACGGCGTCGAGGCCCGTGGGCCGGCGCCCGCCGTAGGTGAACACTTCCCAGCCGCCCGCCGGCCGCGCCTTGGCATCGATGGCCAGCACGGCGCACTGCGAGCCGAAGGCGTCGGCGATGCGGGCCACCACGCCGATGTCCTCCACCGCCGCCGTGTTCACCGAGACCTTGTCGGCCCCGGCCCGGAGCAGCCGTCGGGCGTCCTCGGCCGTGCGTACGCCGCCGCCGACCGACACCGGCATGAAGCAGACGTCGGCGGTGCGGGCGATGACCTCCAGGATCGCGCCGCGCCCCTCGTGGCTGGCGGTTATGTCGAGGAACATCAGCTCGTCCGCGCCGGCCGCGTCATAGGCCGTGGCCTGCTCGACCGGGTCGCCCGCGTCGCGCAGGGCGACGAACTGCACGCCCTTCACCACCCGTCCGTCCTTCACGTCCAGGCAGGGAATGACCCGGACCTTGAGCATCAGGCCGCGACCGCCAGGGCTTCGCTCGGCGTGATGGTCCCGGCGTAGAGGGAGCGCCCAAGCACGGCGCCGGCGATCGGCGTCCCGACCCTCGCCTTCAGGCGGCGGATATCCTCGACCGTCGCCAGCCCGCCAGCGGCGATCACCGGGATGGCGACGGCGTCGGCGACCGCACCGAACGCCTCGACGTTGGCCCCGGAAAGGGCTCCGTCCCGGTCGATGTCGGTGACGACCAGGCAGGCCACGCCCGCATCCTCGAACCGGCGGGCCAGGGAGACGGCGTCGAGGTCGGAGTCCTCGGTCCAGCCCTGCACCGCGACCTTCCCGGCGCGCACGTCCACGCCGACGGCGATGCGCTCGGGCCAGCGGCGGGCGGCGGCCTTGACCAGCTCGGGGTCGCGCACCGCCACGGTGCCCAGGATGACGCGGCTGACTCCCGCCACCAGCCAGCCCTCGATGGCCTCGACGGACCGCACGCCGCCGCCGAGCTGCACCGGCATGGTCACCGTCTGCAGGATCGCGCGCACGGCGGGCGCGTTGACCGAGCGGCCCTCGATGGCGCCGTTCAGGTCGACCACGTGCAGCCACTCGAAACCGTCGGCCTCGAACCTGGCCCCCTGGTCCGCCGGCGAGGCGTTGAACACCGTGGCCCGGTCCATGTCGCCCTGCACCAGGCGCACGCACTGGCCGTCCTTGAGGTCGATCGCCGGATAGAGGATCACGGCCGCCAGTCCAGGAACTGGGCGAGCAGCCTAAGGCCCGAGGCCTGCGACTTCTCGGGGTGGAACTGCACGCCGGCAAGGTTGTCGCGCGCCACGGCAGAGGCGAACCGCTCGCCGTGGGTGGTGAAGGCGGCGGCGTCTTCCGTCCGGGCGGGGTGGAAGGCGAAGGAATGGGTGAAGTACATGTCGCGGCACTCCAGGCCCTCGAACACCGGGTGGGCTGGGACGTCGTCCAGGCTGTTCCAGCCCATGTGCGGCACTTTCAGGGCCGGGTCGCTCGGCTGCAGTCGCCGGACCTCGCCGCCGATCCAGCCGAACCCGGAAGTCTCGCCGAACTCCAGGCCGCGCTCGGCCATCAGCTGCATGCCGACGCAGACGCCCAGAAACGGCCGGCCGCGGGTCCGGGCGGTCAGCGCGATCGCCTCGGCCAAGCCCGGCCGCGAAGAGATTTGCGCCATGCAGGCGGCGAAGGCGCCGACGCCCGGCAGCACCAGCCGTTCGGCGCTGGCCACCACCTCGGGATCCGCCGAGGTCTCGATCTGCGGCGGGTGGTCCAGCGTGGCGGCGGCCTTCAGGAGCGCCTTTTCGGCCGAGCGGAGGTTGCCCGACCCGTAGTCGATCAGGACTGTGCTCGGCATGGAAGCTAGAGCACGCCCTTGGTGGACGGGGCGTGTCCTTGGGTCTTGGGATCGGGCTCGACCGCCGTGCGCAGGGCGCGGGCCAGGGCCTTGAAACCGCTCTCGGCGATGTGGTGGGAGTTGTCGCCGTAAAGGGTCTCCAGGTGCACGCAGGCGCCCGCGTTCATGGCGAAGGCGTGGTGGAACTCCTTGAACAGCTCGGTGTCCATATCGCCGACCTTGGGCCGCGAGAACTGCACCTTCCAGATCAGATAGGGCCGGTTGGCGAGATCGATCGCGCAGCGCGTCAGGGTCTCGTCCATCGGGACGTAGGCGTGGCCGAAGCGGCGGATCCCCTTGAACCCGTCCAGCGCCTGCATCACCGCTTGGCCGAGCACGATGCCGGTGTCCTCGACCGTGTGGTGCATGTCGATGTGCAGGTCGCCTCGGGTCTTGACTTCGAGGTCGAAGCCGGCGTGCCGGCCGAAGGAATCCAGCATGTGGTCGAAGAAGCCGACGCCGGTCTGGGCCTGGACCTGGCCGGAGCCGTCCAGGTCCACGCGCACCCGGATCTGGGTCTCCTTGGTCTTGCGCTCGACTTCGCCGATCCGGGCCATGACGCGGTCTAAAGCCCCGCCTTGATCGCCAGATCCTTCAGCGAGACCATCGGCCTCGCCCCATAGTGGGAGATCACCTCCGCCGCCGCGACCGAGCCCAGCCGGCCGCAGACGTTGAGCGGCCGGTCGCGGGCCACGCCATAGAGGAAGCCCGCCGCGTAGGCGTCGCCGGCGCCGGTGCTGTCGACCAGAGTCACAGGCTCGGCGGCCACCTTCACCGTCTCGCCCCCGCCGATGATCACCGAGCCCTCGGCCCCGCAGGTCAGGGCGGCGATCTTCACGTGCGGCCGGGTCAGGGCCACCGCCTCGTCGAAGTCCTTGGTCTGGAACAGGGCGGTGATCTCCTCCTCGTTGGCGAAGAGGATGTCGACCTGCTCCTCGATGAAGTCGAGGAGGACCTCGCGGAAGCTTTCCACCACGAAGCTGGCCGACAGCGTCAGGGCCAGCAGCCGGTCGTTGGAACGCGCGAGGGCGGCGGCCTTGGCGAAGGCCTTGCGGGCCTCGTCGGGGGTGAACAGGTAGCCCTCGAGGAAAGTGATCTTGGCGGCCTCGATGACGGCGGGGGCGACGTCGTCCGGGCCCAGCATGTTGGCGGCGCCCAGGAAGGTCGCCATGGTCCGCTCGCCGTCCGGAGTGACGTTGATCAGGCAGCGGGCGGTCGCGGCGCCGGCGTTCAGCGGCGGCGTCGAGAAGTGGGCGCCGAGGGCCCGGATGTCGTGGCCGAACACATCGCCGAGGGCGTCCTTCGCCACCTTGCCGATGAAGGCGGCGCGGCCGCCCAGGCTGGCGATCGCTGCGACGGTGTTGGCCGCCGACCCGCCGGAGGTCTCCACGCCCGGCGCCATGGCCTCGTAGAGCTCCGCGGCCCGCGCCTCGTCGATCAGGGTCATGCCGCCTTTGGGCAGGCCCTGGTCCCGGACGAAGTCCTCGCTGGATGGCGTGATGACGTCCACAATCGCGTTGCCGATCGCTGCAACGTCGTAAAGGTCAGGCATGGATGGGTCCCGGCTCGAGAGGCGGCGGACTATAACGGCCGATCGCCTCCAGGCAATGCGCGCCCCTTGCCTTGCCGCCCGCGTCCGGATTCTATCGGCCGATGACCGGACCCGCCGCGCTGTTCGCCGCCTCCGCCTTGCTGGCATTGACGCCGGCGCAATCGACGGAGCAGCCCGGCGCCTCCGCCGCGGCGCCGGCTCCCGTGCTCGCGGATATCGTCGGCCTCGGGGAAGCCGAGGCCAGGCGCCGGCTTGGCGCGCCCGACCTTGAGCGCGCCGAGGGCGTCGGCGCCCTGTGGACCTATCGGTTGGACGACTGCGCCCTGCTGGTCTTTCTGCGCCGCGGGTCTGGCGACGCCCTGAAGATCACCGGCGCGGAGACGTCGCCGCGGCGCCGGGGCGAGGCCCGGCCCGAGCTCGCCGTGTGCCTGCGCGAAGCGATGGCGCGCTCCGGCCGCTAGCCCGCAGTCCGATCCCGCGGCGGCTTTTGAAGGAACATGTCCGCGTCCGCCTCGGCCAGGACCTGCTCGGCCGAGGACAGCCCGCCGATCTCGCGCAGCCCGACGCTGGCCCTGAGGCGGACCTGGCCGCCCGGGACCTCCACCGGCGTAGCCGCGATGGCGGCCGCCAGGGCATAGGCCTTGGCCGCGGCGGCGGCCGGATCGGTCTGGGTCAGGATCACGCCGAACTCGTCGCCGCCCAGGCGGCCGACGGCGTCGGATTCGCGCACGTGGGCGGTCAGGCGGGCGGCGGCGGCGGTCAGAGCCGCGTCCCCGGCCGCATGGCCGAACCGGTCGTTCACCGTCTTGAAGCCGTCGAGGTCGAAGTAGAGCAGCGACGCCGAGCCGCCGTACCGGGCGACGAAGGCGATGGTCCGCTTCAGCTCGCGCATGAAGGCCCGCCGGTTCAGCACCGGAGCCAGCACGTCGACGTCCGCCAGTTCCTCGGCCTCGGCCAGCCGGGCCTTCAGCAGCGCGACCTCCTCGCGGAGGGCCTCGAGCTCGCGGCCGAGCGCCGCCGTCGCCTCGTCCTGCGGAAGGACCCCGCCCGCCGGCGGGTCTGATGCGGCGATTCGCGGCATGGAAGGCATGCTAGCCAGACTGCGCCCGGTTTCAAATCAACGGCCGTTGACAACCTAGCGCGGTCGGGAGCTCGCCGCCATCGCGCCGATATGCGGCGTTGCAGCCCGCTGATCGCCCCGGTCATTGATTGCCTGGCCGAGGCCGGCGCATATAGTCCGCGCCCTTCCGGAGGGCCCCTCCTTGTCCAGGAACTTTCGATGAGCCCCAGGTCCGGCTCCGCCCCGCCCGTCGCCATCATCATGGGCAGCCGGTCGGATTGGCCGACGCTCAAGGCGGCCGCCGAGAGCCTGGAGCAGCTCGGCGTGGCCTATGAGGCCAAGGTGATCTCGGCCCATCGCACCCCGGACCGCATGTACGCCTTCGCCCGCCAGGCCAAGGCGGCCGGGGTCAAGGTGATCATCGCCGGCGCCGGCGGCGCAGCCGCCCTGCCCGGCATGACCGCCTCGATGACCGAGCTGCCAGTGCTGGGCGTGCCGATCCAGACCAAGACCCTGGACGGCCTCGATTCCCTGCTGTCGATCGCCCAGATGCCTGCGGGCATCCCGGTCGGCACCCTGGCGGTGGGCGAAGCGGGCGCGCGCAATGCAGGGCTTCTGGCGGCGCAGATCCTGGCGCTGACCGATGACGCCCTGGCCGAGCGCGTGGCCGAGTTCCGCCGCCGGCAGACCGCGGCGGTCGCCGAAACCGTGGCGGACGCCTGATGGCCGCGCCGCCGCTCTCGCCCGGCTCCACCGTCGGGATCATGGGCGGCGGCCAGCTCGGCCGCATGCTCGCCATAGCCGCCGCGCGGCTCGGCCTGAAGACGGTGGTGCTGGACCCGGATCGCGCCGCCCCTGCCAGCCAGATCGCCGCCCGCGCCATCGTCGCCGGCTATGACGACCCCCAGGGACTGCAGGCCCTCGCAAAGGCGGCGGACGTGATCACCTTCGAGTTCGAGAACGTGCCTGCCGCCTCGGTGCAGGCCTTGCTCGACCTCGGGGCCGAGGTCGCGCCCGGGGCCCGCGCCCTGGCCGTGGCGCAGGATCGTCTGGACGAGAAGACCTTCCTCAACAAAGTCGGAGCGGCCACCGTGGCCTTCGCCGGGGCGAGTTCGGCGCGGGCGGCCGGCGAGGCGGCGCGCAAGCTCGGCGCGCCCTGCCTGATGAAGATCCGGCGCGAGGGCTACGACGGCAAGGGCCAGGCCTGGATCGAGCAAGCGGCGGAGGCTGGCGAGGCGTACGCGCGCCTGGGCGCGCGACCGGTGATCCTCGAGGCGCCGGCGGACTTCACCCGCGAGCTCTCGGTGATCGCGGCCCGCAGCCGCTCGGGCGAGATCGCGCATTTTCCGCTCAGCGAAAACCACCACGAGGGCGGCATCCTGCGGCGCAGCCACGCTCCGGCGGAGGTCTCCACCGGCCTGGTCCAGCAGGCCGAGCAGATCGTCGCGCGGATCCTTTCGGCGCTCGATTATGTCGGCGTGATGGGGGTGGAGCTGTTCGAGTTGAAGGACGGCCAGTTGCTGGTCAACGAGATCGCGCCGCGGGTGCACAACTCCGGCCACTGGACGCTGGACGGCTGCGAAGTCGATCAGTTCGAGCAGCACATCCGCGCCGTCGCCGGCTGGCCGCTGGGTCCCACCAGCGCCCTCGCCCAGACCGAGATGGTCAATCTGATCGGGGACGACGTGGACGATTGGCCGAAGCTACTGGCCGACCCTACGGCGCGGCTGTGGCTCTACGGCAAGCAGGAGGCGCGGCCGGGGCGCAAGATGGGCCACGTCAACCGGTTGAAGCCCCTGGAGCCGCCCGCGGCCGCGGCGTCCGGCGGGACTCGCCCCCGCCCGGAGCGCAAGCCGCGAAGCTGAGCGGCTAGTCCTTGCTGGGATCCAGCAGCCGGTGCGCGTGGATGATGAAGTAGCGCATCAGGGCGTTGTCGACGGTGGCCTGGGCCTTGGCGCGCCACGCCTTGGCGGCTTCGGCATAGTTGGGATAGGCGCCGACCAGCTCCACCTTGGACAAGTCGCGGAACTCGGCCCCGTCGATGCTCTTCAGCTCGCCGCCGATGACGATGTGCAGCAGCTGGCGGTCGGCCTCGGCCATGGACACCTCTTGGACGCTCACGCCAGCTCGATATGGCCGACGCGCTTCAGGATCAACGCATGCAGCGCCGGTCCGGCGCAGATCAGGCTCGGCTTTCGCACCGAGGCCTGATTATAGGCGAACGGGTGTCCCAGGTGATCGGTCGAGAGGCCGCCGGCCTCTCGCGCGATCAGGTCGGCGGCCGCCAGGTCCCAGTCGCACTTGGAGGACAGCGCCACCACCGCGTCGAAGGCGCCCGCCGCGACCAGGGCCATGCGGTAGGCCACCGAGTTGCGCCGCTCGATGCGCATGGGCGGCCAGGGCTCGGGCCAGCTGGAGCTGAGGATGGTCGGGGCGTCGGCCAGGACGGCGCAGTCCTCCAGGCTCTCGGTGTCGGCCACCCGCGCGCGCCGGCCGTTGAGGAAGGCCCCCTGCCCGGCCTGGGCCTCGTAGGTCTCGCCCACCGCCGGCGCATGCAGCACGCCGGTCAGCGGCGCGCCGGCCTCGACCACCGCTATGGAGACGGCCCACCACGGCCGGTCCTTGATGTAGGCGACGGTGCCGTCGATGGGATCGACCACAAAGGTGCGCGCGGCCGACAGCCTGGAGCGGTCATCCGCCGTCTCTTCGGAGAGCCAGCCGTAGCCGGGACGCGCCTGCCGCAACCGGTTCTTCAGCAGGGTGTCGACCTCGAGGTCGGCGTTGGTGACCGGCGTGCCGCCGCTCTTGGTCCAGGTCTTGAGCCGCCCCTCGTCGCGCAGCCTGAGCGCCAGGTCGCCTGCCTCGAGCGCGGCGATCCGAAGCAGCTCGAGGTCGTCGCTCATCGTCCGGCGATGGCGAGGTCGGGCACCAGCACGGAAGGCGCGTTGGTGGCGCCGCGGAACTCCAGGTCCGAGCCTGGGATCAGCCGGGAATAGACGTCGACGAGATTGCCCGCCACGGTGATCTCAGTCACCGGATAGGCCCGTTCGGCGCCTTCGAACCAGACACCCGATACCCCGATCGACCAGTCGCCGGTGTTGGCGTTGAGCGACGGCCCGAACATCGATGTCACCAGAAGGCCCGAGCCGGCGTCGCGCATGAGCCCTTCGAGGTCGGTCTCGCCAGGCCGCATGGTCAGGTTGGAGGGGCTCACGCCGGGAGGGCCGGCGAGGCCGCGCGAGGCGTGGCCGGTGGTCTCCATCCCGAGCTGACGGGCCGAAGCGCTGTTGAGCAGCCACGTGGCGAGGATCCCGTCCTCGATAATGGCGGTGCGGCTGTTGGCGACCCCCTCGTCGTCGAACGGCGCCGAGCCCAGGCCACGGCGGCGATGCGGATCGTCGAAGACATCGACCCCGCGCGCGAACAGCTGCTGACCGAGTTTGCCTTTCAGGAAGGAGACGCCCCGCGCCACGGCCGATCCTGCGATGGCGCTTACCATCGGCCCCAGGAGGGCGCTGGCGAGGCGATTTTCGAAGATCACCGGCGCGGTGGCGCTCTCGATCTTGCGCGCGCCGAGCTGCGCCGCAGCGCGCCGCCCGGCCTCCGCGCCCACCGCCTCGGGCGAGGGCAGGTCCTGCCGCCAGCGGGTCGAGCGCCCCTCCCAGCCCCGTTCCATGCCGTCGTCGTCGCCGGCGATGACCATGGCCGAGACCGAGGAGCCGGTGGCGCGATGCTCGCCGGAAAAGCCGGACGAGGTGACGAGCCGCCAGACCGAGGACGACCATCCCGCCGATCCGCCCTCCGAATTGGTGACGCGCTCCACCGCCCTGGCGGCGTCCTCCGCCTCCAGGGCCTGCGCCTCCAGCATTTCGGCGGACGGCTCGGACGGGTCGAACAGGTCGAGATCCAGCGCCCGGGCGGCGCTGTCGGCGAGCCTTTCGGCGGGGGCGAGCCCGGCGTAGGGGTCTTCCGGCGCCAGCCGCGCCATGGCCACGGCGCGCTCCACCAGCTTGGCCCGCGCCTCGGGCGAGACGTCCGAGCCGGAGACGGTCGCCTGCTGGCGGCCGATGAAGACCCGCAGGCCCAGGTCGCGGGCCTCCTCGCGCTCGACCTCCTCCAGCTCGCCCAGCCGCACTGAGATCGACAGCGACTGGCGCTCGGCCGAAACCGCCTCGGCGGCGTCCGCGCCCGCCCTCAGCGCCGCGCGGACCACGTCCTGCAACAGGTATTCATCCATGGTCCGGCATATGGCGGACCGCCCAGCCCCCGGCAAGCACGGCGGCCGCGATCACCCCCAGATCGGCTTGCCGTCGCCGGGCAGCCCCAGGCGCGGCCATTTTTCCGTGACCGCCTCGATCACCGCCTCGTCCATGCGGATCGGACGGCCCCATTCGCGGCTGGTCTCGCCCGGCCATTTGTCGGTGGCGTCCAGTCCGATCTTGGAGCCCAGGCCGGAGACCGGCGAAGCGAAGTCGAGGTAGTCGATAGGCGTGTTCTCGACCACGGTGATATCGCGCGCGGGATCCATCCGGGTCGACAGGGCCCACATCACGTCCTTCCAGCTCCTGGCGTCGATGTCGTCGTCCACCACGATCACCCACTTGGTGTAGGTGAACTGGCGCAGGTATGACCACACCCCCATCATCACCCGCTTGGCGTGACCGGCGTAGGCCTTCTTCATCGAGACCACGGCGATGCGGTAGCTGCAGCCCTCCGGCGGCAGCCAGAAATCGACCACCTCCGGAAACTGCTGGCGGAACAGGGGGATGAACACCTCGTTCAAAGCCTCCCCCAGCACCGAGGGCTCGTCCGGCGGCCGGCCGGTGAAGGTGGTCAGGTAGATCGGATCGCGCCGCATGGTGATGGCGCTGACCTGGAACACCGGGAACCGCTCGACGGAATTGTAGTAACCGGTGTGGTCGCCGTAGGGGCCCTCGTCGGCGTAGTCGTCGAGCAGGACGTGGCCCTCCAGCACGATCTCGGCCCGGGCCGGCACCATCAGCGGCACGGTCTTGGCCGGGACCAGCTCGACCTTGGCGCCGCGCAACAGTCCGGCGAACTGATACTCGGACAGGGTGTCGGGCACCGGGGTCACCGCCGCCAGGATGGTCCCGGGATCGGCCCCGATCACGGCGCAGGCCGGCAGCGGCTCGGGCCGGCCGGCGGCCTTCCAGCGACGGTGGTGCTGGGCGCCGCCGCGATGGTGCAGCCAGCGCATGATCGCCCGGTCCCTGCCTAGCACCTGCATGCGGTAGATGCCGAGGTTGAAATCGTCCTCGCGCTCGCCGCCGGGCCCGCGCGTCACCACCAGCGGCCAGGTGATCAGGGGCGCCGGCTCGCCGGGCCAGCAGGTCTGGATCGGCAGGCTGAAAAGGTCGATGTCCGATCCCTTCAGCACCACCTCCTGCACCGCCGCACGCTTCACCGCCTGCGGCCGCATCGCCATGACCTGCCGCGCCACGGGCAACAGGTCCCAGGCGTCC
>FTHL01000135.1_pt1 | contig 9985 bp, 12 predicted proteins | sample 1640951 | NCBI WGS metagenome assembly FTHL01 (sample SAMEA3914788, study PRJEB12502) | metagenome | biome: forest; material: soil | place: Canada | collected 2011-07-03 | depth 0.1 m
CAGCATCGCCATCTGGAAGATTTCCATCCGCTTCTTCTCGCCGCCCGAGAAGCCGACGTTGAGCGGCCGTCGCAGCATCTCGAAGTCGATCTTCAGCCGCGCGGCGGTTTCGCGGGCCTGCTTCAGGAAGGCGGGCGCCATGATCTCGGCCTCGCCGCGCGCCTTGCGCTGGGCGTTCATCGCGGTGCGGATGAAGGTCAGGGCCGGAACCCCCGGAATCTCCAGGGGATATTGAAAGGACAGGAACACACCTCGCGAAGCCCGCTCGCTGGGGTCGAGCGCCAGCAGGTCCTCGCCGTCCAGGCGCACGGAGCCCGAGGTCACCTCGTAACCGCTGCGGCCGGTCAGCACGTAGGAGAGGGTCGACTTGCCCGCGCCGTTCGGCCCCATCACGGCGTGCACCTCGCCAGAGGGGATCTCGAGCGAGAGGCCCTTGATGATCTCGACGCCGTCGACGGCGGCGTGCAGGTCTTGAATGGACAGCATCAGGTCATGGTCTTCCGGCTGGGCACGAAAACGCGGTCGATGGCGGCGCTCTGCTCCTTGAGCTCCTGCCTCAGGGCCTCGCGCGCGGCGTCGTCGTCGAAGGCGTGGTAGAGCGCCCATACGAAGCTCGACACCGAGACCTTCATCACCGCCTGGCGGAACTGCGGATCGGCCGCCATGGCCTCGGCCTTGAGCGCGTAGTCGCGGGCCATGGCGTGGAAGCCGAGGCCCACCTTCTCGATGCCCGTCCCTTGCATCTGGTCCATCACAGGCCCCCCTCCTGCGGTCTTGGCTCAGCCGACATCGTCGTACTCCACCAGCAGCCGCGCCACGGCCTGCTCGATGTCGGGAATGGTCGCCACCTTCACGTCGCGGATCACCGGGTTGGTGGCGCTCTTGATCTCATAGCTCAGGTGGAAGTCGCCCTGGGCATCGACGGTGATGCGGATCAGGATCGGGCCGGGGTCGAGCTGCAGCTCGTCGCCGTTCAATTCCACCTCTCCGCCGATGGAGTCGCGCAGGGCCTCGTCGCCCATGATCTGGTGGAACATGGCCTTCAATTGCGCATGGGCGGCCTCGTAGGGCCGGCGCGCCGCCTCCTCAGCCTCGATCTTGCGGTTCTGCTCGGCCTCCAGGGCCTCCTTCAACGACATCTCAGCCGACGCTCCCCTCGAGTGATATCGCCACCAGCTTCTGGGCCTCCACCGCGAACTCCATCGGCAGCTCCTGCAGCACCTCGCGGACGAAGCCGTTGACCAAAAGCTGCACCGCCTCCTCCTGCGAAAGGCCGCGCTGCATGGCGTAGAACAGCTGGTCTTCCGACAGCTTGGTGGTGGTGGCCTCGTGCTCGAACCGGGCCGAGCCGTTGCGCGCCTCGATGTAGGGCGTGGTGTGCGCGGCGCAGTGCTTGCCGATCAACAGGGAGTCGCACTGGGTGAAGTTGCGCGCGCCCTTGGCCTTGGGATGCGCCGAGACCAGGCCGCGGTAGGTGTTGCTCGACCGTCCCGCCGAGATGCCCTTGGAGATGATCCTCGAGCGGGTGTTGGCGCCCAGGTGGATCATCTTGGTGCCGGTGTCGGCCTGCTGGCGATTGTTGGTGATGGCGATGGAGTAGAACTCGCCCGAGCTCCCCTCCCCGCGCAGGATGCAGGAGGGGTATTTCCAGGTGATCGCCGAGCCGGTCTCGACCTGGGTCCAGCTCACCTTGGAGCGGTCGCCGCGGCAGTCGGCGCGCTTGGTGACGAAGTTGTAGATCCCGCCCTTGCCCTCGGCGTCGCCGGGATACCAGTTCTGCACCGTGGAATACTTGATCTCGGCGTCGTCCAGCGCGACCAGCTCGACCACCGCGGCGTGCAGCTGGTTCTCGTCGCGTCGCGGCGCGGTGCAGCCTTCCAGATAGGAGACGTAGGACCCCTTGTCGGCGATGATCAGGGTCCGCTCGAACTGGCCGGTCTCCTCGGCGTTGATGCGGAAATAGGTCGACAGCTCCATCGGGCAGCGCACGCCCGGCGGCACATAGACGAAGGAGCCATCGGAAAAGACCGCCGAGTTCAGGCAGGCGAAGTAGTTGTCGGACACCGGCACCACCGAGCCCAGGTATTTGCGCACCAGCTCCGGATGGTCGCGCAGGGCCTCGGAGATCGGGCAGAAGATCACCCCGGCCTCGGCCAGCTCCTTCTTGAAGGTGGTCACCACCGAGACGCTGTCGAACACCGCGTCCACGGCGTAGCGGGGCGCGCCCTTCACCCCGGCCAACACCTCCTGCTCCTTCAGTGGGATGCCCAGCTTGGCGTAGGTGGCCAACAGCTCCGGATCGACCTCGTCCAGGCTCTTGGGCCCGTCCTTGGCCTTGGGGGCGGCGTAATAATAGAGGTTCTGGTAGTCGATCGGCGGATAGCTCAGCCGGGCCCAGTCCGGCTCGTCCATCGCCAGCCAGCGCTCGTAGGCGGCCAGCCGCCAGTCCAGCATCCACTGCGGCTCGCCCTTCTTGGCCGAGATGAAGCGGACGATGTCGGGGCTGAGGCCCCGGGGCGCGAACTCCTGCTCGATGTCGGTGCTGAAGCCATGCTTGTAGGCCTCCAGGTCACGGACCTGCTCGACGGTCTGGCCGACAGCGGGCATCTCAGGCCTCCACCAACGAACGCGTCCGGGCGGCGTGGCGGGCGTGCGCCGTCAGCCATGCCTCGGCGAAATGGGTCCAATCGTCCTCGGTGCTCGCCCAGCCCCCGGATACCCGCAGGGCGCAGCCGGCCAGCTCGGGCCGGCCCATGGCGGTCACCACGTGGCTCGCCTTGACCTTGCCCGACGAGCAGGCCGCGCCGGCGCTGACCATCACCCCGGCGAGGTCCAGGGCCATCACCTGCAGCTCCGAACCGAAGCCGGGCGCCGCGAAGCACAGGGTGTTCGCCACCCGCGCCGCCGCTTCGCCGAGGACGACGACTCCGGCCTGCTGCTTCAGGCGGTCGGCGACGGCGTCGCGCCAGGCGCGCTGGAGCTCCGACCGCTCGATGTCCGCCGCGGCAGCAGCGGCGCCGAAGCCGGCGATGCCTGAAAGGTTCTCGGTGCCGCCGCGCCGGCCCCGCTCCTGGCCGCCGCCGTAGGCCTGGCGCGTGGGCTCGCGGCCGGGCCTGACCACGAGGGCGCCAGACCCTTGCGGGCCGCCGAGCTTGTGCGCGGACAGGCCGAGGCTGTCGGCCCCGAGGCTCGCAAGGTCGATGGCGAGCTTTCCCGCGGCCTGGACCGCGTCGACGTGCAGCCAGCCGCCGGCTTGGCGCACGAGCCTGGACGCGTCCGCGACAGGCTGGATCACGCCCGTCTCGTTGTTGGCGAGCATCAGGGCGACGAAGGCGGGCTCGGACCCCGCCAGCCGTCCCTCCAGCCAGTCGAGGTCGGCGACGCCCCCGGCATCCACCGGCCACAGCTCCAGCGGCAGGCCCGAGGCCTGCGCGGGCTCCATCAGGCTGGCGTGCTCGGTCGCGCCGACGATCAGCCGCGTGCAGCCCGCGCGGCCGGCGCTGTGCAGGGCCAGGGCGTTGGCCTCCGAGCCGCCGCTGGTGAAGACCACGTCCTGAGCCCGCGCGTCCGCCAGAGCCGCCACCTGCTCGCGCGCCCGTTCCACGGCCGCCCGCGCGGCGCGACCGGCGGCATGGATCGACGACGGGTTGCCGCCGATGCGGAGCGCGGCCGTCGCCGCCGCCTCGGCTTCGGGGCGGATCGGCGCGGTGGCGTTGTAGTCGAGGTAGACCCTGGGGCTCATGCCGCCTCCGGCGAGCGTTCGCGGGCCAGGCGGCCGGACACCACGTCCTCGAGCGACACGCTGGCGAGGTAGTCGTGGATGTGGCGGCCGAGCTCGTCCCAGAGGTCGTGGGTCAGGCAGCGTTCGCCGCCGGGCATGCAGCCGGCGCCGCTGGAGCTGCAGCGCACCGCGTGCAGCGGCTCGTCGACCGCGGTGACGATGTCGGCGACGCGGGTCTGGGCCGCCGGCCGCGCCAGGCGGTAACCGCCGCCGGGGCCGCGCACGCTCTTTACCAGGCCGCGCCGGCGCAGCCGCGCGAACAGCTGCTCCAGATAAGGCAGGGAAATGTCCTGGCGGGCGGCGATGTCGCCGAGGGCGACGGCATGGTCGCCGCCCCGCTTGGCGAGGTCGGCCATCGCCATCACGGCGTATCGTCCCTTGGTGCCGAGGCGCATCGTCCCGCGTCCTGTTCCAGCGGATCACCGCGCAATCGGAGAATCCGCGCGCATTGCAGGCGGCTTGTGCTAAGAACCGCGGCTTTCGCCGCCGGGGCCCAATCAAGACCGCTCGCAGACCCCGTGGCGCAGCTGGCTGGACTTAGGAAGACCAAGCGTGGAAGTCAACTATTCTGAAGGGCTCTCCGCCCGCGTCGAACGGACGGAATTCCATGCCTGAGGTGGTCCTGACCGGCGCTTCGGGAAGGCTCGAAGGCCGCTATTCCGCGGGCAAGGAAGCCGGCGCCCCCATCGCCCTGATCCTGCATCCCCATCCCAAGGTGGGGGGCCAGATGAACAACCCTGTGACCGTGCAGCTCTTTCACCTGTTCATGAAGCGCGGCTTCTCGGTGCTGCGGTTCAACTATCGCGGCGTGGGCCGCAGCCAGGGCGAGTTCGACTCCGGCATCGGGGAGCTGGCCGACGCGGCCTCGGCGCTGGACTGGCTGCAGGCCTCCAACCCGACGGCCGCCCAGTGCTGGGTGGCCGGCTATCAGTTCGGCGCCTGGATCGGCATGCAGCTTCTGATGCGGCGGCCGGAGACCGACGGCTTCATCTCCGTCAGCCCGCCGACCAACATGTACGACTTCAGCTTCCTGGCGCCCTGCCCGGCCTCGGGCCTGATCCTGCACGGCGGGGGCGACACGGTGGTGCCGCCGGTCGAGGTCGAGCGCGTCGTCTCAAAGCTGCGCACCCAGAAGGGCATCACCATCGATTACGAGGTCGTGCCCGGCGCCACCCACTTCTGGGCCGAGCACCTGCCCGACGTCGAGCAACGCGTCGGCGCCTATCTCGACAAGCGGCTGCGGGCAGAACCGAAGTAGCCGACGGGCGGCGGCGGGCCCCGCCCCTAGTCGCCGGCGTTGGCCTTGGCGACCGCCACCAGCTCGCGCAGCTGGCGCAGCAGCATCGGGCCGCTGATCTGGTCGGCGGCGTAGCCCTCGATCTTGAGCTGGCGCCGGAGGTCGCTGACGGTGCCGCAGCCTCCCGACCTGGCGAGTTCGAAGGCGCGTTCGATGGCGGTGGGGCGACTACTCATGCTTCGTCACATATAGGGCCGCATCATCCCGCGCGCACCCGTTTCTAGCCGCGCTTCAAGGCCGCGCGGCCGCCATAGGTCGCCTGGTCGCCGAGCTGTTCCTCGATGCGCAGGAGCTGGTTGTACTTGGCGGTCCGCTCGGACCGGGCGAGCGAGCCGGTCTTGATCTGCCCGCAGTTGGTGGCGACGGCGAGGTCGGCAATGGTCGAATCCTCGGTCTCCCCGGACCGGTGCGACATCACCGCCGTATAGGCGGCGGTATGGGCCATGCTCACCGCATCCAGGGTCTCCGAGAGCGTGCCGATCTGGTTGACCTTCACCAGGATGGAGTTGGCGAGCCCCTGCTCGATACCCTGGGCCAGACGCTTGGGATTGGTCACGAACAGGTCGTCGCCGACCAGTTGGATCCTGCCGCCGAGACGCTCGGTCAGGAGCTTCCAGCCGGCGAAGTCGTCCTCTGCACAGCCGTCCTCGATGGACACGATCGGGAATTCGTCCACGAGGGCGGCGAGGTAGTCGACCATGCCCCCCTGGTCGAGGGTCTTGCCTTCCCCGGCCATGACGTAGCGGCCGTCCTTGAAGAACTCGGTCGAGGCGACGTCCAGACCGAGCACGAAGTCCTCGCCGGCCTCGTAGCCGGCGGACTTGCCGGCCTCGAGGATGAAGCCCAGCGCCTCGCGCGCCGACGACAGGTTCGGGGCGAAGCCGCCCTCGTCGCCGACGTTGGTGTTGTGCCCCGCGCCCTTCAGGCGCTGGCGCAGGCTGTGGAAGATCTCCGAGCCCATCCGCAGCGCTTCCGCGAAGGTGGCGGCGCCGGTCGGCAGCAGCATGAACTCCTGGATGTCGATCGGATTGTCGGCGTGGGCGCCGCCGTTGATGATGTTCATCAGGGGCACGGGGAGAACGTGGGCCGAGACCCCCCCGATGTATCGGTAGAGCGGCAGGCCGGCGCTCTCGGCCGCCGCCTTGGCCACGGCCAGGCTCACGCCCAGGATGGCGTTGGCGCCCAGGCGGCCCTTGTTGGCCTCGCCGTCGAGCTCGATCATCAGCCGGTCGATGCGCCGCTGGTCCTCGGCCTCCGCGCCCGAAAGGGCGTCGAGAATCTCGCCGTTGACCGCCTCCACCGCCTTGAGCACGCCCTTGCCGCCGAAACGGCCGTCGTCGCCGTCGCGCCTCTCCACCGCCTCGTGCGCGCCGGTCGAGGCGCCGGAAGGCACGGCCGCCCGGCCGAAGGCGCCATCCTCGAGCACGACGTCGACCTCGACCGTCGGGTTGCCGCGGCTGTCCAGGATCTCCCTGGCGGTGATGTCGACGATCGCGGTCATGGGGCCCCCGTTTGGCGAGGCGCCGGCTTAGCCGGCCTGCAACTTATGGCGCAAGAGCGCATATTACCCTGGTCATGAGCGCAGATTCCCTCGCTTGCGCCCCGCCCGGCGGCGCCCGCGCCGATTGGACCATCGACCAGGACTGGGCGGCCTATACCGCCGAGGATCATCGCGTCTGGATCACCCTCTACGAGCGCCAGGCGGCCCTGCTGCCCGGCCGGGCCTGCGCCCCGTTCCTGAACGGGCTGGATGCGCTCGACCTGCATGGCCAGGGCATCCCCGATTTCGACCGTATGAACGAGAGGCTCGCCGCCCTCACCGGCTGGCGGGTGGTCGCCGTGCCCGGCCTGGTCCCCGACGAGGTGTTCTTTGACCACTTGGCCAACCGCCGCTTCCCGGCCGGCCGGTTCATCCGCCGCGCCGACCAGCTCGACTACCTGCAGGAGCCGGACGTCTTCCACGACGTGTTCGGCCACGTGCCGATGCTCACCGACCCGGTGTTCGCCGACTACATGCAGGCCTACGGCGAGGGCGGGCGGCGGGCGATGAGCCTTGGCCGGCTACACAACCTGGCGCGGCTCTACTGGTACACCGTCGAGTTCGGGCTGCTGGACACGCCCGAAGGGCTGCGCATCTACGGCGCCGGCATCGTCTCCTCGCGAGGCGAGTCGGCGTTCTCGCTGGAGGACCCCTCTCCCAACCGCCTCGGCTTCGACCTCATGCGGGTGATGCGCACGCCCTACCGCATCGACGACTACCAGCAGGTCTATTTCGTGCTGCCTTCGCTGCAGCGCCTGCTCGACGACACCCTGCAGGATTTCGGCCCGATCTACCGGCGGCTCGACGGTCTCGAGGACGTCGGCTTCGCGGACATCCTTCCTGACGATCGGGTCATCACCCGGGGCAGCCAGGCCTACGCCTCGACGTCCGCCGCCCGATCCTGAGCCGGCGCGGACCAGCGGACGGGACTACTTCGCCGCTCCGGCGTCGACGACTCCGCCCGAGCGCGCGCCCGAGGCGTCCGGGGCGTCGCGGTTGTTCTCGTTGCAGGAGTACTCGCGGATGCGCCAGCCCGGCCGGCGGCCGTAGACGAAGGTTTGCGTCACCGGACCGGTGAAGGCTTCCGGGTCGGCGATGGTGATCCGGTCCTCCAGCGTCTTGGCGTCGCGACGCCGGATGCGCTCGACGATGTGCATCTGCTCGCTGTGCGGTGCGCCGCTCACCGTCGTCTGGGTGTTGAAGCCCACCGTATCGACGACCAGGGTGTCGCCGTCCCAATGGCCGATGGAGTCGCCATAGTAGCTCGGGTCGAGGTCGTCGGGCGCCAGATGCCGGCGGCGGTTCATCCAGATGCGCCTGACCTGGCTGTCCGCCTCGAAGATCATGGTGATGCGCCCCGGCGTGACCAGGATCTCGAACGGATAGGGATAGCCCATGATGCCCGGGAGCCCGACCCAGGGGCAACTCGCGGCGCCTTGCGCGGCCTCGGCCTGCAGCCGTCCGTAGATCGCCTGATAGGCCGGCTTCAGAGCCGGTTGCGCGCGCGGCACGCCGTCGGCCTCGCCGGGATCCAGCCGGTGGCGACCCTCGCGCTTCAGCCGCTCGTCCAGCGCGTTCTCGTTCATCCAGAGCCCGGCGATGTCGTGCGGATCGGCCCTGGTCGCGGCGGACGCGGCGGCCGAAGCCGGGGCGACCTGCGCCGTGAGGATCAGGGCCGCCCAGGCCGCCGCCATGATTTCTATGCGCCTAGCCATGGTAGTAGAGCACTGTCCCGTCGGCCTTGTGGACCTCCAGGAAGCTGCCGCCGGGTTCGCCGGTCTTCAACGGATAGATCAGCACCGTGACGTGGTCGCCTGGCGCCAGCACGGTCCGCTTCCACCCGTTGCGGCCGAGAATGTTCGGACTGCCGCCTTCGAGGCTCCATTCCACGCTCGCCCCGTTGTCCCCGGCCACCAAGAGCTGGATCCAGCAGTGCGGGTTGGTCCACTGGAACGCCTTCACGGTTCCGCTGACCGAGGTCTGGCGCGAACGGTCGAACACGGCGAACGAATGGTGGGCGTCGGCCGGCGCGGCGGCCAAGGCGAGCGCGGCGGCGAAGGCGGCGAGGCGCACCTTCATGGCTGCGCCCTGGCTGGCTCCCCGGAGGCGTCCAAGATCTCTCGGGCGGTGATGTCGACGATCGCGGCCATGGCCCCCCCTTTTCGCGCGCCGCCGGCTTAGCCGGCCTGCGACTTGCGGCGCAAGAGCGCTGGAGGGCCCTTCACCGGACCCGCTCGGCTTCGAGGTCGTGCGGGTGATGCGTCCGCCCTGCCGCGCCCCTTGGCGACCAGGCTAGACCGAGGTGTCGGGCCCGGGGGGGTCCAGATCGTCGAGCACGCCGGCCCCGGCGAGCGCATAGCCCATGCGCCACAGGTGCAGCAGCGAGGTCTGCAGCCGGCGCTGGGCGCTCATGTCCGGACGTCCGTAGAGCCAGACGCCAAACGTCAGGGGCTCGAACATCATCTTGCGCACCAGGGGATCGGGCGGGAGGCCCCGCCGGGCCAGATAATCATGGGCCAGACGGCGCGACGCGCCGCTCCAGAACGCGGCCTGGCGAACCCAGCGCCGATGCAGCCGATCGGCGTGGATCAGGTGCTCGACCGTGATCGACGGGTCCATGAACAGGCGGTGTCCAGCCGCGGCTATGACCCTGTTCACCACCCCCTCCGACGAGGTCTGCCGCGAGCCTATCCGCCCCAGCTCGGGCGGAAACCCGCCCTGAGCGAGGAGGACGGCGCGGCGGTAGATGATGTTGCCCTCCATCAGGCTTTCCTCGCCCGTGAACCATCGCGGGGTGGGATCGTCGGTGAGCCGCGCCGAGTAGAGGATCAGCATCCGGTCCGTCAGCCAGGGCGGGCGAGGCGCTTCCCAGACCGGCGACACCCCGCCGCCGACCGCCGCCGTCTCCGGGCCGCAGGCCGCGAGCCGTCCGGTGAGCCGCTCCAGCCAATCCGGGGGCGCGATCTCGTCGTCGTCGACGAAGGCGCAGAGCTCCGACGATGCCGCCGCCACGCCGGCGTTGCGCGCCGCGGCGACACCTCCGGTCCGCTCCGTCAGGCAGCGCAGGGTCGGCTCGGGCCGGGCCCGGACCAGATCGCCGGAGCCGTCGGTGGAGTTGTTGTCGACGACGATGACTTCGTCGGCCGGCCGGGTCTGGCGGAAAAGCGAATCCAGGCAGCGGCCCAAGAGCGCGGCGCGGTTGTGTGTGCAGACGATGACGGTGACGGTGGCGGCCAGGCTGCCCTCGATGATCCCCGCGCGGAAGTCCGGGCCGGGAGCTTACCAGATGGCGGGAATCGCCACCAAGCGTTGTGGTGGCGACGGGTGGCCAGAGCCAGCTTGATCCTGCTCAAAGCCGGATGGGACG
>FTHL01000230.1_pt1 | contig 9953 bp, 7 predicted proteins | sample 1640951 | NCBI WGS metagenome assembly FTHL01 (sample SAMEA3914788, study PRJEB12502) | metagenome | biome: forest; material: soil | place: Canada | collected 2011-07-03 | depth 0.1 m
CCGCCCGTTGAACACCGTATAGCTGGGGATCTGGTTCCAGGCCGGGTCGTTGATCGGGTTGGTGTACTCGGACGACTGGTAGCTGGCGTCCACCCGCGGGGTCAGGGTCCCCATGCCGCCCAGGTCGAAGGTGTACTGGGCGCCCAGGCTCCACTTCCACTTCGGCGTATAGGGCGTGCTCATGCCCAGGGTGATGCCGGTGGCCGCCGTGTTGGCGATCTGGGTGTACTGGAAGTGCAGGTAGCTCAGCGATCCGTCGATCTCGAAGCCCGGGGCCGGATGGATCTCGGTCTCGGCCTCGAAGCCGCTCACGTGCGCGTTGCCGACGTTGGCGGGCAAGGCGCAGGGGATGGCGGCATTGCCCCCGCTCTGCAGCGGACAGGACGTGAGGGTCAACTGGATGTCATTGTACTGGTTGTAGAAGGCCGCCAGGTTCAGCCGCATTTTGTGGTCGAACAGGAACGTCTTGATGCCGCCTTCGTAAGCCGTCAGCGTCTCCGGCGCGAAGGAGACCGCCTGGGTCTGCACGAACGGCCGCGGGTCCACGCCGCCGCCCTTGTAGCCGGTGGCCGTATCCACATAGGCCATGACGTCCGGCGTGAACTGGTACTGCAGGGCGACCCGGTAGTCGGTGCGGGTGCCGTGGAAGTGGGCCTGGGTTCCGGAGAAGCCGGCCAGGATGCCGTTGTATCCGGCCGGATTGGTGATGTCGCTGCCGTCCCCGTTGTGCCGGAAGTAGGTGTAGTCCTTGTTTTCGTCCGAGTAGCGGACGCCGCCGGACAGATCGAGGTTCTTGACGATGTGCCAGGTGGCGTCGGCATAGATCGCCTTGGTGTTCGCGGGCGTCTGGTCGGGCCCGTGCTCGAAGTCGAAGCCCACCCAGGGCAGGCCGACGCGGGCGTTCAGGCCGCCGCTCTGATCCAGGTAGAAGCCGCCGACGGTGAAATCGAGCACCGAGCCGAAGTTGCCGTTCAGCCGGAACTCCTGGGTCAGGTCGTGGTGGACCTGGCGCTGGAGCAGGATCTCGACCCCGATCGGCGAGGCGTCGGTTTCTTCGGCGAACTGGTTCTCGTAGTAGCGGATCGAGGTGATCGACGTCAGGGACAGGTTGTCGGCGAGCTTGTAGTTGATCTCGCCGTTCACGCCGCCGCCCTTGAAGTAGTTGATCGGGGGCACGTTCACCGGCGCATAGGGGTCGCAGCCGAAGATCACCGAGCAGGCGTTGGAGGTGTAGGCCGCGTAGCTGGTGTAGGGGTTGGTGGGAATGAACTGCGGCCCGTAGAACACCGGCGCCCCATTGACGCCGATCGTGTAGGTCAAAGACCCCAGGCTGCCGGGCGCGACCTTCAGGAGGGTGTTGGCCTGCACGCCCGAATGGTCGGTGGTGAAGTCGGCCGAGAGGTTCACCTCCAGCTTCTCGGACGGCAGCCACCGCACCGCCAGGCGCCCGGCCGCCATGGCCTGGTTGCCGTCGTGGCCCAGCACGCAGCCGTCGCCCACCTCGTTGCTCTTCAGGTTCGAGTTGGGATGGGTGCAGGCGTAGTCGTAGCGGGTGACGTAGCCGTCGTGGTTCTCGGTCGCCGCGGAAATCCGCACGAACAGCTTGTCTGGGATGACGGTGAAGTCCGCGGTGCCGCGCGCGTTCAGCCGGTTGAGGCTGCCGTAGGTGCCCTCCAGGTAGCCCGTGTTGCTGCCGTTCGGCTTCTGGCTATAGAGCTTGATGGCGCCGCCGATGGAGTTCTTGCCGGCCAGGGTGCCCTGCGGGCCGCGCAGGATCTCGACCCGGTCCAGGTCGAGCAGGTCGAGCAGCGAGCCGGTGAGCGTGGGGTAGTAGACGTCGTCGACGTAGATGCCGACGCCGGGCTCCAGCGCCAGGTTGAAGTCGGTCTGGCCGATGCCGCGGATGAAGGCCACCATCGAGGACCCGAAGGCCGCGCCGTTGGGCGCCAGGGTCACGTTCGGGGCCTGGGCGGTGACGTCGGCCAGGCTGGTCTGGTTGCGCTGCTCCAGCATCTGGGCGTTGACCGCGGTGATCGCCAGCGGCGTGCTCTGCAGGTTCTGCTCGCGGAACTGGGCGGTCACCACCACGTCGCCGACGGTGTTGGCGGACTGCGGCGGCTGCTGGGCGGACGGCGCGTTAGGGCCGGTGGTCGACGCGCCGGGCGCCCCGTCGCTGGCCTGAGCCAGGGCCGCGCCCGACCCCGCCACCGTCAAGCTCAAGGCCGCAGCCGCGCTGAGCAGTCGGCCACGCAAACGCAAATGCACACTCGACATCAAACCCTCCCCTGTTGTTATGGCCTGCCGCCAAGGCGAAGCTTGGCGATCGGCATGGGGCGGGACAGACCAAGCTTGCGCGCTGGCAAGCACAGCCCGCGGTTATCCGCGGCGCAGTCCGACCAATCCTTCCCCACGGCCGGAGCTTCGGCTGTGCCGTGCGCTTAGCTAGGAGCACAGTTATGCCGGTACTGGCCGTGCTAGCACTCGGATCACGGTGTTCTGTGGATCGGCGCGCTCGCGCGCGGGACTTGGCGGGCCGCGGCGGGCAGGTCTATAGGCAGGTCGGCTCGCGGCCCAAACGGGATTCTGCTGCGGGCTGAGGTTTCTTGGAGGACGGCGACCAGATGGCCCACGAAGGCGTCAAGCACGACTACCATTTGGTGCAACCGAGCCCGTGGCCCCTGGTCGGGTCCATCTCGGCCCTGGTCCTGGCGTTCGGCGCCGTGGCCTACATGAAGGGCATCTTCGGCCTTCCCAAGCACACCTTCTGGCTCGCGGCCCTCGGCTTCGCCGGCGTGATCTACACCATGATCGGCTGGTGGATGAGCGTGGTGAAGGAGGCCAACGAGGGCGATCACACGCCCGTCGTCGCGCTGGGCCTGCGCTACGGCATGATCATGTTCATCGCCTCGGAGGTGATGTTCTTCGTCGCCTGGTTCTGGATCTTCTTCGAGATGGCCCTGTTCCACGCGCACCGCACCGTCTCGGCCAACGAGGTGGTGCGCCAGGCCTGGACCACGTGGCCGCCCCGGGGCATCGAGACCGTCTCGGCCTGGCGGCTGCCGCTGGTCAACACCCTCACCCTGCTGCTCTCGGGCACCACGGTGACCTGGGCCCACCATTGCCTGCAGCAGGGCGACCGCCGCGGCGCCAAGATCGGCCTTCTGCTCACCATCGTGCTGGGCCTGCTGTTCACCTCGATCCAGGCCTACGAATACCGGCACATCCTGAGCGAGCACCTGTTCTTCAATCCCGCTTCCCAGGGCGCCCAGCTCTATGGCTCGTCCTTCTTCATGGCCACGGGCTTCCACGGCTTCCACGTCATCATCGGCACCATCTTCCTGACGGTGTGCCTGCTGAGGCTGATCGGCGGGGCCTTCACCCCGCAGAAGCACTTCGGCTTCGAGGCCGCGGCCTGGTACTGGCACTTCGTGGACGTGGTGTGGCTGTTCCTGTTCGCCTTCATCTACGTCATCTTCGGCAGGTAGGGTGGCGGGAGGTCCTAACCCGATCCTCGCCGGTCTCGCCTGCCGCTGCCCCAATTGCGGCGAAGGGTCCCTGTTCCAAGGTTTCCTGAAGGTCGCGCCCCGGTGCGAGGCCTGCGGCTTCGACCTCGCGTCCGCCGACAGCGGCGACGGGCCGGCCGTGTTCGTGATCCTGATCGGCGGCGGCGTGGTCTGTTTCGCGGCCCTGTTCACCGAGGTGGCGTTCCATCCGCCGATCTGGGTGCACCTGGTGCTCTGGCTGCCGCTGTCGGCGATCGTCTGCCTCGGGTTGCTGCGCCCGTTCAAGGGCGTGCTGCTCGCCCTGCAGTTCCACAACAAGGCGCGGCAGGCGGAAAATGAGTAGGCCGCAGTCCGGCGGCGCGGCCCGCGTCGTGCGCCGGCCGGGCCCCGTGAGCTCGCTGGCGGTGCTCGCCGCCTTCTGCCTGCTGGTGGCGTTGGGCGTCTGGCAGGTGCAGCGGCTGAAGTGGAAGACGGACCTGTTGCGCCGCGTCGCGGCGGCCCAGACCGCACGGCCACTGCCGGTCGCCACCGTGCTCGCGCGCGCCGCCGCGGGCGACGACGTCGGCTTCACCCGCGTGCAGGCCGACTGCCCGTCGATCGAGCAGACCCCCGCGCTTCGCCTGCAGAGCCTGCACCAGCATGAGATCGGCTATCGGCTGATCACCGCCTGCTCGCTGCCCGGCGGGCCCTATTCGACCGTGCTGGTGGACCGCGGCTTCGCCCCTCTGGCGCAGGCTGCCGCCGCCGCGGCGCCGGGCGAGCGGCTTTCCGGACCGATCGTCGGAGTGCTGCGCAGGCCCGACCCCAAGAGCTTCGTCACGCCGAAGAACCAGCCGAGCCAGAACCTCTGGTATTCGCGCGACCTGCCGGCGATGGCGGCGGCGCTCGACGCCGGTCGCCCGGCCCCGCTGGTGCTGATGCTGGAAAGCCCCGCGCCCCGCCGCGGCCTGCCCACCCCGGCGCCGCTGCCGGTGGACATCCCGAACAACCATCTCGGCTACGCCATCACCTGGTTCGGCCTTGCCGCCGCCCTGGCGGGCGTCTATCTCGCCCTGCTCCTCCGCAGGCGACCCTAATCCGATGCGCTACATCTCCACGCGGGGCGAAGCCCCGGCCGCGGGCTTCCTCGACGTGGTCCTAGAAGGCCTCGCGCCGGACGGCGGGCTCTACATCCCGGAAGCCTGGCCGACCGTGGCGCCGGAGGACTTCGCCCGCCTCGCCCTGCTCGATTATCCGCGCCTGGCGGCGGACATCCTGGCCCGCTTCGCCGGGGACGAGATCCCCCGCGAAACCCTCGACCGGATGGCGGCCGACGCCTACCAGTCGTTCGCCCACGCGGCCGTCACCCCGCTGAAGCAGCTCGAGCGCGGGCTCTGGCTGCTGGAGCTGTTCCATGGCCCGACCCTGGCGTTCAAGGACGTCGCCATGCAGCTCCTGGCGCGGCTCTACGACTTCGCCCTCGGGCAGCGCGGGCGCACCGCGACCATCCTGGTCGCCACCTCCGGAGACACCGGCGGGGCGGCGGTGGAGGCGTTCCGCGGCCGCGCCAACGTCCGGCTGGTGGTGCTCTATCCGCACGGCCGGATCTCGGAGGTGCAGCGCCGCTTCATCACCACCGCGGCCGACGACAATGTCCGCGTCCTCGCCATCGACGGGGTGTTCGACGACTGTCAGGCCATCGTGAAGGAGATCTTCCAGGACAAGGGCATGCACAACGCCGGCCTGTCGGGGGTGAACTCGATCAACTGGTCCCGGATCGCCGCACAGACGGTTTACTATTTCGCCAGCGCCCTGGCCCTGGGCGCGCCGGCGCGCAAGGTCGCCTACGCCGTGCCGACCGGCAATTTCGGCGACGCCTTCGCCGGCTACGTCGCCCGGCAGATGGGATTGCCGATCGAGCGGCTGATCGTGGCCACCAACTCCAACGACATCATGTCGCGCGTGGTCGAGCACGGCCGCTACGCGCGCTCGCCGGTGCAGGCCACCCAGAGTCCGGCGATGGACATCCAGGCCGCCTCCAACTTCGAGCGGCTGTACTTCGAAGGCGTCCGCCACGAAGGCCTGGACACCGCCCGGGCCATGCGCGCCTTCGCCGACACCGGCGTGATCGACGTCCCGCCCCAGGCCCGCAAGCTGATGCGCGACCTGTTCCGCGGCGCCATGATCGACGAGGCCGAGACCGCCCGCACCATCCTCGCCACCCATCACCTCACCGGCGAGTTGATCGACCCGCACACCGCCGTCGCCGTGGCCGCCGCCCGCCGCATCGGCCCGGCCGATCCGGCCACGCCGCTGGTGGCCCTGGCGACCGCCCATCCCGCCAAGTTCCCCGACACCGTCCGCTCCGCCACCGGCGTCGAGCCGGAGATGCCCGGCCAGGTGGCCGCCCTGGAGGGCCTGGAGGAACGGTTCCACCGCCTGCCCGCCCGCACCGACGCCGTGAAGACGATCGTGCGCCAGGTGATGGAGGCCGCATCCGCTTGACCGCGCGCCTGCACCGGCTGGCCAATGGCGTGACCGTCATCTGCGACCCCATGCCCGGCCTGCAGAGCTTCGCCCTGTCGGTGGTCGCCGGCCGCGGGGCCCGTCAGGAGCCCCCGTCCCGCTCCGGCTGGTCGCACCTTCTGGAGCACATGGTGTTCAAGGGCGCCGGCGGGCGCTCGGCGCTGCAGATCGTCGAGGCCATCGAAGGCCAGGGCGGCTCGATCAACGCCGCCACCGGCCACGAGCGCACCAGCTTCCAGGTCCGCAGCCTGGCCGGCGGGCTGGAGCTCGGCCTGGCCACCCTCGCCGACCTCGTGCTGCGCCCTGCCCTGGACGGCGGCGAGCTGGAGCGGGAGAAGCAGGTGGTCGCCCAGGAGATCGCCGAGGCCGCCGACACGCCCGACGACCAGGTGTTCGAGCTGGCCCAGGCCGCCGCCTTCGAGGGCCAGCCGCTCGGCCAGCCGATCCTCGGCGAGGCGGCCACCGTCGGCGCCGCCGACCCGCAGGCGCTGGAAGCCTGGCGCGCCGGGCTCTACGGGCCCGACCGGCTCGTTGTCAGCGCGGCCGGCGCGGTGGACGAGGACGAGCTGCTGCGCCTGAGCGAGCAGGCCTTCGGCAAGGCCCCCGGCGAGCCGCTGCCGCCGCCCGAGCCCGGCGTCTTCGTCGGCGGCCTGAGGCCCGCCGCGCGCCGGCTGGAGCAGGCCCACCTGGTCTATTATCTGCCCGCCGCCGGGGTGCACGACGCGCACTATTATCCGCTGCGACTGTTCGCCGAAGCGCTGGGGGGCGGCATGTCGTCCCGGCTGTTCCAGGAAGCGCGCGAGAAGCGGGGCCTCGCCTATTCCATCGACGCCTGGTCGGACATCTATGCGGACACCGGCCTGCTCGGCGTCTACGCCGGCTGCGCCGCCGCCGACGCGGCCGAGTTGGCGCGGGTCGCCGCCGGTGAGATCCGCAGCCTGGCCGAGCGGATCGGCGACGCCGAGCTTGCCCGCGCCAAGGCCCAGCTCAAGGCCAACCTGTTCATGGCCCGGGAGGCGCCCCTGGTCCGTGCCGAGCAGGCCGCCGGCCAGGCCCTGCTGTTCGGCCGGTTGTTCGCCGCGGAGGAGATGGCCCAAGGCATAGACGCCGTGACCGCCGCGGACATGTCGGCCCTCGGCGCCCGCCTGCTGGCCCCAGGCCTGTGCGCCGCCGCTGTGCTTGGCCCAAAGGCGGCGTTGCCTGCCGCCCAGGTCTTCGAACAGGCGTTGCTGCATTGAATCCATGCTAAGCTCTCGCCATGGCGGTGCTTGACTGGAGAGGACCTGACCGCGGCCTGCAGCTCAACGGCGACGGCGTGCGCCTGCGCCCGCCCCGGATGAGCGACTACGGCCCCTGGTCGGAACTGAGGATGCGCTCGCGCGAGTTCCTGCAGCCGTGGGAGCCGACCTGGCCGTCCGACGACCTGACTCGCTCCGCCTTCCGCCGCCGCCTGGCCGCCTATGCGCGCGACATCGACCTCGACCAGGCCTACCCCTTCTTCATCTTCCGCGCCGGCGACGACGCCCTGATGGGCGGCATCACCCTGTCGAACGTGCGCCGCGGCGTCGCCCAGATGGCCTCGATGGGCTACTGGATCGGCCAGCCCCACGCCCGTCAGGGCCGCATGCTCGCGGCGGTGAAGGTGGTCGCGCCCTTCGCTTTCCGCCGCCTGGGCCTGCACCGGCTGGAAGCGGCCTGCATCCCGGACAACGCGCCGTCGCGCGAGCTGCTGATCAAGGCGGGGTTCCGGCTAGAGGGCGAGGCCAGAGCTTATCTGAAAATTAACGGCGTTTGGCGAGATCATCTGCTCTTCGGAATGCTCGCAGGCGATATCCTGACGCGAGGCTGACCGGCGGCGCGCCACCCTCGGACCGGGCGCGGGCAAGGATCGGTGCCTTTATGGCGGTGGAGCGCTTCGTTTGGGACGTCACGGCCGCCCTCGAAGCCCTGGGCGCCGCCGATGCGGTGCTCTGGAGCTGGGAGCCGGGGAAGGACCGCCTGAAGCTGGTCGGCGCCGCGCGCGCCCTGGGCCTTGGGCCCCTCGCCCCGGAATGCTCCTCCGCCGCCCTCGTCGCCCTCGCCCTGCCGTCCGACCGGGAGCTGGTGCAGGACTTCCTGCAGCCGCAACCGCCCGGCGCCTCGATGTCCTCGCGCCTGCGCATGCGCAACGGCGAGACCTGCATCTGGCGCGGCGTCTGGCTGGAGGAAGGCGGCGTGCGGGCCGCCGGCATGATCGTGCCGGAAACCCGCTTCTCCGCCTCCGAGCGCGACGGGCTCACCGGCCTCTATGATCGCCGAAGCTTCGTCGCCCTGGCGCGCGAGCGGTTGCTGCAGGGCGGCGATCAGACCCTGGTGGTCGCCGATCTCGACCGGCTGCGGCGGCTGAACGAGGCGCTCGGCCACGAACGCGCCGATCTGGTGCTGGCGGCCCTGGGCTCGCGGCTGGCCGCGGCCTTTCCCCGCCAGGTGCTGACGGCCCGGGTGGGCGAGGACGAGTTCGCCGTGCTCGCGGGGGCCGAGATCGCCGACCCGGCCGAGCAGCTGCGCGCCGCCTTGGAGCGGCCGCTCCGGGTGGCCGGATTCGACATCTATCCCACCCTCGCCATCGGCGCGGTCGAGGCCGCCGGCGGCCCGGATGCGCCGGAGGCGGCCGAGCTGCTGCGGCGGGCCGAGCTGGCGGTGGAGGCGGCCAAGACGGCCGGCCGAGGCGGGGCGGCGGCCTACGGCTCCGGCCTGGAGAGCGATGGCCTGACCCGGCTCGCCCTGGAGGCCGACCTGCGCGGCGCCCTGCAGCGCGGCGAGATCTGCCCCTATTTCCAGCCCATCGTCCGGCTGTCCGACGGCGCGATGTCGGGCTTCGAGGCGCTGGTGCGCTGGCGCCACCCCCGGCGCGGCCTGGTGCTGCCCGACGACTTCCTGACCCTCGCCGGCGACCTTGGCGTGCTGCACGATATCGGCCGCCACATGATGCAGACCTCCGCCAGGCAATTGGCGGAATGGCGCAAGCGCCACCGCGCGGCGGGCGAGCTCACGGTCGCGGTCAACCTTTCCACCGGCGAGATCGACCGTGAGGACCTGGTCGAGGACGTGGCGCGCATCCTCAAGGAGACCGGCCTGCCAAACGGCTCGCTGAAGCTGGAGATCACCGAGAGCGACATCATGCGCGACCCCGACCGCGCGGCGATCGTGCTGCAGCGCCTGCGCGAAGCCGGCGCCGCCCTGGCGCTGGACGACTTCGGCACCGGGTTCTCCTCGCTGTCGTACCTGACCCGCCTGCCCTTCGACACGCTGAAGATCGACCGCTACTTCGTGCGCACCATGGGCGCCAACGAGGGCTCGGCCAAGATCGTGCGCTCGGTGGTCAACCTCGGCCGCGACCTGTTCCTCGAGGTGGTGGCGGAGGGGGTCGAGAACGCCACCATGGCGCGCCAGCTGATGGAGATCGGCTGCCACTACGGCCAGGGCTTCGGCTACGCCCCCGCCCTCTCCGCCCAGGAGGCGGAGGTCTATCTCAACGAAAGCTATGTCGACGGCGCGGCGCCGATCCGCGCGCGGGGCTGATCAGGCCCGACCGGCCTGCACCGACAGACGGTCGGGGGTGACCCCGATCTTGGCGAGGGCCCTCGCCCACTTGCCGTCGTTGTCCGGGCCGAACAGAAGCTCCTCGTCCGGATCGCAGGTGAGCCAGACGCCCTCCTGCAGCTCGCGCTCCAGCTGCCCGGGACCCCAGCCGGCGTAGCCGAGCGCGAGGATGCACCGCCGCGGACGGGCGGTCTCGTCGCCCAGGGCTTCCAGGACTTCGCGGGTGTCGGTCAGGGCCACGCCGTCGGCCACCGGCAGGGTCGAGCCCGGACTGGAGTAGTCGTCGGTGTGCAGCACATAGCCCCGCTCGCGCTCGACCGGTCCGCCGAACATCACCGAGCCTTCCGGCGTCTTGTCGGCGTC
>FTHL01000015.1_pt1 | contig 9826 bp, 8 predicted proteins | sample 1640951 | NCBI WGS metagenome assembly FTHL01 (sample SAMEA3914788, study PRJEB12502) | metagenome | biome: forest; material: soil | place: Canada | collected 2011-07-03 | depth 0.1 m
CGTGCCGCCCAAGCACTATTTCATGATGGGCGACAATCGCGACAACTCCCAGGACAGCCGCTTTCCCGAGGCCACGGGCGTCGGTTACGTCCCCGAGGAGAACCTGATGGGCAAGGCCCAGATCATCCTTCTCTCGTGGGACGCCAACGCCTCCATCTTCAAGCCCTGGACCTGGGTGCTCGACGCCCGGCCGAGCCGGTTCCTGCATATTTTGAAGTGAGGGCGTGCTGACGTGACGGCGGCCGCGCCCAGGGACCGTCGGCGACAGGCCGTGGAGCAGCTGCAGCGCGAGCTCGGCTACGAGTTCCGGGACCAGGATCTGCTCGACCGCGCCCTGACCCACGCCAGCGCCGGCGAGGGCGCGCACAAGACCCCGCACAACGAGCGGCTGGAGTTCCTGGGCGACCGGGTGTTGAACCTGCTCGCGGCCGAGCGGCTGATGCAGCTGTTCCCGGCAGAACGGGAGGGCGACCTCACCCGGCGCATGCACGGCCTGATCAACCGGGACGCCTGCGCCCGCGTGGCCGAGCGCATCGGCCTGCCCGCCGCCCTGCGGCTGGCCGGCGGCGAGAGCAAGCAGGGCGGCAGGTCCAATCCCACCATCCTCGGCGACGCTTGCGAAGCCCTCCTGGCGGCGCTCTATCTGGACGGGGGGCTGGAGCGCGCCGAGGCAGTGTTCGCCGAGATCTGGACGCCGGAGTTCGACACGGTGCAGCAGGCCGGCGTCGCCAACCCCAAGTCCGACCTGCAGGAATGGGCGGCGGCGCTCAAGCTGCCCCAGCCGCGCTACGAGGTGACCGACCGGTCCGGGCCCGCCCACGAGCCCACCTTCACCGTGCAGCTGACCGTCGGCGAGCTCGAGCCCGTGCAGGGGCGGGGCGGCTCGCGGCAGGAGGCCGAGAAGGCCGCGGCCAAGGCCATGCTCGAGCGCGAGGCGGGAAGATGACGGAGGCTGCGACGCGGGCGGGGTTCGCCGCCATCATCGGCGCGCCCAACGCGGGCAAGTCGACCTTGGTGAACCGGCTGGTGGGGACCAAGGTGTCCATCGTCACGCGCAAGGTGCAGACCACGCGGTTCCCCGTCAGGGGCGTGGTGGTGGAAGGGAAAAGCCAGGTTGTTCTGGTGGATACCCCCGGTATCTTCAAGCCAAGGCGCCGCCTCGACCGGTCCATGGTGCGAGCCGCCTGGGCGGGCGCCGAGGACGCCGACGTGGTGGTGCATCTGGTGGACGCCGACGCCGAGAACGCCATGTCCGAAGGCTCCGGGGGCGGGGCCGCGCGCAACGCGGTGCAGGACCGCCTGGCCATCGTGGAGGGTCTGAAGGCCAGCGGCAAGAACGCCATCCTGGCCTTGAACAAGGTCGATCTGGTGCTGCGTGAAAAACTGCTCTCGATTTCGCAATCGCTTTTTGAAACAGGTGTCTATGGCGAGGTCTTCATGATCTCGGCGCACACTGGCTCGGGCGTCGACGACCTACGCCGCCGGCTGGCGGCCGCGATGCCGGAGGGGCCGTGGCTTTACCCGGAAGACCAGGCGGCGGACCTGCCGACCTATCTGCTCGCCGCAGAGATCACCCGCGAGAAGCTCTACCTGCGCCTGCACCAGGAGCTGCCCTACGCGGCGGCGGTCGAGACCACCGCCTACGCCGAGACCAAGGACGGCGGCGCCCGCATCGAGCAGACCATCTTCGTGGAGCGCGAAGGCCAGCGGCCGATCGTCCTCGGCAAGGGCGGCCAGACCCTGAAGTGGATCGGCCAGAAGTCGCGGGAAGAGCTGACCGAGCTGCTCGGCCGGCCGGTGCACCTGTTCCTGCACGTGAAGGTCGACGAGCGCTGGCACGACCGGCGCGAGCTCTATACCGGTCTCGGGCTGGACTTCGATGCCTAGAACCCGCTCCGGGGGCTGATCGTGGAGTTCGAGGACGACGCCTTCGTGCTCTCGGCGCGGGCGCACGGAGAGACCGGCGCGATCGTCGAGCTCCTGACGGCCCTGCACGGCCGCTACGCCGCCCACGTCGCCGGAGGCGCCTCGCGCAAGCTGAAGCCCATCCTGCAGCCCGGCGCCCGGGTGATGGCGCGCTATCGGGCGCGCACCTCCGACCAGCTTGGCTCGGCCATGCTGGAAGCCCTGACCGAGGGCCCCGCAGCCCTGTTCGACGATCCCGCGGCGCTGGCGGGCCTGTCCGCAGCAGCGGCCGTCTCCCAGGGAGCCCTGCCCGAGCGGGAGCCGCATCCCGGCGCCTTCCTGGCCCTGGAAGCCCTGGTGGAGGCCCTGGCCGTGACCGAGATCTGGCCGGCCGTCTTCGTGCGTTTCGAGGCCGGCCTCTTGGAGGAGCTGGGGTTTGCCCTGGACCTCTCACGCTGCGCCGCCACGGGGGCTCTGGACGATCTCGTCTGGGTCAGCCCCAAGACCGGACGCGCGGTGAGCCGGGCGGCCGGCGAGCCCTACCAGGACCGCCTGCTGCCTTTGCCCCCGTTCATGCTCTCTGCGCAGTCGGGCCTGGAAGCGGGCGACGTCGGCGCCGGCCTGGATCTGACCGGGCACTTCCTCGAGCAGTTCGTGTTCGGGCCCCTCAACCGCCCTCTGCCGCCGGCGCGGCTTTGGCTGATCGACCGCTTGCGCGAAGCCGGTCGCCTCTAGCCTCCGGCCGCGCCCACTGCCGGCGTGCGTGCAGGAGCCTGATGGCTGCGGGACAGGTAGTGGATAGCATCGCTCAGCAACGCCCGATTCGGTCATGACCACCCACGTTCCGCCTCCGCCGGAAGACGGCGACCACATCATCGAGGAGCCGCTCGCCGAGGCCCTCTCGCGGCGCTACCTCGCCTACGCCCTGTCGACCATCATGCACCGCGCCCTGCCGGACGTGCGCGACGGGCTGAAGCCGGTTCACCGGCGGCTGCTGTTCGCCATGCGGCAGATGCGGCTCGATCCGGCCACCTCGGCCAAGAAGTGCGCGCGCGTCGTCGGCGACGTCATCGGCCGGTTCCACCCGCACGGCGACCAAGCCGTCTACGACGCCCTGGTGCGGCTCGCCCAGGACTTCGCCCAGCGCTATCCGCTGATCGATGGCCAGGGCAACTTCGGCAACATCGACGGCGATAACCCCGCCGCCATGCGCTACACCGAGTGCCGGCTGACCGAGGCCGCCCAGCTGCTGCTCGACGGCATCGACGAGGACGCCGTCGACTTCCGCGCCACCTACGACGGCGAGGACGAAGAGCCGGTGGTGCTGCCCGCCGGCTTCCCCAACCTGCTGGCCAACGGCGCCTCGGGCATCGCCGTGGGCATGGCGACCTCCATCCCGCCGCACAACGCCTGCGAGCTGATCGACGCCTGCCTGATGCTTCTGGCTGACGGCGCCACCACCACCGCCGAGCTGATGCGCGCCGTGCCGGGGCCGGACTTTCCGACCGGCGGGATTATCGTCGAGTCCTCGGCCTCTTTGCTGGAGGCCTACGAGACCGGCAGGGGCGGGGTGCGGGTGCGCGCCCGGTGGGAGCGCGAAGACACCGGGCGGGGAACCTACCGCATCGTCGTCACCGAAATGCCCTATCAGGTGAAGAAGGCCGAGCTGGTCGAGCAGCTCGCCGGGCTGATCGAGTCCAAGCGTGCGCCTTTGCTGGGCGACGTTCGCGACGAGTCCGCCGAGGACGTCCGCCTTGTGCTGGAGCCGCGGTCACGCAACATCGAGCCGGAAGTGCTGATGGAGAGTCTGTTCAAGCTTTCCGACCTCGAGATTCGCTTCCCGGTGAACATGAACGTGCTCGACGCCCGGGCGACGCCGGGGGTGATGGGCCTGAAGCCGGCGCTGCTGGCCTTCCTCGACCACCGGCGCGAGGTGCTGGTCCGCCGCGCCCGCCACCGCCTGGGCAAGATCGAACAGCGCCTGCACATCCTGGACGGCCTGCTGATCGTCTACCTCGACCTCGACGAGGTGATCCGCATCGTCCGCTACGAGGAAGAGCCAAAGGCGCGGCTGATCGAGCGCTTTTCGCTCAGTGAGATCCAGGCCGAGGCGATCCTCAACACCCGCCTGCGTCAGCTCGCCCGGCTGGAGGAGATGGAGATCCGCCGCGAGCATGCCGAGCTCTCGGAGGAGCGCGAGGGCGTCCAGGGCATGCTGGCCTCCGACAAGATGCAATGGAAGCTGGTGGCTGGGGGGCTGCGCGAGGTGCGCAAGGTGCTCGACACGCACCGCCCGACCGATCAGCAGCGTCCGAGCGGCGTTCTGGGGCGCTCCGCTTTCGCCGACGCGCCCCAGGTGGACACGGTCGCGGCTGTGGAAGCGCTTGTCACCCGCGAGCCGATCACCGTGATCCTGTCCGAGCGCGGCTGGATTCGGGCGGTCCGGGGCAAGGTCGAGGACCCTTCGGAGCTGAAGTTCAAGGAAGGCGACGCCCTGGCGTTCATCCTGCCGGCCGAGACCACCGACAAGTTGCTGATCTTCGCTTCGGACGGCCGGTTCTTCACCCTGAACGGAGACAAGCTTCCCTCCGGGCGGGGTCAGGGCGAGCCCCTGCGGCTGATGATCGAGCTGGAGGACCGGGTGGATATCCTCTCGGTGCTGGTGCATCGGCCGGGGCGCAAGCTCGTGCTGGCTTCCCGCGCCGGCTACGGCTTCGTCCTGCCCGAGGAGGAGGCCCTGGCGTCGAAGCGGGGCGGCAAGCAGGTGCTGAACGTAGCCGCGCCGGACGGCAAGCTTGGGGGCGCGGCGATCTGCCTGGAGGCGGCCGGTGATCACCTCGCCGTGCTCGGCGACAACGGCAAGGCGCTGATCTTCCCGATCTCGGAGCTGCCGGAAATGCCGCGCGGCAAGGGGGTCAAGCTGCAAAGCTTCCGCGAAGGCGGACTGCGCGATGGGCTGGTCTTCAACGAGGCCGACGGCCCCGTGGTCATCGACACCGCCGGCCGCAACCGCACATGGCCCGACTGGCGCGAGTGGCTGGGCCGCCGGGCGGGCGCCGGGCGCCTCTTGCCGAAGGGCTTCCCCAAGCGGTTCCGGCCCGGCTAGCCCCGCGGCCCGAGGGCCTTCAGCAGCGCTTCGCGCAACTGGTCGAGCCTGAAGGGCTTGGGCAACACGGGCCGATCGCGCCATTGGCTGGTCAGGCCATCCTCGCCATAGCCCGAAGCGAACACGAAGGGCACGTTGCGGGCCGCCAGCACCTCGGCCACCGGATCGACCTTTTGACCGGCCAGGTTCATGTCGAGTATGGCGACGTCAGCATCGGTGGAGCGGGCCAGCTCGGTGGCCGCGGCGACCTGGCCGGCGACCCCGGCAAGCTCGCAGGACAGCTCCTCCAGCATCTGCTCGAGAAGCATGGCGACGATGGTTTCATCCTCCACAACAAGGACCTTGATGCCATTCAAAGTGGAGTTATCCGCCACTGTTCACCTAAAAGTTGCGTCTGGGCTAGGGCAGGTTGCCTGACAAGGCGGGGAACGAAAAGCACATTTGAAGCACGCCATGCCTAGGAAATCGTCAAGCCGCTGGCCTGGGGGCTTGCCTGCCCCGCGGTCGGCTGGCCTCTTGCGCGCGCCAAAGCGCCCCCGGTAAGGCTTTGACCCACGAGGACCCGCCCATGGCCGCGCCTGCCGTTCTCACCATCGATGCCCTCAAGGTCCGCTTCCAGACTCACGACGGCGTGGTGGAGGCGGTGAGGGGGGTCAGCCTCGCCGTGCAGCGCGGCGAGTGCCTCGGCGTGGTGGGCGAGAGCGGCTCCGGGAAGAGCCAGACCTTCATGACGGCCATGGGCCTGCTGGCGTCGAACGGCCGCGCCGAGGGCTCGATCCGTTTCCAGGGGCAGGAGCTGTTGGGTCTGAAAGCCAGCGCGCTCAATCGCATCCGCGGCTCGAAGATGACCATGATCTTCCAAGATCCGCTGACCGCGCTCACCCCGCACGTGAAGATCGGCGAGCAGATCGCCGAGGGGCTCAGGGTCCACCTTGGCCTGTCGGGCGCCGACGCGGAGGCTCGCGCGCTGCAATGGCTGGACCGGGTTCGCATTCCGGAGGCCCGGCGGCGGCTCAAGCAGTATCCCCATGAGCTGTCGGGCGGCATGCGGCAACGGGCGATGATCGCAGCCGCCATGGCCTGCGGACCGGAGCTGCTGATCGCCGACGAGCCCACCACGGCCCTCGACGTCACCGTGCAGGCCGAAGTCCTGGATCTCATGGCCGATCTCAAGGCCGAGACCGGCGCCGCCATGGTGCTGATCACCCATGACATGGGCGTCATCGCCCGGCTGGCCGATCGCGTCTGCGTGATGAAGGACGGGCTCTATGTCGAGGAGGGGCCGGCGGCCCAGGTCTTCGCCGCTCCGAAATCGGACTATACCCGCGCCCTGCTCGAGGCGATCCCGCGGCTGGAGCGGGAAGGGCGGGGCGGCCGCCCGGTGCTCGATCCGGTCCGGGCCGACGCGCCCATCGTGGTCGAGGCGAAGGATCTCAAGGTCTGGTTCCCTGTCCGCCAGGGCGTGTTCGGCCGGCCAGCCATGCTCCGCGCCGTCGATGGGGTCAGCTTCTTCATTCGCCAGGGCGAGACCCTGGGGGTGGTCGGCGAAAGCGGCTGTGGCAAGAGCACCTTGTCGAGGGCGGTGGTGCAGCTCCTGCCGGCCACCGCGGGCGCGGTCACCCTGCTCGGCCGCACGGTGGACGCCGAGGACGCCAGGGCGCTTCAGGCCGCGCGCAAGGACCTCCAGATCGTGTTCCAGGACCCCCTGGCGAGCCTCGATCCCCGCATGACTATCGGCGACTCCATCGCCGAGCCGTTGCGCTCGTTCCATGCGGGACTCGGCCGGCGCGAGCGGGAGGCGCAGGCCCGGGAGATGATGCACCGGGTCGGGCTCGACCCGTCGCTGGTCAACCGCTATCCGCACGAGCTTTCCGGCGGCCAGAACCAGCGCGTCGGGATCGCCAGGGCCACCATCTTGAAGCCCAGGCTGGTGATCTGCGACGAGGCTGTGTCTGCGCTCGACGTGTCGATCCGGGCGCAGATCATCGACCTCCTGATCGAGCTGCAGAAGTCGCTCGGCATGGCGATGATGTTCATCAGCCACGACCTCGCTGTCGTGCGCGAGATAAGCCACAGGGTGATGGTGCTCTACCTCGGCCGCGTGGTGGAGCTGGCCGACCGTGAGCGCATCTACAGGGCGCCCCAACACCCGTACACCAGGGCCCTGCTTGCGGCCGCGCCGACGCCCGACCCGGCGATTGAACGGAACCGCGTGCGGGTGCGGCTGACCGGCGAGCCGCCGAGCCCGCTCGATCCCAGAAGCGCGCTTCGCTTCATGCCATCGCGGCTGCCGATCGATTCGACCGCGCCGATCTATGTCCCGGAGCTGAAGGACGTTGGCGACGGCCATCTCGTGGCCGAGTTCGATCCGCCTGAACCGGTCAGTCCGGCGCAGGTTTAAGGTTGCGGCCGCGGCCGGCTATGCTTAGGCGTCCCGCTCCGCCGGCGGCCCTAGCCGTCCGGCTGCGGCAGAACAGGGTCTAGGCGGCAGGATATGGATTTTTCGGTTCACCAGAACCGCGAGGACTTGCGCTGGTCCTACCGTCTGGACGGCGAGGTATCGGAGCGAACCTATCCCACCGCCGGGGATGCCGAGCGCGCTGCGCTCATCGCCATCAAGAAGACCAGGAAGGAGGGCGGGGGCCGTCAGTGGATGATCATCGCCATCGTGGGCGGGGTCGCGGTGGTCGCCTTCCTGATCTACTTGGTGCAGGTCTATCTGCTTGGAGGCTGAGACCAGGTGACCGCCCGCCTGTTCCGCGTTCCTGCCGAATGAGCGAGATCATCGACGTTTTCGTCGGCGCGGATCGCTCGCAGCTGATGGCCGTGGCGGTGCTGGAGCATTCCATCCGCCGGCATACCGCCCGCCCGGTGCGGGTCTCGCCGCTGATCGACCTGGACCTGCCCGAGCCGCGCGACGTGCGGCAGGGCTCCCGCACCAATTTCTCCTTCGCCCGCTTCGCCATTCCCGAACTGGCGGGCTACGCCGGCAAGGGGCTCTATCTCGACGCCGACATGCTGGTGTTCGCCGACATCGGCGAGCTTTGGGACACGCCGCTCGGGCAGGCCGTGGTGGCGATCCAGGAAGAGCTGCCGGCCCATGCCCTCGCCCACGCCAAGGCCGGCGCCCCGGCCAAGCGCGTTAAGCAGAGCTCGGTGATGTTGATCGATTGCGCGCGCGCGCGCTGGCGGGCGACGGAGATCATCGCCGGGCTGGATGGCCGCTACACCTACGAAGAGCTGATGCACCAGCTGTGCATTCTCGGCGAGGGCGAGATCGCCTATGCCGTGCCCTTCGCCTGGAACAGCCTGGAGCACTACGACAGCCAGACCCGCCTGATCCATTACACCGACATGGACACCCAGCCCTGGGTCTCGCCCGACAACCGGCACGGGCGGCTGTGGCTGGAAGAGGTCCGGCTCATGCTGCAGACCGGTGCGCTCGGATGGTCGGACCTGCAGACCGAGATCGACCTCGGCTATTTCCGCCCTTCGTTGATCGAGGAACTCGATGAGATGCCGCACGGCTCGGGCTGGAGCGAATCAGCAGCGCGGCGCTACCGCGAGATCGACCGCCGGGCTGGCTTCGTAAAGCACGCGGAAGTCTATCGCCGAAAACGACTGAGGACGGCGGCGATCAAACAATATGAGCAGCAGAACGAGGGACGCCGGGCCCACACGCCCACGCTCTAGTCTGGCTTGGTCCGATCATCTGTTAATGAATGCGGCGACTATTGGGCAGTCACAGGTATTGGTGCTTGGCCTAAGACTGCTTTCGCATTGAGTGTTGCGCTGCGAAGGTCTCGGGCTTAACAATAGCAGGCCGTTTCGCGTTCGCGTGGAAGGTGCGTCAGTGTTCGCTGGTGGTCCAAGGCTCGTGTCGCGGCAAGGTCCCGAGGCGGGCGAACGGGCTGCCGGGACGCTGAACGGGGTCCAACCGGGTGTCGCAGCGCTGCTTCGCCCATCGCCGATTGACCGGCCGGCCCGCTCGGGCTCGTCGATTAGGGGGTAGACGATGCGATCGCGAGATTTTGCTCTGCTGGGAGGGGCGCTGGGCGTGCTGTTCACGGCCTCTACAGCCTCGGCCGAAGAGCCGCTGGGCTGGTATGCCGCCTTCGACGTCGGCGGCCACTTGGACCGCAGCGACCAAGCCCGGTCGACCGGGCTCAAGCCCGACGGCCTGACCGCCAAGTGGCGGTTCCGGACCAAGACCGACTGGGCGGGCTTCGCCCGCCTCGGCTACCGTTTCGATCCGCATTGGCGCGCCGAGCTCGAGCTCGGATACCGCAACGGCCGGCTGAAGTACGTCCACGGCAATCGCACGGTCCAGTCGTTGGCCGGGGACCTCGGCCAGCCGACCGCCGTCTGCGACCCGAGCAGCTACGCGAACGGCGTCTGCAACGGGCCCCGCGGCTACGCCAACAACTGGACTGGGATGGTCAACGTCCTGTTTGACCTCTTTCCAGAGTCGAGCTTCCGGCCCTTCGTGGGCGGCGGCGTCGGCATCGACCACCTGAGGATCAAGACCAGCGGCGTCTTCAACGACATCCAGAACGGCCAGGGCTACGGCGAGCCGCAGTACTTCCGAGTCGACGACAAGCACACCGGCTTCGCCTGGCAGGTGCTGGCCGGCGAGACCGTCGACATTTCCGACCAGCTGGCCTTGGACGTCACCTACCGCTTCCTGCAGACCAAGCAGCGGTTCGATTCGGTCTCGACGCCGGTGGGCGCGGCGCCGGCCAACGGCGGCTTCGGCGGCCCGGCCGTCGGCTCGGCCCTGCAGCTCGGCCAGTTCGACCGCAAGGTGAACGACCA
>FTHL01000281.1_pt1 | contig 9749 bp, 7 predicted proteins | sample 1640951 | NCBI WGS metagenome assembly FTHL01 (sample SAMEA3914788, study PRJEB12502) | metagenome | biome: forest; material: soil | place: Canada | collected 2011-07-03 | depth 0.1 m
GCCGAAGATGTTCACCGCCGCCAGGCCCGCCGCCGCGGCGCCCGCGCCCTTCGAGATCCAGACTGAACCGGAGTGCCCGTGGCCGCCGCGCGCGGCGGCGGCCAGCAAGGCGCCGACGATGATCACCGAGGAGATGGCGTTGGTGACGCTCATCAGCGGCGTGTGCAGCGCCGGCGTCACGCTCCACACCACGTAATAGCCGACGAAGATGGCGAGCACGAAGATCGCGAGGCGGAACACCGTGGGATCGACGTCCATGCCGCAGCTCCTTGCGATCAGCTCTTGAGGGACGGATTGGTGATCACCCCGTCGCGGGTGACCAGGGAGGCCTTCAGTATGTCGTCCTCGAAGTCCGGCTCCAGCATCCCCTCCTCGTTCAGCAGGAGGCTGGCGAAGGCCTGCAGGTTGCGGGCGTAGAGCGCCGAGGCGTCCGCCGCGATGCGGCCGGGCAGGTTCGGCAGGGCGACGATCCTGACCCCGCCCGCGGTGGTCTCGCCGCCGCCGGAGCCCTCGACGTTGCCGCCCTGCTCGACCGCGAGGTCGACGATCACCGAGCCGGGCCGCATGGAGGCGACATGCTCGGCCGAGACCAGCCGCGGGGCCGGCCGGCCGGGGATCAGGGCCGTGGTGATGACGATGTCCTGCTTCTTGATGTGCTCGGCCACCAGGGCGGCCTGCTTGGCGCGGTACTCGGCGCTCATCTCCTTGGCGTAGCCGGCGGCGGTCTCGGCCGCCCTGAACTCGTCGTCCTCCACCGCGATGAACTTGGCCCCGAGGCTCTCGACCTGCTCCTTGGCGGCGGGGCGCACGTCGGTGGCGGTGACCACGGCCCCCAGGCGGCGGGCGGTGGCGATGGCCTGCAGGCCGGCGACCCCGGCGCCCATCACGAACACCTTGGCCGGAGCCACCGTGCCGGCGGCGGTCATCATCATCGGCAGCACCCGGCCATAGGCCTCCGCCGCCTCGATCACCGCGCGATAGCCCGCCAGGTTGGCCTGACTCGACAGGGCGTCCATGGCCTGGGCGCGGGTGATGCGGGGCGCGAGCTCCATGGCGAAGGCGGTGGCGCGCTTCTTGGCCAGGGCCTCGAGCAGCGGCCGGTCCTGGTGCGGGTCGAGCAAGCCGACGACGATGGCGCCCGACTTCAGCGCCGAGATCTCCTCGGGCGAGGGGCCGCGCACCTTGAACAGGATGTCCGCGTCCTTCAGCGCGGCCTGCGCCGTCGCCGCCACCTCTGCGCCGGCGGCGGCATAGTCGGCGTCGAGCACCGAGGCGGCTTGCCCGGCTCCAGACTCGATGGCCACCTTGAAGCCCGAGCTGGACAGGCGCTTGACGGATTCCGGGGTCGCCGCGACGCGCGTTTCGCCTGGTCGCCGCTCACGAGTCACGGCGATACGCGTCGCCATGCCGGTCACCCCGATTCGATCCGATTGCCGCGACCGCAGTCGAACCCGACCGGCGGTCCGTGTCCAGATCGTTTAGCCGGCCTCCGGCGCGCCCGCTAGTGGGCCGCGGAGGGCGTCCGGCGCTCGCGCAGAAGCAGGATTCCCAGCACCAGCACCACCAGCGCCGCGATCAACGCGCCGAAGAAGCCGGCGTCGGTGCAGAACCAGAGGGTCGCGAACAGCACGATCACCGCCACGTGAAGAGCCCCCCACTTGGTCATCTTCAGGAACAGATGAAAGGTGGACTCCTGCTGGCGGATGTCCATGTGGCCGTGCGAGTGGTCCTGGGCGTGGTCGGCCATGCCGTGCTCCTGAAGGGGCGTTCGGGGCGCGGACTATACCCAGCCCGGGCTCCGGCTCAAGAGCCGGCCGGCGACGGTGATTGCACGCCGCCCTGGGCTCGTCTAATCGCACCTCCATGCAAGGCTTGGTGACGGTGTTCGGCGGCTCGGGCTTCATCGGCCGACAGGTCGTGCGCGCCCTGGCCAAGCGCGGCTACCGCGTCCGCGTCGCCTGCCGGCGCACCAATCTCGCCTACCGCGCGCGGCTGATGGGCGAGGTGGGCCAGATCGAGGTGATGCAGGCCAATGTGCGGGTCCCGCTCTCGGTGGCCCGCGCCCTCGAGGGGGCCGAGGGCTGCGTCAACCTGGTCGGTGTGCTGCACGAGACCGGCCGGCAGCGCTTCTTCAGCCTGCACGCCCAGGGCGCCCGCGCCGTCGCCGAGGCGGCCGCGGCGGCCGGGGTGAAGCGGCTGGTGCAGATGTCCGCCATCGGCGCGGACGCCCATTCCGCGTCGCGCTACGCCCGCTCCAAGGCGATCGGCGAGGAGATCGCGCGCGACGCCGTCCCCGGCGCGGTGGTGATCAGGCCCTCGGTCGTGTTCGGCCAGGAAGACGCCTTCTTCAATCGCTTCGCCGGCCTGGCGACGATCTCCCCCGTGCTGCCGCTGCCCGGGGGCGGCGGGACCCTGTTCCAGCCGGTCTTCGTCGGCGACGTGGCCGCCGCCGTCGCAGCCTGCGTCGCCACGCCGGCGAGCGCCGGGCGCACCTATGAGCTGGGCGGGCCCGAGATCTACAGCTTCCGCGAGCTGATGGAGCTGACCCTGGCGCAGATCCAGCGCCAGAGGCTGCTGCTGCCGCTGCCCTGGCCCGTCGCGCGGCTGATCGGCATGGCCGGGGACCTCCAGGCCAGGCTGCTGCCCCTGGCGCCGCCCCTGACCACCGACCAGGTCGAGCTGCTGCGGTCGGACAATGTCGCCGATCCCGCCCTCCCCGGGCTGGCCGAGCTGGGCGTCATCCCGACCGCGGTCGAGGCGGTCGTGCCGACCTATCTCTACCGTTACCGGCGCGGCGGCCAGTTCGCCGACGACATCCCGCTGGGCGCGGCCTCGCGGGCCTAGCGCCCCACCCGCCTGGCGGCGCGGCGGCGCTTTCGCGGCCGGGCGAACTTCACCACCGTGTCCGCCTCGCTCCGCGGGCTGGAGATGGAGCGCGGCGCGAGGCCATAGAGCGAGGCCATGGGCGCGTCCTCGACCTGGACCGTCTCGATGTCGCCGAAGCCGTTGAAGCGGGTGGCCATGGCCACGCCATAGGCCCCGAGCATGCCGATCTCGACATAGTCGCCCTCACCCACGTCCTCGGGCAGCCACACCGGCAGGTGCAGGGCGTCGGCGGAATCGCAAGTCGGGCCATAGGCCCGGAACGGCTTCAGCGAGGCGGAGACGTCGCCGTCGCGGACCAGCTTCACCGGGAACGGCCACTTGGTGTGGGCGGCGTCGAACAGCGCGCCGTACGAGCCGTCGTTCAGATAGATGGCGTCGCCCTTGCGCAGCTCGACCTTGGCCAGGATCGAGGAGGCTTCGGCCACCAGGGCCCGGCCTGGCTCGCACCACAGCTCGGTGGTCTCGTGCACCATCATCTCCGAGAAGGCCCGGTCGATGCAGGCGACGTAGTCGTCCAGCGCCGGCGGGGTCATGCCGGGGTAGACCGACGGGAAGCCGCCGCCCACGTCCACCACGTCGGCGAACACCCCGGCGCGCACCAGGGCCCGCGAGGCGGCGCTCATGGCGCCCTGGAAGGCGGTCGGCCGCATGCACTGCGAGCCCACATGGAAGCAGACGCCCATCAGGTCCTGGGTGGCCCGGCGCGCGGCGAGCAGCAACGAGGTTGCAGCCTCAGGCTCGACGCCGAACTTGCCCGACAGCGGATAGACCGAGCCGTGGCTCGGCGCGGCCAGGCGGACCATCAGATTGAGGTCGCGCGCCTCGCCGGTGGCCTCCAGGATCTTGGCCAGCTCCTCGTGGCAGTCCAGCGAGAAGGTGCGCACCCCGTGCTCGAAGTAGGCCTCCGCGATCGCGCGCCGGCTCTTCACCGGGTGCATGAAGGCGATCTTCGAGCCGGGCGCGTGCTCGCGCACGAGCTCGATCTCGGGAATCGAGGCCGCATCGAACGCGTTGATGCCCTCCCGCGCCAGGGTCGAGATGACCCAGGGCGAAGGGTTGGCCTTCACCGCATAGAGGACGTCGTCTTTGAATCTGTCCCGGAACCAGCGCGCCGCTACGACCAGGGCGTCCGGCCGCACGAGGGCGACAGGACGTTCCGGAGACCGCTCGCGGACCAGGTCCAGGGGCGTATGGTGTGTGTGCAACGCACGCAACCCCCAATGGATTGTTGAACCTAGGCCGGCGTTAGCAGCGATTGTGGACCACGGGTCCGCCGGAATTCGCGCAAATAGGGCCGTTGAACCGGTGTGTAAAGTGTTTACGCGCCACGTATTTTTGGCGCGGGCCGCCGTGGGGCCTCAGCCGGCGCCGGTGGAGCCGAACCCGCCGCCCCCTCGAACGGTCTCGTCCAGCGCCTCCGCCTCCCGCCAGCTCGCCCGCACGTAGGGGCAGATCACCAGCTGGGCGATGCGGTCGCCGCGGCGGACGACGAAGTCCTCTTCGCCCAGGTTCGCCAGGATCACCTTCACCTCGCCGCGGTAGTCGCTGTCGACCGTGCCGGGGGTGTTCAGGCAGGTGACCCCGGCGCGGATGGCGAGGCCTGAGCGCGGCCGCACCTGGGCCTCGTGCCCCTCCGGCACGGCGATGCACAGGCCAGTGGGGACCATCGCCCGCGAGCCGGGCCGCAGCGTCAGGGGCTCGCCCTCGGCCACCGCCGCCCTCAGGTCCATGCCGGCCGAGCCGGGGGTCTCATAGGCGGGCAGGGGCAGGCCCTCGGCGTGCGGCAGGCGGCGCACCTGCACGCTCAGGCTCACTGCAGCGCCTCGCCGATCCTGCGGGCCAGCCGTTGCGCCACCTCGTCCTTGGAGGCGCGGGGCCAGGCGTCGGCGCCCTGGCTGTCGATGACCAGCACCTGGTTGTGGTCGCCGCCGACCACCCCCTCCTGGGCGACATCGTTGGCGACGATCCAGTCGCAGCCCTTGCGCGCCAGCTTGGCGCGGGCCTTGGCCTCGATCTCGCCGGTCTCGGCGGCGAAGCCGACGGTCAGGCGGGGGCGCCGCGGCCCCGGCGCGGAGATCTGGGCGAGGATGTCGGGGTTCTCCACCAGCTCGATCCGAGGGGGCCCGGCGGCGGTCTTCTTCAGCTTGCCGGCCGCCACCTCGCTCGGCCGCCAGTCCGCCACCGCGGCCACGCACACCGCCACGTCCGCCGGCAGGGCGTCCTGGCAGGCGTCGAGCATCTGAGCGGCGGTCTGCACCTGGACCCGCCGCACGCCCGCGGGCGGAGGCAGCGACGTCGGGCCCGACACCAGGGTCACTTCCGCGCCCAGCCCGGCCAGAGCGCCGGCGATGGCGTAGCCCTGCTTGCCGGAGGAGCGGTTGGTGAGCATCCGCACCGGGTCCAGCGGCTCCTGGGTCGGGCCGGCGGTGACCAGGGCGCGCTTGCCCTTCAAGAGCGGAGCGGCGTGGCCGGCGAAATGCGCGGCGACGGCGGCGAGGATCGCCTCGGGCTCGGCCATCCGCCCCGGTCCGAACTCGCCGCAGGCCATCTCGCCGTCGTCCGGTCCGACGATCAGCACGCCGCGGCCCTCCAGGGCGGCTAGGTTGGCCTGGGTGGCCGGGTGCAGCCACATGCGCACGTTCATGGCGGGCGCCATCATCACCGGCTTGTCGGTGGCCAGCAGGGCGGTGGAGGCGAGGTCGTCGCACAGCCCGTGCGCGGCCTTGGCCATCAGGTCGGCGGTCGCCGGGGCCACCATTACGAGGTCGGCCGACCGGGAGAGCTCGATATGGCCCATCTCGGTCTCGTCAGTCAGCGACAGCAGCGCCTGGTGCACTTTGCGCCCGGCCAGGGCGGCCAGGGACAGGGGCGTGACGAAGGCCTCTCCCGCGCCGGTCAGGATCGGCGTCACCGCCGCGCCGGCCTTGGCGAACAGCCGGACCAGCTCGAGGGCCTTGTAGGCGGCGATGCCGCCGCCCACGATCAGAAGGATGCGCCGCCCGTCCATCCGCATGCCGGCTCCTTACCCCGCCGCAGGCGGCCGGACAAACGCGCCCGCGCCGCACAGGCCCCCTTTACGCGCTCGCAGACCGGCGCTATAGAACAAACGCAGAACATCCTCGGTCGCCGGACCGCGGATGGAGGGTTGGGAGAATTGCCAATGAAGACCTTCAGGACGGCGGCCGCAACGGCCGTGTTGGCCACCGCGGCTTTGCTCGCCGTGGCCGGTTGCTCGCGCGAGGCGGACAAGGCCTCCCGTTCCCTGGCCGACGACTCCACGGTCGCCGCCGCGCCGCAGTCCGGCGTGGAACGGGTGTCGCGACGCTATGACGAGGACCGGCCCGCCGCGGCCGGCCGCGCCTACAGGTACGATTCCGGCGCCGCCTCTAGCTCCGATCCGGGCTCCTACGGCTGGGCGTCCAGCCGCCGCGGCTCGCCGGACGAGAACGCCCGCCGCCAGTTCGACCGCAACGGATCGGACTTCTCCGCCGCCTCGGTCCAGGACTACGCCGCCAAGGCGCAGGCGTTCGCCGCCTCGCCGCCCAAGGGCGCGCTGACCACCGTCCGGTCGAACGGCGACAAGCTGTATTACGACCCGCGCAGCAACACCTTCCTGGTGACCGATCGCAAGGGCGCGCCGCGCACCATGTTCAAGCCGCGCCAGGGACGGGCCTATTGGACCCAGCAGCAGCAGCGCCTGGCGGACAGCGGAACCAGCCGCCGCGCCTCCCGCGACGAGGCGGGGCCGGCCCGCGAGGACGACCAGGGCTGACGGACGCGGCCGGGACGGCGGGTCGTCCGCCGCTCCCGGCCGGCCGTGTTGCCGCCGCCGCCTCCTAAGCGCCATAAAGTCACGCTCCACATCTTGCGGGCGGCCGCGCCTTGCTGCGTTCCGGCCCGACCGTTAGACAGGCTCCTGCTGCGGGGCCCCGGGAGGCGTCGGTTTGATGCGTAAGTCGTTGTTGGCCGCCGCCGCCGTGGCGCCGCTCGTCCTCGTGGCGGCGTCCGCTCGCGCCGCGACGACGATCTCCAGCTCGCAGAGCACGCCGGTCGCCACCGCGACCGCGAACAACGGCCAGCCTGACGACCTCATCATCGGCAGCGGGGTGACGATCCAGCCGACCACCGCCGCGGCCCCGGCGGCGACGATCAACAGCAACAACTCCCTCACCATCGAGGGGACCATCCAGTTCACCGACGTGGACAACGCCACCGGCGTGCTGATCCAGGGCGGCCACACCGGCGCCTTCAGCAACGTCGGCAGCATCAGCGTCAGCGAGAGCTACACGCCCTCCGACACCAATGGCGACGGGGTGGTGGACGGTCCGTTCGCCAAGGGCACGGGGCGCTATGGCGTGCGCCTGACCGGCCCAGCGCCGTTCGTGGGCAGCTTCACCAATGGCGGCACCATCCTGGTCCAGGGCAACGATTCCCTGGCGGTCTCGCTGGAAGCCAAGCTGCAGGGCGATCTCGCCAACAACAGCACCATCGCCGCCATCGGAGACCGAACCTACGGCTTCAGGGAGACCGGCGGCATCACCGGCAAGGCGACCATCATCGGCTCGATCTCGGCGACCGGCGGCGGCGCCACGGCGGCCTCCTTCGAGGGCGACATCGGCGGCGCCCTGACGTTCTACGGCGGCGTCACCGCCACCGGATACCGCGTCACGGCCCGCAACGCCGACCCGTCGGTCAACGCCACCCTGCTGCCGGAGGACCTGCTGCAGGCCGGGCCGACCGTCGCCATTCGCGGCAACGTCGGCGGCGGCGTGTACGTCGCCGCCCAGCCGGCCGGCACCGTCAGCACCGACACCACCACCGATGCGGACAAGGACGGCATCGTCGACTCTGCCGAAGGCACCGGTACGATCACCGCATTCGGCGCGGCCCCCGCCATGGTCATCGGCGCCACGGGCAAGGACGTCCACCTCGGCGCCTTCGGCACGGGCGCCTACGGCTATGGCCTGATCGTCGCCGGCACCGTCTCGGGGAGCGGCGTGTTCGACAACATCGCCGCGGCGGGCCTGCAGATCGGCACCGGCGACGGCACGGTCCACATCGACAACGGCTTCCGCAACATCGGCACGGTGAACGCCGGCGCCTTCCAGCAGAACGCCGTGGCCCTCCATCTGGCCAACGGCGCCACCGTCTCGGCGCTGCGCAACGACGGCGCCATCACCGCCGGCGTGACCTCGGCCATCGCCTCCCAGTCCACCGCCGTGCAGATCGACGCCGGCGCCGTGGTCAACAGCCTGGCCAACACCGGCAGCATCACCGCGGCCTTGACCGGGGACCTCGGCTCCGCCACCGCGGTGGTCGACAGCTCCGGCAAGCTGTCCACGGTGGTCAACAGCAACACCATCTCCGCGTCCGCGAACCCGGCGGCGTCGACCGACATCGTGCAGGGCAAGGCCATCGCGTTGGACCTGCATAACAATACCTCCGGGATCAGCCTCACCCAGACCGCGCCGACCACCACCACCACGACCACCACCAACAGCGACGGGACCACCAGCACCACCACGACCACCATCACGCCGGTGCTCAAGGGCGACATCCTGTTGGGCTCGGGGAACGACACCGTCCAGTTCCACGGCGGGACGGTGACCGGGGCGCTCGACTTCGCCGCCGGCTCGGGCTCGCTGACCATCGACGGCGGAACCGTCTACGCCGGCAAGCTGACTTCCAGCGGCGTCTTGAGCTCGGTGTCGGTGGCGGGCGCCACCCTCCAGGACGAGAGCGCCAGCACGATCCAGCTCAACACCCTGGCGATCGGGGACCAGGGCGTGCTCGTGGTCTCAGCCGACCCGGCGAACCACAAGGCCACCCTGTTCAACGTCAGCGGAACGGCGAGCATCGCCAGCACCGGCCGCCTCGGCCTGTTCCTGAACTCCCTGCCCACGGGGCCGGCGACCTACACGGTGATCAAGGCGCCCACCCTCTCGGTGGGCGTCACCGACGCCGATCTGACCGCCCAGGCCCCCTACCTGTTCGTGGCGGACTTCCACACCAACGCCGCGGCGGGAACCATCGACCTCGACCTGCGGCGCCGCACCGCCCAGGAGGCGGGCCTCAACCGCGCCGAGACCGCGGCGCTGGACCCGATCTACGCCGACCTCACCAACGACCCCGGCATCGAGCGCGCCTTCCTGTCGCAGAACGACCGCGCCGGGCTCGTCGGAACCCTCGACCAGATGCTGCCCGACCATGCCGGGGGCGTGTTCCGCGCGCTCTCCTGGATCTCCGAGGCCCAGTCCGCGGCCGCCGGCGACGGCCCGATGGGCCAGGCGCAGGCCGGCCCCACCCGGGCCTGGACCAGCGAGATCGTCATGAGCGAGCACAAGGATGTGGACCAGGCGTCGGCCTACAACATCCTGGCCTTCGGCGCGCAGGCGGGGCTGGAAAGCGTCAGCTCCCGCGGCGACGCCCTGGGCGCCCGCATCGGCTTCATCGCCGGCAACGTTCGCAACCCCGATCTGGCCAGCGACAACCTCTTGGGGGTCTCTCAGCTCAACGCCGGCGTCTATTGGCGCGGCAATCTCGGACCGTTGCGGGCGGACGCCCAGCTCGACGGCGGCTTCCTCTGGGCCAAGGGCCGGCGCGAGTTCCTATTCTCCGATTCCATTGGCGTGGTGCACCGCACCGCTCAAGCCAACTGGAGCGGCTACAGCCTCTCCGGACGGGTCGGGCTCCGCTATTTCGGGACCCTCGGCCGGGTCTTCTTCCAGCCTGGGGTGCACCTGGACTACTTCCGCCTGCACGAAGGCGGCTACACCGAGACCGGCGGCGGCGACGCCTTCGACCTCAACGTGGGGTCGCGCACCGGCGACGTGCTCAGCCTGACCGGCGACATGACCGCCGGC